>Ga0210385_10000608_pt1 | contig 24639 bp, 12 predicted proteins | sample IncBWH26OmetaG_FD_160107 | JGI IMG/M metagenome (GOLD analysis project Ga0210385, IMG submission 160107) | Forest soil microbial communities from Barre Woods Harvard Forest LTER site, Petersham, Massachusetts, United States - Inc-BW-H-26-O ...
CCGCCAACGGACGCCGAGGCGTCAAGTTGCGTGCCGGACAGCGCTGTCCCGTAGGTGATGGCCGCGGGAATATTCCAGGTGATCGTCGGCGTGCTCTTCTGGTTTGGGCCGCCTACTTCGCGGACAACGAGATTATTGAGATCGGCGACATAGATGTTTGCTGAAAGGTCCAGCGCAACCCCCTCGGGAGTGCTGAGTTCGGCGCTGGTCGCTTTACCCCCGTCGCCTGAATAGCCCGACGTGCCGTTGCCCGCGATGGTCGCTATGTCGCCTGTCGATGCCGTCACCTCGCGGATGACATTGTTGCTCGTATCTGCGATGTACAGATTGCCGCTTCCATCGAGAGCAATGCCCTGGGGCGAATTCAGCTCTGCGCTGGTCGCAAGTCCGCCGTCGCCTTTGTAGCCTGCTGTGCCGTTCCCGGCCACCGTGGTGATAATCCCGGTCGAGGCCTTCACATATCGAATGACGCTATTGTTGGCATCCGCAATGTAAATATCGCCCGACCCGTCGACAGCGACGGCCTGTGGCAGAGCAATTTTGGCGGACGTGGCGGCTCCCCCGTCTCCGGTGTAGCCAGCCGCACCGGTACCCGCCACGGTGGTGATGTCCCCCGTGGATGCGGTCACCTTTCGAACTCGCCGGTTGCTGGAATCAGCAATATAGATGTTGCCCGCCGAGTCGACCGCGACCCCCAGGGGTCCTGCCAACGACGCGCTGGTCGCAGCTCCCCCGTCGCCGGAGAAATTCCAGTCGCCGTTTCCAGCCACTGTGGTGATGATGCCTGTGGAGACAGTTACCTTCCGGATACGAACGTTACCTGAGTCCGCGATGTAAATGTTACCGGAGCTATCGACAGCGATGCCAGCTGGCCCGTCGAGCTCGGCGCTGGTCGCTACTCCACCATCTCCCGAGTAGCCCTCCGTGCCATTTCCAGCCACCACGGACATCATGCCTGTGGATGCGGTGACCTTGAGAACGACTTCGCCCCCATTGTCCGCGATGTAGAGATTTCCGGAGGCGTCAGTCGCCACAGAATAATCCGAATAGAACTCCGCGCTTGTGGCTGGTCCGGTTTGTCCGGAGTTGCCGTAGTTGCCGTTCCCCGCCACAGTGTTGATGATCCCTGCTCCGCCGGAGCCGCCCGGCGGGGTGACGATCTGTGTTAAGGAGCCGGATACGACGCCGTTGAAGCTGGAATTCCCGGGCCACGATGCGGTGATGCTGTTGGCACCGAGGGTGAGAGAGGTAGTGGTCAATGCGGCGGTAGTGCCGCTGATTGTTCCGGTCCCAATCGCTGAGCTGCCGTCGTAAAAGGTGACAGTTCCCGTGAGACCGTTGGAAATTGTTGCTGTGAGGGTCACAGATTGCCCGGACGGGGAGGGTGTCTGAGAGGTTGAGACGGTCAGAGTCGGCGTCGCTTTATTGACCGTCTGCGTGATTGCGCTCGATGTGACGGCGCCGTAACTGGAATTCCCGGGCCACGATGCGGTAATGTTGTTGGTACCCACGGCCAGATTACTGGTAGTGAGAACGGCTTCGGTGCCGCTGATCGTCCCGGTACCGATCGACGTGCTTCCGTCGTAAAAGGTAATGGTGCCGGTGGGTCCGCTGGAAATCGTGGCCGTGAAGGTCACCGGTTGACCATACGCGGAGGGATTCTGCGAACTCGATACGCTCAACGAGGTCCCATTCGAATTTACCGTCTGAGTGATGGGGCTGGAAGTGACAGCGTTATAGCTTGAATTTCCTGGCCAGGATGCCGTGATACTGTTGGATCCGACAGGCAGCAAGCTGGTGGTCAGAGCGGCGGTAGTCCCGCTGATCGTTCCGGTGCCGATCGATGTGCTTCCGTCATAGAATGTGATCGTTCCTGTGGGCCCATTGGAGATCGTGGCGGTTAACGTTATCGACTGGCCGGAATTAGATGGGTTCAACGAGCTCGACACTGTGAGGGTCGGTGTTGTTTTCTGGGAGGCCGCACCTACCACGCGGACAACAAGATTTCCCATGTCGGCGATGTAGATATTGGCCGAACTGTCCAGACCGACACCTTGAGGGCCGCTGAGCTCCGCACTGATGGCCGCGCCTCCGTCCCCGGAGTAACCCGATGTGCCGTTGCCAGCAACTGTTGTGATGTCGCCTGTAGATGTTGTGACTTCGCGGATCACATTGTTACTCGTGTCAGCGATGTACAGATTGCCGCTTCCGTCGAGAGCGATGCCTTGCGGCGAATTCAGCTCTGCGCTGGTTGCCGCTCCATTGTCGCCCAAATAGCCCGCAGTACCGTTTCCCGCGACCGTAGTGATGACGCCTGTCGATGCCTTCACATATCGGACGACGTTGTTGTTGGCATCCGCGATATAGATGTCACCGGATCCGTCGACGGCTACGCTCTCCGGCAGAGCGAGCTCTGCAGAGGTGCCAGCTCCGCCATCGCCCGTGTATCCAGCTGCGCCCGTGCCCGCTACCGTGGAGATGATCCCCGAAGACGCAGTGACTTTGCGGACCACGCGATTGCCCGAGTCGGCGATATAGAGGTTGCCTGACGAATCGACCGCAACTCCCTGAGGACTGTTCAATGCCGCGCTGGTTGCGGCCGCTCCATCGCCTGAATAGCCGTAATTGCCGTTGCCGGCGACGGTAGTAATGACGCCCGTCGAAACTGTCACTTTCCGAATCCGGCAGTTTCCCGAATCGGCGATATATATGTTTCCCGAAGAATCGAGTGCCATGCCGTTCGGCCAATTCAACTCCGCGTTCGTCGCTGCCGCGCCATCCCCTGAATAGCCTTCTGTACCTTTCCCTGCTACAGTCGACATATTTCCGGTGGACGCTGTGACCTTGAGAACTACCGCGTCGCCGCCGTCCACGATGTAGAGATTTCCGGAGGCATCAGTTGCTACCGCGTAGTCCGAATAGAACTCCGCGCTCGTAGCCGGACCACTGTGTCCGGACTTGCCGTAATTGCCATTCCCAGCCACCGTCGCGATATCGCCTGCACTGGGCAGGCTGATCTGGGCTCCTGCGCTCAGAGTCGCGACGCCGAATCCGCACAAGAGAACGAGGAATGCAAGACACTTTGTGCCAACACCCCCAAAGGTTCGATCCTTGCTTGCACAACCCCTCATGCGGTTCTCCCCCGTTACATGGCTGCGTTTGGCAGCGAAGACTCTCGAATCTAAAGCCGTAGCAACATCCTCGAAGCGTCGCAGTCTGTCAGCTTGTCACGGCGGCAAAAACTCTAGTTCGTGGGCACAGTTCCGATGTCCCATTCACAGGCCGGGCGTAGCCGGTTATCGTAATTTCTGCTCAAAGAAAGCCCAAGCCCATTCCCCGAACTATTGGGAAATGCCGCATTCATCAAGCCGCCAAACGGAGCGTACGCGGGATAGGAACCGCTTTGGCATGCCGAATTCGTCAGCGACGAGGAGCCGGGTTGTGCGGAGAACAGCGTCGATGGATGCGCGGAGTCAGGAGTATAAGAACTTGTGACGGTTGCGAGCCTTCCAGTAGAAGTTGCTTGGCCTGAATAAATATATGACTGGTTAATTGAAAATGACGGATTTGACGAACCTTGAACCGCCGGCAGTCCATTGGTGTAGCAAGTCACATTCCCGGCCAAGTCGTATGAATAACTGTACCCACCGCATGGCGTCGCGCTCCTGCATCCCGAGGGAGTGCATTGCTCATCGGTCTGAATACGGCCCATCGCATCGTATGACAGCAGGGCACGAAGGGTTAAATAGCTGTTGCCTGGTGGATTACTGCAAGCCGTTATGTACGGCTGTGTCCAACTATTTGTCAACCTTCCATTCAGGTTCGATCCGCTGCCTGATACCGAAGACAGGTCATACTGATAGCACGATCTTGGCGTGGCTCCGTCCGAGTAATTTTTGCTCGTAACCCTGTTCAGCCAGTCGTAAGTATAGCTAGTCTGAACCCCTCGGTTATCTATTTTTGAGGCGAGGTTGCCATTAACATCATAGTAATAACATGCGGTCCACCTGCCACTAGCCGCGCATGTCTGGTTGGGGGCAAACCCCATTTGCACCGAGGCAGTCTCTGGATTGTTCGCAGCCACCAATTGTCCAAGACTGTCATAGGCAAAGGTTCTGGTGACCGTTCCGCTGCCGGCTCCCCCCAACTGGTTGACGCTCAGCAGATCGTTCAGAGCGTCGTAGCCGTAGTCAGTCTCAATCGTGGGATTATTGCTGGTATCCGGTTCCATAACCGTGAGCAGTCGTCCGAAGGAGTCACTGGATCGCTGCCAATGCCGTCCGGTTTCGTCAACGGCATCAACCCAGGACCCTTGTCCGAGACTTCCCAGATGGCTGGCGCACAAGCCACTGACAGTATCGCCGCTCGGCAGCGTTGAAGCTGCGTCGCTGTAACACCAATTGAGCCATGTGCCATCTGGCTGCTGTTGTGCGACAGATCTCCCTGACGCATCGTAGTAAAACGTCGTGTACGCGCCAGGTGAAGCGCGATAGGGGTTATATCTGATCTCAACGCGACCCTCTCCGTCGTAGACGGTCTGCGTTAGGTCATCGCCGTCGACTGGATCCTTAAGGATGGTTTGCACTAAGTGACCCAGGCCATCGGATTGGGCAATTGTCGTTTTTAGGGTACTTCCACTCAGTAACGTAGACGTGGTGACATTCGGGATCTGTGAACTGGGCGAATACGTACTGTCGTTATAGCCGTAGTTTGTTTTACCTTTGTCCGGGTAGTCTATCTCCGTTAGACGATCAAGCAGATCGTTGTAGTAGTACTCTGTCATCTGCTGGTTTTCGTCCGTTGCGATCGACAGCAGGCCATCGTTGTAACGGTACGAGTAGATATGCTGCATCAATGTGCCGTTTGGCGATGGGTAGGTAACCTGGGTGAGATACGCATTTGTATTGAGTCCTCCCAGAGCTCCTCCGGCGGGGTAGTTGTCGACATATGAATATGTGATTTGGTGATTAGCAGCTGACGCACCCGAGGGCGACATATCGCCACATGTATTGTTCCCGCATGCGTCAGTCGCCGATGACAACTGACCTGTTTCATCGTACGTAAACGTACTAACACTGTCCCCGGTGCAGCCCGTGCCCCCGATGCATTTGCGCCTCATGGTCGTTACGTTGCCACGGCCCACCACAACCGGATTGGCAGATGGAACGTACGGACATGACGTGGTGGAGAACTGCTGAGGCGTACCCTGAAACGAGGATGAGAAGTTCGTATCGTCGTGGTTGGTAAGGCCGGCGGCGGAAGCAATGGCGGTGATACTATTGTTTTCGTCATAGTTGTAGTCGGTTTCCGCAATCTCTGCTCCCGTGTTCCCCAGAATGGACACCGAACAGGGCTTTGCAAACGTGAGGCCAGTGTTGGTTGGGCTGGCAAACAGGAAGAAGCTTGTCTTCGTCTCACGCGCAGGTGTGGTGGTGGGTGCCGCGTATGCATTCGGCGCGCAGTATGTCGAAAGGTTATTTACCTGGCCGTAGTCGTATTCTTTGTCGTCGGAGACAAAACCGTAGTTGTATTGGTAAAAATGGCCGTAAAACAGTTGTTGATTAGTATTGGGTTCGTGAACTTCGCATGCTATCTGAAAGGGGTTGTACCACGCCTTCCAGACTTCATCGAGTACTGAGCCACTCCAGTCCTGATATGTGATTGTCTGCTCCATCGCCGAAGGACAGGAGCCGGCGCACGCCGTACCAAAGGCCACTGCAACGGGCAATATGCTCGGCACGTAGGTATATGTCGTGGTATACGCCTGATTGCGAACGACATCGGTCGTAACTACTTTGGTTGACTTTCCGGTCCATGCGGAGTAGTTCCAAGTAGTTGCGTAGGTAAACTGTTGGGATTGAGCGGCGCTTGTGCTTCCGCCAAAATATACTTGCCGGCTGGCAATTTGCGGAACTTGGTAAAGTGCCGCACACGCATTCGCCTCGGGGCCTTCCCCCTGCACGATACCGGTGAAGCTGGAGAAGGTCGCATCGCCATTGCTGAGAGCCCAGTTATAAACCACCTTACCCCCGTCAGGATAATCAATTTCGTCGATTACCCCATAGACGGGATCGTACTGAAAGGTATACTGCTGACCGTTCGGGAGGCCAAGCGAAGCGATTACAGTCAGGGTCGCTTGGTTCACAGGCGGTGTACCCACGGGGCATGTGACCGGAGCCCCGACCAGAATGGGATCAGTACCACCGGCGGGAGAGTAGTTGACGGTGATGGTCTTTACCGTAATCGTGTATTGAACGTTCGCTACTGTAAAGGTGCTTTGCGTTTGACCTGAAGGGAGAACGGGGACTCCGTATTGAAGCGTCATCGGTCTTCCGGCTGTGTCTTGCCCGTTTAATTGATTGCCATTTCTGTCCTCCATACCGACGAACGTTGACCAATTGAACTCACCCATTGACGGGCTTGTGAAGTTGTACGTATTTCCTTCGATGTCGATTAAACTAATCGGCACCTGAAGGCCATTTTGGAGATCGTACTCGGTGACGGACTCGTTAGAGTTGTTCGACGAAGTAGTTGTGGGAAGAACACCCCACAGCTGAGAATCGGAATCTGCGTAGGGTACGTTGGCGACCGCGTTATCGTACTGGCACTCGGAACTCTCAGTCGGATTGCTTGACGGCGATGCGGCGGCGCCGTTCCCTATCGTGTGGGCGACTCCATTCAAATCTGTGAAGTGGAATCCGCTGACGAAATTGCAGTTGAACGACGGAGACTCCGTGCCGTACGTTCCCGCCGGACTGGTGACGTTCCACATCGATGCGGTTCCCTCGAGAGGGAAGCTATCCGGCGTACCCCAGCCGGTCGCCTCACCATTGGGGTTATTGACGGAAGTTGCCCAAACGACACCCGCAGGCGTCTGGATCAACGAATTGAGTTCGCCCGAGTTATAGCGCAGAGCGATAGGCGGGTTGATCCCGCGCCCCGCTGGGGAAGGCAGACGAATCTCGATGTTCAGGCTGCCGTTGGCAGGATTGACGGTTTCGGACAGCAGATTTATGTAATCATGTCCTGTCCCATGCAGAGGATGTTGCATGCTGTCGCCAACCGGACCCACTCCGGGCGGAAAGGTTTGCGATTGCGCCGTAATATACAATGCGCCGTTAATCACAATCAAAGAGAGCGCGCTCCGGAGACAGCGAGGCACGAATCGGCATGAGCGGAAAGTGGAGGAAAGGAGTATTTTCATAAAGCTCTTTGTTGGAATTTGGTGCCTCATCAATGGCTACCGCGGTTACACGCCCGACATTAGCGGTGCACAAGCCGATAGCAGGGAAGAAGGGTGTCTGGTGTTAATACCGGAGGCAATTGGGGCATGAACACGAGCTTCTCATCGAGGGCTGATGCCGGGTCCCCGGGGGGAGCCCGAAGAGGCAGAATCTCGGCGAACTCAATGTCGCAGCTGCTGTCTCTATTGAGGCGCAGGCGGGCGCCATTTGGTGCGGTGAGGATCTCCCGCGACAGCGGCTCGCGGTAATCGGGGAACTGGTCCACGAGGAGCGCAGGTAATGCCTCCCGCTTTCCCACAGCAACCTCGACGAGGTAGACGTCCTCGCTTTCAGCCCATTTACTGTGAAAGCTTGTGCTTATCGCAAGAAAGTGGACGTCGGCTTTCAGGTTGTGGACGTGACGCTGCCCGGCACCGCCGGAAGCTGCCAACAGGACGAGCAAGACTGTCCCGCTTGAGGCTAAAACACTGTTCCGAACCATGGCAGAATTCCCCAGAAGCTGTAGCGAGCAGGATGTCCACGGGCGTAGTCATCGCCACGCATCGGGACCCAGTGTCCGCAGAACAGCTAAAATGTATAGTGCAGATCGGGAAGTAAAGGGAACAGTAAACAAAAACTCGTCAGGTCACTTAATAAGTGTCACATGGCCCATGTATGTTTTTGCTGTTGTATGCGACTTCTGAAACCAAATCAAGCAAACATTAGTAACTCATCGGCTTTAATGGCCAGCTTAATTTGCGGTTTGCAGTGACTGACGTCATGACGCATCACCCGTGGTAATCAGGGCGGATCATGCTTACCACCGCGCGACGCAGGTCGCCTGTGCAAGGACTCAATGGTAATTGTCCTGTGACGGGGATGCAGCAAGTCAAGGGCCGGGACGATCTGCCCGTCGATTTGTCTTCGTTCATTGCGGAAAGTCATAAACGGCACCAACTCGGCAGATGAACACCAATAATGCCGCTGGCCGGATTGGAGAGGCCGCCATTCAGGTCCGAATGGTCAGGCAATTTGGTTTTACATAGGGTGGTCGGGCGGCCTCCCTATAGGGAATCCTCCTGCGCAATCGACCCAATCCAGCCAGCAGCAATGTCCGGCTGGCCGACCTGTCGTCGATTTTGTAAGGTGCCAGAGCAAGATTTCACGGCGATTCACAAGGCCGATAGCATGGTAGTCGTCGTTAATCCCCAGACTGAGGAGGGACATAAGATGGATACGCAATCGATCCTCGCCGTTGTGAGCGAGGAAATCGCACGATTGGAACAAGTGAAGGCTTTATTGAACGCTGGTGCTGGACGCGCCCCGGCTACATCATTCCCCTTCGGATGCGGCGTAGAAAGAGGGTGTTGAGCAAGGAAGCAAGAGAGCGGATCGCAGCAGCGTAGAGGAAGCGAGGAAGCGCTGGGCCGCTCAGAAGAAAGCTGCGAAGTAGATCATCTCCAGCGACCCATAAGGGAAATGCCCTGGCTTCTTGCCAGGGCATTTGTGTCTCAAGGTGACGGAACGTGAAACGCTTGCGGTTAAACACCGATCCACTCACGTTTGCTCCCAGCTTCCCGGCAACCCGATCACGACAAGATCGCCGTTTCTTCGTATAAGGCTCATTGGCTCACCCAACGCGTCTCCTTGCAGAATATATAAATCGCCCAGGTAGCCCGGAGCCATTTCCGGCGAAAACCTGAACTTCACGCGAGCTGCATCCTTCCGATTAGTCCACAGGCCGTGAGAGTTCTCCCATAATGGAGGCCAGCAGCAGTTGGCCTTGCGAGGAGAACGGATGAAGAAGAGCCGGTACACAGAAGAGCAGATTGTGGTTGTGCTGAAGGAGTCCGAAGCGGGGCTCGAGACGGGCGAGTTGTGCCGTAAGCACGGCATCAGCCAGCAGACGTTTTATCGCTGGAAGGCGAAGTACGGAGGCCTCGAGGTGAGCGAGGCGCAGCGGCTCCGGCAGCTGGAGGACGAGAACCGCAAGCTGAAGCAGCTGGTCGCTGAACAGGCGCTGGACATCGTCGGCTTCAAGGCGGTGCTTTCAAAAAAGTGGTAAGCCCACAGGCGGAACGAGAGGCCGTGCGGGTTTTTCCTGATGCGACGAAGTGCTCGGAGCGGCGTGCCTGTGGGCAGAGGGAGATTGTGCGTGCGATGGTGCGATATCGGCCGCGGGCAAGCCGGTTCGCACCCGGCAACGAAAAGCTGCGCATGCGCCTGCGGGAACTGGCGGAGCAGCGGCGGCGCTGGGGATACCGGCGCCTGCACATTCTGCTGAAGCGGGAAGGCTGGAAGGTGAACAGCAAGCGAGTGTACCGGATCTATGTTGAGGAGAAGCTGGTCGTGCGGCGACGCCGGCGCAGGCGGCGGATCTGCGCTCAGGCGCGGGTATTGCTTGCTCCGCCCAGCCGCCCGAACCAGACCTGGACGATGGACTTTCTGCACGATGCGCTGGCCAGCGGCCGCAAGTTCCGCACGCTGTCGATCGAGGATGCGTACACGCGGGAGATGCCGACCATCGAGGTGGATACGTCACTGCCATCGCTGCGCGTGGTCCGTGTGCTGGAGCGGCTGCGCCTCTCGCGTGGGCTGCCGGAGCGGATCGTCATCGATCATGGCGCGGAGTTTACCTCGAAGGCGCTGGACCAGTGGGCTTACGAAAACAAGGTGACGCTGCACTTCATCACCCCGGGCCGACCGATGGAGAACGGCTACATCGAATCGTTCCACGGCAAATTCCGCGAAGAGTGCCTCAACGAGCACTGGTTCCTGACCCTGGATGATGCGCGGGGGACCATCGAAAACTGGCGGCTGGATTACAACCGGGTACGGCCTCACAGCTCGCTGGGATATCTGACTCCGGAGGAATTTCGCATGGGCTATGCAAATGTGGAAAGCAAAAACCGCTTTCCACATTCGCACAGCCCCGACGGCGGCGAGATTATCTCGCTGCTAAACTCAACCGCGAGCACTCTCACTTGCCCGGACTAACTCGAGGGGGCAGCTCATGTCAAACCGCGGATTCCCGTAGTCGTGACCCCGTGTGGGCGTGGATCCCCATTTGTTTTGAGACGGATTGTATCTGGACATCAGAGAATGCCACAAAATTTTCGGAGTTAACCCCTGTCGGGAGACATCGTTCTGATTGTCCAGTTTGAACTTATGGAGAATTTTGGAACATTCGCTGCTGTAATTTGGACCAAATAATGTCCACACAGACGGGTCAGGATTCTGTCGAATATAGTCAATTACCTGCTGGGCGACTTCAGGAGTCGTTTGCATCGTGATTGAAGCATAGTTATCCCGAAGACCCTGGGCTGAACTGAACTCATCCATGTCGAAGTCGGACTTGCCGGCCCACACCGGCGAATGTTCAACCGGACCAAAGCTCTCTATCGCCGAATCACCATTTTGTTGGTTGTATGCGAAAAGAAACGCGTGACCAGCGATCCCTCCGGGATCATAGAAATACGTGACATCTTGACCATCAGGATCGATGTACTTGAGCGGGTTGTTCGCGCCGTACGCGTATTTATTAAGAGTGTTTGCCTTTTCAGAGTTTCTTCCCTTTTCCTGGGCCGATCCTGGCCGCCTCCGAGTTTCTTCGCGTCGTTGATGGTCAGGGCTGTGCAGGCAGAGGCACAACCACCTGCCGCACTGTTCCCTGTCGTTCGGATCGTGTCCTGTCTGCTCCGCTGGTGGTTTCTCACAGAATCGCTACGATAACGCTGGGCAGTCACGTTGGCTGTTTGCCGGATAGTCGGTTCCCAACGACCTCTTCGATCTGGGGTTCCTTCTCTCCGGCTTCGCCATCGCCGCGATGCTCATTCGGCGCGCCGTTGCTGCGCATGAATTGCACCCGGTTCCGCAGATGAATGCTGGCGCGTGGTTCCGGAAAGCTGGCGCAGAGCTGACCTCCCAGCACAATGCGCTCGGTGCGAGTTGCACGAGCCAGCGGACAGATCAGTAAAGGTAAAGCACATCGATCATGATCGGGCGAGCCATTGTCTCAGGAAGCGCCGTGCGGCGATTTCGAGCGCGGGTGCATAGATTTCGCTCTCCCGTCTCAACTGCCGGACGGAAATGTTCGCTTTACCCAACTCGCATGCGTGGCCTACATACCAGCGTTCCAAACCTCGAAAGATGACTTCCGGATGGAACTGCAGCGCCAAAGCGTGCCGCTCGATGGCGAATGCCTGATTTGGATAAACGTCGGTCGCTGCGAGATGGTGGGCGCCGCGCGGCATATCGAAGGTGTCGCCATGCCAGTGGAGGAGACGCAGACCGGGAGCGAGGAGTTCTGAGAATTCGCTGTAAAGAGCTGCATCGCGGCCGGCATGAATAGTCTTCCAGCCAATTTCACTGCCCTGGGCACCAGGATACACGGCGGCACCGGCAGCGGCGGCGATCAGTTGTGCCCCCAGACAGATTCCGAGGGTTCGCTGCTTCCGGGAGAGTCGCATGCGGATCAGGTCCAATTCTGCTTCCAGAAACGGATAAGACTCGCGCTCATAAACCCCAATCGGGCCGCCCAGCACAATCAACAGGTCGTTATCCCTCAGAAGAGGGCTCTTCAGATCTGAGTTGCAGGCGTTTACGGTCATCACCGAATAGCCTGCGCGCACCAGTTCCGGCTCGAGGGAACCCAGATCTTCAAAGTCCACATGAGTGATCACCGTCGCTCGCAGCCCTCCTTCGCCGAATTGTTCATGGACTGTGTTCAATTCAAATCACCTTGTTCATAGGGGAATGAGCTGCGATGAGCTCGTCGATGATTATTGCGCATGTCATCGACGAAGCCATTTCCCTTCCCTCGAAGCCCCATCCGAGGTACTCTCCGGATCGATCAATGTCTCAATTTCTTCGAGGCTCTTTCCCTTCGTCTCCGGAAGAAAGACAAGCGCAACGAGGAAATACACCAGGGTGCAGACACCCCAGACAGCGAACATCGAAGAATAGCCATGGTTGCCGACAACGGGCAGAAAGACGGCGGCGCTCAGAGTGGAAACCCCCTGGTTGAGCAGCAACGCGATACCCATGCCAACCGAACGAATGCGCGTCGGCATGAGCTCCGACAACACAAGCCAACCGACCACACCTGGTCCCACGGAAAAGGCAGCGATGAACAACGCCAGGAAGAAGCCAATCCCTCGACCTGCCCATGAACTCGGCACCGGGCTGTAAAAGGCCCGGCGGATGACCAGCGGGTGGCGACGGGCGCGCTGCGAGTCGGGGACGATGTCCAGAACGGGGTTGGGGCTGTTGCTGAGGACCGTTTCGATGCGGTCCCCTTCGCCATAGGAATAAAGAACGGTAAGCGCCACGGGCTCACCTGTGGGGAATGGATCCAGGATCGGCGAAGGAACAGACACGTGGAGTTGTTGCGCAGCCTGGACTTTCTGCATCGCATGCTGCACGTCGACGCGTTTGAGTTCAACTCTATGGAACAAGAGCGCGCATGCCGCCAGAGCCACGCAGATGCCCGCGGTGCCCAGCACGAGAAGAAACCGCCGCCCCTTGCTCTCGATCAACCCGACGGCTACCAGGGTCATGCCGCAGCAAAGAAGCTTGACCAGAAAATCGCCTCCGGTCGCGTGTGCCGCACTCATTCCCGTCTGCCTGAGGATGATGACCAGATAGCTCAGAATCGAGTTGATGCCGGTCGCCTGATTGAGAGCCACGATGGTACAGGCCAGCAGAAATGGGACCGCATATTTTCGCCGGAGCAGCGAAGCGGAGCCGTGGCCGCGGAGGTTCTCTCGCCGCCCCCTTTCCTGAGCCTGCATTTCGGCGAATGTGACCGCGGCCTCGCGCTCGGAGAGCGATCGGTGCAGAGCTCGGGCCGCTTCTGCCAGCCTGCCCTGACGAACGAGCCATCGCGGGGATTCGCTCAGAAAAAATGCGCCGGCGAAGAAGATCAGTCCAGGCACGATGACGGCCTGGAACATTCCGCGCCATGCGTGATTCTCCGCGGCCTGCATAAGTGCGGGGTGGCCAGCCGCCAAGCCAATGGCTGTCTCAGCCTGCCGCGTGTAGTACCAACCGATGAGAGCGGCGAGCGCAATGCCAGTGGTGAGCAGAAACTGAAAGATCGCCGTACCACGTCCCCGCTGCGTCGCGCTCAGAGTTTCGGCGAGGTACAGGGGAACCACCACCGCGATCACGCCCCCGCTCATGCCCTGCAGCAGCCGGCCAACAAACAGAGCTGCGAATCCCCGGGAAAGGACAATCAGGCCTATGCTCACCACGAATAATGCGCCGCTCAGGATCATCACTTTTCGCCGTCCCAGCCAGTCGGCCAGCAGACCCGCGGCCGGCGAGGAGAGCATGCTTCCCCCCAGCACAGCCGCGACAATCGCCGATGTCTGGCCGATGCTGAGATCGACGGTCTTCCCCAGATACAGCAGCGCCGCGGCAATAATGCCCAGATCTATGCCGTAAAGCAGACCGCCTGTTCCAGCAATCAGCAGCAGGAATCGGCCGTACGCGACCGTCCTGCGGTCCGTCGCTGCAGGCTCTGCTCGCCCCAAATCTGCCATCGCGGAATCACGCACAGGGCGGTCGGCACGGGAACGACCCGGCGTATGCCCTCTCTCCGCCACTACTCACTCCATCGTCGGCCCTGCCGTCAGAGCGCAAGGCACACGGCCTTCGTCTCGGTGTAAAGGTTGAAGACTTCCCGCCCCATCTCCCTGCCCCAGCCGGACTGCTTGTACCCACCGAAGGGCAGTGCGGCGTCGAAGACGTTGTAGCAGTTCACCCACACAGTCCCCGCGCGCAGCCGAGCCGCCAGTTTGTGCGCCCTGCTCACGTCGCGCGTCCACACTGCGGCGGCCAGTCCGTAGATCGACTCATTCGCCGACAAAAGAACCTCTTCCGGATCGGTAAACGGAATGGCCGTCACCACCGGGCCGAAGATTTCTTCGCGCACCACCTTCATCTCGGGCCGAGTATCCACCAGCACCGTGGGCTCCACGAAGTAACCGGCATCGCCGCGCTTCGCACCTCCCGCCAGCGCCCTGGCACCCTCGGCAAATCCTGAATCAAGGTAGCCGCAGACCCGCGTCTGTTGCTCCTCAGAAACCAGCGGCCCCATTTCTGTGTCTGGAGAAAGGCCCGGACCCAGCCGGATCCGGCGGGCCTTCTCCGCGACACCTTCCACCACGCGATCGAAGATCTTCTTCTCGACGAAGAGCCGCGAGCCGGCGGTGCAGCACTGCCCATGATTAAAGAAGATCGCATGTGTGGCGCCTTCCACCACCGTGGTCAGGTCGCTGTCGGCGAAGACGATGTTCGGCGATTTCCCGCCAAGTTCCAGCGAAACCTTCTTCAAATTGCCCGCCGCGCTGCGGACGATGATCCTGCCCACGTCCGTCGAGCCGGTGAACGCAATCTTATCGACGCCCGGGTGCGCAGCCAGCGCGGCTCCCGCGGTTTCCCCGAACCCAGGAACAATATTGACCGCCCCCGCTGGAAATCCCGCTTCGAGGATAAGTTCTCCCAGACGAAGTGCGGACAACGGAGTCTGCTCCGCCGGCTTGAGAACCACAGTGCAGCCCGCCGCGAGAGCCGGACCGAGCTTCCAGGCGGCCATCAGCAGAGGAAAATTCCAAGGAATAATCTGACCCACCACCCCCACCGGCTCGCGAACCGTCCAGGCCAAATGCCCTGGAACGGAAATCGGAATGGTGCTGCCTTCGATCTTGGTAGCCCATCCGGCCATGTACCGCAGATGGTCCACCGAGAGCGGCACATCCGCAACGCGGGCCACCGAAAACGGCTTGCCATTATCCAGGCTCTCCAGTTGCGCGAACTCCTCCGCGTGCTCCTCCAGCAACTCGGCCAGCCGCCACAGAAGACGTCCCCGATCGGAAGGCGTAAGCGTCGCCCAGCGTCCGGCAGTCAGCGCTTTGCGTGCCGCGACCACGGCGCGGTTGATGTCGGCCTGATCCCCCTCGACAACATCGGCCAGAACCACGCCGTTTGCCGGGTTATAGGTTGCAAACGTCTTGCCGGAAGCGCTGTCCGTCCATGCGCCGTCGACGAGCATTCGCTTCGGGCCCTTCAAAAAGCGCTCCACACTGGATGCCAGAGGAATCTGCTGGATTGTGCTCACGGTAAACGCCCTCGCAGTTGGTCAACAGTTGCATTCGAGCCCCTGCCCTTTACAGCAGGATCGGTTTCACGCCCGTCAGTTCGCAGAACTGGGCCAGCGCCGCATACAGGTGCTCGCCGTACCCCAGGCAGGCGTATTCGTTCGTCCAGTTTTGCAGCAGCACATCGATGTCACAGTGCGCCGTGACAAATCCATGCGGCCAGAAGGGTATCCCGCATTCGTCCAGACGCCGTTGCACATCCTTCGCGGCAGGTTCAACCACCGAGGCTCGGGTCACGATCATCTGCAGCTCCCCGTTCACTCGTCCCAGCCGTGCCAGCACGCCTTCCCCCGGCTTGCAGATCAGGCGCACGGAAAGCCCCCCTGCTTCTCCTTCCGTCGGTATTCCGTGTTCGGCAAAGCCCGCTGGTCCCAGTTTGCCGGCGAGCGATGGCGGGCAGGCCCCATCCCCTATGATCTTGATCTCGCGTGTCCGGCGGTCGATGTGCTGAAGGTCGCCGTAGTACACGCGCTCGCTGCTCAGACGTGTCAGCAGATACACCGTGAGGGCCGTATTGAAATCGCTCAGGGTCGAGGCCCCGTGGCCATCCTCCAGCATCATGCTCTGCGCAAAGCAGGTCGCCGCGAAGTCATCCGCAAGACCTGGAAACGACTGAATCGTGTAGAAGACATAGTTCTCGCGTTCGACGATCTGCTTGAGCGCGAGATACAGCCGGATCGATCGTTCATTGACCGCATTGCTCTCCGGTTCGCGATCAAATAGCTGCCGCAGACGAGGTTTCAGTTCCTCCACCTGCGCCGCGGGCAGGCTTTCTGCCGTCCGGATGATCTCCGTGGTGTCGCGTGAGTCGATGTCGATCCCGAACATCCGCATCCATTGCGACGGGTCCGCAACGCCGCACGTCTGTCCCATGCCGCGTCCGCCGAACGCGCCCACAGTGGCAAGATTGAGGGAATTCTTCAAATGCGCCGCCTGAGCGCTGCTCACAATCCGCGCTACCGTATCCGGCTCGGTTACGTCCCCGTAGACAAAACGGTGCGGAACGCCGATCTCCAGCAGCCCACCGTGCAGAACGAGTCCGCCCACCGGTCGCCATCCCTGAGACCGGGGGTGGGTCCACAGCACAACCGCCTTGCCGCTGGCGGCAAAATCGCGAATCGCGCCCACCAGGTGCGCCGCCCACACCCACGTCCCAGAAAACAAAATCACGGCGTCCACCTGATCGTTCTTCTTCATCTGGCTCAGGGCATCGTTCGCCTCCGCCTTGCTGGCAATCACCGTCGGGTGTTCCAGCAGCTGCAGTCCCGCCTTGCGCAGAGCGCCTTTGGCCTCCGCAATGAGCGCGTCATCGATGAACGGAGCCCCCATCGGGTCCAGCAGTCCATCTTTATGCACTCCGTAAACAATAAATCCGACCAGCGGCTGAATCATCCCACTTCTCCTTGAGTTAAAACTTTGTCTTTTTCCTGCCCTGCGCCCACCAGCATTCCCCGCAGCTGGCGATAACGATCGATCTGAACCTTATATTCCCCGGCGAGACCCGGATCGGGCGCTACAACTTCTTGCTCCCGCGTCATCGTCCGCACAGCAACGTCGAGATTCGGATGCCTGCCGATCGCCACGCTGGCCAGCACCGCGCCGCCCAGGCAAACCGATTCCTGGCAGCTCATCTTGTGCAGATACTTTTCAGTGAAAGCCGCACGCAGCCGCAGCCCGAGCGGCGAACCCGCCCCGCCCCCGGATACGTTGATATCGCTGAAGGTGCAGCCCGCGCGTTCCAGGGTCTCCGTGATTAAAGCCAGTTCCGCGGCGATGCCTTCCAGGATTCCTCGAAACAGGTGGGCCACGGTGCTCTCGATACTTAGACCGGCGATCACCCCGTGCGCGTCCGCGTCAAATTCCGGATTGCAGCTCCCGATCAGATGTGGCAATACGATCAGCCCCGTCGGTCCCTCCGGGCCGTTCCATTCCAGCTCGCGGAGATGCTGTCCTTCCTGTCCCGCGCCCGCGCCACCTAATAAGCGTGTCAGCCATCGGACCATAATGCCGCTGGGAAAATACCCGATCGTGACATACTGACCGGGAACCGCATGCGGATAGGAATTCAGTTGAGCCTGAAAGGCAGCGTCATCCAGCTGCGGCTGGTCGGAGGCGACCAGAATGCATTCGTAGGTTCCGAGAGATCCTGCGGCTCGCCCCGCGCGCAGCACGCCCATCCCTACCGCCCCCACCACCTGATCGTGTCCGCCGACTACCACCGGCGTGCCCGTCGGCACACCCAATTCCAGAGCGGCTGCACGATCCAGATAGCCGGCGATGGTACCCGCCTGCACCGGAATCGGAAGCGCGCAGATCGGGATATTCGCCAGCTCGAGTAAGTCCGCGGCCCAAGCCCGTCTCCACACGTCGAACGCCATGAACCGCGAAGCGTGCGAATAATCCACATAGGTGGGAAGGCCCAGGCGCATGAGCAGAAAATCCGTGACTCCGTGAAAACGCGCGGCCGCCGCAAACAGAGTCGGCTGATGGCGGCGCAACCACAGCAGTTTCGCCAGCGGGTACATCGCGTGACTGGTATGGCCCGTCAGGGCAAACAAATTGCGCGCGCCGAACTCCTTCTCCAGCCACGCGGCCTCATCGGCGGCACGTCCATCGATATTCAGGATCGCCGGCCCCAGCGCCTCGCCCTCCGCCGAAACAGGAATAACCGTTTCCCCGTGCGAGCTGATGCAGACCGCCTCGATGCCAGCGTCCGCCAGCGAACCGATTGCCTCGCGCGCCGCTCCCAGGGTCATGCGGAGCAGTGTCTCTGCTTCGATCTCAGCGAAGCCAGCCCGCCCCACCGCGGGTGCGTAGGCTGCGGCATGAAGAGCCAAAATCTTTCCGTCGGAGGAAACAACAGCCGCTCGGCACTGGCTCGATCCGACGTCGATGGAAAGAAAGCTCATAACACTTCCGTTGCGGTCTTCCTGAAAAAGGAAACGTCCCCCGGCAGCCGGATCCTCCGACCGCGCCCGTGCTCGACCCCCGTCACGGCGTCTCCTTCGATATGGATGTCCGCCACGCCCTCATAATCCAGGGGGATATCCGCCAGGAGCGTCATGTAGCGAATCTCCAGCTCCGAAGCCGCCGGTAACCATATGTATGTTGATTCGCCGAACAACGGCCCTCGCGTCACGACCTCGCGGCGCGGGATCCCAAACGGCGTCGTGCTGAATTCCAGGCCGCGACAAAAGGTGTTGCCGCCCCACGGAGCCGACGCCCGGTAAAATCGCTCCTCCCAGTTGCCCACCCAGGGGAAGTCTCGCCGCTGGAACAGGCAGACCAGTATGAGACCCGCACGAGGATTCGAGACCGCGACATAACCGAGTTCGCGCGCCGGATCGAGCAATTGCGCGGTGTATCGGGCGAACCGCCCATCCGGGGTGGTCCTGAGGTTATGCATTCCACCCCTCTCCAGCGGCGCCGACGGCCACCGGAAATCGGCGTCGGGCGTCAGAAACATCTGATCGCTGTAGCTGGCTGGGTTCACCCGCCCCAACGTGGCCGGCATATCGACCAGCGTCGAGCCGCATTCCAGAAAGGGCGGTCCGATGGTGACATGTTCATTCCAGCAGATGGGGCGATCGGCGCGGCTCAGATTGCGCGCCCTCTCCATGCAATAGACCACAGGATGCGCCGGATCGACGCGCAGTTCGCGACGCAGGGCAATCTGCGCCACCGGCAGCTCGACCCCATAGGCAACACCCGGCCGCTCCCCAGACAGCTCGTTCAGAATCTGCCACCGCAGCGCCGGCGCTTCTCCATGTGTGCTCAGCCCCGCGGCCGTTTCTTCGGCCGAGGGCGGCCCGAACGAATCGAAGCTGATGCTGTGTCCGGCAATGCCCGCCATCAGCGGACCATCGGGCAGCGATCCATACTCGGTTTCCCGTTTTTCCGGCCCGTACCGTTCCGGATCGATTGTCCTCCAGGGAGGACGCCAGAAAGGATTCAGCTCCGGGTGCGTGGCCTTCACCATCTCGCAGATGTGGCCGCCGCCCAACACCGCCGCAACATGGCCCCATTCCGCATGGAGCCGGAAGCCCTCGCGCCCGTCGATGACGGACTGCGTCTGCTCGATGCGAACCTCCGTCATTGCGCTGTTCCGTTAAGAATCGCGCGTGCCTGCTTCAGGAATCCGCTCATGTCCCCGGCCTGAAAAACATTGCGCCCGAAGAAAACGCCCGCAGCCCCTGAAGCGACCGCGCCCCGCACCAGATCCAGCGCCGTCCCGTTCGGGCTGCCACCGAGCAGCAGAATCGGAATTGGGCAGCTGTGCACCACAGTCTGCATTTCTGTAACGTTCCCGGCGTAATCTGTTTTGATCACATCCGCTCCCAGCTCCAAAGCGATGCGCGTGTGCATTTTCAACCAGTGCGGATCAGCCGGGTTCTCTACGCCTTTGCCCCGAGCCAGGGTTTCGATCATCAGTGGCAGCCCCAAACGCTCACACTCCCGTGCAAGCTCCGCGTTGCGCGCGATCTCTTTGGTCTCAAAGTCTGCGTCCCCGGTCCCGATCACCAGGTAGGTAAGCACCGCATCGGCGCCGTGACGCAGCGCATCTTCCGGTTTCCCCAGCATGCAGCTACGCAACGCCCCGTGGTCGCCCTGGCTCAGGGAGTTCCAGATTGTGGTCCAGTCCAGCCGCGCGATGATGCCCGGCGTGGCCGCTCGCGGGAAACACTCAATACAACGCTGGATCAGGCCCAGATTCAGAAGGATGCCATCGACATCCTCTGTCACAAATCGGGAAATCTGTCCGCACGCATCTTCCGTACCCGGAATCGGCCCCAGCACCAGGGCATGATCAAACGCCACTAACAGGGTGCCGCATCCCTCCCTGCTCAGAATACGATTCAGCCGAATCCGCTTTCCAAAATCGCTCAAGACAGGACTCCCCTCAGATCCCCCACTACGTGCCAATCATATCGGCCGTGATGTTCATTGTCAATCGTTTGTGAGTGTTTGTGATGTATTGTGCTCGTTTAAGTTTGCTCCAATCGAGCCGCCTCACTTAAGAAATCCGTCCAGAGCCGCCAGAGTTTCGTGGCGTCGACAAGACAGGACGGCGAATCAGTTTCGATCCGCCGCCCCAGGGAGGCAATTCTTTCGTATCGTCAGAACGTGATCACTCCGCTGATGAGGCCCGACCGCGAGCCGCCGAAGGTCGTGCCCGTCGTGCTGGTGATCTGTCCTGCCGCCGCATCCGTGATGGTAGTATCCGGATTGCCGAAGTTCGTGTGATTGAGCACATTGCTGAAGCTGCCCTCGATCTGAAACTGCGCCTCCCGGTAGATCGGGAACGACTTGATCAGAGCGAGATTCACGACGTTGAAGTCCGGACCTTCGATGCTCCCAAAAGCAGCATCTCCAAAGCTCCCGTTGCCAGGAACCGCATAGGCAGCCGTATTGAACCACTTCGTGATGGAGCGCCCCGACAGAGATGGATTGCCGATGCGATCCGCGGTTCCGGCAAACTGATTGGTATTCGATGGATCGAAACCAGAAAACGTCGGCGTGAGGTATTGCCCGGTTTGCCCGAGGTACGCTCCGCTCAACGTCCATCCCCCAAGCACCCGGCTAGCCAGTTCATCCCCGTTCAGCAGCAGTTGCCCGCGCCCGATAGGCAGATTCCAGTTCAGATTGGAAACGAAGCCAATGCGCGGATCATACTCGGCGTTGCCCTTCTGACGATGGATGTTGTAGCTGTCTTCCGCGTAGTACCCGCCCTCCGGGTCGCCGAGATCGTCGTCGTCCGTCAGGTTCTTGGTCCAGGTCAGACCCGCCTCGAAATTCAGCCCTTTGCGCAGAGGACGCTGGACCTCCGCGGACAGCGCGTTGTAATTCGTATAGCCGCCATTATCGAACAGCGACACCGTGTAGAACAGCGGGTACGGCGTGTTGCTCTGGGAGAAAGGAGTCGTGCTGACCGGCACCTGATTGATATTGCGCCCGTAGATCAGGTCGACTCCGCGTGTGCCGATGTAGGAGATCCGCAGCCCCGTGCTGTACCCGAGATCCTGCTCCACCGTCAGGTTGAACTGCTGCACATAGGGATTGCGGAGATGGGTCGCCAACGCGGCGGTGCTGACCGAACCCACTCCCAACCCTCCGGCGCTCGAGTTGATCGGGTGCTGGAAGGTAACGGCCGGCGTGCCTGCCGTGATGCTGTTCGTGTAGCCGACCGAAATTCCGAAGGGGCCGCCATAGAGGTTGTTAAAAATATCGGCGGTCAGATCGTCGTTATAGATACCGTACGCGCCGCGGATGACCGTCCGTTGCAAAGGCGAATAAGCGAAACCGAGCCTGGGATAGAGCGCCGTTTTGAAGGCGTACCGCAGGCTGTCCGCAGGAAAACCCGCCTGCTGCGCTGTCTCGATCGGGATCTGCGAGGGGAAGAGCGGATTGATATAGTTCTGCGCAACCGACGAGCTGGGGACCACAATATCCCCGTTGGCCGGATTGAAGGAGGACACCACGTGGTACTTGTCCACCGCCGGCTGGTCATAGTCGTAGCGAACCCCTAACGAGAGCGTCAGATTGGGACGAATCTTCCAGTCGTCCTGAGCAAAAGCGCTCAGGAACCACAAGCGCGCGTACTCCGGCGTGCGAGTGAACGTATAGCCCGTTCCCTGAGGCAGGCCGAGCAGAAAATCCGCGTACGCAAAATTCGTGAAGGAGCCATTGAACCCAAAGGTGCCGAAGCTCGGGTTGAAGTATTGATCGGCCTCCTGTGGCCTGTATTCCATCCCCGCCCTGATGGTGTGATGCCCTTTCTGATAAGTCATCTGATCGATGTACTGCAGGGTTTCTTCGGTCGGCTCACTGTGCTGCAGCTGAGCGGGCGAGGTGAAGTCATTGATGCTGAGCGAAGGAATCCCGGTGGCCGTGGAAGGAGCCACAGGGAATCCGGTAATCCCAAGGGAATCGATCAGGGGCTGTCCGGTGAGCGAACCTCCAAAATTATTGAACGTATGCGTGATGCCGAACTTCGCCACGTTGATCAGGTTCGGTGACAGCGTCCAGGTGTCGGAGATCACACCCTGCCACGTCTGGCGCCGCTGCACGCGGTAACCCGTCAGCGACACCGGTAGCCCGCTGTCCAGCACCTCCGGAGAGGAGCGCACATAGCCGACCCGCACGAACGCCGTGTTCGACGGCGAGAACACATAGTCGCTGCGAATGTCGTAGCGGTTGGTATAGATATGCTGCGGATAGGTCCCGCGGAAGTTGGCGATGAAATTATCAGCGGGTCCGTAATTCGGTGCGGGGTAGAACCTCTGCTGCCAGGTTAAAGCCGCGGAGTTGAGCATCCCGGACGGAATCATGTTATTGGGAAATGGCGTTCCGTTATAAGGATTGACAATGACCGTCGGATTGGGACCCGTCAGCAGCGCTGAAAAATCGCCCGTCCGCATGGCCAGCGTGGGCAGACTGGGGTCGATCGAGACAGGCTCCGCCTGGCGCAGAAACTCGCCGGAGGCCGAGAAGAACCATTTGTCGTGGATAATCGGTCCCCCCAGGTGGCCGCCGAAGTCGTTTTCGATATTCAAGCCGACGCTGTTGGCGAAATAATTCCTGGCCACAAAGGCCGTGTTCATGTTGTGGTCGTAAAAATCGCCGTGATACTGGTTAGTCCCCGACTTCGTCACCATGGTGATGTTCAGTATCTGCCCCATCTCCGCCTTGTTGTCGACCTCGTTGTAATCCACCTCCTGCATCATGTCGAAGGGCGGTTCGGCCGGCCCCACCATGTTGCCGTAAATCACCGAATTGCCGCTGATCCCGTCCACGTTGTAATACGCTTCACCGCTGCGCGAGCCGTACAGCGACCACGCGTATCCCGCATTCTTGTAGCCGCCCGGCAGCAGCGTGGTGTAGAACAGGATCCCGCTGTCTCCCGTCGCGTCGGCCGTGCTGAGAAGGTTCGACGAGCTGTCCTGCAGATTCCCCGCGGTCACCGTATTGCTGATGGACGGCATGTCCGTTTGAATGACTGGTGCGCCCGCCGTGACGACCACCGTGGATGTGGTGCTGCCAACCTTCATCGCAGCATTGATCCTGACGGTTTGCCCGGTTGTGACCGTCACCCCGATGTTCTGAAATGTCCTGAATCCCTGGGCCGCCACGGTCACCGTGTACGTGCCGGGATTCAGATCCGATACCTGATAGAGTCCCTGGTCGTCGGTCACTCTCTGTTCCTGCACCCCGGTCGCAACGTTGGTTATAGTCACCGTTGCATGCGGCACCGTTGTTCCGTCGGGGGCCGTGACCGTTCCCGCAATATTGCCCACTGTCACCTGACCGAAAATCGGAAAGGGAGCAAGGAGAAGCATTGCCGCGAAGAGCGGCAGCAGGTTGCCGAGATTCCACCGACAACCCCGAATGGAATGCCAATGATCGGATAGGCGCCTGATCTCTTTCATGACTGACTTCTCCTTCTCTCAATGCATCGCGTCAGAGACTGAGGGGGCCGTGCGGGGAAATAGGCTGTCCTCAGCAGGTCTCGGGAATTTCAGATGATTGCTGATGCAAGTGTTCAATGCAGAGCGAACGGTATCGAAAATGTCCAAATATTGTCAAGTATTATTTATACTTTTATGAGCCAGATCGGAGAATGCTATCGAGGAAAGGTCTAATTATCCATTTATTTCAATGATTTAACCGACTCTCGGGCATAAAGCAAGTCGACCGCAAACAAATCCCTCGTAACCGGAATATTCCTTGACCTGACAGGATCGATCACAATCGTTCACCCGGCGATCCTGTTCGCCCGCAGGCAGGCGACGTCAGCGTGGGGCACAAAAGAGAAAGCTCGGCGTTTTTTCCTGGAGACTTACTCGGCGAGAACGACCCGCACGCCGGCCTCGCGCAGGGCCTTCAGCGATTCCGGCGGCGATTCCCGATCCGTGATCAGCGTGGTGAGTTCTGTCACGGGCGCCACATAAGCGAATCCCTGCTTGCCGAACTTGCTGTGATCGGCGAGGGCGATCCGCAGCTTGGCGGTACGGATGATGCACTGCTTAATCGCCGCCTCGGCGTGACTCGCCGTCGAGATCCCGTAGGACGGGTCGATCGCGCTCACCCCGATAAACGCCTTGTCCACTCGAATCTCGCTGATCGATCGCTGCGCCCAAACCCCGGACAAGTAGAAGACGTCCCGCTGCAGTTCGCCGCCCGTGCAAATCACTGAAATCTCCGGATAGCGCTGCAGATGACACACGATGACCGGCGAATTGGTGACGACGGTCAGG
>Ga0210385_10000610_pt1 | contig 24597 bp, 18 predicted proteins | sample IncBWH26OmetaG_FD_160107 | JGI IMG/M metagenome (GOLD analysis project Ga0210385, IMG submission 160107) | Forest soil microbial communities from Barre Woods Harvard Forest LTER site, Petersham, Massachusetts, United States - Inc-BW-H-26-O ...
AGGGAAATCTCCTGAGAGCGAGTGCTGCGCGATCTCCCTCGGCGCGCGTGACCTGAAGCAGTCCGTTGACGAGCTCAGAGAGGCGGGCGATTTCCTTGGTGAGGGTTTGCTCTGCGACTTCGCGATCTTCGGCGGTAACGGCAAGGGCGGCAGCGAAGCCGATCCGCGTCAAGGGAGTGCGGAGCTCATGGGCAATGTCCTGCAGCAGCCTGCGTTCTGCGGTGAGAAGGATTTCGATGCGCTCGGCCATTTGGTCAAAGGCGCGCGCCACACCTCCGATTTCGTCTCTGCGCCTGGACTGAATGCGGGCGGAGAGATCGCCGCGTCCGAACTGATCGACGACCTGGGCCATGCGCCGCAAGGGAGAAGCGATGTTGACGGCGAGCAACCATCCGAGCAGCCCGACGGCGACAAGGACGAGCACGTAAAAGGGCAGGAAGTCCCATAAGCTTTCCTGCGGCGCAAGAATGATGAAGCGGTAGCCTCCGGTGTCAGGGGATGAAGCGACGACATAGTCCTGACCGGAGCCGGGTCGCCGGCCAACACGCGCGAGCAGGTCGTTGAGGCTGCGGCCGCCGCTCACGTCGTTGCCGCGCACATCGGCAAGGTAATAGTGGCCGGGAAGATAGCTCTGCAGACGCTGGATATGCCGGGTAAGCCCCGCAGCACCGCCGTTTCTGTAAGCCTGGACAGCGTCATCGCGTTGCATGGTCACGTACTCGGAAATGAAGGACTCTGCGCGGTGAATTCGGATGGCAGCGACGATGGCGAAGCCGGCGAAGCAGAGCACCAGAGAACCAATGCACCAGATGAGGATTTTGAACGTGATGGATTTGCGAATCATGGATGCACTTCGCCTCCGAAGGCATAGCCTGAGCCGCGAACGGTCCGGATGAGGGTGTGCGAGCTGTCGTTGAGCTTGGTGCGCAGATGGCTGACATGCACGTCGAGACCGCGCTCGTAGGGCGTGGATTTTCGCTGATAGAGCATCGTTGTGAGCTCGTCGCGTGCGACCACCCGGCCTGCGGCGCGGACAAGGAACTCCAAAATATCGAATTCGACGCCGGTGAGGTCGAGAGGGAGATCGTTCCACCAGGCGAGGCGGGCATGAGAGTTGATGCGCACGCCGCCGGCCTCGACGAGAGCGGGAGTGGTGGCTCCGACGCCCACGCGGCGAAGGACGGCGCGAATGCGCGACAGCAGTTCTTCCGGACCAAAGGGTTTGGGGAGATAGTCGTCGGCGCCGGCATCGAGGCCGGCGATGCGGTCGCTCTGCTCGGTGCGCGCGGTGAGCATGATGATGGGAACGGCGCTGCGTTTGCGGATCTGATGCAACACTGCGAAGCCGTCGAGCACGGGCAGCATGACGTCGAGAATGATGACGTCGTATTGGCCTTCGATGGCACGCTTCAAGCCGGTTCCGCCGTCATGGGCGCTCTCGAGGGCAAACCCTTTTTGAGCAAAGAAGGCGGTCATGAGGCCGCAAAGTCCCCGGTCGTCTTCTACCAGCAGAATTGAGCGGGAGAGCGGCGGAGTGTGCGGGCTGGCGTTCATGGATGCATCGACTGCATTCTCACTTGTACAGCAAAGGAGGCGGGAGTTGGCGTGCGGCACAAAAAGTTTACGTTTGTTAAGATTCAGCGGTCTGAAAACGGGGAAGCGCTCAGGGTTTATCATCGAGTGGGGCGCGGGGAAGGACTCGCGCCTGAATTTTGCCTGCGCATAGATCCAGTGAACGGGTGTCTGTGTAAGGGAGTTCTGCGGGAAATAGGCGAGCATGCGAGCGAAGACGGCAGTAGTGCTGGGCGCCCAGTGGGGCGACGAGGGCAAGGGCAAGATTGTGGACGTGCTGAGCGAGCGCTTCAGCGCAGTGGCACGCTATGCGGGCGGGCATAACGCGGGGCACACGGTGATTCACGGCGACCAGAAGTTTGTGCTGCAGCTGATTCCCTGCGGCGTGCTGCGGCCGCGGTGCAAGGGCGTGATCGGGAACGGCGTAGTGCTCGACCCAATCGCGTTTTTGAAAGAAGTCGCCAAGTTGAAGGGCTTGGGCGTAGCGGTGGATGGGCAGCTGTTTGTGTCGAACCGCGCGCAGGTAATTTTGCCGTATCACCGCATGATTGAGCTGGCTGCGGAGAGCGCGCCGGGGCGGAAGAAAATTGGCACGACGAGCCGCGGCATTGGTCCGGCGTATGAAGACAAGATGGCGCGGAGCGGTCTGCGCGTGGTGGACCTGTTGCGGCCCGACCTGCTGAAGACACACATTGAAGCAGCGTGCGCGGAGAAGAACGCGATTGCGCATGCGCTGTTTGGCACGGATCCGCTGGACCCGAAGAAGATGTACGACGAATACGCAGCGGCGGCCGAGCAGGTGAGGCCGTTTGTGACCGATACGGGACGGCTGCTCCATTGTGTTCTGCGCGAGGGCGGTAGCGTGATGTTTGAAGGCGCGCAGGGAACGATGCTGGACATCGATCACGGAACGTACCCGTTTGTGACGTCGTCGAGCGCAACGGCGGGGGGCGCGGCGACCGGCACCGGCGTGGGACCGACGGCAATCAACAACGTGATCAACGTGACCAAGGCGTATGTGACGCGCGTGGGCGAAGGGCCGTTTCCGACAGAGATTCACGACGAAGTGGGCGAGCGGCTGCGGGCCAAGGGCAACGAATATGGCGCGGTGACGGGGCGGCCGCGGCGCTGCGGCTGGCTGGATCTTCCGCTGCTGCGCTACTCGAACCAGGTGAATGGCGCGGAATGGCTGGTGGTGACCAAGCTCGATGTGCTGGATGAGCTGGACGAAATTCCGATCTGCACCGGCTATGAAATCAATGGGAAAGTCACGGACGAGATTCCTGCGGATGTGGAAGGACTGGGCCAGATCAAGCCGGTATATACGAAGTTAAAGGGCTGGTGCTCGTCGACAGAAGGAATTGCGGAGTGGGACAATTTGCCAAAAGCGGCGCAGGAGTATCTGCGGTTCCAGGAAAAGGAGAGCGGCGCGAAGATCGGCATGGTTTCCACCGGACCGGATCGGGATCAGACGATGGTGCTGCCGGAATTTGCGGCTGCGCTCCAAGAGATTCACGGGTAAACTTAGATCACTCGGAAGCCACAGGACTGCGGAGAGGCAATGATCAGCTTTATCGTACGGATGAAATTTGCCCCGGAAGACCGGGAAGATGTGGCGGAGATGCTGCGGATTCTGACGGAGGCGTCGCGCAAGGAGCCGGGGTGCGTGTCCTATATTCCGCACCGTCTGGAAGGCGATCCGGACTCGGTGGTCATCTACGAACAATACAAAGACACGGCGGCGGCCGATGCGCACCGGGCATCGTCGCACTTCAAAATGTATGCCGTGGGCGGGCTGTACCAGAAGATGCTGGAGCGGTTCCGCGAGGACCTGGAAGCGTTGGCTTAAGGCTGGTCTCGTAGAAGCGGGCACGCGATACCGCGACACTGATTGCGGTGCGACGCAAGAGCGTTTTTAGCAGAACGAAATCATTTGATGGCATGCCGAGGATGGCCGGCTGCCCAGGGGTGTTTCTCCAGTCCAATGAAAATGCGGCCGCGCGAGCGAAAGTGCGAAGCGAGCCGAAACCGGTGCAATGCCGGGCAGGCGACTGGATGCGGAGGCCGTACAAAGGCACTCCGGGAGGAAGCCATGCGCGAGCGTTTGTCGGGACTGAAACTCTTGAATCGCCGAAGCAGCACCAAAGTCAGCAGCCTGCATCCTGCATTCATTGACCCTTGTCCGGTTTCCGGTCTACTATCCGTATCGCCGATGAGGAAGTGCAGGCAAACGCATCTGGGTCCATCTAACCGCCGGCTCGCGGCGGGATTGGTGTTGTTGCTTGGACTTGTGACTGCAGTTTCCGCAGGGGCGATGGGGATCAGCGAACGGCACGAGACTCGCCATCAGATTGACGACCTCGAAGACCAGTGGCGCGAATCGATCCTGACCCGTAACGTGGCCGCGGCTGACAGGCTGCTTTCTGAAGATTTCATGGCCATCACTGCGAACGGAATGCTGCAGTCGAAGGAAGAGACGATGGCCAATCTGCGCAATGGCCAGGTCCAGTTCAAGAGCATCGACATTACCGACCGCAAGGTGCGTTTCTACGGCATGACGGCGATTGTGACTTCGCGCGCGGCCGTGGAAGGCGCCGGGCCGAATGGGGACTTCAGCGGCAACTACCGCTATACGCATGTGTATGCACGGGATGCGAAAGGCGTGTGGCGGATTGTGAGTTTTGAAGCCAGCCGCATTCACGATGTGCATGACAAAGACAGGAAAGAGCAGGACCGGCAGCCATAAGCTCGGCTGCGCGATGCATCCTTTTACCCAACTAAAATCAAAGAATGCCTGAATTACCCGAGGTGGAGACGATTGCCCGCGGAGTGCATGCGCGCGTGCGCGGCGATCAGATCGTGGACGTGTGGTTCGGCTCGAAGAAGGAGCCCTTCAAGACGCCGGCGACGCGGCAGGCCCGGGGACTGGAAGGGCGCACGATCCTCGAAGTACACCGGACGGGAAAGCATCTTGTGATGGAGCTCGGTGCGAGCCCTGGCCTTGCAGGAAGCAGCCCTGCGGGCGGCGGACCATTGGAAGAGAACAGGGGCGGGAGTACCGCCGCGCAGTGGATTGTGCATCTGGGAATGACGGGGCGGCTGCTGGTGACGACGCCGGAAGCTCCGGTGGCAAAGCACACGCATGCGCGGCTGACGCTGGCCAGCGGGCGCGAGGTGCGGTTCGTCGATCCGCGGCGGTTTGGGCGGCTGGAGTTTCGCGACCTGGCGAAGGGCGAGGGATTCGGCGCGCCGGGAGCGGAGCCGCTGCAGATTGAGGCAGAGGCGTTCGCTGCGCTGTTTCGGGGGCGAAAGCTGGCGATCAAGGCAGCGTTATTGAACCAGACCCTGCTGGCGGGGGTGGGCAATATTTATGCCGATGAAGGGCTGTTTCGGGCCGGGGTGCGTCCGCGCAGACAGGCAGGGCGGTTGCGCCGGGAGGAGCTGGAGCGGCTGAGAGTGGCTTTGCGCGAGGTGTTGCAGCATGCGATCCGGCTGGGCGGGTCATCGGTGGCGGATTATGTAGATGCGGAGGGGGTGAAGGGCTTCTTTCAGCTGGAACACAAGGTGTACCAGCGCACGGGCGAGCCGTGCAGGGTGTGCAAAACGACGATCCTGCGGATTGTTGTTGCGGGGCGGAGTACGCACTATTGCCCCACGTGCCAGCGATAATTCAAGGGCGTTGGACCGGTGGAGGAGGCTGGAAAAATGGTCGTTCCATCGGCCCCTATGGTTTTTGGAAGATTTTGGTGTTTTGGGCTATGCGATTGCAGACAAATGTGCTCTTCGGATCCTTCTATCGCATTGAAAAGAATGATCACTAGGAACGGCACACCGATTGCTACTTAGAGGGTGCCAGTGATGTACCGGCTGCTGGAAAATATTCCGGCCAGCCCAGAAACGGCAGGCGTCCGGCAAGAGCATCCGCCCAACGAGCGGCCCTTAAAAAAGGGAGACCGGCCGGGGGAGCCTGTGGAAGGTACGGTGGAACAAACCGCCGGCCAAAAATAGCTGGGAGGCCAGTGACCAGCACGGAAACGCAAAGGGCTGCATCCTCGGGATGTAGCCCTTTGTGCTTCCTGGGAGAGGTCGCCCGTTTGGGGAAGGTGCGGAGTGTTTTTCCTTCTGGGTACCCTGGTTCGGGGTCCGACTTGCGCGGGGGTGGCCCAGGCTGTAGTATCGAACTTGCCTAACAGGCGGCTGATGCGAACCACCCGGGTTTGGGCAGAGTAAGCTCGCCGCTAAAGAGGAAATCTTTCACCAGCCTGAGTGGATCTTAGAGGCCCCCAGTGCAGTGAAACTGCCCAGAGAGAGGGCTTACCCAAGGAAAGCGCCGACCGCACCGTACCGATCCTGACAACTGGACAGAGATGTTGCAGGTTTTGTGAAGTACCAGGCGGCTGGGGCGCATTCGCAGCGACGGTATCCAGGGAGACGCCGGAGCCGACGGCACTGCCAAAACGCTCAAAGCGGATAAGCAGGGCAGTTCGGAATCAGCGCAGCAGGAACCGGAGCGGTGAAGTCGAGATCAGTGAATGGAAATCGCGATAGATTGCGCATAAGCAGCGGCCCGCAGCCAATCTTCTCCGGTTCCGGCAAATCAGGATTTCGCCTGTGGCACAGGAATAGTCCAGGGATGGACGAGCCGCAGGCATCGTGACGCGGAATTGCGCCATGGGCGCAGGTCCGGGTCAAGGCAACGCAAAGCAACCAAGAGCCAAGTGCCAGGAAGTGCACGCATGACAACAGAACCGACGCAGCCCCCGGTAGAGATGGGGGGGCCGGCCCCGGCGAACGGCCAGGGGCAGTCACAGGGGCATCGGCGCCGCCGGCGCCGCCGCAAGAACAAGGGAAGCCAACAAGGGGCACCGCAAGGGCAGCAGGGCCAGCAGCAACCGCAGGGTTCGCCGCAGCCGCAAGCGGCGCAGCAGCAGCCCAAGCCCCCGCAGCAGCAACACATGCGCTCGGGCCGGAAGAAGAAGAAATTCTTCCAGAAGGGCGGAGGCGGCAGCAACAACGGAGCGCCCGCGCCCCAGCCGGGCAACAGCATTCTTCCCCAACAGGGCCGCCGCAAGGACAAACAGAAGGGCCCGCGAATGTTTGTGGGTCCGATGGATCACAGCTACCGAGCGGTGAACGGCAACGTTGCCGATGGTCCGCCCTCGACGATTCCGACGATGGGCAATGGACACAGCAACTACTATGCCGATGCATACCTGGCAGCGCAGCCCGCGCCGATGCGCGAAGATGCTCCCACGCGCATTTTCTGCTTTATTGACGATCTCTTTTTCCAGGCAAAAATCAACGAGACGTCACGCAAGCTGGGAATCAAGGTGGAGTTTGTGAAGGGCGACAAGGATGCCGTCACGCGCATTCTCGAAGTGCCCGAAGAACAGAAGCCCACGCTGGTGGTCTTTGACCTGAATAATCTAAACGCCAAGCCGATGACACTGATTCCCAAGTTCAAGACGAAGTTCAAGAAGGCAACGTCGATCGTGGGATTTCTGAATCATCTGCAGGGCGATCTGAAGATCAAGGCGATTGAAGCAGGCTGTGACACAGTGATGCCACGATCTGCCTTTTCACAGAGCTTGCCGAATCTTCTTCGCCGCTACGGGCTGGAAGAAGAGGAAGACCACGCACAGCAACCGATGTAAGAACAGGGATTGACCTGAGTGGGAGGGGCGCCTGAGCGATTGGGCGCCCTTCGTGTCTTTATATGATCCGGTTCGCTTTTGGGCTTCGATTCGTTGTGCGTTGGATTGGACTCACCGTATGTAACCCAAAAAGACCATACACATTCGGTGTTCGGTTGGAGTAACCTCCGTACCATCAGAATTCCGCGCAGCGGTGATCTTTCTCACGGGTGTCCTGGGAGTTTAACGTCGGTTCCCATCCGGGGCCGACGGTGCTGTCTCTGGTCTTGCCGGGCCGCCGGTATGGAAGAATGCCGGGCAAAGCGGCTTGGGCTGGACGGCGCAAAAGGGGGAAGTGCATGGGCCTGAAAGACTGGTTCAAAGAACCGAGACCGCGGATCGAGCGCAAGGGAGTGCGCCACCCGGCGCCTCGCTTTGAGGTGATTCATCCTTCCGGGTCCGAAGTGAAGCCGGACGAGATCAAGGACATCAGTGCGTCGGGAGTTTACCTGCTGACGAATGAACCTTGGACCCCGGGCACCCACGTTCCCCTCACCTTGCACCGCAAGAGCCAGGAAGAGAATGACAAGGCAGGCGATTTCACAATCGATGCCGAGGTGGTGCGCCGCGGAAACGATGGCGCGGGACTGAGCTTCGATTTGCCTTCGGACATCGATCCCCGAGTTTGGGTGAGCCTGGTGGAAGGCGCCTCAAGCGAAGCGGGGCCGGACGACCTGACCCGACCGTTTAAGACGGCCAAAGCAGTGGCGTTCCTGAGCCGGATTTGCCCGGATGCGGAAAGAGATTTTCGTCAAAGGATCTGCTCGGACCTGAGTACCGGCCGGTTCAATCACATCGTCGAAATCATGCTGAAAGCGGAACAGATTCTGGCAGGATGGCCGGACGGCGAGTCAATGAAGGGCAGCCCGAAGTTGCTTGCGGGCGTGCTCGAATACGGATCGTGGGCAGAGGACGACTGGACCCAACAGAATTGGGCTGGACTGATGGCCCTGGCGTGTACGCCGGAGCGCAATGAAGAAGAACTGAAGGACCTGCTGGAGCGCGTGAGCCAGTTTGCCTCCATTCATTTCCGCATGTTTGCGATTTCGTGCGAGCGGTCGACCAAGATTCTGAGCGATGGCGCGGTGATTGCGAAGCCGCTGCCGTTTACAGCAGAAGAGCTGCTGGGCATTGGCATTTCGCGCGATCTGGGACGCATGGAGCGTGAGTTTCAGCATCTCTACGCCCTTGGGCTTTACGTCTCGAATCACATCCCGTCGTCGTATCTTCCATCGGAACAGTTCAACCTGGCTCCCACGAGCCTGGGGCTGGACCTGTATGCGCGGTTCCACGCGCATCGCGGCGCGGTGGAGAGCTTTTACAAGCTCAGTGCGGTAGAGGCGTTGCCGTAGAGGCGGGCCGAAAGAAAACCGCCGAAGTTTGACTCGATCGTCCGCACCCGTAGCCGATTTTCGCTCAATAATGACGCGCGTCGTGGGATGCTCAACGAGTCCGCCGGCTATTTGAGGCTGGTCCAATCGAGAACAACCTTGCCGGCATTGCCCGACACCATGGCAGCGAAGCCCTGTTCGTATTCGCTGTAAGGGAAGCGGTGGGTGATGACAGGCGAAATGTCGAGGCCCGAGTCGAGCATGACAGACATCTTGTACCAGGTCTCGTACATCTCGCGTCCGTAGATGCCCTTGATGGTGAGCATGTTGAAGATGACGGGACGCCAGTCCATGTTGGAGTCTTTGGAGGGGATGCCGAGCATGGCAACTTTGCCGCCGTGACACATGTTGGCGACCATGTCGGCAAATGCCTTGGGATTGCCGGACATTTCCAGACCCACGTCGAAGCCTTCGGTCATGCCCAGTTGTTTTTGTACATCCTGGAGTGAAGTTTCGGCCGGATTCACGGCCAGTGTAGCGCCGAGCTTGCGCGCCAGCTCGAGGCGGAAGGGATTGAGGTCGGTGATGACGATGTTGCGCGCGCCGGCGTGGCGCACCACCGCGGCGGACATGATGCCGATGGGACCAGCGCCGGTGATGAGCACATCTTCGCCGAGTACAGGAAAGGAAAGGGCTGTATGCACGGCGTTGCCGAAGGGATCGAAGATGGCGGCAACTTCCTGATCGACACCGTGATGATGACGCCAGATATTGGTCATGGGCAGCGCGATCAGTTCCGCAAACGCACCGGGGCGATTGACGCCGACGCCCTGCGTGTCTTTGCAGAGGTGGCGGCGGCCGGCGAGACAGTTGCGGCAGCGGCCGCAGACCACGTGGCCTTCGCCGCTGACAATGTCTCCGGGGAAAAAGTCGTTGACGTTGGAGCCGACGGCCACGATTTCGCCGACGAACTCGTGGCCGATAGCCATGGGGACACGGATGGTTTTCTGGGCCCATTCATCCCACTGGTAGATGTGCACGTCGGTTCCGCAGATGCCGGTGTAGCGGACGCGGATGAGCACATCGTTAATGCCAATGACGGGTTCGGGGATGTCCTCGAGCCAGAGGCCGCGCGCAGCCTCTTTTTTGACCAACGCCTTCATGGGACAACTCCTCCGGAAAAAGCGACAACTGAAATCTTACTTTGCTGGAGAGAGGCGAGGACCGAAGCGCGGGACGGGGCGGTCGGCACTTATGGGTTTTGGATAAGTTGAGCGATGCATTAGCCGGGGGGCCAGGTGAGCGGGCGTCCGCCGAGCAGGTGCACGTGGAGATGGTCGACGGTCTGGCCGCCGTCTTCGCCGGTGTTAAGGACGACGCGGTAGCCTCTGGCGAGGTTTTTCTGGCGAGCGATTTCGGCTGCGGCCCAGAGCAGGTGTCCGAGGAGGGCGGGATGGTGCGCACCGGCTTCGGCGAGCGAGACGATGTGCTCGCGCGGCACGATGAGGATGTGCACGGGAGACTTGGGCGCAATATCAGCGAAGGCGTAGCACTGGTCGTCTTGAAAAACGGGCGTGGAGGGAATGCTTCCTTCAATGATTTTGCAGAAGAGACAGCTCATGACGGGACCAGTGTACAGGAGGCGCAAAGGGCGTGAACGCGGAGAGGAGGCACGGCGGCGGGAAGGCAATGGAAACTGACAAAGGCCGGAGACGGACGGAATTGGAAACGTATACAATTCTTCTGTCTCTCAATTGCTGGGCAGGACGCAGGGAAGGTTGGCGGTAGCGGCGTGCTACCGCGGGCGCAGACTTCTGAAGCGAGGAACAAGATGGATCGACGTGAATTTCTTAAGACAACGGGAACCCTGATTGCCGGCGCTGCAGCTGCCTCTGGACTGGCCTCGCAAGCGAATGCAGAAGGCGCAGGCGCTTCTGCAGGGCGCGCCATCCTGCCCATCAATCGCAACTGGCGCTACAGCCCGAAGGCGACCGAAGCGGCGCGGGCGCGCACGTTTGACGACAGCAAATTTGAGCGGGTGACGGTGCCGCATACCAACCAGCGTGAACCGTGGCACAGTTTTGACGAGAAGTCCTACGAGTTTGTGTCGGTGTATCGGCGGCGTTTCAAGCTGCCTGCTTCGGCGCAGGGCAAACGGGTGTTTGTGGACTTTGAAGGTGTGATGACCGCGTCGACTGTCTGGCTGAACGGAGCGAAGCTGGGGGAATACAAGGGCGGCTACACGCCGTTTTCGTTTGAGCTGACAGAGCATGCCGATTTTGCCGGCGAGAATGTGCTTGCCGTAGAAGTGGACTCGAGCGAGCGGGCAGATATTCCTCCGTTTGGCTATGAGATCGACTATCTGACGTTTGGGGGTATCTATCGCGAAGTGGCGCTGCGCGTGGTGCCGCGCGATTATCTCGACAACATTTTTGCGCTGCCGAAGGATGTATTGAGCGGCAAGCCAACTGTGGATGTGCAATGCTGGCTGGCCAGTTCGCGCAAATCGCCGGAGAGAGGCTGGACGCTGGAAGCGACGCTGCATGACGGCGATCGCGCGATCGCCAAGGCCACACAGGAACTCGCTTCGGGCGAGGACACGTGGAACACGCCGCAAACGGTGCGCCTGGAGAATCTGGGCGCGATCGAGCTCTGGGACCTGAAGAACCCGAAGTTGTACCGCGTGGAAGTGAAGTTGATGAAAGGCGGCGCAGTGGTGGACAGGGACGCGCGGCGCATCGGTTTTCGCGAAGCGAAGTTCACGCCGCAAGGGTTCTCGTTGAATGGGACCATCATCAAGCTGCGCGGGCTCGATCGGCACCAAACCTTTCCGTGGGTGGGGCAGGCGATGGCGGGGCGCGCACAGCGGCGCGACGCGATCATTCTGCGGAAGAATCTGCACTGCAACATCGTGCGCACATCGCACTATCCGCAGTCGCGGCACTTTCTGGATGCATGCGACGAGATCGGCTTGCTGGTGCTGGAGGAAATTCCCGGCTGGCAGCACATCGGCGACAAGGCGTGGCAGGATATCGCCGTGGACAACGTGGGCCGCATGATCAAGCGCGACTGGAATCATCCGTCTGTAATTTTGTGGGGCGTGCGCATCAATGAGTCGCGGGACAACCACGATTTCTATGTGCGAACGAATGCCCTGGCGCACCAGCTCGATCCGTCGCGGCAGACGGGCGGCATTCGCTACTTCCAGGAGTCGGAATTTCTTGAGGATGTGTTCACGATGAACGATTTCGGCTGGCCGTTGATGCCGCCGAATCATCCGCTGTATCTCAACACTGAATTTGTAGGGCACACATTTCCAACCAAGACGATTGACAATGTGGAACGGCTGCGCGAACACACGGTACGTCATGCGCGGGTCCACGACCAGCTTGCTTCGAATCCGCAATATGCCGGCGGCATTGCCTGGTGTGCGTTCGACTACAACACGCACGCGAATTTTGGTTCAGGCGATCGCATCTGCTACCACGGGGTGATGGACATCTGGCGGGAGCCAAAGCCGGCAGCGGGATTCTACAAGTCGCAGTGCGAGCCGGAAGAGGAGATTGTGCTGGAGCCGGCGTTCCACTGGGCGCGCGGCGACGAGAGCATTGGCTTTACGACGGCGCTGGTGTCATCGAACTGCGAACATCTGAAGTTCTACATGAGCGATGAGCTGGTGGCCGAGGCTGATCCGGACAGGGCACAATTTCCACACCTGAAATACGCGCCATTTTCAGCGACCGCGAAGGATGTGCGCGCGGCATGGGGCGATCTGCGCATCGAGGGCTACATCGGCGGCAAGAAAGTGATCGAGAAGAAAATGTCGGGCAAGGGGCTCGATCAGAAATTTGTCCTGCGGCCGGACGACACAACGCTGATCGCCGATGGAGCGGATGTGACCCGCGTGGTTCTGCGCGTGACCGATGAGTACGACGCAATTCGTCCATTTGCGGCGGACGCTGTCCGCTTTGAGCTGACAGGGCCGGCACAACTGATCGGCGACAATCCGTTTACGCTGGTGGGCGGCACGGGCGCGGTGTGGGTACGCGCGGGAGAGCGGGCAGGAACGGTGCGGTTGACGGCGCATCATCCCTATCTGGGTGAAAAACACGTGGAATTTGAACTGACGGCAGCGCCGGCGGAAGAAGCGTAACGCATCGCCGTGCCGGTTCCGGTAATTTCGCTCGCATCGAGACGCTACATGGCTGGATGCGCGGCCGGCGGCGGAAGAATTGTGCAGGGGCCATAATCCCTGGTCAGCTTCTGCACTTTGAACACCTGGTCGCCCGTTTTGTCCTTCGTCTTCTTGACCTTCGAACCGTGAAACTTGATCATGTCGCCGGCTTTGATGCTTGCCGCATCGCCCTCGAGCGAATAGGTCTTGTTGTCGCTGGTCTGCAGTTCGATCCCGTTGGGTCCAGCAAAAACACAGCCCTTGAGCGTGTGGTGGCTATGGCTGATTTCAACGGGGACGATGATGGCGACAGCGATGACCGCGCCGATTCCGACAGCGGCACCCACCACTTCCGCATTGCTTGGGCCGATGGAGCCCGAACTCTCCTGGCAACCCGTGGGCGAAGTCGTCGCGCCAGAACAGAGGAGTACAGAGAGAGCAGCAAAAGCGGCAATGCCCGAGCGGCCTGCGCGTGGGAGGGCAAGGCGAGTCAGGCCCGAGGGAATCCGAAGCTGCTTCATGTTCGATCTCCTGAGTACTGGGCATTGCAACGCCGCAAGGAGAATGGAAAGTAAAGTGCCCCGACGATACAGGAACCGTGCAACGAGTGGAAATCAATTTCTGCAGGACTGGGGATCAGCTGGTGTGGTCGAGGATGATTTTCCAGCCTTTGGGACCCTTGCGCCAGACGAGCGAAAAGATGCCGTCATCCTTTTTCGCGTCTCCGTGGGCGCTGCGTTCAAGGTGAAATTTGCCGGTGACCAACGCCAACTCAGGGCTGCCGCAACTGGAAGGCAGAAGGCGCACATCGAGATCATTGAAGGTGAGGGTGCCCATCTGTTCGCGCGTGGTGTAGTTCTCCTGATAGCGCTGGAGAATGGGCTGATATCCCTTGCGGACCGTGAGCCCGATGAAGGTGGTGTCGGGCGAGTCTTCATAGGACTGCATGAACGTGGGGATGTCGGCGTGGTTCCAGGCGTCGGCCTGCGCCTGCATCCCGGCGCGAAGGGCGGCCTCATCGCCGGACACCTGCGGTGCGGCAGACCCCTGCGCTGGAGCGGGCGTCGCTTGCGGTGCTGCGCACGGCGGAAACATGCAGATTAGGAACAGGAACGACAGGCGTTTCACGAGCGGTCCTCCGTGGCTGGGGATTCTGCGACAAGCTTACAATGAAGACATGGCTACCCCGGCCCCACCTTCAACATTGCGCGTGGTGCACACCGTGTGTTCGCACGACTGCCCGGACTCGTGCGGCGTGAAAGTGACCGTGGACGGGCAGGGCCGCGCCATCAAGGTGCAGGGTGATCCATCGCATCCCGTGACGCAGGGTTTTTTGTGCGGCAAAGTGGCAAAGTATCTGGATCGAGTGTATGCGCCCGACCGGATTCTCTATCCAATGCGCCGGAAGGTCGGAATGCCCAAAGGGCCGCTGGCCCATGGACACGAGCATGAAGCATTTGAGCGCATCAGCTGGGACGAAGCGCTGGGCGCGATTGCCGCGCGGCTGCAGGAGATCAGCGACGAATGGGGCCCGGAGTCGATTTTGCCGTACAGCTATGCGGGCACCATTGCGCAGCTGGGCTATGGGTCGATGGATCGACGGTTCTTTCATCGGCTCGGCGGGAGTCAATTAGACCGCACCATTTGTGCTGAAGCCGGCGGAGTTGCGTGGAACCTAGTGTATGGCAAAAAGCTGGGAACGCCGACCGAAGACTTCAAGCTGGCGAAGCTGGTCCTTGCGTGGGGCGCGAACATTCACGGCAACAATGTGCATCTGTGGCCGATGATCGAACAGGCCCGGCGGAATGGCGCGCGGCTTATCGTGATCGATCCCTACCGAACGCGGACGGCGGCGCTGGCAGACTGGCACATCGCTATCCGGCCCGGAACCGATGTGGCGCTGGCCCTGGGAATGATGCACGTGATTTTGCGCGACGGGCTGGAAGATCGCGCGTACATTGACGCGATGACCCACGGCTTTGCGCAGCTCGCCGAACGCGCAAGCGAATACACGCCGGAGCGCGTGGCGCACTGGACGGGCATGACGGCCGGCGAAGTGGAGCACCTGGCGCGCGAATATGCGACAACGCGGCCCGCGGCCCTGCGCATGAACTATGGCGTGCAGCGCAGCGAGAACGGCGGCACGGCGGTGCGCGCGATTGCCATGCTGCCGGCGTTGACCGGCGCGTGGAAGCATCGCGGCGGCGGCGGCCAGCTCTCAACATCGGGCGCATTTGCATGGAACAAGCGGGAACTGGAGCGTCCGGATCTGGCATTGGATTCTCCGCTGGGCTTTCAGGCGCGCGTAGTGAACATGTCGTCGCTTGGCCATGCGTTGACTGAGCTGGGCCAGGGTGGTGACGCGAAGCCTGAAGATGGACCGCCGGTGCAGGCACTGTTTGTCTACAACTCGAACCCCGGCGCCGTGGCCCCCAATCAAAGCGCAGTGAAGCGCGGGTTGATGCGGCCTGACCTTTTCACCGTGGTCCACGAGCTTTTCTTTACCGACACCACGGACTACGCGGATTACGTGCTGCCGGCAACGACGTTCCTGGAGCACACGGACATACAGGGCGCCTATGGTCACTACTTTGTGCAGCTTTCGCAGAAGGCCATTGAGCCGCCGGGTGAAGCGCGGTCGAATGTGTGGCTGTTTGGGCAGCTGGCGCAGTGGATGGGATTTACGGAACCGTGTTTTCGCGACACAGAAGAGCAAATGATTCGGCAGGCGCTGGCAATTGGACTTGACAGGCGCTCAACCAACAAGGGGATGGAGCACATCAGCTACGAAGATCTCGAAGAAAAGGGGCACATTCCGCTGGCATTCCATCGCGAGCCCGAAACCAGCCCTTTCATGCCGTATACGTCGGAGACGTTGCCGACGCCTTCAGGAAAGGTCGAGTTCCTTTCGGAAACGCTAGCGTCCCGGGGACTCGATAGTCTTCCTGCCTTCCACCCGCCTGTTGAATCCAGGTGGGGTGAGAGTGCGGCGCGCTATCCGTTGGAGTTTTTGAGCCGCAAAGCGGACAACTACATGAATTCGACGTTCGCAAACCTGGAGGGCCATCGCAAGATGGAGGCGCGCAAGCGGCATGCGCTGGAGATGCATCCTGACGACGCTCGCGCCCGTGGACTGGCTGAGGGGGATGCGGTGAAGGTATTCAATGACCGCGGGGCATTGCGACTGACGGTGCTGATGAATGCGGCGCTGCCGGCCGGAGTGGTGACGGCCCAGCTCGACTGGGCAAAACTGCAGCAAAACGGCGACAATGTAAATGTACTGACGAGCGAGCGGCTCACCGACCTGGGAGCCGCCGCAACATTCTATTCAACGCTGGTCGAAGTGGAACGGGCCTGAGCAGCGCAAGCATCCCCCTGGAGGCACATCAAAACATGGGCACGATCGGCTGGACCATTTATTTTATTGCCTTGGCGGGCGTATTGGGTTTCATGTTCATGCGCCGCAGCGGCCAAGTCTCGATGAAAGAAGCGTCAGATTATGTTCGCAGAGGCGCAATGATTATCGACGTGCGGACGCCGGAGGAATACAGGGCCAAGCATTTGTCGCAATCCTTCAATATGCCGGTGGATGAAGTGGAATCGTTGCTGCCGAATAAAGTGAGGGACAAGGAGCGCATCATTCTTGTGCATTGCCAATCGGGCCTGCGCAGCCGGAAGGCCAAGGAACAGTTGACACGCATTGGCTACAAAAACGTGTATGACATGGGCTCGTACGAACGGGCTTTCAAGATTGTGACCGGCAAAACGCTCTAAGCGAACCCTTCCAATGTCGAACGCATTCACGCTGCGCCTGGCGACAGAAGACGACACTCCCGCTTTGCATGCGCTGATTGAAGCGAGCGTGCGCGGGCTGCAGGCCGGCGACTACACTCCCGCACAAATTGAAGGCGCGCTGGGTACGGTGCTGGGGTTGGACACCCAGCTCCTTCGCGACAGGACGTATTTCATCGCGGAAGCGGCGGACGAAAGCCGACAGGTACGGTGCGCCGGCTGCGGCGGCTGGTCAAAACGCAAAACGCTGTTTGGAGCGGATCGCGCGGCCGTGCGTGAGCCGGAACTTCTGGATCCGGCAACGGACGCAGCGAAGGTGCGGGCTATCTTTGTGCATCCGGATTTTGCGCGGCAGGGGCTGGGATCGCTGATCTTGGCCACGGTGGAAGACGCCGCGCGAACAGCGGGATTTCAGCGATTCGAGATGGGATCGACACTGACCGGCGTGCCGCTCTACCGGCTGAAAGGCTACGTGGAGACGGAGCGCATCGCTGTTCCACTGGGAAATGGTGAAGTGCTGCCGGTGGTGAAGATGGTGAAGTCGGCCTTGAGTTCGTAGCCATCGGTTTTGAGCAAACTCAGAATGGACCCCGGGTAAGCGCTTTTGCACGCGCTTCGCAAATGCCTCGTCAATCCATATTGCCGAATGGATCTTCGAGCGAAGGGCTTTGCGGGGTAAGCAGCACGGCGCCATCCGAGCTGACAAGCAGATCGTCTTCGAGGCGAACGCCAAACTCGCCCTTGATGTAAATGCCGGGTTCGTCGCTGAGCACATTGCCGGCTTCGAGACGCGGATTGAGATCCCAGCCGAACATGTTGTTTTTCACGAAGTAGGGCCACTCGTGCATATCGAGGCCGATACCGTGGCCGACGCGATGGGTGAAGTAAGTGAAGCCGGGACCGTAGCCTGCGTCGACGATCACTTTGCGCGCGGCCGCATCGACATCGCCGGTGGGCACACCAGGACGCGCAGTCATCAGCGCAGCCTTTTGCGCGCGCTTGACGATGTCAAACACGGCATTCATCTTTGCCGTGGGTCGACCGAGGACGAAGGTGCGCGTGATGTCGGAGGTGTAGCCTTCGACTTCGCAGCCGTCATCGAGCATGAGGATGGAGCCTTCGCGCAATGTCTGCGGCTGGCGCGACCCGTGAGGCAGCGCGGTGAAGGCATCGACGTTGAGACTGGCTTCGCCTTGGAAGCCCACGCGCCGATAAGCTGCAGCAATGAGGCTCTGGACGTCGACGGTGGTCATGCCGGCAACGAGCGATTGCGCAACGGCTCGATAGACCAGCAATGTGGCGTGGCAGGCCAGGCGCATGCACTCGAGCTCGTGCAGGTCCTTGACCATGCGGCAACCGGCGGTGACGGGCGTGGCGCTGACCAGGTTGAGATGAGGATTGGCGGTGCGAATGCCCTCGGCAAAGACGAACGCCATGTTCTCGTCGATGCCGATGGTGGCGGAGCTGAGGCCGCGGTCGGCAAGGCCCCGGCCGAGCAGCGCGTAAGGGCTCTCCTCTTCCTGCCAGGTGAGGATGTCGCAATCTGCAGCAAGCGGGCCCGAAGCCAGCAGCTCGTGCGCCCGGCCTTCTTCGAACGCGGGGCAGACGAGGAAGGGCTTGGAGCGCGCGGGAATCACGAGAGCCCAAAGGCGCTCGCCGCCGTACAGATGCAGGTTGGCAAAGTAAACCGACGATGAAGTGTTGTTGGCGAGAACGATGGCATCGATCTTGTTGTGCTTCATTCGATCGCGCGCGCGTTCGATGCGGGCCTGGCGCTCGGCCGCGGTGAAGGGACGGGCCTGGCTGGAAAGATCGGTGAGTGCCGCAATGGCTGGCGGCGTCTGCGCGCCCGAGGCTTCGTTGTTCGCGCCGGAAGCCGCCTGGGATGCGTGCGACGCGGGAGGGGCGACGAACGCAGCGGCGCCGGCGGCTGCCGTAGCAGTGCCAAGGAATTTGCGACGTGAGAGAACGGGTGGGCGCGGCATGTTCCTCCGGGAAAGTGCGAGGGGGTTCTTCTAGAGTAGCGGGTTGAGCCGCGGGAGGGAACGGCGCAGAGCAGATTCCGATGAACGGGCTGCTTGTACGATGCGAGTGTCGAGACTCCGCTGCAGAGTTTTGAATCCCAACTCAAGGAAGAACGTAAATGAAATATGTGCTGCTCATTTTTTGTGCGAGCATGCTGTGCGTGCCTGCTCCTTTGTCAGCGACCCACGACGATGTGACCGCGCCTATTCGCCAGTTCGTTGACGCGTTTAATAAAGGCGATACGCAAGCAGCTTTTGCGACCTATGCCAAGGGCGACCTTACGGTCATCGACGAATTTGCTCCGCATGTCTGGAACGGAACGCGTGCAGCACAGGATTGGGCGGCGGATTTCGACGAAAATGCGGCCGCCACCGGTGTTACAGACTCCCATGTCAAGTATGGTCCGGCCTATCGGATCGAGATCGAAGGAGATGTGGCCTACGTGGTGATGCCCACTGGCTATACCTACAAGCTAAAGGGCGTGCCGATGGAGGAAAAAGCACAGCTTGTGACTGTGTTGCACAAAGAAGCTGCGGGCTGGAAGATACGCAGCTGCGCGTGGACGGGGCTCAAGCCGCACGCCGCGAAATGGGCCAGCTTCTCAGGGCGAATCGAGGGCGAGCCGCATGCAGTGCCCGTGACTCGTTTCGCACTGCAGCATATCTTCGGCCAACAGGTTCCAGCCAACAAAGCCGGCGAATTTTCCGTTCGGTGATTGCGCCGGCGTGGGCGCGAGGCCATCGCCGGTCTCGGCGTTGTAATCCTCGTGCATCAAGCCCCACTTCTCAATGTCGCGATGCAGGTCGGCTGCCAGTGTGAGTGTAAGCGCACGGGCTTCGTGGCGAAAGCCGTAGCGGCGCAGGATCATCCAATCCAGAAAGTTGGCGTTGATCCAGATGGGGCCGCGCCAGTTGGAATAGGGATCGATGATGGCTGCGTTGTTGTACGCGGGGTCGGACCTGGCAAGACTGCGAAAGCCGTGCGCTGAGCGCATCTCGGCGGGATTGAGGAGATGCTCGCGAATCACGCGACGGGCCTCGGCGGGCGGCAGCACATCGTCCAGCAGGGGCAAAAAGCTTGTCCAGTCGAGGGATTCGATCCGTGCCCCTGTGTCACGGCGGCGATTGAAGAAGCGGGCGTCTTTTGCGTCCCAAAGACTCTTGAAAATTGCGGCGCGCGTGGCTGCGGCTTCTGCGCGATACGCGCGAGCGGCGGCATGGTCGCCGAAATGCCCGGCAAGCACCGCCATGGCAGCGTATTCACGCATCGCCCACACCGAGGCATCGACCGCAAGAATGGCGCTGGGATCCCTGGGATCGTTGGTGAGCGCTGCATTGTTGTCCGCACCGGACTGCATCGCGTTGTCCCAGAACCAGAGGCCCCAGTGCGCGTCGAACTGCGTGCGCTTGCGGTAGGCAAGAACGCGCTGCATCGCCGGCCACAGGGGCCGCAGCCATTCGTAGTCGTGCAGATCCTGCGAGGCAATGAGCGCACCCTGCGCGAGAAACGGCTTCATGGCGAATTTGCCGAAGAGCGGGCGCGGACCTTTCGAAGTGATGCAGCCGGGGACGTAGCCATCCTTGTCGGTCGAGCCCGCAAAGCTGAGCGCCCAGTCGCGCAGGTACTTCGCGTTCGCAGGATCCTGGTTGGCCCAGTGCAGGCCGATGAAGAATCCGTCCCAGTCCCACATTTGCGGGTAATAGCCAGCGGGGATGAGATAGGGATGCTGGATGTAGCCGTCGGCGGGTTGGATGGTCTGCGGTGCGAGGCGGGCGAAATCGGCGGTGAGGGCGGAGTTGAGGGCAGCGACCGCCGTGGAGTCTTGTTCCGACGGTTCCAATTCGATGTAGTCCAACGCGGCGGGGTCGGCGCCATCCGGCGTCCCTTCCAAGCGAAGCACGTCTCCGGGATGGAGATCGACGGAGTGCGCGGTGAAGCGCGTGGAGTTGTCGCCGTTCGGGCGACGCGAGGGCAGTGTGGCGTCGGCAGCCCAAGATGCGACTTGCCTGTCGTTCACGTCGAGCGTGAAATGCGCGACCCCACCCTGCAGATCGAAGTACTGAACTGCGACGTCGAAGCGGCCTGGGTTCCCCGAGTACGTCCAGTCCGCAGTGCAGCTTCGCTGTTTTTCATCCTGGACTGGCTCCTGATCGCACGCGACGGCTTTGCCCAAGGATGCGTCTTCCCACGGCGTGACTTCGATGACTTTGTAGCCGGTGAGGCGCGCATCTTCAGCTTCAAGGCGGCCGGGGTAGTGGCCGGCACGACCCTGCTCGTCGGGGATTCCGCTGAGCTTGAGGAAGTATTGCGTGATGGCATCTCGCCACACAATGGCGTGCCCGGCCTGGTATTCCAAGCGCGGCAACACATTGGCATACAGTGCAGGATCGATGCGGCCCTGGAGTGATTGCCAGTCGCGCACGAACCCGGCGGCCTGCGCGGCGCCGGCATAGTGAGAGTCGTAGAGGTACTGGATGACAGTCTTTCCGTCGTGCAGCTTGTACGTGTAGGGCACGTGGTGGAAGAAGAGCAGCAGATCGTCGGGCGTTGTGGCAGCGGACTCGTAGGCGCGCGCGACCTCCGGCGGATACTGCCCGGTAAAGCCCGTCCCGGTCGCAACGCTGCGATCGAAGCCCACGCCCTCGTGATCGGCGTTGTGCCACTGTCCCCAACCATTGCGCTCGCTGCTTTCAACGTTCGGGCCGTAGTGGCTGCCGGTAATGTCGGTCAGCGTTTGCAAGCCGAGCGGGCCGGTATAGCTCTCGTAGGCAGGCCACGACTGCATCAGCATTTTCTCTACCTTTTGGACCACGTCCTTGTCGGTGCTGATCGTCTGTCGAATCCACTCATCGGCAATTTGCTCGGGGGTCAGGCTTGGATCCCACGCGAGACGGCCGAAAGCGTAGAGATTGGCGAGAGCGAGCGGCGAGCCGAGCCACGCATCCTGCCCCACGCCCGCAACGCCGACGATTCCACCGAGCTCTCCTTGGCGCAAAATCTCGTGGACCGGTGTCGAGGCGCCGCCCACGCGCATGTCGAAGTCGAGAACCTGTTTCCACATCGGCGCGAGGTAAACAAGATGACGCTGCTGGCCTGTGTATTCCTGCGTGATCTGCAGCTCCATGGCCTGGTGAGTTTTCGTGAGGCCGCCGAAGAGCGGCGAGACCGGCTCGCGCGCCTGGAAGTCGATGGGGCCTTCCTTGGTTTGCACAATGACATTGGGTGCAAACTTGCCGTCGAGGGGATGGAAGATGTCGTAGGCCGCGCGGGCGCGGTCGGCTTTGGGGTCCTGCCAGTCGAGGTGATGGTTGTAGACGAATGCGCGGTAGAGCACGACCCCTCCATGCGGCTCAAGCGCGGCGGCCAGAGTGTTGGCGGCGTCGGCTGGGGTGCGGCCATAGTTTGCGGGCCCGGGCTGCCCCTCACTGTCGGCTTTGACCGTGAAGCCCGCGAAATCGGGAATGAGCTTGTAGATGGCATCGACCTTGGCTGCCCACCATTGCCGGACTGCCGGATCGAGCGGATCGTACGTGGCGAGGCCGCCGATCTTCTGCGGACTGGCGATGTCGACCGAGAGCGCGACGCGCACGCCCCAGGGCCGCATCGTGTCAGCCACGCGAGCAATACCCTGAAGCATCTCGGGCATTAGAAAGGGCGCAGCGTTGTTGACGTTATTGAGATTGCAGCCGTTGATGCCGACCGACGCAAGCAGCCGCGCATAGTCTGCGACCGGCTTCATGTCGTTGCGGACGTGGCCGTTATCGAAGAAGAGACTGCGACCGGCGTATCCGCGTTCGATGGTGCCATCGATGTTGTCCCACTCGTCGACCCAGCGGATGGAGAGTGCGGGGTGGTGGATGCTGGGCATCGCCGCAACACCTTCTCCCTGTGCAAGAGCGCGCAGCAAAGCGAAAGCGCCGTAGAGCGCGCCACGATCGCTGCCGCCCGCAACGATGAGGCGGGGGCGATTGTTGCCTTGGACTGCTTCGATCGAATAGTCGTCGGGGCCGAGCGACGCGGGCAGAGAAAGATGCGGATCTGCTGCATGAATTTCTTCCGCGGTGCCAAGCAGAATTTCGCCCGCCGAACGCGGTTCTCCAACAATTCCGCTGAGACCCCGCAGCAGCTCGTCGCGCGCAGATTGCTCCAACATGCTCTTGCCCAGGACGCGAATTGTCTTTGGAATTGGCGGCTGCGCCTCGCCTCCGCGGTATTTCAACCACGCCTGCTCAGCGGTTTGGGCAGCTGAGACAGAAGCGCAGACCAGTACCGAAGCGATCGAAATCAGGGTTTTGTTCAACAACCGCATCCGCGACGGCCCCCGGAAACTGCATTCCCGTTGTATCACTCGGGAGGCGCCAGACGGTGCGTCCAGTCGATCGTAACCCGGCGCGCGCCGCGCACGGCATTGGCGAGATAAACCGCGTCGGCCGTCTTCAGATCTTCCAGCGTGAGGCTGCGTTCTTCCACATCGGGGCGCGTGGCAATCAGGTGACGTCGCTGCACTCCGGGCAATACGCCGCACTCGATGGGCGGAGTGAACCAGCGGCCGGCCTTTTCAACAAAGATGGTATGAATTGCGCCTTCGGTCACTTGGCCATCGAGATTGAGAAAGAGCGCGTCGGCAAAGCCCGCTCTTTGAGCGGCCTTCAAGGTCGCAGAGTAAAGCCGGCGGTTCGTTGTCTTGTGATAGAGAAAGCGATCGCGCGCGTCGGTGCGCTGTGGTGCAAAGCAGACACGGACGGCTTGCAATTCAGGCGGTGCAGGCGGCAGCGGTTCGTGGGTCAGGTGCGTGGTGCCGTCGGGCGAGAGCAACATCCGCACGCGTTGCGGCGTTTCAGCGGAGAGCGTCGCGGCAACAGAAAGTAGCGACGATCGAATCTCGTTACGATCGAAGGTAAATCCGAAGTAGGCTGCCGAATCCTGCAGGCGGTCGAAGTGCAGTTCGAGGAGCGGATAGTTTCCTTGCCAGAGCATGGTTTCGATCAACGAAAACGGCTCGACAGCTCGCGTAAGGAATTCGGCTTTCAGCAGGCACTCGCGGTACTCGTCTGCGGCCTGCGAATCGATGACAATGCCGCTGCCCACGCCGAGGCGCGCATGATCGCCTTCCAGGGTCAGCGTACGAATGGCGACATTGAAGATTGCCTGCTCGCGCGAAAAGAAGCCGATGGCGCCGGTATAGACGCCGCGCGGACGGTCTTCGATTTGAGCAAGCAACTGCATCGCTCGAACTTTCGGTGCTCCTGTAATGGAGCCGCAGGGAAACAGCGCCCGTAGTGTGTCACGAAGACCAACTTCGGGCCGCAGTGTACCCGAAACCGTTGAAGTCATCTGCCAAAGCGTTGGCAGCCGTTCGACAGCGAACAGGTCGCTGACTTCGATGCTTCCGAAGGTGCAGAGCCGGCCGAGATCGTTGCGCAACAGGTCGACGATCATCACATTTTCGGCGCGATTCTTGGTGTCGTTGCAAAGGCGATCGGCGCACTGCGCGTCCTCCGCCGTGGTTCGCCCGCGGCGTGCAGTGCCTTTCATGGGACGCGTGGTGATGCGGCGCGATGCGTCCAGCTGATCCATGCGGAAAAAGAGCTCGGGGGAGAAACTGAGAATGTGACGACCCGGACGCCAGTGGAGGAAGGCAGCGTAGTCGACAGGCTGGCGCTGGGAGAGCTGCGCATAGAGCGCCGCGGGACTGCCGGTAAAGCGGCCACTGAGCGGAAACGTGAAGTTGAGCTGATATACGTCGCCGGCGCGAATCCACTCGTGAATGCGATCGATGCGTTCGGCGAATTCCCGGGGATCGAGGGCGGCGTCCAGAACGAGGCTTGGAACTTCGGATTTGTCCGCGGCAGAATCGAGCGGCTGACCGTCGAGGCCATGCGGAGCCGATCCGATAAACGCGCCGGCACTGTGGTCGAAGACGTAGCAAGCGTCGTAAATGCCGAACCAGGCCAGGGGAGTTTCGAGGGTTGCGCGAGAAGCGGAGAATGCCGTGGGTTCGAAGGCCTGT
>Ga0210385_10000613_pt1 | contig 24549 bp, 19 predicted proteins | sample IncBWH26OmetaG_FD_160107 | JGI IMG/M metagenome (GOLD analysis project Ga0210385, IMG submission 160107) | Forest soil microbial communities from Barre Woods Harvard Forest LTER site, Petersham, Massachusetts, United States - Inc-BW-H-26-O ...
GGCCGAGTTCCCGCTGGCGGCAAGCGCGGCACGCTCGGTTGCCGGTCGCGCGCTCGATCAGGGGGCACGCACGATGATCTCCGTGCACGGCGGCATCGGCGCCACCTGGGAGCACGACGCGCCGCTGTACTTCCGCCGTGCGCAGCTCTCGCGGCGCCTGGTCGGCGGTACCGGTGCTGCTACCGACCGCGTCGCGGGCGAGTTGATCGCCCAGGCGGAGGCCGCTTAGACTTACGCGCAATGGTGGCGGTTTCCAAGGAAGCCACCACCGGCGCACCGTAGGCAGCGTTCACGGCCTGCACCATCGCGGTTTCCAGACCGCAATTGATGCAGAAGCCGTGCTGCGACCAACCGATCGCGCGCGCGAGGACCTGGTCGGCATAGGTGACGCCGGTGAGGTCGTGGCCGTAGTAGTCATAGGCAGCTTCCCAAGCCGCGCCGTTCAATTCGTCGCCGGCGCCGTCGGCCGAGAGCAGGTGCGCGGCGGCCATGATCGCGTCGAAGTCGTCGTAGATCGACGGGTGCTTGGCGGTCATGTGGTCGTAGGAGGCGGGCCGCCGGCCATAGCGATAGGAGTCGCTGACCAGCGCCCACGTTGAATCGGATTCCCCGGACGGGGAGGGCGGGCCCCCATTAGTGACGTTGAACTGCATCGGGCCGCCACAGCAGCCGGCGAAGTTGAGGCCGCTGTAGATGCCCGGCGCGGTCGAGAAGGCCGACTCCTGGCGATGGATCGAGGCGAGCAGCAGCCAGTTGACGCCGAACGTCTTCTGAGCGGTCGCGTAGATCGGGTAGAAGCCCTGCATCCAACTCTCGGAGATGTGGGTGCTGGTCGGGTCTTCATACAGCGCGAGGTCGCGATGAGCTTGAGTCGGAGAGGGATCGCCGACGATCGCGTGAGCACCATGCCCCGCGTGCGCGCGCGGGGCTTCGGACATTTCGGAAGACACACCACGCAGGCCGGAAGCGTTCGCGGCGCCTGGCACAGGCGTCGGTGTGACCGCGACCACCGGCGGCGGCACGGCGCCGGAGGAAGCGCCACCCAAGACGCCGCTCAGCGCCAGCACGAGCGCGGTTACGCCGAGTAGGCAAAGCGCAAGCGCGACGGCCCACGCGCCACGCTCAGAATCCGGCTCGGGAACGTTGCCCTTGGGCTGCCGCATAGGCGCCATGCGATCTACCCCAACCCACCCGGAATCAGGCTCCGGGACGTTGCCCTCAGGCTGTTCTATCGGTGCATCCATGCAATCTAGGTTCGCAGGAACCGCCCCGGAACGTGACAGTCCGGCTGGGTTCAGGCCGGCGCGAGCGTGCCCAGCTTTGCCTTCAACGAGTCGAGCAGTTCCGTAAACGAGGCTTCGAACTTCTCCACGCCCTCGCGCTCGACCGTCTCGGTCAGCTCGTCGTAGTCGACGCCGACGCTCGCCAGGTCGTCCAAGACAGCCTGCGCCTCGTCCAGGCCCTCCGCCAGCGTCGCGCGCGGCGTACCGTGCTCCTGGAAGGCCAGGACCGTCTCCTCCGGCATCGTGTTGACCGTATCGGGGCCGATCAGCTCATCCACATAGAGCGTGTCGGGATAGGCGGGATTCTTGGTCGAGGTCGAGGCCCACAGCACACGCTGCGGCGTGGCGCCCTTGCCCGCCAGGTACGTCCAGCGGCTGCCTTGAAAGGTCTGCTGGTAGTGGCGGTAGGCGAGCTTGGCGTTGGCGATGGCCAGGCGTCCCTTGAGCCCCGCAGCGCCCGACCCGGCATGAGCGGAGCCAGCGCGCGCGGCTCCGTCGCTGCCATCGTGCGCGGCGATCTCGTCGAGTAGCCGATCCCCCTCAGTGTCGATACGCGAGACGAAGAAGCTCGCGACCGAGGCCACCTTGCTCGGGTCCCCGCCCTCGGCGACCAGCCGCTCCAGGCCACGGATATAGGACTCGGCGACCTCGGCGTAGCGTTTCAACGAGAAAATCAGCGTGATGTTGACCGAGTGGCCCTTGGCGATCACGTCCTCGATCGCGGCCAAGCCCGGCTTGGTTGCGGGTATCTTGACGAGCAGGTTGGGGCGATCGACGTCTTTGTGCAGGCGAATCGCCTCGTTGAACGTGCCCAGCGAGTCATAGGCCAGGCGCGGATCGACCTCCAAGGAGACGTAGCCGTCGCGGCCGAGGCCCTCCTCCCAGATCGGGCGGAAGAGGTCGCAGGCCTCGCGGATGTCCTGCTCGGCTAGCGCCCAGAACGCCTGCTCGACGTCGTTTGTTCCGAGTTCTTGCAGTTGCTCGTCATAGGCGTTGCCCGAGCCCATCGCCTTCTGGAAAATCGTCGGGTTCGAGGTGGCGCCGACGACGGCGTACTGGTCAATCAGCTGCTTGAGGTGTCCGCCGCGGATCGCCTCGCGGCTGAGGAAGTCGATCCACACGCTCTGACCAAGCGCGGAAAGGCTCTGCAATGGTGAGGGAGTGGGCATCTCGGCCTCCTAAAGGCGTGTCGAGGTCAGTTTATTTGGGATAGCTGTTCGTTCCGCACTAAAAAAGGTGGCGCCACGGCTGTGGTCTCAGCGCGCCAGTAGTGCGCGAGCCCTCGTGGCAATCGAATCCGCTGTGAAACCGAACTTCTCGAGCACTGTCGCGCCCGGCGCCGATGCACCGAAGCGGTCGATCCCGACCACCTCGCCGGAGTCGCCGACCCACTTCCACCAGCTCATGCTGGCACCGGCCTCGACGGCCATACGCAGCGCGGAGCGCGGGATCGTGCTGTCGCGGTACTCATCCGACTGGGCTTCGAACAGCTCCATGCACGGCATCGAGACGACCCGCACCCGTGCGCCCTCCCGCGCCAACTCGCGTGCCGCCTCGAGCGGCGGCGCGACCTCCGAGCCGGTCGCGATCAGGACGAGCTGGGGGGCGGGGCCGCCCGTCGAGCCGCCAGTGCCATCGCCCCCACCCGCCGTGCCGGCGTCCGACTCCCACAAGACATAGGCACCTTGCGCCAAACCCTCGGCGGCGCCCAGCTCCGCGCGGTCCAGCACCGGCAGGTTCTGGCGCGAGAGCAGCAGCGCGACCGGCCCATCCTCGCGCTCGAGCGCCAGCTTCCAAGCTTGCGCGGTCTCGTTCGCGTCGCCGGGCCGCATCACCCACAGGTGCGGGATCGCGCGCAGGGCGGCGTAGTGCTCGACCGGCTGGTGCGTGGGGCCGTCCTCGCCGAGGCCGACGGAGTCGTGCGTCCACACCCACAGCACCGGCAACTCCATCAAGGCGGACAGGCGCACGCTCCCGCGCATGTAGTCGGAGAACACCAGGAACGTCGAACCGTAGGGCTTGACCATGCCGCCGTGCGCGGCCAGCCCGTTGACGATCGCGCCCATCGCGTGCTCGCGGATGCCGAAGGGAATGTTGCGCCCCACGTGAACACGCGAGAACTCGCCCGCCCCCTCGAACGTGGTCTTGGTCGACTCGACCAGATCAGCCGCGCCCCCAGCCATGGTGGGCCCGAACGCGCTGATCGTGGACATGGTCTTTTGTCCGGCCGAGCGCGTCGCAATTTTTTCCCCTGCCTTGAAGCTCGGCAAGGCGTCCTGCCAGCCATCGCGCAGACGGCCCGACCAGGCCCGCTCCCAGCCTTCGACCATTTGGGGGTAGCGCTCGGACCATGACTTGGCACGCCCATCCCATTCCTCCTGAAAACCCTTCCCGGACTCCAGCAGGCTCATATGCTCATACACGCGCGCGTCCACGTGAAACTTAAGCTCGGGGTCGAAGCCCATCGCCTGCTTGGTCGCTCGCACCTCGTCTTCCCCCAAGGGAGCGCCGTGCGCTTTGGCGGTGTCGACCGCGTTGGGCGCGGGATAGGCGATGTGCGAGCGCACCTGGATGAACGAGGGCCGCTCGGTTTCCGCGCGCGCGACCTGCAAAGCCCTGTACAGCGCATCGACGTCCTCGGAGTCACCGACGCGCTGCACGTGCCAGCCGTCGGCATGCATGCGCGCGATGTGGTTCTCGGTGTCGAAGGAGATCGAGGTCGTGCCGTCGATCGTGATGCGGTTGTCGTCGTAGCAGACGATCAGCTTGCCGAGGCCGAAGTGCCCGGCGACCGAGGCCGCTTCCTGGCAGACCCCCTCCATCATGTCCCCGTCGGAGCAGATCGCATAGGTGTGGTGATCGACCAGCTCGTAGCCCGGCCGGTTGAAGTGCTCGCCCAGGAAGCGCTCGGCCATCGCCATGCCGACCGCGTTGGCGACGCCCTGCCCGAGCGGCCCGGTCGTGACCTCGACGCCCGGCACGTGGCCGCGCTCGGGATGGCCCGGTGTGCGCGAGCCCCACTGGCGGAAACTCTGCAGGTCCTCGAGCGACAGGTCGAAGCCGCACAGGTGCGTCAGCGCGTACTGCAGCACGCAGGCGTGCCCGGCCGAGAGCACGAAACGGTCGCGATCGCGCCAGCCGGTGTCGGCGGGATTGATGCGCAGCACGTGGCGGTAGAGCGTGTAGGCCAGCGGCGCGAGCGCCATCGCCGTACCCGGATGGCCGGCATTGGCCTTCTGCACCGCGTCCATCGCCAGTCCGCGGATCGTGTCGATCGACAGAGCGCGCACATCGCGCTCGCCGTCGGAGAGCACCGGCATACGCAGAGCGCTGGACTCGGGGACTACCGCCATCGCATGCGATCCTAGCGCCACACTGCGTGCCCGGCGGCGTCCTTGCGCCGGGCACGCAGATCAGCTTACGTAGGGACGCCTGGTGCGCGGCGGAAAGCCGGCCACCGAGTGGCGCCGCCCGTGCGAGCACTGGAAGTGATGGGGACGCACACGCACCAGCCAGTGCAGGTCGTGGCGACAGTGTGAGCGCCGATATGGCCAACGCGGATGCAGCGCGCGGACCATCAGCTTGCGCTCGCAGGCTTGTCCTCTCATATCGATCCAACCTCCGTGTCGACTCGGCCGTTGGCCAAGTTGTCCAACCGATGCGCACCCCGTTTACCGTTGCGCATAACAAATAGTACAGTGCCTACAGAAGGGCCGTCCGAAATGTCCCCGCTAAAACGTTCCCTCATGCCATCCCCCGAATCGCCGATTTGGCCTTGCCCACATGCTGAAACTTTTGTTTGCAATGGATCCAAGACCATGATGTCGCCTCCGTCGGTAGCCCCACAATGAATAATGTGGCCTCTCCGCGTGCAAACAAATAAATCATTCTTTACGCAGCTTGTCAAGAGCTATCGTATAGGGATGGCGCCCAAGTCGAGATCGCCCAAGCCGCGTGAGCGGGGTCTGCCGCGCGGCCCGCAGGCGCTACCTCCGGAGCAGGTCGCGGCCGACCAGCGCGAGCGCCTGTACGAGGCCACGATCAAGGCGGTCAACGAGCGCGGCTTCGTCGCAACCACGATCTCCGATTTGGTCGCCGGCGCCGGCGTCTCGCGGCGCAGCTTCTACGAACACTTCGAGAACAAGGAGGAGTGCCTGCTGGCGACCTACGACGAGCTCGTGCGCAGGTTGACCGCGCGGATGGTCGCAGCCTACGACCCAGAGGAGCAGTGGCAGCAGCAGATCGACGCGATCGTGCGCGCGCTGTTCGAAGCCTCCAGCGACCGCCCCGATGCGGCGCGCTTGATATCGGTGGAGATGGGTGCCGCAGGCCCGGTGGGAATCGAGCGCTGGGCGCGCGATGCCGAGCTTTTGACCTCCTTCTTCCTCGCCGTCTTCAAGCAGGCTCCAGGCGAGGGCTCGGTCCCGCGGCCGGTGGCCAGAGCGATCGTCGGCGCTTTGCGCACGATCCTGTACTCGCGCGTGCGCCGCGAACGCTCCAGCCGCTCGCTGAAGATCGAACTGCAGAAGCTGACGCCAGACGTGGTGGCCTGGATCCTTGCCTTCTATCCGACGCCGCCCGAGATACCCGAGCAGCCGCGGCCGCAACCTGGAGTGCATCTACAGGCAGGACGCGCGCCCGGCACACTGGCGCCCTCGCCGCGCTGGGCGCCAAGGGGTCTGCCGCGTGGTGAGCACAGCCTGCCCAAGGGCTATGTCGCCCACAACCAGCGCGAACGGATCTTCGACGCCGTGGCGAACCTGACGGCAAGCAAGGGCTACGCGTCGCTTAGTCTCGAGGAGATCGTCTCCGAAGCCGCGATCTCGCTGCAGACCTTCTACCAGCACTTCGAAAACAAGGAGGAGGCATTCCTGGCGACGTTCGAGATGGGTCATGCCAAGGCGATGGCCGCCGTCAACCGCTCGCTCGACCTGCGCTTGAGCTGGGCCGAGAACGTGCGTCGGGGGCTCACGGCCTTGGTCGAGTTCCTCGCCTCCGAGCCCTCGATCGCGCGCTTGGCCTGCGTGGACATCCTGATCGCCTACCCGCACCTGACGGGCCGGGTGAACGAGGCCAATTTGTCCTACATCGAGCTGCTCGACATCGGCCCGGAAGACACTTACCCGAACATGCCGGCGCCGGTGATGCGCGAAGCGTCGGTCGGGGGCATCTTCGAGTTGCTGCACGAGTACATCCTCGCCGGGCGCGGCGAGCAGCTGCCGGAGCTGACCGACTATCTGATGTACCTGGCGATCACCCCGTTCGCGGGGGCGCAGGCGGCGGGGTTGGCGGTGGCGCAGACCTGAGCGTCCGCTACCAACAGCGCCGTCACTATGACGCTGACGCGACGCCGTGCCAGCAGAAGAAGGCGCCGCGACTGCGCACCGCGCCCGCAGCCGGCGGCAGATCGGTCACACCGGGTCGCGAAATGGATTCTCGACCTTGACCGAGCCAAACCGCTGGCCGTCGTTCAGGTCCTCGGTCAGTAGCAACTCACAACCGGCACGGGTGGCTGCTGCCACCACGAGCCCGTCCCAATAGGAGATCTGCGAGGCGCGGCTGGTCTGGATCGCGCTCTTGACCAGCGCGGTGTCCGTGGAGAGGACGTTGAGCAACCCGAACCAGTCGACGGCTTCCGCCGCGAAGGCCGGCTCCAGCGGCTGCGCGAGCTTGCGCGTGACCGTGACGTAGAACTCGCTGAGAACCTGCGTGCTGAGCACCAGCTCGCCAGGCTCCGCGTCTTCAAGGATCTCGCGGGCGCATTCCTGCTTGGCTTGCTCGCCGTCGTCGAAGAGATAGACGAGGACGTTCGTGTCCAGGAACGTCTTAGCGCTCATGGAGTTCGTCGCGCGTCCAGCTGCGCCCCGTCGGCCCGCTGCCGGAGTGGCTGCGCCGCGCGAGCTCGAGGATCGCGCGAATGCCCTCCTGCGGCGGAGCCTGAGCCGCCAGATCCTCCAAGAATTCACGCACGAGTGCGTTGACCGAAGTGTCACGTTCTAGCGCTCGGATACGTGCCCGCCTGAGCAGCACCTCATTGATCGAAACTGTCAGATTCGTCATGCCAGATCATTCTCGTGTAGCACAGATTCAGTGTAGCACGGTATTGGCCAGACATGGGCTGCCTACCCGGATGTGACCGCCGACGACGATCGCGCGTCCTGGATGGTCGCGATTAGGACGTGATCCTGCTGTTCGTCGTACACATAGACGATGAGCATCCAGCGCCACGGGCCAAGGATCAGGCGAAACGGCTGCCAGCGTCCCTCCAGCTGGCGGCCGAGGCGCGGGAAGCGCTCCAGCGCGCTCAGCGACCTCTTCACGCGTGCTCGCGCGTCGGCGGGAAGGCTGTGGGTGATGATCATCCGGTCGAGATCCTCGACGGCCACAACGCTCAGACTGACGAGCGCCACGGCCTACAGGTCGTTGAGCGAAACCGTCTGGCCTTCGCGGGCGCGCCGCAGGCCGAGCAGCGCACGCTCGTGCGCGCCGGGGATGCCGTCGAGCAGCGCGGCGATATCGTGCGCGTCGGGATCGGCCTCCTCGATCGCTGTGGAAAGCAGCGAGCGCGCGAGCGTACCCTCCTGCACGTGGGTGCGCTCGGCCAGCCGGGCCAGGCGAGCGGCGTGCTCGGGGTCGAGTGTGACGTTCAGGCGGTGGGCAGAGCCATCCATAAGACTACGGTACTACACAGAAAGGCACGAACCGTGCTAGCCGGCCCGACGCCGTCGCCGGCCTGACGAGCTCCGAGCCTTCGACGACGACGTCGAGGATCGGGCGCGGCCGCACAAGACTGCCGAGCGGGTCTGGAATGCTCCTGAAAGGGAACTTCACAGAGGCGCTAGGCCGGCTGTGACAAGCTCGTCCTCGGGGACCCGAAACATGCTGTCGGCGCGCCGGTCGTGGCGCGCCAGCCAGCCGACCAACTCCTTGGGGGTGGGCGTGGCGACCAGCAGCTCACCATCCTTGAGCGCTACCCATTCTCCTTGCAGGGGGCGCAGGCCTCCGCCAGCTCGCGTGCGCGCTCGTGGTCCGAGGTCGAGCTTTGCGTTGCCGGAATGGCTGTGGTGGGAGGCACACTTGGATAACGGAGGCAGGCCAGACCGTCAAGTGCGCTAGGCCCTGCTGCAGATGACTGAGCGGAGTTAGCCGCCGAGAGTGCAACGCCGAGTGACAGATCGTCGTGAACCCGCATAGGTCATCGGGATCCTCCCCGTGGCGGAGGATCCCGATGACTGACTGGCCTTGCTACGCGTCGGCGCTCACTTGTAGATCTCCGCGAACCCGTTGGCTGAGAAGGAACCAACCGCGGTGCACTTGGTTTCGGACGAGCACGAAACGGCGTTCAGTTCCGTGCTTTCTTCCCGTTCTTTTGGACGTGGCGTCGATTGAACTGTCCACGTGGTGCCGTTCCAAAAGGCGGCGAACATCTCTTTCGTGGTTCTGTTGTTCGAGTAAGCCTCTCCCACTGCCGTGCAAACCGTCGCCGAGGTGCATGAAACGCCCTTCGCGATCCAGGATTCGTCGGCTGTTTCTGGGCGAGGGATGCTCTGGCTTTTCCATTCGGTTCCATTCCAACCTGCGGCGACCTCGCCCCCGGACCCAGTCGTGGTGCAGCTGGTCGACGAGCTACACGACACGCTCCCAAACCCGCCGGTGAAAGCTTTCGGGCTTGCCAGCAGTTTCCATTCCGTCCCGTTCCAAGACTCTGCAAACGGCTTTTCCACGCCAGCGGTGTTCTTGTAACTTCCGGTTGCCATGCAGACCGTGGCCGATGTGCACGATATCCCCGTCAACCTGAGCAGTTCCTTAACTTCGGCCGGCTGCGGTATGGACACGGCTTTCCATTCGCTCCCATTCCATTTATCCGCGTAAACTTTACCTTCCCCACCCACGGCGGTGGACGCGTAGGATCCAACCATCATACACGTGGTTGAAGAGTAACATGACACCGCTGCGCTTATCCCCAGAAGCCATTTTTCCGGCTTGGGTACTACCTGAGCTTTCCATTCCGTGCCATTCCAGGCCGAAGCCGTCGGTGCCAGTCCGGATGAGCCCAGGCCTACGGCCTCGCAAGCAAGAGAGGATGAACACGACACTCCACTGTCGCGGGCTGTCCCAGTTTGAATGCTCCATTCCGTGCCATTCCATGACAGTCCGCCATTATTACCGACGGCGACGCATGACGTCGCCGACACACACGAAACGCTGGTCAAAATGTTTTGGTATCCTTCGCTGCCCTGTTTGCTGGGGGTGTATTCAAAGGACCATTCAGCCGCTGACGCAAAAGCCGGCGTCACTGCGAGGGCGGCCACAGCAAGCGCTGCGACAAGGACCGTCCGACATGCAAAATGACCGTCCGCAAATACTCTCATACGGTAGGATTTCATTGCGATTCCCTTCTTTTGGTTGTCGTATCGGCGCAGCGGGACCACTTCCGGTAGGAGAAGCAATGCCTGCATCACATTGTCAGGCACACAACGACCGCGTCTACGATCCCGTTTGCGTCATCGTCACGTGTGACTATCGCCTCCGGTGGGACGAGCGTCAAGAGTTAACCGAGTCCGGCAACCGCCCGGGGTTAATGGTCGGGCTCTCATCAAATGCCTCCGAAACAGTCAGCATCAGTCTGCGAGCAGCTGGCCGAGGTTTGTAAGCGTAAACGCATTGCGCTTGCCAGGCCCGTTGGAGCGCTTGGCTACTAATCCACGTTCGACAAGCTGGCTTAGGAGCTTGGAGGCCTGCGAAGAATGGACGATGCCAAGCGCCGCCGCGATCTCACTGTTACTGGATCCGGGCGCGCCGGCGAGAAACGCCAAGCACTGCTGCATCCGTGCCGAGCGTGGGATGCGCAGCGAGCGCGGCGCAAGGCGCTCGGATTGAAGCGAAAGCACGCACTCGAGCGAAGCGGGAGGCCTCCCTTCGAGCACTTCACACGCGAGCCGCCGCGAACACGCGATCTCCCGCGCTCGAACGTCGGCGTCGACAAAGGGGGCGACGACGAGACCCATCAGCGGGCCAAGCAGTGTCAAGAGAGGCTCCTCACTCGACGCGAGCAGGCGCGTGTGGAGCACACCCAGAACACCGGCCATCGCGCCTTCTGAAGCGAGACAGATGCGATCCGTCTCAGGCTCGGGATACCAGTGCTCGACGATCAGCGAGCGTAGGGCGGCAAGATTGCGCTGGCGACGTTCGAGCGCCCACTGACCTGCAGCCAGCGTCTCGACGTGCCATACCCGCGCGCGCGCCGGGTCCGATTCGAACAGCACGAGCAGAGCGGCCAGCGCGGAGCGCATACCATCGACCCAGACGGTCTCGCCCTGGAAGGCAGTGAGGATCGTGCGCGCGACATGCTGGGCGCCGGCATCGAGCACCGCGACGAAGCAGCCCTGCAGAGATCCAAACAATTCATAGAACGTTCGACTAGAGACGCCGGCGCGCCTGGTTACCAAGCCCACGCTGGCCCGTGCGAAGCCGCGATCCGCGACAACCTGGATCGTCGCCTCGAGGATCGCCGTCCGTTGGAGGCGTGCCAAGACAGGATTGGGTGAGGCTTCCTCGATCGAGGAGAGCTCATCAGGTGTCTGCCCGCACGGTTGAGCACGCGGTCGGTGAGCCGAGGCGCTTGGCTGCACCCGGACGCTAACCATAGGAGCCCATAAACCGGCGGATCGGGTTGCAGCGAGCCCGCGCGGCAACCTGCACGAGCTAACGCCCCGACACCCTCTTCGCCCTCACATGCTTCCTCTTCACATGCTTCCTCTTCACCTGCTTCGCCTTCACGCCGCGCTTTGCGCACCCTGTGACGCTGATCGGCGTGGACTGGTGGATCGCCGCTCCGTTCTGGGCGGTAAACGCCGTGGGCATCTTCAGTGTGCTCTTGCAGAGGTTGCCGTTGGCGGCGAGTGCGGAGAATGGTCCCTCAGGTAGTGTCAGTTCGAAGCTGCCGACGGGGGCATCGGGGACGGTGCGGAACGTGCTGCTTGTGATTCCTGCTTTGCTGATAAAAGTTTCGCCGTGCAGGTCGAGCGTTACGCCGTAGCCCTGTAGTACGACGACTAGTTCGGGGAACTTCGCGCCGCCATAGGAGACGAAATAGGCGGGGCCTTCCAGGGGTACGGGGATCAACGGGGTTAGCGCCTTGGCGCGACCAACCCTAGAGTCCGCCGGACAGCCGGCCGGATTGGTTTCGAACGTCGCGGCGGTGCACGCCTTCTGCAATGTCGTCAGCCTCGAGGGCAACTGCTTGGGCAGATCCACCTTGACCGACTTGATGTTCGCGTCTTTGCCGAGCGAGCCCGACGGATAGGTGAGCTTCACGGATAGGCTGGCGCCGTCCTTACGTGAGGTTTTCCCGCTCGTGGAGACTTTGAAGCCCGGTTTGAACGCGAGTACCGCACAGTTCGTTGCCTGCAACGGAACCGACAGAGCCACGGCCGCGCCTTCGGTGCTTGACAGGCTGCCCTTGATCTGCAGCGGATTGCAGTTGGTCGGGTTGAACGTGAACCCGTGTCTTGTGATCGTCACGTTCACGTGCTGTATTTCCAGCGGTATCCCGTCGAGGATTGTCGGGATCTTGTACGGACCGGTGTTATCGCTTGTGATCACGAGCGCGGCGGTGATCGGATCGACTTCTATCTTCGCGCGCACGACCACGCAATCGCAGGCTGTGCCCTTCGCGAGATCGTACGGTCCTGCCTTCGCGGGGTTCACGATCGACAGGCCGAACGGGGCGCCCTCATACGGGCCGGTGATGAAGACTTTGCCGCCCTTCACGCTGAAAGGTTTGCCACCGACACCCACACCGACGGTCGTTTCGCCGATTTCGCTTTCGGGACCACACAACCCGGCGTTGCCTTCCGCTTCGCCGCACAACTTCAGTCCGGTCAACAGGCCCGACAACCCTGGGGGCATGTGCAGACCGATTGCTTGGAGGTTCTGTTCGCCGTCTTTACGCGACATGGTCATCGTGAATGGGCTGAACCCGCCGGCCTGGTTGCTCGTTGTACCTGCATTCAAAGACGGATTGAACGGGAGGCTCGCACCAGGACACGGCGTTCCGTTGGGACCAGAGGTGATCTGGAAGCTCGAGGACGTGTTGACCGGGGCGTTGCCGTCCCATGGCGTAAACGACGCCTGTGTCGTATAGGTCCCGCAGCGTGATGGTGTCCGTAGTGGTGCGCGTTCCCCACCGAAGAAGTGGAGTTCTAGTTCTTCAAAGGGGACGTCGGGTGTATTCTTAAACGTCGTGATCAGCTGTCCCAACGCCTGACAGGACACACCGTCGATGAGCTCTCCCACGCTTTCGCAGAGACGTACTTCCCCGGCGAGCTTCACGAGAGTCCCCGAGACGGGGTCTTCTACGATCATGTACATCGCGACGAGGCTCCCGAACGGGTTCGCTTCCTGCTCCCCAAGGTACACCGAACCTTCCAACGGGTTCGCCAACAACGGTGTCTTGATCTTCACCGTCCCGATCTTCGACCCGTTCGGACAGAAGCTCACACCCTGCTGCAACTGTTCAGGCGAAGTGGACGTGAACGTCGCGGTCTTCACACCAGGTTCGAATTCCGGGTTGAATTCTTCAAAACCAGTGAACCCAGCCAGGCCCTCTGAGCACGCTTCCTGCCCATCCCCAGTCGCAGGATTAATCGCCACACCTGGGGGCAACGTCACCGTCGTATCCCGCAACGCCGACTCACCCAACCCTTCAGGATTAAACGCCGCCTTCTGCGAAACATGCACCCCAACAGTCAACCCCGAAGCCGTACTCGCATCAGGAACATCGGGCGCAACCGAAATCGACGGCGGAAACTCCAACAACGAACAACCAGTCAACGGCAACGGATCGCCAGCCGCATCACGCAAAACGGAGCTCATACCGACGAAATGACCGGGTTCCTGATAAGAGTCAACGGAGATCGAAGACTTCAACGGACCCGTACAACCCGTCGGCAACGTCAGGAACGGCCTACGGTTTTCGCCGCTGCCCACCACACCGAAGAACGTCAGCCTGATACCAACGATCGGCTCGACCACTGGAATATCGAGCGATTCCGCTTGCACTGGATACTGTCCGCCCGTTTGCAGACCGAAGTCGATGAACGACTTCGGGATGATGAAATTCGCGCCGAACTGCACCGCCACACCATGCGGTGCCACCATATTGAATATCGGCTCGTTTAGTTTGTTGCCAATTGGGGCCACGCCGGGGGCAAATTCCACTTCCAATTCGCCAACCTGAGAGCCAGCTGGACAGGTGGTTTCGCCTCCGCCGTTGATCGGCGCTTCGAGTTCCCTGAGCGTGCACTTCGCTTCCGTCGCATTGGGATTACCGATGAGACCCGGCGGCGGGACCACGACGATATCCTTGACGTTGCCATCAGGTCGAACCACGTACGGCGAATCCTCGCTAACTTCATACGGCAGGTCCGCCTTTTTGAACGCGAAATCCGTGACCACCATATTCGGGTGCGAGCCCGCCTGAGTATCCGGCGTGCCATCCTGGTTTACCGAAGACAGCCCGAAGCTCGTGACACCGAAACCCGAGCCGACGGTCGCGAAGCGACCCCCGCTCGGACTCGTACCGTTCGCGCTACCCGCAACCACACGAAAGTCGTAGAGGACACCCGGCGCAAGACCAACGATATCGGCCGAGACCCCAACCGGGCTCGTGCCCGAGCCGATCTGCGCCGTCGCCTGCGCACACGGAACACTATGGTTGAAAACGGTGGCAGGCGTCGTCAAAACCACAACTTGATGGAGAACCTCTTCCGGAGCCTTTTCGTATTCGAACACACACGAGCTGACGGGCACACCCCGCGGATCGACGCTGCCCTGCAGTGTCGCGCCCGTCTCGCTCACGTTCGCAGCCACGCCCGCCGCAACGCCCGGAGGAGTGCTGGCGAACACGTACACTTTGCCGTCAGCGGGGTTGGAGACGTAGATCTCCCCGCTTGTGCCGTCCACCGCGATCCCGCCCTGCTGCGTCGCCAAACCAGATAGTTCAGGCGAGCCGAAGCGCGACACGAGCGACGCAGAACTGAAATCTTCGCTTGCTGAACCGTTATGCCGTTCTTGCCCGTTCATCATACCCGTATCCCACTCCGCGACAGAGGACTGTTCATCGATATAGAGGTGGCCGCTGACCGGGTCCACAGCAACCGCTACATCGCCAGGACCGCTGTCAACGCGACCCAGGGGGCCCCCTCTGGTGCCGAACTTCTCCACACAACCGCATGCAAAGAGTTTATAGTTATCCCCATTCGGGCCGACAGCAAAAGCGTGTTCCTGTAGATTACCTGTTAGTGCACCATTTCCGTTTTGGCTTATCGTGTTTCCGGTGTCGATGAACGCGATGAAGTTGTTCGTTGCGGAGTTGTCGAACAGCTCCCCGGTGTCGAGCCGGACATCGCCCTTGGCTTCGACACCGAGACCCCTCAGTTCGCCCGAGAACGGGCCGGTGATCTGGCTGAGATATTCGCCCTTGGCGTTGAACTTGTCGATCACGTTATGGCCCGTGTCCATCACGTACAGGTCCCCCGCGGAGGGATCCGATGGGCTCCCGGAGTTATCGATAGCGATCGCGGCCGGGGTGCCGGTTGTTTCGGGGAACAGGAACGATTTGGCAGGGGTCGCGCCGCCCGTCAGCGCATTCGTACCGAGTGCAGAAAAGTCGACCGGAGCACCACTCGCGTCGAATCTGTACACCGTACCCGTGCCCATATCGGCGACGTACACGTCACCCGTGGATTCTTCGACCGCGATGCCGTTCGGGTTGGTGAACGGTTCAGACGGTGTGCGCCCGAAACTGGTTAGGAGCGGGTGAGTTTCGGCAAGCGCTGGCGACACACCCACACCCATCACCACAAGTACGGTGACCACGAGCCCGACTGCCAATTTGATTCTTCTACAGCGCATGATCACTTACCCGTCCTCTTGTTGGCGTGAGCGGACTTCCTGGCCTTCCTCCTCGACTTCTTCACGCACCTGCCCTTCCTCCTCACAAAGCCCTTCCTACACTTCGCGGACTTCGCCTTAGCCTTTACTTTGACTTCGGCCGCCGGCGTGAGATTCCCCATCCCCGCGAACGTCTGGCTCGTCGGTTCGCCGAAGATCGCTGGTTGCGGCGCGGGCGCCGAACGGCACGCATCGGCCGTCGTGCACGGCGGCGGCACAGCCGTTTCGGGGAAGCCACCGTCCACCCGCGCGTCGTAGATGCTGAGCGCTTCTTCATTGGTGTCCTGAGGCAAAAGCTTCTGACGCGTCAGGAAGAACACATCATCGCCGTTTTCACTGGAATCGAGCAATACCGATTCGGTGGAACTCGTACCAGTCGAGATCAAGTGCAACCCACCGTCCTCGTACTCATAGATATCGTTTTGACCGTTCGTATCGGAGGGCAACAACGCTTCCCCGGTCTGGAAGAACACCTGACCATCGTTAGAGACATAGTGCGGGACACCGCCCAGGAGCGCACCACCACCGCGAACACCGCCGTTACCACGGATAACTTCGCCCGCCAGTGTCGGAGGTTCACCGCTGGGATTGCACGACGCGCAAGAGATTTCGTTCGACGCGGCGCTGTATAGGTAGATCTCCGGGACGTCACCGTGAGCGCCATCATTGTCATAACCGGTGAGACTCTTGTTCGAGTTGAATACGAAGTAGGCGCCGTTCGGCGAGATCTGCCCGACTCCGACTCCTTCGTGCGCGATGAACGTGATCGTCGCGTCATGGTCGAGATACAGATTCGACTTGCCGTCCTGGGCCGTTTCGCCGAACTGGTTCGTTTGCGAGCCCGACAGTGCCGCTTCCGCGGAGAAGTAGAGGTAAGAGCCGTCTTCGCTGATGCCGGCAAGACCAGCTTTGGCGTCGCTCAGCGGCGTGAGGTCGCTCAACTGGCCTGTTTCGACGTCGTAGCGGTACAGGTTCTCGCCGCTGCCGGCCACCGTGTCGCTGGTCAGGCCAGCCGTGGCGGCGTCGGTGAAGAACACCTGCGAGCCGTCGGCCGTCACGGCCGCGAACGAGCCGCTGCCGCCCGGACCAGATCCTCCCCGCGCTTGGTCGACCTGCACCGTGCGTTCGCCGCTCAAACGCACATACAAGTCACCGCCCGCGGTGAAGAAGACATCCGAGCCATTCGCCGAGATGCCCGCGTAGGACCCCGCGACAGCAGCTTCGTCCGGCAGCACCGTCAGCAGGCGCACAACGCCCCCGCTCCATTCGTACAGGTTTTCGACATTGCTCAATGCGTCAGGCGTCAGCTTCGCCTTCTCACTAAAGACGACACGGCTGAGATCCGCCGAAGCGGCGACGAAACCCGCGCCCGTGGGTATGACACCCGGCGACGTCACATCGACCAGTTGGTAGGAGCCACTGGTGTTGTCACGCATCAACAGGTTTTCCACACCGAGCGGTTCGCCGCTTACCACTTCTACTGCTTCACCGTCACATCGGGTCGTCACTTCGGCCTGTCCACCGTCATGAAGAACAACCTTTGACAGATCCGCGGAATAAGCATTGACTGTAGTGTCACCGAAAAATGGGCACCGGTCGCCGGTATAAGACTGCAAAGGGATCATGTCCTGCGAGGACCAGCCAGTCACACCACGCGTAGCGACATATTCAAAACCAGCCGACTGCGAACCGGGAAGGACTTCAACCGACTTGTAGGCCATCCGGTTACCATCACGAGCCGCCAAATTACCTTGGACCCCACCACCAGCAAAGTATGGGACAGCATGACTGTCGGGCTGAGCCGAAGCCTTGTTCGGCAGGGTCACCAACTCGTACGCACGACAGTCCGGCAGACCCGCGGAGAAACCACCACGCAACTGTTCATTAGGACAGGCCGCCTGCGCAGCCGTCTCAGTCGTGAACGTCTGATCCGCCCCGACGACGGTGCCGAGCCCGTTCGTTGCGATCGCGCGGTAATGGTAGGTCGTACCCGGAGCAAGACCGCTCGCGGACGCCCACACCGTGCGCGAAGACACACCCTGCCCCACACTGCCTTCGGGGAACGGCACGCTTACACCATGTGGCCCTTCGCCGGCCTGGTATTCACGCGTGTCGAATTCGAAGCGATACGACGTCTGAGCCCCACCCGGATTGACTAGCGCACCGAGCTTCGCTTCAGAGGTACCCACTTCTACCGCGAGCTCCTTGCCCAGCACCGGCGCTACCGGCGGCTGAAAAACCCAAACAAGATTTTTCTGGCCGTCGGTCACATACACACGCCCACTCGCCTCATCCACTGCCACCATGCTAAACGGCTGCGGGAAATTCGTTTCGGTGGAGCCGAAATCGCCCCCACCGACGTCTGCGAGCTGCACGCCCGCGGAACTGTACTCCACCAAGTGAGCACACGGTGATTCATACACGCCGCAGAAATCCGCGCTGTTGTTGACAACCGCGAGCACATCCACCGTGCCTTCGTGTTCATACAACGCGATCGCTCGCACGCCTTCGCTCTTGAATTCGCTCAGGAATGCACCGGTCGGAGAGAACTCCTCGACCCGGTTGTTGCGGTCGTCGGCGACCCACACGTTCCCGGATGAGTCGACCGCGACACCAGTCGGTCCGCCCAAAGCATGCGCGCCAGAACCCGTAAACGTTTCAAGCAATGTGCCCGTCGAACTGTACTCCAACACCTCGTTACCAGGCACGTTGGGCACATAAACGTTACCCAGGGAATCCGTCGCCAGCTGCGCCAAATTACTATAAAGTTCTTCACCCGCGCCGAATTCCGGCACCAAGAACGAGACTCCCACCGGCACGCCCGTATTTGGGTCATACATGTCGATTTCGTGGGTGAGAGCGTTGGCCACGTACAGATCACCATTCGTCGGGTTCACCGCCGCGCCATAGTTGGCCCCTTCAGCGAAGGGCGACGGAGGCGAGAGCAGCTTGTTCGAAGCGTCAAACTTCTCGCTATTCCCCAGACCCCCACTCAGAATGTTGAGGAAGCCCGTGACGAACACATCCCCGCTCGACTGATCGACCGCGACGCCAAGACCGCCTTCTGAGGCGAAATTGCCGTTCGAGATGAGCCTGGGGACTTCGGCCCGCGCGACCCCGGCGGAGAGCGCGCCCTGAAGGGCACAAGCGAGCAGTGCGCAGAGAATTGCGAGAGGGGTGACGGTCAAGCCGCGAACCGAGCGAAGCGCGGACCGACGCTCGGTGAGCTTGCCGTCCACTGCGAGTGGCGATACAGGCCTCATTTACTTCTTCACCTTGCCCTTCTTCTCGCTCCCCTTGGAGAGGTGCTTGTTTTTGTGGAACGTCGCGGACGTCGCGGCGATCGATTCGACCGTGGCTTCGGGTGTGCCCACCTGGGTGCGAATCGTCTGTGTCATTTGCACACCCTTGGAAGTGAGCTCCCAGGCGTTGGCCTCGCCCTTGGGGCGCTGCTTGCCGGTGTTTTCCAAAAGGCCCAGGCGCTCCAGGCGCGAGAGCAGCTTTGAGATCTGGCCCTGATCGGGCACGCCGGCGTCGATGCCGACCTGGCGGTTGCTCGCGCCGGGATTGGCGGCGACGCATTCGAGCACACGCAGCGTGCGGTAGGTGAGCCGCATCTCGAGACCGTCGAACGGATCGCCCGCGGGATGCCCGCCGCGACTACCACGCTCGCTCTGTCCGGGCAGCGGCGCGGGCGCGGGGCGCGTCTGTTCGCGCCGGGCGCCGGTGGGGCCGAGGTAGGGCAGCACGATCAACCCCATCAGCTCGCCCAGCAGGTCGGTCAGCGGCTCGCGCTCGACGCGCAGCAGGCGCGTGTACACGATGCTCAACGCGGCGCCGACCAGCCCCTCGGCGGTCAGCGGCGTCGCCTGCCGGGCTTTGAGGCTCTCGTGGCGGCCTTCGTCCAGGACCGCGGCAAGCCGCGTCAACAGCACGTCGCGCCTGGCCAGCAGCTTGGCGTCGCCCTGCAGCGACTGCACAACACAGACATTCGCCATCGCCGGCTCGCGCTCGAGAAACGAGAGGATCGTCCACAGTCCGAGCCGAACCCGCTCGCGCCACGGCAGGCCCTCGAGCCCGGCGCTCGCGAGATCGCGCTCGATCAGCGCGAGGACACCCTCGAAAGCGGCCAGCAGACACGCATCGCGATCGGGGAACAGCTCGTAGAAAGTGCGGCGCGAGACGCGCGCGCGGCTTGTGATGTGGGCTACCGAGGCGTGTGCGTAGCCGACTTCGTCGAGGGAGCGGATCGCGGCCGAGAGAATGCGGTTGCGCTGTATCTCTGCAGGTAGTCCGTGCGGCTCGGCGGGGACGCTGGGCTGGCGGCGGACGGCGCGTGAGGAACGCGTTGCGCTCAGCCGGCTCGCGCCTTTGGCGCCTACCGATGTGCCTGCCACGTGACCGCGACGGGTGCCGACAACGCTGCTCATCCCCTGCTGCTCCCCTCCCCTTTGACCTGAAGACCTTGCTACTTACGAGCCATGTGCTGCGACTTGCGACCTTCCCCTCACGCGACCTCGTGTGTGAGCGCGCTTTCTGCCTTGCCCTCACGCAACCCACGGAATGGGCTCGATCCGGGACTCAGGGTGTATAAGAACATATTCTTACGTACTTGTCAATAGCTTCTTTCGCGAACCCCCGCCACAGGCCCCCCGGACCCGCGCCCTGGAGCCTCCGCTCCGGTGTACGCAAGCGACCGTTCCAGCTCGCGCTTGGCCGCTTCCGGCCCGAGGTAGGGGTGCGCGATCATGCTCATCAGCGAAGGCGCCAGCTCCACGAACGAGCCTTGTTCTGAGACGAGCCGTGTCTGCACCCAGGACAGCAAGGCGCCGACCAGGCTGGCTGCCGTCTCGGGCGGCGGCACCGTCGCCGGGTCGGTTTGCTCGCAGCCGCGATCGAGCACGTCCGCGAGCGTCTCCAGCAGTTGCGAGCGGCGCGCCAGTACCTCCGGCCCCCAGGCGATCGAATCGATCACCACGGCCCGCGCGGTGTCCGGCCGCTCGTCGCAGAAACGCAGCAGCTCCAGCAGTCCCGCGCGCGTTTGCTCCAGCCAACCGTCAGCTTGGCGGTAGACCGGCTCGGCGCGTGCGGCGATCTCCGCGACCAGCCCGTCGAAGACGGCCAAGCGCTCTCGCTCGCCCCCACTCCCGGCGCCCTCAGGCGCTCCCCCTGGGAGCGGATCTCCTGCTTGGAGCATGTCTCACCTCCTGGCTAGACCACTTCAGACCCAACCAGAGTAACATAAAAACAGATTCTTATACTCTTGTCGGGTCTTGTAATAGCGCGCCGCAATTGATTACCCCTGCCGCTACCAGCCGGTGGGGTTCAGGGCAACGAAGGTGTGCTCGCGAGTGCCACCGGGCCGGTCGGTCGACCATTCGTAGGCAGCCGGGGACGAGGGCTGGGGAGGACTGGGGCGAGACGCGCCCAGCGGCAGGATCGGAGCGCGCGGCGGGGCGCGGCGGCCTCAGCGGCGTGCGCGAGCGCGCTTGGCGGCGATCGTGGTGCTCGAGTGCGGCGTCTCGAGCAGGTGCTCAGCGTGCGAGTGGCCTTCGTGCGCGGCAAGCAGCGGGGCGAGCACGATGTAGGTCAGCTGCTCCTGGAGCTCGGGCAAATGCTCGAGCCGGTCATGTAGCGCGTGGTCGTGCACGACCTCGAGGATCGCACCGGCGAGCATGTCTGCTGTGGGCGCGGGCAGGTCGGGGTGTGCGCGGAGGCCCGGGCCCAACAATTGCTTCAGCGCCTGGGCGCGACGGTCGAGGAAGTCAAGGCCCGGGCGGCCCAAGCTGAGCGAGCCGAGCACCATCGTGCGCGTGGACGCCGGGTCGGCGGCAGCGGCGGCGAGGTAGGCACCAAGAGCGCGGGCGATGCCTACGGCCCAGAGAGGCGCGGCGCCGTCTTGTCCGTCGGCCGGCCCGCCCAGCGCGACAGCGTACGCGTCGCCGGCTTGCTCGATCAGCCGCTCGTGCACCGCTTCGCATGCGGCCAGCAGGGCCTCCTGGCTTGTGCGGAAATGCTTGTAGAAGGTGCCGAACGAGACCCCTGCGGTGGCGGCGATGTCGGCCAGGCTGATCGACTCGCCCTCGCCGTTGGCGGCCAACCTCAGCACCGCGGCCAAGATCCGCTCCTTCGGGCCCTCGTCGGGAGCGAGGCCCTTCGTGCCCATATCCCCGCCTGAAGCAGCAGCGGCGCCCAGATGACCATCGGCGCTCAGAGCCTCGCCCCAATCGCCCGCGGGCGGCTCGGCACCGTAGACGCACACCCAGTCGAACAGTTGCTCGGCCAGCGCCAACAGCTCGCGCGCGGGCCGCTCGCGCAGGTGGACGTACAACGCGCGGCGGATCGCGCCGATCGTGGCGGTGACGAGCACCGGCGCGCGCGTCGTGTGCACGCCATCTGTGCCCAGCGCGGAGTCGAGCAGCGCGTGCGTGCCTTCGTCGAGCTGCTCGCGCGCCTCGACCGTGCCGTGGGCGACCGTCAACACGTCGCCAAGGCACACGCGAGCCGCGGCAGGCCAGACCTGGGCAAAAGCGGCGAGCGCGCTCAGCGCGGTGTGTGCGCGCTCGCCGTCCTCCATCCCTGGAGCGTTGTAGGCAGAAACCAGCTGGCCGGCACCGCGCGCCAGATGGTCGTCATAGGCGGCCGTGAAACAGCCCTCCATGCTGCCGAAGTGTTCGTAGAACGCCGCCCGCGCGACGTGAGCCCGCGCGGTCAGGTCGGCCAGGCTCGTGTCGGCAAACCCCTGCGCGTCGACCAGCTCGACGAGCGCGATGCCAAGACGCGCGCGCTGGCTCTCGGCGACCAGCTCGCGCGGCAGCCGCATGCCGGGAGCAAGCTTGCCGGGGATCGCAGGCCGCGCGCCGCTGTTTGGCTTTCTAGCTGGCATTTCTCAGGCCCGGCTTTGCCGATCGGAGTTCGGGAAGGGGGTTGATTTCAGTCGTGCGAGCATACCAAGCTGCCACCTGTAAGAACACGGACTTATAGTTACCTGGACGTGACGCCTGTGGCCGCGGCGATAGGCACCAGACAAGCGAGCACGCGTTCGAGCAGCTGTTGCGCGGCTCTCCCCGGCTCCTCTGCAAACGACTCGTCGTGCGGGGCGTAGTAGGCGGAGATGACGTGAGCGTGGGCCTGCAGCGCAAGCGAATGCAGCGCCTGCAGCAGGCATTGCTCGACGCCAGAAAAGTGCTCCTGAAAACAGGCCGGCGAGAGCCCGGCCCGAGCCGCCACCCCCGCGACGCTGCTGTGTCCATACCCATGTTCGCGCGTCTCCTCGATCGTCGCCGCAAATAGACGCTCGCGCTCCAAACGCTCGCGTCGTGAGCCCGGCGAGTGCGTTGCAAGCGAAGCTTGCGAGACAATGCTTCCCGGCGTAGCCAAGGCACCAGCCTCACTCTCTCACCACGTACGACCCCGCCTCTCCCAGCCAAAGTCAAATCGATTCGGCGCAAGGAGCCGGCTGGGGCCGGCCCCAAGCGCCACGCTCTACTACCTTCGTTCCTCCCCTAGATGCAGAGGACAAAAGTACATGTCCATTCTTATCACGCGTGGCTCGTCTTGTCAATGACTGCTTGGAGACGAGATATACGGCCGCAACGTACCGCAGGCGCTAAGGACGTCAGGCGGGCGCCATGACACGGCGAATCACCGCGAGTATCCGATCCGTGTCAAGGGCCGGCGGAGGTGAGCATCAAGAGCCACCGGCGGTGACGATCACCTTGACGATCTGCCGTCCGACATCCGAGTAGTAGTTCGTGCTGTCGTTGTTCCTGAGCCAGATCGCACCGGTGGTGGACGGCGCGAAGCTCGTGAGCGTGTCGCCAACCGCGACAAATCCAGGATTCGTAACGCCACCGGGCCCTCCGGGCTGCGCCGAGGCGCCCACCGAGACTTCTGGAACGTTGACCGGGGTACTGCCGACGAAGCCGATCAGCGAATCGACCTGAGCGCCAGCATCGATCCGATAAGCACCGGGATACACGGGCAGACCGTTTGCGTCGGAATAGGGAAAGTACTTGGGGTTGCCGCTCCAATTGCCATCGCTGCGTGTGTCTGCCCACAGGTGCTGGCCAGGGGAAATGGACAGGTCGGTGGCAACCCACGGGGCATCGGCATCGACCGTGACGATTTTTTGAGCGACCACCGTTTGCCCGGCAGCACCGATAGCGGTCGCGATCGTAGGGTCTCGCCAAGCAGCTTCGGCCTTTGGCGCGGCTTTGTGCAGCAGTGCGTCCACTCCTGGGGAAAGCTTGGAGGGCGTGACCGAGCCCGGGCGAATCTGCCTCGTGCCAACGCTGTTGGCAGGCAGCTGTGTGGCGGCATACGAAGTCCCCCCAAGCGCCACGAACAGCGCGATGATTCCTATGTGGTGACGTCTGAGGTAGGCGATCATGGCCCGTAGAGCCTACCCACCCCGAACGGCGGTGCGCCCGGCCGGTCACGGGAGCTCCCCGGCGATCTCGTCGATCGCGCGGTGGCTGCGCGCAGCCTCGGCCTGAAACCGCGTATACACGAGGTCGCGGCTGGCGAGCAAGGTCATACGAGGAGTACCGAGTTGGTCGCGTGTCTATGGTTGTGGCCATGCTGCTTCGGCTGAGACCGTTCATTCGCGATGACGAGACGGCAGTTCTCGAAGCTCAGCGTGAACTGAGCGCTGAGGGCTTCACGTTTGCCCTCAACTACGAGGACGGGATGGACTGGCAGGATTACCTCAATTTCCTTGAGCATGGGCGTCTCGGCCTCGATCTGGCGGCCAACCGCGTGCCGGCTTCGATGCTCGCCGCTGAAGTCTCCGGCCAGGTCGTAGGCCGTCTGTCCGTACGGCACACGCTGAATGAGTTTCTCGCGCGCGAGGGCGGTCATCTCGGTTTCGCGGTTCGGCCACAGCGCCGCCGCAACGGCTACGCGACCGAGATCCTCAAACAGGGGCTGATAGTCGCTCGATCGCTCGGGGTTGACCGCGCGCTCGTGACCTGCGACGAAGACAACATCGGCTCGGCAATCGTCATCGAGCGGTGCGGTGGTCTCTTCGACTCGATTCATGTGACCGATGAGGGCAAGCCCATGCGCCGCTACTGGATTGACTAGGGAGAACGCCACGACGCCTATGCCGAGAACTGTCGCAAACCACGCGCTGATGGCGACGCCGGCTGTCGTGGTCGAGTGACGCGCGTTGCGCGAAGGGCATCATGGTCAGTGAGTCGGCCCAAACCCAGCCCGCGCTTCGGCTGCGGCGTGTGCGGGGCGAGTGACCGTGCGCTGCGCACGCGGGTGGCGGGTGGAGGGGTGCGCGATCGCCCCCGCCATCCGA
>Ga0210385_10000614_pt1 | contig 24486 bp, 23 predicted proteins | sample IncBWH26OmetaG_FD_160107 | JGI IMG/M metagenome (GOLD analysis project Ga0210385, IMG submission 160107) | Forest soil microbial communities from Barre Woods Harvard Forest LTER site, Petersham, Massachusetts, United States - Inc-BW-H-26-O ...
CACCGCAGCGTGGCCGCGCTCGCGGCGCGCTGGTGCTTCGTCGACGCGGCTCATTTCAGCCGCCTCTTCCGCCACCACTTCGGCTACCCGCCATCCCAAGCCAGGCTTATTGTGAAGAGTCACCACCCTTAGCTCTGGGTCGTGGCAGCCAGGTACCTGACGGCGGACTGACGCCAGTTGAGGGTGACGTGGTGCGACACCATCTCGACGTCCCGCTTGGCGAGCGAGACCGGGTGCTCCGGGTTGCCTGCCTTCGATCCGACCAGCGAGTAGATCCGCTGTACGGACCGGAGCGCGACGCGGGTGACGAGCGCGTTATCGCGCTGCCCCCGCGCCAGGTCAGTTTCTGACGGCGTAAGCCGCTGGCGTGCCTGCTCGGATGCCTCGAAGCTGCGCTTCTCGATGAGGAGCATCGCCATCTGGAGGTCGCCCGCCGCCTCCGCGAACTCGCTCGCGACGTAGTCCTGGTCGGTGAGCCTGACGGTGCCGCCCAGGGCGTTAGCGACGCGCGTGCTCGACGCCGCCGTACCGGCGAAGTGCTCGACGGCGCCCCACGCGGCTCCGACGGCGACCGACGCGAACGAGAACCGGCCGTGGGACGGCCACTGGGCGTACATCGTGTCGAACGTGGGGTGCAGCGCGCGGCGCTCCTGCAGCTTCTGGACGGTATCGCGGGTCGCCTGGACGCGGTGGTCGGGCACGAAGACGTCCTCGACCGCCATCGTGCGGCTCCCCGTTCCGCGCATGCCCGTCGGGAACCAGTCGTCGATCGTCGTGGTGTCCTCCCGAGGTACCACGAACATGTGCCCTTCGCCGTCGTCGCCCGCGGGCGCGTTGAAGATCAGCCACTCGGAGAAGTCGGATCCGCTGCAGAATCCCCAGCTGCCCGTCAGGCGGTAGCCGCCAGCGGCAGGGACCGCCCTGGCCCTGGGGTTGAGGTTGGTGTTGCCGGCCAGCGTGGCGTAGGTGTTCGTTCCCCACACCTCCTCCTGCACCTCGGCCGGGAATGCCAGGATGGCCATGTTGTCGGAGTCGAGGATCGAGAAGACCCAGGCGGTGGAGGCACAGCCGCGCGCGAGCGTCATCGTCACCTTCGCGTGCTCGTGCTCGCTCAGCTCCAGCCCCCCGTACTTCTTGGGCTTGAGGATGTGGAAGAAGCCGGCGTCCTGCAGTCGGCGGTAGGTGTCGGCCTCGATCCGCCGGGACTTGTCCGCCTCGACGGCGCGCTCGCGGAGCAGGGGCACGAGACCCTCGGCCGCCTGGAGGATGTCATCGGCGGTGAGGGAGGGATCGGGTGCGGGGCGGATGCCCTCCACTGCACTGATAGTGAGAGGGTTCCAGCTTTTCATTCCGTCCCCAGTTCCTTCCCGGCCTTTCCGGCAGCCGACGGTGGCTGCACAACGGGCCGGTCTCTAGTGTTCTAGCGGTCCCTTCCCTGGGTCAATCAGCGGAATCCGGGGAAGAAGCACGGAGAAATCGTGGATCGGCCGAGCGCGGCGGTGGGAATATGGCCCGTGGAAGATAGCTTCGTGCGCGGAGAGTTCTCCCTACGGCAGCTGGCGCACTTCGTCGCGGTCGCCGAGGAGGGCACCATCAGCGCCGCGTCCGGGCGCCTCTTCATGTCGCAGTCGGCGATCTCGGCCTCGATCACCGAGCTGGAGCACGCGCTCGGCACCGACCTGTGCGTGCGGCGCCGTGCGCAGGGCGTCTCCCTTACTCCCATGGGGAAGCTGGTGCTCGAGAGAGCCAAGAGCCTGCTTGGCGAGGCAGCGGAGCTGGCTTACCTGGTGCGCGGCACTGGTACCGAGCTCGTGGGCCCGCTGGTCGTGGGGTGCTTCGTCACGCTCGCGCCCACCGTGCTGCCGAAGCTGCTGACGGAATTCGAGGAGCTGCACCCCCAAGTGACCGTCGACTTCATCGAGGGCCCGCAGGACCAGCTGCGGGAGGCGCTGCTCAACGGCGAGATCGACGCCGCCGTGCTATACGACATGGGCCCGCTTGAGGAGCTCGACCGGATCGTGCTCTATGAGGCCCGGGGCTACGCGCTGTTCGGCGAGGGTCATCCGCTCGCCGACCGGGAGACCGTGACACTGGAGGAACTGGCCGGCGAGCCACTCATCCTGTTCGACCAGCCGCCGAGCACGGACTACGCGATGGCGTGCTTCCGGGCGCGCGGACTGGTGCCGAACATCCGCCATCGCACGCATGCCTACGAGCTGACGAGGTCGATCGTCGCCCGCGGCCTCGCGTACGCGATCCTCGTGCAGAGGCCTCCGAACAAGCTGAGCTACGAAGGCCTTCCGATTCTGGAGAAGGAGGTCGAGCCGCTGCTGCCGACGTGTCCCGTCATCCTCGCCTGGCCGGGCGACAGGCGGATTTCCCCCCGGGTGCGCGCTCTTGCCGAGCTCGCTCGCCGCCACTACCCGGCACCCCGCTCATCGGACTAGCCGCACGTCCCGGCGGAGCGCCCCGCTTCCAGGATCGATGCCCGCAGCAACAGGTACAGCTCGTTGATGAGCGTGCGCAGTCGTTCGCGGTCACGACCCGCATCGATGATCGCCCCGCGCGTGAACGTCACGGTAAAAGTCACCAGCCGGCGCGCTTCGGCAGCGGGGTCGGGCACTCCGGCAGCCCGGGCGAACGGCTCGATGACAACGCCGATATGACTCAGCGCCGACTGTCGCGACTCGTCTATCAGCCGGGCGACATCCGGATCGTCGCGGCCGAACCGCGTCAGGTCGCTCTCCAGGTAGAAGTAGCTGGCGTTGGCCACGATCGCGTCGGCGGCGGCCCCCCAGTAGTCGCGCATGTTCTCTTCCGGCGAGCCCGACATCTCTTCCGCCTGGGGCATCGCGGCGAAGAACCGGTCGGCGCCGCGCTTCATCGCGGCGGCGAGCAGCCCAGCCTTGCTGCCGAAGTGGTGGTAAAGCGAGCCGACAGGAAGGCCGGAGGCACGGCAGATCATCGAGATCGATGTCTTGTCATAGCCGATCCGGGCCATCAGGTCTTCGGCGGCGTCGAGTATGACTTCCCGCGAGTCCTGCGCTGCGGTAGCCGAGTCGACGTTAGGGCTGGCGGCCGTCACGTTGCCGTCAACGGCACCTTCGCGCTGGTGACCACGGCTCGCGCTATCGCCGCCGCTGCCTCGCGCAGTGGGTTTATGAATTGCTGCCCCGATCCCGCGGTCGTCGGAAAGGCCAACGATATCGCGGCGACTGGACGGGAGTTAACGATGATGGGTGTCGCGACGCAGGCCAGGCCGCATGCCGCTTCGCCGCGATCGGTCGCGACGCCGTTCTCGCGGACCTCCCGCAGGCACTGCCTGAGGGCCGCGGGGCGCGTCACCGTGGCCGTGGTACGCGCCGGGAGAATCTCGTTCAGCTTGTCCGGCAGCCTAGCCCCGTCTGCCGAGAACGCGAGCAGCGCCTTCCCGATGCCGGTGGCATGGGCCGGCAGCCGACCGCCAACGATCGCGGGGGTCGGCGGGGATGAGGGGCTGACCAACTTCTCTATATAAACGACATCAGAGGAGTCGAGCACGGCGAGGTGCACGGTTTGGCCGGTGGTCCGGCGCAGGCGCTCAAGGTACGGCAGCGCCACATCGCGCAGCGCCACTTCAGCCGAGCACGTGCCCATGGCGAATATCGTCAGGCCCATGCGGTACCGGGACCCGACGCGTTCGACCGCCTTCACTTCGAGCAGCATGGTGAGGATGCGGTGGACCGTAGACTTGGGCAGGCCGCTGCCCCGCGAGATCTCGCTCAGCGTGAGCGCGCGACGGCTCTGGCTGAACGATCCGAGCACGTCGAAAGCCTTCCACAGGACCGATGGTGCCGACTCCCGATCCAGTGTTTCAGAGGTGACAGCACTGTCCACAGCGCCCCCAAAACGATTAGAGCGATCGTTCTAGTGCGGCAAAGTTACCTCGGTCACGGTCCACTGTCAACGGATTGTTTCACCTGGGTTAAGGTGCGGATCGCGCGAGCGCGCAGCGAGCTGCCCTGATCGGCGAGAACAGCCGGTGGCACCTCGGCGCGGGCCTCGATGAGCGACTTGGCGGCCCGCAGGTCCTTGGCCGCGCCGATCCCGGCGGCCGCGACGACCCGCCCGCCGCGCAGCCAGAACAGCAGGAAGGACTCGTCCGTGGCACCCGCCCGGGTCACGATCTCGTCGTCGGCACGCCCGCGCCCGTACATCTGCAACCGCAGCCCATACTGGTCGGACCAGAAGTAGGGGACGTCCGCGTACGGCGTCGGCCGGCCGGCCATGCTCGCGCCGACAGCGGCACCGTGCCGCATCGCGACATCCCAGTGCTCGATGCGCTGCCTGCCCTCGACGTGTGGGTTGACCAGGCTCGCCACATCGCCCGCCGCCCAGATCCAGCCCCTGTTCGTCCGGCCGTATGCGTCGACCACCACCCCCGAGCGGCAGCCGATGCCCGCCTGCCGTGCGAGCGCGTCGTTGGGCACGACACCGCACCCCACGATGACCGACGCAGCGGGCAGCCGCTCTCCGCCGGCCAGCATCACCCCGTCGACCTCCCCCCGCCCGGTGAACTCAGCGACCGTAGCGCCCAGCCGGAACCGGACGCCGCGATCCTCGTGCAGCTGCCGCACCCTGCCTCCCGCGTCGGCACCGAGCACCGGGAGCAACGGCACCGGCAGCAGTTCGACGACGGTCACGTCGAGTCTGCGGGCGCGGGCGACCGCCGCCGCCTCAAGCCCGATGAACCCCGCGCCCACGATGACAAGCGGCCCGCCCGCGTCGAGCCGCGTGGCGACGCGGGCGGCGTCGTCGGCGTCTCGCAGGGTCAGCACATTGCCGAGATGCTCACCCGGTACCCCGAGGGTGCGGGCGGAGACGCCGGTCGCGAGGAGGATGGCGTCGGCGCGCAGCCGCTCGCCCCCCTCGAGCACCACGGCCCGGGCGGGCGCGTCCAGTTCCGTAACCCGCACGCCGCGGCGGAGCTCGATGCTGTGGTCGGCATAGGTCTGCTCGCCGACGATCGGCCGCAGGCTGATCGGGAACGTCTTGGACAGCGGCGGCCGCTCGTAAGGCAGGTGGGCAGCCCTGTCGACGAGGGTGATCCGGCCCTGGAACCCGCTCGTGCGCATGGCCATGGCCGCGGACACCCCTGCCGCGCTGGCGCCGATCACGACATGATGCGCACCTGCGCGAGGCGTGGTCACGCGTGACGCGCGGGGATCCCGAAGCTGCTGACGTCGAGCACGCTGCCGGTGACGGTCGGCGACTCGTGCCCGGCGGCCAGCAGCACGTAGGCCCCGGTGTAGTCCTCCGCCCGGTTCGCCCGATGCAGCGACGAGAACTGGACCATCACCTCGTCGATGGGGAACGCCTCCGCGATCGAGGTCTGCGCGAGTCCCATCGACTGGGGGCCGCGCAGGTCGGTGGCCATGCCGCCGGGCGCGACCGCGTTGACCCGCACGTCAGGGGCGAGCTCATAGGCGAGCTGCTTCACGAGGCCGGCCCCGGCGTGCTTGGACGCGACATAGAGCGGGCCGCCGCCCGCCGGGAACAGCGCCGCGTTGGAGAGGGTGAAGATGATCGAGCCGTGCGACTGCGCGAGCCAGCCGTGCGCGGCCTTGGCGCCTAGCAGGTAGCCCTTCACGTTCACGCCGAACAGCTCGTCGAAACCGCTGTCAAGACGGTCGGGATCGGTCGCCGCCAGAGAGCCGTTGAAGTCCCACAGGCCGGCGTTGCCGACGAAAGTGTCGAGCTTGCCAAACCGGTCCACCGCCGCCTGACACGCCGCCGCGTTGTCGGCATAGCTCGTGACGTCGCCGGCGACCGGCTCCGCCCGGTCGCCGATTTCCTTCTGCAGGAGCCGGAGCTTGTCGGCGGACTTGTCGAAGGCGACTACGCCCGCGCCCTCCGCGACGAAACGGCGGACGAGCGCGGCGCCGAGCCCGGACCCGGCGCCCGTCACGACGACCGAGGAACCTTCGAGCCAGCCCATGGACTTATCCCTCCCGTTCGAGGTAACTGTTCGGCAGGGCCACGAACAGGTCATTGCCGACACGCGCCAGCGGGTGCACGCTGAGCGACCTGGTCGCCGGCGGCCCGAGCACCGCCCCCGTCCGCAGGCTGAACCTGGCGAAGTGCAGCGTGCACTCGACCACGCAGTTCTCCACCCAGCCTTCGGCCAGCGAATACTCCTCGTGCGTGCACGTGTCGTCGACGCAGAAGAACTCGCCTTCCGAGGTGAACACCGACACGGGGGGGACGGTGTTGAGCCGCAACCCCTCGTCGTCGGGCAGCTCGCCGACGGCGCACGCGCGCAGCCAGTAGCGACCCTCCTGGCTGGGCAGGTCGACCGTGTCGTTGACGCTCATCAACCGGTTCACAGGAAGACGCTGATGCTCGGCGCGAGCAACGTCGACTGGTCAAGCACTATGGTGCGATCCGCGATGAGGAAGGGGTATCCCGTCTGCGACGACGGTGCTGGGCGCAGCACGTCGAAGCGCTCCCCGACGAACCAGTCCTGGTGCCGCTCGAGTCGGCTGCGGTAGACGTAGAAATTGCACGCCACGTCAAGCGAGCCGTCGTCGCGGGGCCGCGCCCGCACGTTGGTGATGAGCCGGCGGGTCCGCGACGGCGGCTCTTCCGACCACGAGACACCCGAGGTCAGCCGCCGCACGCGTCCCTTCAGGAAGTGCAGGTCGTCCTCGATGAACGCGCTCTCGCCCCGCGCCGCGATTTCCCGGTCCCGCTCCCGGATGGTGCGGGTCATGCGGGTCGGCGCCCAGTAGTGAACGTCCTCAGCGAACAGCTCGAGCCACTCGTGATAGCGGTGCTGGTCGAGCAGCTCAGCCTCGGCGTACAGGAACTGTTCGACGGTGTGCTGTGTCTCCGCGTCGATCGTCCGGAACGCCGGAACAGTCGCCGCCGCCTTACTGGTGGCCGCGGCTTCCCTGGCGTCATCGATGCTGGCGGTCATGCCGGCTGCACCTCCTCCGCGGCGCGGCGGGCCTGCTCAAGCTCCGTGATCTGCGCCCAGGAGAGCCCGCGCACCAGGTCGCTCCACCGCTGGTAGAAGCCGCGCGCGGCGGTTTCCGCGTACACGCTGTTCGACCTGCCGGGCAGGCCGTGCACGTCGCGTTCCTCGTGGCCGAGGCCCATCTGCATGTTGAACAGGTTCTGCCGCGCCTTGTACCCGCGCAGTACCCGCTGGATCTCCGTCCAGTTCTCACCGTCGTCAGTCTCGAATACCCCGGCCGGGCTGAACGTGCGCTGGGTGCCCTGCCGCACCGAGTCCTTGACCTTGTCCGGCGCGCCCTTCGGCAGGTACGTCCAGGCCCACACCTCTACCTGGCCCGGGCCGCGCGGCTGCCAGACACGCATGGTGAAGCTCTGCCCCAGCCAGGAGAAGTTCGGGAAGATCGTGTTGTGGGCGTGCACCTTGTGCGCCCGCTCCACCCCGATGCGGCGGAAGACCTCTTCCTTGTTCTCCTCCAGCCAGTCCGTGTAGGCCGGGCCGGTCGCGCCGTCGGGCAGCACGAACTGCGGCAGCCAGACGCTGCCCGAGCCGTGGCCATTGCCGGCGAACTGCCGTCCCGGCGCCTCGTACGGCGGGCTCATCTGCTGGGCGGGGTCGTCGGCGAGCGCGATGAACGCCGACGCGTGCGAGATCGGCACGTGATACATGTCGCTGGCGAACTGCTCGGAGGCGAACTTCCAGTTGCAGTCGATGACCCACTTCGTCGTGCCGGTGACCAGCTCGAGGCCGCTATCCCAGCGGTCGACAACGGCGTCAAAGTAGTAGATCATATCGCCCAGGTAGTCCTCGAACTCCGGCGTATCCTCCGACCAGCACCCGAAGTAGAAGCCCTTGTAGCAGGCGATGCGCGGCACCTTCAGCGCACCCCAGTTCTTCTTGTCTAGCTCGTCACGGTAAGCGATCTGCTCGGCGGGGACGTTGATCAGGTTTCCCTCGAGGTCGTAGGCCCAGCCGTGATAGCTGCAGGTGAACGCGCGATTCGTGCCAGCCTCGGCGCGGCAGATGCGCATGCCGCGGTGCCGGCACTGGTTGAGGAACGCCTTCACCGACCCGTCGCGCTGGCGCACCACGAGGACCGGATCCTCGCCCATGTACGTCTGGACGAAGCTGCCTGCCTTGGGCAACTGGCTGTCGTGGGCGAGGAAGAGCCAGGACCGCCCGAAGACGTTCTTGAGCTCTAGCTGGTACAGGTCGGGGTCGGTGTAGATCTGCGGGTTGACCAGGCCGGAGCCGATGTCGGCGATGTCGGTGTCGGCGATCATGATTGCGGCCCTCCAGCCGGCATCGTGACGAAATGGTGGCCCCACACACTGATCGCGTCATAGTGGGCAATCTTCCAGTGAGCATCATCGACGAGCCGACCGTTCCAGCCGTACTCGATGGAGAAGCCCGACGGTGTGTTCACGTAGAACGACTTCACGTGGTCGTTGCTGTGCTCGCCCAGCGTCATCAGGACCTCATAGGGGCCCTCGTCGACAATGTCGAGCGCGCGGCCAACGGCCTCGAGCGAGTCGACCTCAAGCATCAGGTGGCCGAGGCCTGGTGGCGGCCCGGGAATCGCCGCGAAGGCGACCGAGTGGTGGCGCTGGTTGCAGTGCAGGAAGTAGCCGTTCGCCGGGCCGAACGCGATCGTGTCGCTCAGCCTGAAGCCGAGCGCCGACTGGTAGAACTCCGCGCTCGCCGAGCCGTCGCGGCTGAACATGAACGCGTGCCCGAGGCCGAGGTCGCCGCAGACGAACCGCACACCGCGCGGCGAGACGAACGGTGCCCTGGTGGACTCCGCGCCCACGAACGCCTCGATCGTGTTGCCCTCAATGTCGTGGAAGGTCAGCAGCCGCCGCACCCGCCTGGCCACCGCCAGCTCGCGGTCCTCCTTGACGGGCACGCCCGCCGCCTGCAACTCGGCGGCCAGCGAATCGAGGGCGGGCTCATCCGTGACCTCGAACCCGAGCGCGACGAGCGCGTCAGGGCCTGGCGGGCCCTCCTGGACCTCGATGCGCCAGGCCCGGTCATCCGTGCGGAACCTGATCCTGTCGCTGTCCGGGCTCTCGACGAGCTGGGCACCGAGGACTTCCGTCCCGAAGTGGCGCCAGGACTCGAGCGGCCCGCGCACCACCAGAAAACCGAGGGCGGAGATATGACTCATCGTTGTGCCTCCACAATCATCGCCCGCGAAGCCATTCGTGACATTGATTTGGTCACTCCCTTGGCGTGTAGCCAAGCCACCGTTCCGGCCGCTGGAACAGTTCGTGCCGTCGGCGCGGCGATGGTGCTGTGCTATGGGCATGACACCTACCGACTCGTCCGTTGCTGCCAAGGCGCTTGCCGACCGCTACGTCAAGCTCTCGAAGTTCCGGGTGCACTTCGTCGAGGCGGGGGCGGGCCCGGTAGTCGTCCTGCTGCATGGCAGCGGGCCGGGTGCGACCGGCTCGACGAACTTCAGCCCCAACATCGGGCCGCTGTCTGAGCGCTTCCGCGTGATCGCCGTCGACATGCCGGGCTGGGGCGAGAGCGACCCGCAGACCAGCGAGACCGGCCGGGACCACGTCGCGGTGCTTGTCGAGCTGCTCGACGCGCTGGGCATCGAGAAGGCGGCCCTGGTTGGCAACTCGTTGGGCGGGATGACCTCGGTCGCCACCGCCGTCAAGCACCCCGACCGGGTCTCGCGCCTGATCACGATGGGTGTGCCGTCCCCGGCGACGCTGCTGTTCTCGCCGGGCAACGGGCCGTCCGAGGGCATGGGTGCCCTGATGCAGGCCTACCGTGACCCCAGCCCCGAGAACATGAAGCGTCTCGTGCAGGTCATGGTCTATGACCGGTCGTTCGCCACCGACGAGCTGGCCGCGGCGCGGTCGAAGGCCGCGAACGGGCACCCGGAACACCTCGCGAGCTGGAACGAGCAGTTCACCGGCCCGCCGCAGCCCCCGCCCTACTTCGCGCTTGGCAACGCGGTGTGCACCATCAAGGCGCCGACGCTGCTCATTCACGGTCGCGACGACCGCGTCGTGCACTACGAGAACACCCTGCACCTCCTGGCGCAGATCCCCGACAGCCGCGCGGTGCTGCTGAACCGCTGCGGGCACTGGGCACAGATCGAGCACGCCGACGAGTTCAACCGGCTGGTCAGCGCCTTCGTGGCCGCCTGAGGAGAGTGGGAGATGACAGAGCACACCGCTACCGGATCCGGCTTGGACCGGACTAGCGCTATCTCACTGGCCGCGGAACGCCTGATCACCGCGGCCGCCACGGGCGTGCCGACCGCGCCGGTCCGTGACCTGCTCGGTATTACTGATATCGCGCTTGCGTACGAGGTGCAGCGCGTGCTCACCAAGACCAGGCTGGCCGCAGGCCGGCGGATCACCGGGCACAAGATCGGGCTGACCTCCCCGGCGGTGCAGCGGCAGCTGGGGGTCGGCCAGCCGGACTTCGGCGTGCTCTTCGATGACATGCCGGTGCCAAGCGGGGGCGAGGCCGACAGCGCGCGGCTGATCCAGCCGCGCGCTGAGGCGGAGGTCGCCTTCGTCCTCGCCAAAGATCTCGACGGCTTCGGCGCCGGCCAGGAGCTTGACGCTCCCGTCGACGCGGTCGGCCGCCAGGCGGTCGCCGCCGCCGTGGACTACGCGGTCGCCGCGCTTGAGATCGTCGACAGCCGGGTCGCCGGCTGGGACATCACCATCACCGACACCATCGCCGACAATGCCTCAAGCGGGCTCTACGTTCTCGGCGACCGGCGAGTCCGGCTCAGCGAGTTCACCCCGGCCGAGGTGACGATGACCCTCGCCAAGAACGGCGAGCCGGCCTCAAGCGGCAACGGCGCCGCGTGCCTTGGCGACCCGCTCAGCGCGCTCGCCTGGCTGGCCAGGATCGCGGCGGCCTTCGGCACCCCGTTGCGGGCAGGCGATGTCGTCCTTTCTGGCGCTCTCGGCGCCATGGTGAGCGCGGAGCCCGGCACCGAGATCACCGCCGAACTGTCCCCGCTGGGTCGCGTGAGCGTGACCTTCTCCACACCCCAAGCGAAGCAAGGACACGGATGAGCGCTCGCACCAAGGTCGCCGTGATCGGCTCGGGCAACATCGGCACCGACTTGATGATCAAGGTGATGCGGCTGTCGCGGAACCTGGAGATGGCCGCGATGGCCGGCATCGACCCGGCTTCGGACGGCCTCGCGCGAGCCGCCCGCCTGCACGTGCGGACCACGGCCGACGGCGTGGACGGCCTGACTGAGCTGCCCGGTTTCGACGAGATCGGCATCGTCTTCGACGCCACCTCGGCCAGGGCGCACAACGCCAATGCCGCGAAGATGGCGCCGTTCGGCAAGCGCCTGATCGACCTGACCCCGGCGGCTATCGGCCCGTTCGTGGTGCCCGCAGTCAACCTCGGCGAGCACCTGGACGCGCCGGACATCAACATGGTCACCTGCGGCGGCCAGGCGACCATCCCGATCGTCGCGGCCGTCTCCCGGGTCACGGAGGTGCGCTACGCCGAGATCGTCGCGTCGATCGCCTCCAAGTCGGCCGGCCCAGGCACCAGGGCGAACATCGACGAGTTCACCGAGACGACCGCCCGCGCCATCGAGAGCATCGGCGGCGCGCGCCGCGGCAAGGCCATTATCATCCTCAACCCGGCCGAGCCACCGCTGATAATGCGCGACACCGTCTTCTGCCTCACCGGCGACGCCGACAAGGGCACCGTTGAGGAGTCGGTCAGGCAGATGGTCGCATCGGTCGCGGACTACGTACCCGGCTACCGGCTCAAGCAGCGGGTGCAGTTCACCCCGGTCGGCGACGACGAGCCGGTCCACACCCTGGCGCCGCCGGGCGCCCCGAAGCCGACCACCAAGGTGTCGGTGTTCCTCGAGGTGGAAGGCGCGGCGCACTACCTGCCCGCCTACGCGGGCAACCTCGACATCATGACCTCCGCCGCCGTTCAGGTGGCGGAGCAACTTGCCGCCCACGCCGCACCCGAACACGCGCTCACCGAGGGGACCCGTTGACCGAGCTTTTCATCCAGGACGTCACCCTGCGCGATGGCATGCACGCCCTGCGGCACCGCATCACTCCCGAGCGGCTGCTCGCCATCGCCACCGCGCTCGACGCCGCCGGGGTCGACGCCATCGAGGTCGCCCACGGCGACGGCCTGGCCGGCGGCAGCATCAACTACGGCCCGGGCAGCAACACCGACTGGGAGTGGATCGAGGCCGCGGCGAGTGCCGTCAAGAACGCCCGGCTGACGACGCTGCTGCTCCCCGGCGTCGGCACCATCGCCGAGCTCAAGCACGCCTACCACCTCGGCGTGCGCTCGGTGCGCGTCGCGACGCACTGCACCGAGGCCGACGTCGCCGCCCAGCACATCGCAACCGCGCGCGAGATCGGCATGGACGTCGCGGGTTTCCTGATGATGAGCCACATGGCCTCCGCCACCGAACTCGCCAGGCAAGCGAAGCTGATGGAGTCCTACGGCGCACAGTGCCTCTACGTCACCGACTCCGGGGGCCGCCTCACCATGGACGGCGTTCGCGAGCGACTCCGCGCCTACCGCGACGCGCTCGACCCGTCCACCGAACTCGGCATCCACGCCCATCAGAACCTGTCCCTGGCGGTCGCCAACTCGGTGGTCGCCGTCGAGGAGGGCGTCACCCGCGTCGACGCCTCCCTTGCTGGCCACGGCGCCGGCGCCGGCAACTGCCCGATCGAGCCGTTCATCGCCGTCGCCACCCTCAACGGCTGGACCCACCGCTGCGACCTGTTCGCCCTCCAGGACGCCGCCGATGACCTGGTCCGTCCCTTGTGGGACCGTCCCGTACAAGTGGATCGCGAGACGCTGACCCTTGGGTACGCCGGCGTCTACTCCAGCTTCCTGCGCCACGCCGAGATCGCCTCCCGTAACTACGGCATGGACGTACGCTTGCTGCTGCTCGAGGTAGGACGCCGCCGCCTGGTCGGCGGCCAAGAGGACCTCATCGTCGACATCGCCCTCGACCTCAATGCGGCAAAGGCGGAAACAACACCACCCGCCAGGGAAGAAGTCTTTTAGGTCATCGCCCGAATGGAAGGTCGAGGAACGTCTTGCCCTGCGGATGATGCTTACGGGACACCTTGACCACCGACCTGGCAACCCCCAGGATGCCCGCCTCGAAATCGAAGTCGGCGGGCTGCAGCCCGATCGCCTCGCAAAACCGGATCCCAGCGGACGCCAGCAACGTCGAGAAGACCTGAGCGGGCTGGTCGGCAGGAGCCTCGCACCTTCAGGTACTGCTCCGGCGTGGCGATTTTGATGGCCCTGCGGCGAGGCGCCTTGGGGATCCTCACGTCATGGAATGGGTGGTAGTCCAAGAAAACGGAGCGGGCGACGGGAATCGAACCCGCATGATCAGCTTGGAAGGCTGCTGGCCCACTTAGGCCGGATATTCTCGTTATCCGCCATGACCAGGGTATACAACATCTCAGCCCCACCGGGCAGCCTCTTTGGTAGAAAATCGCCGCTGCCCGGAATCTGTGGAAGCTGGTGCAGCGTAGTCCCGTCCTGTGAGCCTTAATGTGGCGCAACAGGTGACCCGTCCCAGCAGCAGTAACGGCGCGCTGCGGTACTCGTAGGGCGGAGTGCAAGACAGATGAGGCTCGGCCGCCCAGTAAATTCTGCTGGGCTTCGGCGGCACCACGGAGATCATGAAGGAAATCATCGCCCGCAGCCTGGACTTGTAGTCCTGACCAGGGCCTCTACGAAGTCTGTGCCCCTAATTCCTAACGTGATGTTAGTCAGTTGGAACGATCGCGTGAGGGCGAACCAGTAGTGGAGGCACGTGCAGTCTCCTCGGGATCAAGCCACCCCGGCCTGCCCGACCCATGCCGTGCCGAAGGACTAGCACGCGCGGTCGTTCTGGAAAATCCCGGCCTGGTGGCCGTTAGGGAGAGCCGAGTTAGGCGGACGGCTAGCTCGGACCCTTGTCGGCATCGTCAGAGCAGATCTCGGCGAGCGGGTCCTCGGCATCGTCCAGCTGACCAGCGATTATTTGCTTTACGTCGGAGTCAAGCGGAGTGTCCGGGTGAAGGGTGAGCTCGCGCAGCACTGGCACTAGGGGACGAGCTTGTAGCCGAGGGCCTCGAGCTGGCTGACGTGGCTGCGCATATTGCGGCTGCTGCTTATCCGGCTGTCGTAGAAGCCTGGACCGAGGTCGCTGAAGCGGGCGTCAGGGTCGGAGAGCAGGTGCCAGATGATGAGCAGGATGGACCTGCCGACCGCCACGATGGCTTTCTTCTGGCCGCGGCGGCGGGCGATCCTGCGATACCGCTCGCCCCAGGAACGTGTTGGTCTTGGAAGCCCCCACGGCAGCCGCTGCGGGGTCACCGCGCCCGCGGGCGAGCGCGGGAGCAGAGCCAGAGGAGAACTTCCAACTATGCTTGACAGTTTCCTGCAGCCAGATCTCGGTAGGCCGAGCCTGCGTTGGCGATGAGGGTTTCTCCCCCGTACGGGGGGACGACGATGCTGCGCACCGTGTTGCCCAATCCCCAGATCCGGTTGCGCAGCACGGACTTGGTCAGGGTAGTGCGGCAGGCGTTCATGCGGCTGGTAATAGAACCCGACGGCCGTCGATCAGGATGCCCGGCGACAGCCGGGGGAAACTCCGCACAGCCTCCAGCAGGGCCGCCTGCCGTGAAGACGGAGTCCAGGCCTAACCTGACATCGTGAGCGAGAGGCAGCTAGGTATCGAAGTCGGCGCTGGCCAGGAGGCCCGGCCTAGCTGCTGCCCAGTTGGTGTCACATTTGCGTCAATGCAATTAAACAGGACGAGTAATGACAGATGGCAACTTCCTGACGGGCAGCAGTGGTCTCATCGCGGTCGACAAGGTAGGCAACCACGTTCTCTTCCTCAACCCGGTGACCTATGACACCGAGTTGACGCTCGACGGCTTCGCGCCGCGAGTGCACGAGCTTCTCATCGCGTCCGATCACAGTTTCGCCTACGCTCCTATCTACGGTGACGGGATCCACGGGAACAACCCCCATCCGGGCCACCTTGTCGCTCGGTTTGACCTACAGAAACGACGGCACGCCGGAGACTTCAGCACATATCCGTATCTGGCCCCACATGGTCTGCGCTGGGGCGCCTCCGGCCAGCTGTACTGCGCATGTGAGAACAGCGGCGTGGTGCTCGAGATGGACCCAGAAAGCGGCGCGATCGAGCATGTGATCGAGGTGGGCTCCAACAAGGCGCACCGCATCGAAGTGCTGCCGGACGGCAGCAAGCTCTATACCGAGAACGAGGAGGACACATTCGGCACAGTGGTTGACCTGACGACACGACGGATCGTTAAGAAGATCCCCACGCCGAACGGCTCAGCTGGAGTGGGCATGTCTCCTGACGGGCAGACGGTCATCCTCGTCGACGCTCAGGAGCCACAGATCCTCGTTGTGGACACGGCTTCGGATGAGGTCCGCTCGACGATCAAGCTCAGCGGGCACGAGAAGGCGGCCCAGATCGCCCGCTACAGCCCTGACGGCAGGTATCTCGTGATCACCAGTTTCGAGGCGCCGCTGGCCACCGTGTTCTCCGGCGACCTCATGTCGCAGGCCCTTCTGCACCTCGGCCAGGGCCCGATGAACATGGCCTTCCATGAGGATGGGGAAACGGTACTTATCGCCAATCAGAACGAGGGGTCGCTGTCCGTGTGCAGCCTCGAGCGCGGTGAGGTCCTGCACACTGTGCAAGCCGGCGTCGGCGTCGAGACTCTCTCGTTCTTCTAGAGGCTTCCGGTGACCGACTCGACTAGCAAAAGCCGAGCCAGGCCAGCACACCGTCGGCGAGTTTCGATTTGGGTGATGGGCGCCGCCTCAATGTGACCCTGGCATACCACACGCTCAGGTCACTGGACGCGCGCTGGCAAAGCCGTGATGCTGCTGCACGGTACCACGGGCTCTGGCCAGCAATTTCTGCAGCCATCAATCGCCGACTTCCTGTTCCGGAGCGGTCAGTCCCTCGACGTAGGCAGGTTCTTTGTGATCCTGCCGGACGCCATCGGTCACGGGGGGCGAGTCGGCCCAGTGACGGGCTCGGGCCTGACTTCCCGCGCTACAGCTACAGCGACATCGTCGAGGGGCAACATCCGCGCTCGGCAGCGCTGGTGTAGGGCCAGGAGTAAGGCCAAGCGGGCAGGCGTTTTGGACCGCCCCGGGATCGCTGGAGGCTGTGATCTCTGGGAAAGTTGGGGCTCATGGTATCACGGAAGGCGCATCCCGCGGAGCTGCGGGAACGCGCGGTGGCAATGTCTTCGAACTGCGTGCGGAGACGGGTAACGCGCGTGGCTCGATCGCGAGGGCCGGCCATCGCTGGGCATAAACACCGAGACTCTCCGCAACTGGGTGCAGAAAGCGGAAGTCGATTCCGGGCAGCGGTCCGGCACGACGAGCGATGATAAGGAAAAGATCGCCGAGCTGGAGCGCGAAGTCCGGGAACTGCGCCGGGCGAACGAGATCCTGAAGGCGGCGAGCGCTTATTTCGCCTGGGAACTCGACCCGAGACGTCCGCGCTAGTCGGGTTCATCGATTCGCACAAGGACCGGTTCGGCGTGGAGCCGGCCTGCGCGGTTCTGGAAATATCGCCGTCGACGTATTATGCGGCGAAGAAAAGAGAGGAGAATCCGTCCGCGCGCGACGCTCGGGACGAAGAGCTGAAGAAAGAGATCATCCAGGCCCGGGAGAAAAGAGGCCGCAAGCTGTACGGCGCGAAGCTGATGGGCGAGATGGGCATCGCGGGCGCGGGGCCAGGAGGACGAGGCCGCGGACTACGGTGCCCGGCCCGCCTGGCCAGGCACGCCCGTCTGACCTGCTGGGGCGCGACTTCACGGCCCCGGCGCCGAATCGCCGCTGGGTCGCTGACATTACCTACGTCGACACGGCAGCCGGCTTTGTTTACGCCGCTTTCATTCTCGACCTGTTTTCCCGGATGATTGTCGGCTGGCAGGTATCCGAAACACCGAGGGCTGAACTCGCTCTTGACGCGCTGGAAATGGCGGTCTGGTCCCGCGCCGGCCGGATGGACGGGCAGCTTATCCATCATTCTGACCGCAGGGTGGAGTATACCTCGATCCGTTATACCGAGCGGCTCGGCGAGATCAGCGCCGCCCGTTCAGTCGGCAGAAAAGGCGACTCATATGACAATGCGATGGCCCAATGCCGTTCAATTAAGAGCACAGTTTCCGGGTTTCCACATATCCACCGATGGACACACCCGAGATCTGTGGATAACGCCTATTAGTTGCCGTTACTGGCTGATTGCCGTAGATTGACGCAATGCTGGAGTCTGCGGACGGTAATAGCGGTGCGTCATCTTCCCTGACGGATGCCATCGGCATCGGAACTCTGACGCGGCTGGTCCCGCGGGAACTGGTGGACGAGGTGGTGACGTCCCTCGGCCGCAAGGAGCTGCGGAAGAATAAACTGCCCGCGCGGGTCGTGGTCTATTTCGTGATGGCGATGACGCTTTTCTATGGCGACGGCTATGAGGAGGTAATGCGCAAGCTGGCCGGCGGGCTTCAGTACCTGGGAACCTGGCGACGGGAATGGACGATGCCGGGCCCTGCCGCACTGTGTCAGGCCAGGCAGCGGCTGGGGCCGGAGGTAATGCGGGAGCTCTGCGAGCGCGTCTCGGTACCGTGCGCCATGCGGTCGACGGCGGGCGCGTGGATGGCAGGGCGGCGCCTGATGTCGATTGACGGCTTCGGCATGGAGGCCCCGGACAGCGAGGAGAACGCCGCTTACTTCGGCTATGCGGGTAAGAAAGGGCGGAGCGCGTTTCCTTTCGTGCGGATGGCCGCGCTGGCCGAGTGCGGCACGCACTCGATCGTCGCGGCGGAGATAGCCAAGGACGGCGAGGGCGAGGAGACCCTGGCTCGCCGCATTCTCTCGGGCGGGGCGGTCGAGGCCGGGATGATCGTCATGGCCGACTCGGGGCTCTACAGCTACAAGAATTTCCGGATGGTCATCGACGCCGGGGCTGACGCGCTGTTCAGGGTAGGGGCGAATGTCGTACTGCCCTTGCTGGAATGGTTTCCCGACGGTTCCTATCTCTCGTTCATCGCGGATTCAGCCGAGAAAGCGAGGAACTCCTACCGGCTCCGCCATGGCCTGGTGAAGATAACCGACCTCCCCGGGATTTACGTGCGGGCCGTCGATTACGAGATCACGGACCGGGGGGACGGCGAGGAGATCATAACCGTGGTCACAAATATCACCGATCCGGACCAGATCCCAGCCGTCGAGCTTGCCGCCGCATATCACGAGCGCTGGGAGGCGGAGCTTATCTTCGACGAGCTCAAGACGCACCAGCGCGGGGCGGGGATGATCCTCCGCTCCCGGAAGCCACAGCTGGTCGAGCAGGAAATCTGGGGCCTTCTGCTGACCCACTACGGCATACGGCACCTGATGCGCGAAGCCGCCGACCAGGCCGAGCTCGACCCTGACAGGATGTCCTTCATACGCGCGCTTCGCGTTGTCCGCCGCCAGGTTTCCGGGCAGGCGGCTTTTTCCCCCTCGACGACTGATTACGGCAACACGAGAGGCAATTGAGGAAATCCTCGAACGACCGAATCCCGTACGCCGTGAGCGCTCCTGCCCCCGCGCGGTGAAACGACCGCAGCACACTGCTTTCCTCATGAAACGACGCGAACAGAAGAACATCGAGCACGGCTCGCCGCCGACGATCCGCTTGCTCCACCCCGCTGCTTAATTGAACGGCATTGTGCTGCGGCAGAATCACTGAACAGTCTCTGTAAGAAAGAGCTCATCGACCGGGAAGGGCCGTGGATCGGCGTTGATGATGTCATGCTCGCGACCATCGAATGGGTTGACCGGTACAACACGGAACGAATTCACTCGGCATGCGGGTACGTGCCCCCGAAAGAGTATGAGGAAAGTTACTATGCACGGCAGGAAGGCATGGTAAGTTAATTCCATCCGGCAAGCAATGGCCTCCAAAAATTCCGGGGCGGTCCATTTGGCCCGGCAGGTGAGGCGAATAGCCAGTGCATGAATGCCCAGGTTGCTGGTCGCGTAGTGCGAATCTCGCGGGATGTTTCCAATAAATTCGTGACCGGTCGGACCTCTCGCTCTCATCCCCGAATCGGACCGCCTCCCATCAGACCGGCAGGCCGACCTCCCAGGTGATCTCGATGTCGAGCGCTTTGCCCTGCGGCGCCGGCACGAGGATAGCCACGTGGCGCTCTGTAACATCGCCGTCGTTCCGGTTCCGGTGCGGGACGCCGGCGGGCAGCACGACCAGATGGCCTGCTGGCACCTCGTGGTGTTCGTCGGCGACGTCGATCGTCAGGACCCCTTCAAGCACGAAGTAGAGCTGGTCGAAGGGGTGAATGTGCCAGGACGTGCCCGGTGACTCCGGAGACAGGCGGGCGGAATTGACGGTGATGTGCCCCGAACCTGTCTCCGGCGACGCCATCTTGGCCATGTCGAACCCGGGAACGTGCGTGGTCGCGTAGGGCTGGTCCGCTAGGTGCCGCACGTAGGCAGTAGCCGGTGCCTGCTCAGTTTCCACTGCAGGCCTGGACAGCGCGCTGCCGCGGGCGGGCGGCGGGACCAGGATGTCGAGGTGCAGCTCCGGCTTGTCTCCGGCGTTCCAGTTGTGATGTGGGGTTCCCGCAGAGATGAATACGAGAGAATCCCGTCCCGCGACGTGACTGGCGTCGCCCAGCGACAGCTTCATTTCCCCGTCCAGGACGTAGTAGACCTGGTCGCAGCCGTGAACGTGCCGTGCGGGCCCCGCCTGCCCGGCCGGGGCGCGGCACGCGACGACAAGGCAGGTCTCCAGATCGGCGAGCACCTGGTAATCGAAGCGGCTCTGGTGCAGCGAATCGACGTCAAACTTGCGGACGTATTGCATGATTGCTCCCGATTGTTGTCATTCAGTAGAGAGTCCAGACGCGTGTCCGTACCGGCGGCGGAGTGGTCACGGCTTCAGGGCAGCGGGCGAGTCATGGTCGCCGAATGCGCCCCGGCGTGGTCTTGCGCGTAGTGCTGGCGAAGTAGGTCCCGGCCGTAGTCGTTTCCGTTCGGGGTGCGGATGATCGTGTGCACGTGGAACGGCTCGGGCTCGTCATTGGCCAGGAACACGCCGGTGTGGCAGTCCAACTCGATGAGCACCACGGGACTGTGGATCTTGTAGTAGAAGGGCGCGTCGTCGTCGGCGGTGCCGACCCAGGCGAAATACGTCTCTCCGTAGTACCGCTCGATATTTGCCGTGCGGGCCGCTGCCTGCGGCTCGGGCAGCTTGCCCGCGTACGCGTCGATCACGGCCGTCAGAAGTTTGCGCTGGCCGTCCGACATGTCGGCAGCGCACAGGCCTTCGTAGGGGAGCACCATGTTGTCACCGCCACGCACGGAGCGCATTCGGCCCTCGGTCACGTGTTTCAGGTCCGGCGGCAGGTCACGCGAGAGCATGGACGAGTACAAGACCGCGCGGCCCCGCTGTGGGCCATCGAGGGACCGCATGAGCTCCCGGCCTCGGTCGATCTCGGCGTCAAAGAGACGGATGCCGCGGTACGGAGGACGCTCGGAGATCCGCGGCTCCGCGCCGTAGAACGCCGGGGTGCACACCATCTGGCGACCTAGGATAAAACAGTGCAGGTCCAGGTGGTGGCCGGCCAGCTGCCATCCCCATGGCTGGTCGGGGCTCGGCACGCCGAACAGCGAAAAGCGGTACATCCACTCGGTTAGCGTCCCGGGATAGTAGGGCACTACCTGGCCGAGGACCGTGTTCAGCCGCATACAGTCGCGTGTCTCCCGTGCACCGCGAGCGCTCATGCACGCGGACACCAAGTCGAGAACGGCGTCCCGTTGCCGCTGTGAGGCGTCCTCGAGCAGGATGCCGTGTGGCGCCCAAACCGGGTAGGCGTTGGTCCACAGGCGCCATTCCTCCGCGTCGACCGGTTGCGTCAGCGAGCGGCGATCGGCCGGGTCGAGCGCGTCCAGCAGGTCGCGGGCGGCCCTGAGTATCGGTTCGGTGTCCAGGCCTTCGTCGGCGATGCTGAATAGGCCGCCGCGCAGCAGGCCGTCCGTTGTGATCCCGAGGTACGGGCGCCTGGCGTTCTCCAGGACGGCGCCGAAGATCGCCCGTCGCTCGGGAGTTAGTCGCTCGGCTTCGAACACGTCGCGGACAAGCGGGTATGTCCCGGCTGGCCGAGGCAGGTAGCCGCCGTATCCGGCTTCTTTCATTTCCACGCTGAACCTCCATGGTGAGCGGAAACTATCGCTGCGGGACGCTCGCCGTGGAGCGCTGAGCTCCGCTAGCGATGAATTCATCCCGCGGATAGCTGGCCGCGCGATCGATGATGCCCTTGTAGAACAGGGCGGCACGCTGGAGCCTGTGCGGCGTCGTCGACGGCTCGTCGCCCGAAAGGCGGGACAGCGGGTGACAGAGCAGCAGAGCGGCCGGGCCTGCGCCGATGATGGCAACCTCGGTGCGCATGGCGCTTTATCCCTTCCCTCACCCGATGGGGACCCGCAGCGGCGTGCCACAACTCTAGTCAATATATTGACGACCGCTATGAAAAATGTCCAGTTCTGACCGACTTCCGATGCTGACTCCCGAACGGTGGATCAAGGGCTTCGAGCAGGTTCAGATCCGTGACGAAGTACGCTCGCTGATCATGAAGGAGAACGCGTTGAGCCCTGAAACTCCGCTGAGAGCCAGGCTGCGCTAGGCGCGCAGCCATCCGTCCGCTCGGGATAATGCCTTTTATTTCTTCCGAACGGACGGTGGCGCCTCGACAGCGCTCAGTTGATCCGAGGCCCAGGCGCAGCGTGTTGTTGCGTCGCAGGGGATGTCATCGTCACAGTCGTCGGCCCTGCTGCTAGCTGAACGCGAACAGCTCTTCTAGCGAGTCGGCCATGAATGCGGGCCGGGACGGTCCCCGTCCGGCAGGCCGGGTAGGTGCCGGAGATCGGGCAGAAGCGGCTGAGGCTTCCCTCGGTCCTCAGACAAGCCCTATTCTTCCAGGTCAAGGGCATTTTTTTCATGCAATCGAACAGCCAGGCTTACCCCAGACGAAAGCCCGAGGCTAACCATCAGGTGAAGCTGCCAGCCGTGGACGCCAGCGGACGCTGACGGACGGTCGTTCCCAGGTCAGGCATGCGCAGCGCTGGCGGTCCGCATCGCTACTTGGCTTCAGACGAAGAGACCGCCGGTTTATCCTCAGCGACCTGCTGCCCAGGTGGCGCGACCGCCAGTGCGAACGCGTCAAGAAATCACCCAGGAATACCTTCCCGGCCTGGAAACGAGGACAGACACCACCGGTCAGCAGGGCCACCTACCAGATCAACGTCACAAGAAAGCTCCGCTACCTGCGCAAACGCCTTAACTCACGGGCATTGAAGGGTCAGGAGCACTTTTCCATTCAGGCGCGCCGCTCAGCCGCCGAACAGATCAGCTGCCGCTTTCGCCGGGCCGACAGCAAACACCAAAATCCAGGTCAGACCCAGGTGCTCCCCTATTAGCTCGCAGTCGGGCCATCCCCGCCGCGCTCTCCGGCAGCCGCTTCCTGGCCAGCACCCGGCCAGCGGCATCCATCAGCTCCTCGTCGTCATCGTCCTCAGCCCAGTCATCCCCCACGAGCAAGTGCATCAATTCCCCTCCTGAGAAGCCGCGCCAGGCCGGTAGCCAGCGGGAGAACAATCAGCGGACTAATGAAACAGTGCTCGCGCCAGCAGCGGGCACGACGTCCCAGCAGCGATCAGCTCTCCCGGTCACCGGCAGGGCAACGATCTTGGCGAAGGGCTCAAGCCTGATGAGGAAGAGTGCTCACCTGCCGGCGGCCACCTCACAACGAGTCTGACGTACCGCCCGACCCGTTAACTCTCAAAGCCAGGTACCGCTGCCGTAATTGACCGATGAGATCGATGTCGCACAGAATGGTCCTTGGCATGTGGCATACCACATGCTAAGGTCCACTGAGGCTACGGAGGTGAGCGGTGAAGCTTGTTAACGTGGAGGGCAGGGCTGCCGTGTTTGACGGCACGGGCTACACGGATCTGCAACGAGGATCCGAAGGCCGGTTTGGACCCGATCCCATGGATGCGCTGGAAGAAGTCGAGGCCATCCGGTCGACGCAGCTGGCCGTGGCGCCAGTCGAGGTTGATGGAGGCCTGCTACCGCCGGTCCCGCGGCCCTCCAAAATACTGGGAGCCGGGATCAACTACTACGGCCATCTGCGAGAGGCCGGCTTCGACCCGCCTGATCAACCAGTGTTCTTCGCCAAGCTGCCCAGTGCTTTGACCGGGCCTACGGGCGAGATCGAGTTGCCTAATGGCCGTACCCAGGTGGACTGGGAAGCTGAACTAGTACTGGTGATGGGCGGACGCGCACGCTGCGTATCCGAAGCCGACGCTCTTTCGTATGTGGCCGGTGTGACCGTTGGCCAGGACATCTCCGATCGCGAAGAGCAGTTCAGGTCGCTGCGGCAGTTCACAATGGGTAAGTCGTTTGACACGTATGCGCCTGTCGGCCCCGCCCTGGTGACCCTCGACGAGATTGACGATCTGAACGATCTCCGCATACGAACCTGGTTGGACGGTGAGCTGGTCCAAGATGGCGCTACGAGCGACTGGATCTTTCCCGCCGAGCGCCTTATCTCATGGGCGTCTCACGTCTGCACCCTTGAACCCGGTGATTTGATCTTCACGGGCACGCCGTCGGGGGTTGGCTACATTCGTACCCCTGCCCGGTTCCTCCGCCCGGGCATGCTTCTGGAAACCGAGATCGAGGGGGTAGGCAAGATGGCTAACAAGTGCGTCGTGCGTCCAGGCGGTCACGGCCGATCTATCGAAGCGCCCGTGTGATGGCCATGCAAGATCGAAGCTACGGGACGATCCGAGTTTCTCGCGATGTCGGCGTCGCCCGTATCAGACTTCTACCCCTTGGGATGCGGAGCCCAGCGCGGACCTCCATTGGGAGATGGCTGAGTTGCTTACGGCCCTCCGCTCCGACAACAGTATCCGGGTTATTATCCTATCTGGAACCGGTGACGAGTTCTTCGTCCTGCTAGGTCCAGACGCGTTCGACGATCCGGGTGTCTGGGCGGTCGCGACTCTGCCGAGCGCGGCCTGGCGCACGTTCAACGGGATCATCCGGACGCGTGAACTCATGGCCGCAATCGAAAAGCCAATCATCGCCATCATCTCCTGGTCGGCAACCGCCTTCGGGGTGAGCCTGGTATTTGCGAGCGACCTGATTGCCGCAACACACGATGCAATAATCGCCGACTTGCATCTGTCGATGGGGGAGCTCCCGTACGGTGGGCCACGCTTCGGCCTGACCACCGGCGACGGGGGCAGTACCTTGGTCCCGCTGTATATGAGCCTCCCTAAGGGCAAGGAGTTTCTCATGTTGGCAAAGCCCTACACAGGACGTGAGTTGGCTCAGGCCGGCATCATCAATGCGTCCGTTAGCGCCGACGAGTTGCATG
>Ga0210385_10000616_pt1 | contig 24453 bp, 29 predicted proteins | sample IncBWH26OmetaG_FD_160107 | JGI IMG/M metagenome (GOLD analysis project Ga0210385, IMG submission 160107) | Forest soil microbial communities from Barre Woods Harvard Forest LTER site, Petersham, Massachusetts, United States - Inc-BW-H-26-O ...
CAAGGTGCGCTATCGGGGCTTGGCGAAGAACACGGCGCGCCTTTACACCATGTTTGCCCTCGCCAATCTGTACCTGCTCAGGCGCCGGCTGATGCCGCCGCAGGAGTCGTGTCGGTGCTGATCGCAGGGAGCGGCAAGCAACACTCGAAATGGTCCCCCGGAACCCGTTCAAGCCGCTGAAAGGCCAAGCCATAATGTTTAACTACCCTTTAATCTCGCTCAAGCCGGCGCTCGCAATCGCCTGTGCAGAGCTTCCCTAGGTGACGGGCTCGCCGAAGTGAGCCTGGGAATACACGCCTTCCTGCTCCAGAACCAGTACGCAGTGGGCCGACAACACCGTGATGCATATTCTCGTGGAGGATGTCAGGGCATGGTGGCGGCACATCGACTCGTTGGATCTTGCCAAACATTTTGGCGTTCAAACTCCGGTGGCGCCGCGCGTGGAGCCGTGGGGTCTCGCGGTTGCTTACGTGTTCGATCCGGCGGGCCTCCTGTGGCATTTTGCACAGGACTCGGAGTCGTACGAAAAGCATCTCGCTGAGGAGGCGGCCAGTCGCTGAGCAACGGAAGAGCCGCGCTACCTCGCCTTGACATTACGATAATAGTCGAATTATCGTATCGATGTGACCGCCAAAGACGTCATCGAAGCCTTGAGTGCGCTGGCGCATGAGCACCGGCTACGGATTTACCGATTGCTCGTGGAACAAGGCCCGATTGGCCTGCCCGCAGGTCAAGTCGCATCAAAGGTCGGCCTGGTTCCGTCATCGCTGACCTTTCACCTGCAAGCGTTGCAGCGCGCAGGCTTGATCCGCCAGCGACGCGAAAGCCGCCGGTTGATCTATCGCGCGGATTTCGCGTCTATGGACGCGCTCGTTGGCTATTTGACCGAGAACTGCTGCATGAACAGCGGCGAATGTCTACCCAGCTGTAAACCCGGCCGCCCCGCTCGCGCGACGAAACGCACGGGCACGGCCGGCTAGAGGCGATCCGGTGCCCACGCAATTCATGATCCGAAGTCAACCGCCACTATCGATCGCGCGGGCGATGCTCGAGGCCGAAGGCTTGCCTGTCGCGGATTTGACGGATGCGAACTTCGAGCACTTCTTCTTCGTTGGGTCCGATGGATCACCGAGCGGTCTGGTGGGACTTGAGATCCATGGCGCCGATGCACTGCTGCGCTCCCTCGTCGTGTGCGCGAGTGAGCGTCGCAAGGGTCTGGGAGCGGTGCTCGTAAGGCATGCCGAAAGCTATGCCGCCTCCAAGGGCGTGCGGTCCGTCTATCTCCTCACGACGACGGCCGAAACCTTCTTTAGGCAGCGCGGATACCGGCAAATCGATCGCACCAAGGCTCCGCCGCCCATACAGGCAACGCCCGAATTCGCGAGCCTCTGTCCCGCAAGTTCCGCGTTTATGACGAAGTCTCTTTATCCTGATGGGTGATCCATGAAACGGTTCCATGTGCACGTCAACGTCGGGGATCTTCCCGCCTCAATCCGTTTTTATCAAACTCTCTTTGGCGTGGAACCGAGGGTGACGAAGCCTGACTATGCGAAATGGATGCTCGAGGATCCGCGCGTGAACTTCGCGATCTCCACACATGGCGACCCGGTCGGCGTCAATCATCTTGGCTTCCAGGTCGACTCTGACGAGGAGCTTCGTGCGATGCGCACGCAACTCGAAGCAGCCGATGCAGGAGTGGTCGTGGAAAACGAACGATCGTGTTGCTATGCGCGCTCGGACAAGTACTGGATCACGGACCCAACCGGTATGGCCTGGGAGACCTTCCACACGCTGGGCACCAGCCCGGAGCAAGGCTGCTGCACAAAATGACTCCCGGGCGCGGCTACCACGTGCTGTTCCTGTGCACGGGGAACTCGGCGCGCAGCATCCTGGCTGAGGCGATCCTGAACAGGTTGGGAGCGGGGCGCATCCACGCGTTCAGCGCCGGAAGCCAGCCGAAGGGTGCGGTTCATCCGCTCGCACTCGAGCTCCTCAACGAGGTAGGACTCTCCACCGCAGCGCTGCGCAGCAAAAGCTGGGATGAGTATGCAGCGCCCGGGGCGCCGCCGATCGACTTCGTCGTCACCGTCTGCGACAGCGCCGCCGCCGAGACCTGCCCCGTATGGCCGGGCAAGCCGGCGCTCGCTCATTGGGGTATCCCGGATCCCGCCGCAGTAACCGGCCCCGAGAGCGAGCGCCGCCGGGCGTTCCAGGCGGCTTATCAGGCACTCGAAGCGCGCATCAAGCGCTTGGTTGCACTGCCCCTCGCATCGCTTGAGCCCCAGGCGTTGAAGGCGGCGCTGGCAGAGATCGGCAGCAGCGGGCCATGATGCGGCAGATCATGGCCGAGGGGCTCGGCTCGATGTTGCTGAGCACGGCGGTCATCGGGTCCGGCATCATGGCCGAGCAACTCGCTGCGGGAAACCTGGCTGTGGCACTTCTTGCCAATACCGCTGCAACGGTCGCGGCCCTCGCTACGCTCATCGCTCTTCTAGGACCGATCAGTGCAGCGCACTTCAATCCCGCGGTCTCGCTGGTACAGGCCCTCAGGCAAGTAATCTCATGGTCAGACGCCGGCGCGTATGCGATCGCGCAGGTCGCGGGATGCGTTGCGGGCGCCATCCTCGTACACGCTATGTTCGCATTGCCATTGATCCAATCCTCGCTTCACGCCCGAACGGGTTGGCCGCAGTGGCTGGGTGAGTTCGTGGCGACGTTCGGCCTGATCCTCGTCGTGCTCGGAATCCGGCGCGCCGAGGATGCACCGTGGATGGTGGCAGCCTGGATCGGTGCTGCGTACTGGTTCACCTCGTCGACTTCGTTCGCCAATCCCGCCATCACCATCGCCCGTTCGCTCTCGAACACCTTTGCGGGCATCGCGCCTGGGCATGTTCCCGGATTCATCGTCGCACAGCTTCTGGGTGCGGTCGCGGCAATCCCCGTCGCCCGACTTCTGCAATCTGGCCACCCCGACGCGAGGATGGCGCTGCACCGGGAAGACTGACGCACAGCAGCGGCCGGATGTTAGTGAGACTCGGGCACGCTTCCAGGAGCTAACATAGTGAATAGCCTCACAATTGTCGCAGTAATGTTCCTGGATCACAGGGTGGCCGCACTACCATTGCGCTCAGTTACTTGGCGAATGAAGGACGGGAAGTGCGCAAGGTGCCGTCTTGCCGACGCATGCGAGTCATTGCCCTGGGCGCTGTTGCGCTCGTGCAATGTGCATTGGTGCAAGCCGAAGTTTTCAAGTGTATCGGCGCCGACGGCGCAACGAGCTACTCCGATACTGCCTGCGAGGCAAGACCCGAACACCCCGTGCCGGACGGCCCCGCCAGTCCATCCCCCAGGCTCAGCGCGGCACGGGATGTGCCCGTACTGCCTGCGGACTCAGCCGCTCCTGTCAGCAGTTTTGACCGCAAGATACACGAACTTCTGCTGCTCACGCAGTTGTCAGCACGCGAGTCTGCGGATCTCACGGAAGTCGCCGACTCCCTTGTACCCCGGATCGACTCGAACCTCTCCGCCACGCCCCAGGATCCACGCTGGGCGCCACTGAGCCGAGTGATCCAGGCCGATATCCGTGCCGACCTGCCGCAGCTCGGGCGCGCTTACGCAGACGCTGATCAATCTCTCGTTCGCGCGATCGGTTCCCAGATGAAGGAGGCCGATGCCGATACGCTCTTAAACTTCATGCATACCCCGGTGGGAGTCAATTACCTGCAGTTTCTGGGCGATATGAGGGCTGTCTATTTGAGTGCCGTGCGGTCGGTGCTCGGCCATGTGACATCGCAGACGCCGATTGCGCAATCGGGAGTCAGCCCGGCTGTGGCAAAGATGCGGCTGCGTTTGATTATCCTCGCCAGTGGCGCCGCGAACCTGTTCCATGCGCAGGACATGGCACACAACGCGCACGACCCATTGCCGTACGCCGCCGACGGAATACTGCCGGGACAAATCGCGGCGGTTACGGGTCCCGGCCTGGATGCGATCGCCGCGAGATACGGGACGGCGCTCGTTGAATTCGAGTCATTCAACTCATCATCGCCCACCAGACACTTCTTCTCACTCGTTGATCGGCCCGTCGAAATACAGATGGCCGCGACTGAAGCAGCTGCGAGGGGCTTCAGTGAAGCGGAGCTGGAGAAGTATGGGACTCATTGGAAGGCGGCCTATAAACGCGGCATTTATTACGTGGCGGTGGTTCCGGGTCCGGTTTTGGCGGGCGCCACGGGTCCCACGCCGCAGATCCTGCGCGCCAGCTATGGCAGCGCCCGGCCCGGCCGCGCATTCGATGTCACTCGCGTGCTCGAGTCCGCTTGCGCGCGAGGTAGCAACAGTTGCAAGGTTGCCTGCGGTAACCAGCTGGCGGGCGATCCGGACTTCGGCAACGTCAAATTCTGCCAGATCACATTCGAGTGCGGCGCTCACCCGACGCAGAACCTGCGCATGCAGGAAGGTCGAAGCGTGACGCTGGCCTGCGCCCCCTGACGTTGCGCGATTCAGGCAGGGCCAAACCGCGCCGCGGTTCTGGCTCGCGCTCGAGCGGCTTCTACCTCGCGATCACGAGGATCCGCCGTTGTCACCAGAGCGCTGATTAACGTCTGGGCCGCGATGGTGACCTGTTCGACGGCGCAATCAAAGGCTGCGCTGTTGGCTTTCGACGGGCTATTGAAGCCGCTCAACTTCCTCACGAACTGCAGAGAGGCAGCCCGAATTTCCTCGTTGGTCGCGGGTGGTTCGAAATTGAATAGGGTCTTGATGTTCCTGCACACGAGCGGCCACCTCCGTCCAAAGCCGATCTTCAGCGTAATACGCGCGTCGTCGCGGATTGACAATAGACTTGTTCTCTGCAATATTTTTTGCAGGTGGATACGACCTGCCGCTTGCGCCCCCCAACGGGGTACGGTGAACGTATCGTCCGCGCTCAATTGTCCTTTTGCCCGAACAAACTCGTCAGCAACGCAAGCCCTGGCCCTTCATTTGTTCAAGCAAAGGATAACCATATGCGCGACTTCCGCGAAGCAAAAGCCATGGCGCAAACGCTGCGTGCGTCCCTCGCCGCCATGGGTTTCAAGATCACCGTCAGTCAAAGCCTTGAGCTGATTGCCCGGTCGTTCGGGGTGGCCGATTGGAATACGCTCGCCGCCGCGATTCGCACCCCGGCGACCGCCGCTCCCGAGACTGTCGCCCCGGCAGCCTCGGCCGCCGAAGACACCAAGACTGGCGGCCGCCTTTCCAGCCAACTGGAGTCCACGCTGAATCAGGCTTTCGCCTATGCCTGGGAGCGAAGGCACGAACTGCTGACGGTGGAACATCTGCTGCTCTTTCTGCTGGCCGACCCGGACGCCTCCCGGGTGATGACGGCCTGCGGCGTTGATCTCGGTGCGCTGCGGGAAAGGCTGGCCAGCCATATCGACAACGAAATGAGGACTCACACGACCATCGCCGGCGAAAAGCCCCGGCCGAGTCTTGCCTTTCAGCGCATCCTGCAGCGCGCGGTATTCCATGTTCAACAGTCAGGCCGCCCTGAGGTAGGCAACCTGAACGTATTGGTTGCGCTGTTCTCCGAAAAGGAAAGCCACGCCGCCAAATTGCTCAACGAACTGGGCATGAGCCGCCTGGATGCGGTCAACTACATTTCTCACGGCCTGACCAAGGGTGGCGGACGGGCCCCTCCGGACAGCCCTGCCTCGACATGAGCCGCGCAGATCATTTGCCGGGTGCAGGCTGCGGTGGCTGCGCGCTCAACCTGTCACCCGTGTACGGGTTGTAGTCGTAGCTTCCGGGAAACTCTTCCTTGCTCTTGCGATCAATTTTTCTGGGCAGCAGGCTCGCCAGGGGCGTGCGCCAATGGAATGTCTGATCGTAGAGCGAGAATTGGAACGTGCCGGGCTTGAGGGAATCGATGAGTTTTTTGTCGTCTGCCACGCCGGGATAGACGATGAGTTCCATACTCTTGCCGAACTGGCCCAGCATGTTGCTCAGCATGGGTTTCAACGCGCCCAGCATGGCCTGCATGCCCGCCGGTACCTGCTCGGGTGCCACGGCGGCGATCGGTTTGCCCCCGACCTCCAATCGGGCATTGCTCACCAGGTCCGCTTTGGACTGCAGATCGGTCAGCCCTTGCAGCCCGGCGGTGGCCCGCACCACCGCAAAGACCTGGTAGTCGCGAAAAGCGCTGCGAATTTCCTGGGCGGTTTGGGCGGATACGTTGGGACTGGTGGCCATGCTTACATCCCAGAATTCGGGCGGGATCCACCACACCAGGGTGACCTGGTTCCCCTGGTTCAAGGTCCGCTGAGTGTCATGGATGAACTCGCTCATGTCGGTCGCGCGGACCGAAGCCCCGAGCGTCACAGCGAGGATCAGTGCGGCGGCGGAGCTGCGCGCACAGTATGGGAGAAATCCGCTTCGCATCCGCCACCCTCACAGATTGACCTGCAGTCAGCCGCGTGCCGGATGATACGCTCAAAGCCTTGTCGTGAGCGTGAGCGGCGGATCCGCAGTGGGCCCTCAAGCCTTGCGGGAAGCCTGTACGGCTGGTATAAAGCTCGGCCCCAGCGGACTGTCCTCGTATTCCGGTAGTCCGTAACTGATTGATCGTAAAGGTTAAGTTTATGTCCCGCGTCTGCGAAGTCACTGGCAAGGGCCCCGCCACGGGCAATCGCGTCTCGCACGCGAACAATCGCCGCCGCCGCCGCTTCCTGCCGAATCTGCACAGCCAGCGTTTCTGGCTGGAGTCGGAGAAGCGCTGGGTGTCGCTGCGGGTGAGCACTCACGGACTGCGGACCATCGAGAAAAAGGGCATCGACGTGATCGTTGCCGAGCTGCGCGAGAAGGGCGAGAAGATCTGATGCGCGAGAAAATCAAACTGCTGTCTTCGGCCGGCACCGGTCACTTCTACGTGACCACCAAGAACAAGCGCCTGCATCCGGACAAGCTCGAAGTGAAGAAGTTTGACCCGGTCGTTCGCAAGCACGTCTCCTATAAAGAGACCAAGATCAAGTAAGCCCGACAGCGCTCGAGGGTTCGTGACAGGCCCGGCCGCGACCGGGCCTTTTGCATTCTGACGGTGGGTGAGTACTCTACGGTTCATCGGCCACAGGAGTGCGCGTTATGCGAAAAGCCATGGGTTCAGCCGTACTGGGTCTCCTAGCGGTCACCGCGTCCACAGCCTGCTTAGCCCAGGCACTGGCTTCACCAGCGCCATCCACACCCTCGCCCAAAAAATGGGTTTATTTGTATAGCGCAACCGACCTCGAGCACCTTCGCGCGACCAACATCTTTCACTTCCTGCGCGCTCAGAAGATTCTGGCGGCCGCGAACGAGGTATGCCAACCAGGCGCGGGACAGGTTTTCCCGGCTGGTTTCGCAGCCGAGAATCCGAAATGTCAAAGCGCCATGTGGATGACCAGTTTTCCGCCGAAGAAAATGCTGACGTTCCAACTTGATGACGTCGGCTACTTCGCGCTCGTGACTGTGACGCTCAGTGGCGGCAGACTGATCGATGGCCCGCTGCAGGCACAGCCGCCCCCGCGCGCACCCTGAGTCGAAGCCAACGATTCAGCTACTGGTGGCGGATCGCGCCCCGTAGATTGTATTGGTGCCAGTAAGGATAGGCGTACGTCGTTGCGCTCGCCGCTTCAAGCCGCTCAATCTGATCGGCGTTGAGTTCCCAACCTACAGCCCCGAGATTGTCGCGCAACTGCTGCTCGTTGCGTGCGCCGATGATCACGGTTGAGACCGTGGGTCGCTGCAGCAGCCAGTTCAGCGCGATCTGGGGAATGCTCTTGCCGGTCTCTCGGGCGATCTCATCCAGCGCATCGACCACATTGAACAGCAGCTCTTCGGGAACCGGTGGACCGATGTCCATGACGGCTTTCGTGTTGACGCGGCTTTCCTGAGGTCGGGGTTTGCCGCGACGAATCTTGCCGGTCAGTCGCCCCCAGCCCAACGGACTCCAGACGATGGCGCCGACGCCCTGATCGAGCCCGAGCGGCATCAGCTCCCACTCGTAGTCGCGGCCGACCAGTGAGTAATAGGCCTGATGGGCAACGTAGCGGTTGAGTCCGTAACGGTCGGACACGGCGAGCGATTTCATGAGGTGCCAGCCCGAAAAATTCGAGCAGCCGATGTAGCGGATCTTGCCGGCCGTGATCAGATCGTCCAAAGCCCGCAAGGTTTCCTCGACCGGCGTCGAGCCGTCGAAACCGTGTAGCTGATAGACATCGATGTAATCCGTAGCGAGGCGCCGGAGGCTGGCTTCACAGGCATTGATCAGATGAAAACGGCTTGAGCCCAGATCGTTCGGGCCCGGACCCATCCGGAAGGTGCCTTTGGTCGATATCAGGACCTGATCGCGCCGGCCGCGAATCGCGGCGCCGAGCACCTCTTCGGCCACACCCGCCGAATAGACGTCGGCGGAGTCGAACATCGTCAATCCGGCTTCGAGACAAATCGAGACCAGTCGGGTAGCCGCCTCGACCCTGGTGGTGCCGAAGGCCTCGAACAGGCCGCTGCCACCGAAGGTCGCGGTCCCGAAACTCAACACCGGGACCTTCAGCCCCGAGCGTCCCAGCGGGCGGTAATCCATATGGCCTTCCTGTAAAGCCGGCTTCAGACCGGCTTTTCACCGCGAACGGTGGTTCGATAGAGTTCGCGCCGATAGCCCTGGTAGTCGTTGTAGGCCTGGTGCACGCACAAGCGATTGTCCCAGATCGCGAGCATGTTGGTCTCCCACCGCAGGTGGCAACCCAGCACGGGCTGGGTCAGATGCTCGGTCAGGTATTTGAGAATGGGCGCCGCTTCCTCGTCGTACAGCCCTTCGATGCCGATGGCGTACGATGCGTCCACGTAGAGTGCCTTCTCGCCCGTCACCGGATGGGTGCGCACCAGCGGATGGAAACTGCCTTTGATCTTGCGCACGAGACTCTCGGAGAGCTTCTCCGCGCCGCGTGTCGCGGCCAGTTGCCCCATGGGGCTGTCGCTCACCCGCACCGATTCCTGCGCCGAACGCAGCACATCGCGCAGCGAGAAATGAACTTTGAGGTTCGCGATCAGCTGCTTGTAGGCCTCGCTGAGGTACTGATAGGCGAGGGCCGAATTGGCCCAGGTCGTATCGCCGCCATAGGGCGGGATCTGGACTGAGCGTAGGGAGGTGATCGCCGGGGGCTCCGGCAGGAACGGTGAGTCCGTGTGCCAGCCCTCCCCGAAGACGTGCTTCGAGGGATCGTCAGCCTCCTTGATCAGCGGATGAACGTTACGGTGCCCGGGTACGCCCTGGGTGTAGGCATCTTCGGCGAACTGACCGAAACGCAGACTGAAGGCCTCGTGGGACTCGTGGGTGAGCCGCTGGCCCCGCAGGTAGATCATTTTGTGACGGAACAGCGCGTGCCGGATCTCCTCAAACTGCGCATCCGTCACTTCCGCAGCCTGTACGCCACAAATTTCCGCGCCCATGGCCGCGGATAGCGGCCGTACCTCGATGAATTTGTACGGGGCGGAGTGATTGTCGAATTTGCCGGTCGGATGCAGTCGCATGCAACTTACCTATCGTTTTAATTGCACTGTAATCGCGCAAGGGTAACACTCGGGATGCCCCCTCCCTAGTCCCGGCTTAGTCCTTGCTTAGCCTGCCCGAATAGGCAGATTTGTCAGTGTGATGCGACTGAACTCTGCTGTGTAAAGTATAGTCACAGTTCTGGCTGTTCATTTATTCACGCTCGCGCCACCATCGAAGTTGATGACGCGCATGGAAGACCTAATGACCCCCGATTCGCAGACTCCCCGAACGCTCAAGACGCTGTTTTTGCAGGCCCCTTCATTTGAAGGCTTCGATGGTGGCGCCGGTTCACGCTACCAGGCCAAGCGCGAAATCAAATCTTTCTGGTTCCCTACATGGCTGGCCCAACCCGCCGCCATGGTTCCGAATTCACGCGTGCTGGACGCGCCGGCCGATGAGCTGACGGTCGAACAAACCCGCCAGATCGCGCGCGACTATGAGCTGGTCATCATGCACACCAGCACCCCCTCCTTCCCCACCGACGCGCGCTTCGCCGAACTGCTGAAGGAAGACAACCCGCAGATTCGCATCGGGATGGTCGGCGCCAAGCCAATGGTCGATCCCGAAGGCTCGCTGAAAGCCACGACCGCCATCGACTTCGTGTGTCGCGAGGAATTCGACTACACCTGTCAGGAAGTCGCCACCGGCGCGCCGTTGGAGAACATCAAGGGCCTGTCCTATCGCGACGCCGCCGGCCGCATCGTGCACAACCTGCCGCGCGCGATGATCGAGGACATGGACGCCCTGCCGTTCGTGGCACCCGTGTACCAGCGTGATCTGAACATCCGCAATTACTTCATCGGCTATCTGAAGCATCCGTACGTGAGCTTCTATACCGGGCGCGGCTGCCGCTCCAAGTGCACGTTCTGCCTGTGGCCCCAGACGGTGGGTGGCCATCGCTACCGGGTGCGCTCCGCCGAGAATGTCATCGCCGAAGTGCGCTGGATCAAGGAGAACATGCCCGAAGTGAAGGAGATCATGTTCGACGATGACACCTTCACGGACAGCTCGGCCCTGCCGCGCGTCGAGGCCATCGCGCGGGGCATGGGTGAGCTCGGCATGACCTGGAGCTGCAACGCCAAGGCCAATGTTCCCTACAAGACGCTCAAGGTGATGAAGGAGAACGGGCTGCGGCTGCTGCTCGTCGGCTACGAATCCGGCGATGATCAGATCCTGCTGAACATCAAGAAGGGCCTGCGCACCGACATCGCGCGACGCTTCACCGAGGACTGCCGCAAGCTCGGCATTCTGATCCATGGCACCTTCATCCTCGGGCTGCCGGGCGAGACCACGGAGACCATCGAGAAGACCATCAGATTCGCGAAAGAGATCAATCCGCACACAATTCAGGTTTCCCTCGCGGCGCCCTATCCCGGCACGACCCTGTACCGGCAGGCGGTCGACAATGGCTGGCTGCAGGAAAATGACGCGGTCAATCTGGTCAATGACCGCGGCGTGCAGCTGGCCGCGATCAGTTATCCGCACCTGTCGAAGGAGCAGATCTTCCACAGCATGGAAGTGTTCTACAAACGCTTCTATTTCCGACCCGGGAAGATCTGGGAGATCGTCCGCGAAATGTTGGGCAGCTGGGAGATGATGAAGCGCCGTCTGCGTGAGGGCGTGGAGTTCTTCCGCTTCCTGAGGGCGCACCAGGCATAACGCGTGGACTGCGATGGTGGTGGCACATTTAATTTACGGGCTTGCCGGATACGCCATCCTCGCCATAGCCGCCGGCTATTCGCTGGCCGTTTTGGTGGCGGTCCTGGTCTGGCGGGCCTACGTGTCGCGCCCGCGCCAACAGCATCAGCAGCAGCCGCCGGTCACCATCCTCAAACCGCTGTGCGGCGCGGAGCCTGAGCTCTACACGCATCTGCGCTCCTTCTGCCAACAGGATTACCCGGAATACGAAATCATCTTCGGCGTGCTCGACCCGTCCGATCCGGCCATCCCGGTCGCGCAGCGGCTGCAGGATGAGTTTGCGCAGTTGCCGATCACGATCGTCGTGAACGGACAGCGTCACGGCCATAACAACAAGAGCAACAACCTGATCAACATGCTGACCCGAGCCCGCCACCCGATCCTGGTGATTTCGGACAGTGATACCTGGGTGCGGCCGGACTATCTGTCCACCTTGATCGGCCCCATCCTCGATGACGGCGTGGGCCTGGTGACCTGCCTGTCACATGACTGGCCAACCCCGCCTCTGTGGTCACACCTGGGCGCGATGTACGTCAACGAGTGGTACTTTCCAACGGTGATGCTCGCGTGGCTGTTCGGCAATCAATGCTACGCATCGGGTCAGACCCTGTGTCTGCGGCGCAGCACCCTCGAAGCCATCGGGGGCTTGCGTTCCTTTGCGGATCACCTGGCCGACGACTACCGCCTGGGCGAACTCATCCGCGCCCAGGGTCTGCGCATCGTGCTGTCTCCGTTGGAGGTCCAGACCGAGCATCACGAGCCGGATTTTGCGGCTCTCAATCACCACGAGCTGCGCTGGATGCGCACCCTGCATATCCTGCGTCCCTTGTCTTTCAAGATGATTTTCCTCACCTTCAGTGTCCCGCTCGCGGTCATTGGCGTGACCCTCACCGCCGGATTGCCGCGCCACACGCTCGGCTGGCTGCTGCTCGGAGTAACCGTTCTGGCGCGACTGGCGCTGCACCTGGTGCAGCGGTTGCGAACCGGGCAGCCGCTGTTCGAAGACCTGTATCTGGTGCCGGTACGCGAAGTGCTGATGCTGTACGTCTGGTGCCAGAGTTTCTTTCACAAACGGGTCACCTGGCGCGGCACCGAATTCGAAGTCGACAACACCGGCGTGATGCGGCGCGTCGTCTGATCTTCGGACGATGAAAGCCGCGGCGTACATCGCGGGTCTGCTCGGGCTCGCGCTGCTCACGGTGCTGGTCATTCACGCCGACGTGCCGGCGATGCTGCGCGCCTGGCGACTCGCCGGCGCCGCGCTGTTGTGGCTCGTTCCCTATCGCCTGCTCTTCTTCGTGCTCTACGCGGTGGGCTGGCGCGCGATGCTGCGGCCCTTTGATCCGAGCGCGAAAGCCGGCTACGGCTACGTGCTGTGGGTGACCACGGTGCGCGAGGCCGTGGACCGGCTATTGCCGGTCGCAAGCGTCGGGGGCAGCGTCGTCGGCGTGCGCCTCATGCGCTGGACCGGTCTTGGCATCGCGCCGGTGAGCGCGACCATCATCGTGGAAATCCTGCTGACGCTGTTCGCGCTGTACGTGTTCGGGGCGCTGGCGACACTGATTCTGCTGGGAAGCGGCGCCAGCGGCGAACATCGCGAAGTGCTCGCGGTACTGGCCCTGAGCCTGCCGATTCCGCTCGGCTCGCTGCTGCTGCTGCGCTACGGCGCGGTCTTTGCGCGCCTCGAGCGTTTCCTGGGCCCGATGGTCGGCCTCGAGCGCGGCGAGACCGCCGCATCACTGGATGCGGATCTGCGAGCCTGCCTCGCTCGGCTCGGAACTCTGCTGCTCGCGGGTGCGCTGCAGCTGCTGGCGCTCATCACCGCGTCTTTTGAAATCTGGTGGGCGATGCGGCTGTTCGACCATCCGATCAGTCTGACCTCATCGGTCATGCTCGAGGGACTGACCCAGGCGGTGCGACACCTCGCCTTCATCGTGCCGGCGGGCCTCGGCGTGCAGGAGGCCGCGCTGGTGCTGTTTGGACACACTTTGGGAATCAGCACCGAGCTGGCGTTGGGCGTTTCCGCCGTCAAGCGCGTGCGCGAGGTACTGTGCGGGGTACCACCGCTGCTGTCCTGGCAATGGCTTGAAGCCCGCCGACTGCGTGCCGCGAAGTCCGAATGAGTCTCGGGTCACATATCTGTAATCGAACTGTTATCTAAATTTTCTACCGCCCCACGGAGCTTGGCGCCGTAAAGTCCGCGCCGCGCTGCACGCAACGGTGAAGAGTCTGGGAAGATTCGACACCTTTACTGTGGCTTGACTGGGGAATTCAATGGGACACATGCAACGTGCCGTCACGCCGCGAACGGGATCGGCTTGCCGCGCGATTTACCAAGGGGCAGCCGCCTTGGCCATCGCCGTGTTCCTTGCGGGGTCACCCGTCCAGGCGCAGCAGGCGCTGGAACAACGTGCTGTCGAACGTTGATCCGAACTTCGGCATCACGGCCGACATCATTCTGCAGAACGTCAATACGACGACCGGCGCTGTTGACAACACGGTCAACGTCACATCGATCGCGGCTGCGGCGGGCATCGACCTGACCACCAGTTTCTCCTCGAAATCCGAACTGGCCATCAACACCTCGCTCGACGGCACATCGCTGACCTTCATGGGCTATAACGCGACCCCGGGACAGCTGGATATTTTTTACTCCAATACCCCGGGTTCCCTCGCAGGCTACTCGCTGACGACGACGACCGACGGGCTGCGCAACCTCACCGGCAAGGTGAATGCCAACGGCTCGGTCACGCTGTACGCGGTGACCTCGACCGAGGGCAGCGTGCTCGGAGGTTCGGGAGCGGATCCCAACCAGATCGTCGAAATCACCGACACCCTGTCCAACTTCGGCTGCGGGCGAAAATTTCAAGGTGCTCGACACCGCCGCCCTCGGCCAGGTGTATCGCGGCGTCGACCTGGCGCCGGTTCCGCTGCCGGCCGCCGCGTGGCTGCTGCTCAGCGGCCTCGGCGGGCTGGGGATCTTCGGTCGCCGCCGCGCCAGCTGACTGTCTGAAGCACTCCACTCGAGGATACGCCCGCAGTCGCGGGCGTTTTCCGTTGTGGCCGGCTATCCTTGGCGGCCATGCCCGAACTTCCCGAAGTCGAAACCACCCGCCGCGGTCTCGAGCCGCACCTGGCGGGTCAGACCATTCTGCGACTGACGGTCCACGACCATCGCCTGCGCTGGCCGGTCGATGCCCGCCTGCCGCAGACGCTGGCGGGCCAGCACGTCAAGTCGGTCGAGCGACGCGCGAAGTACCTGCTGCTGCGCCTGACCCACGGGACGGTGTTGTGGCACTTGGGCATGTCCGGAAGCCTGCGCATCGTACCGAGCGATCTGCCGGTCGACCTCCATGACCACATCGATCTGATCCTCACCTCTGGGCACACGGTGCGCTTCAACGACCCGCGCCGCTTCGGCAGCGTCATTTATGTCACGGGCGATCCGCAGGCCCACCCGTTGCTGGCGAAGCTTGCCCCCGAACCTTTCGATCCGGCCTTCGATGCGCAGTATCTGTGGCGGATCTCGCGACGGCGCAGGGTGTCCGTCAAACAGTTGATCATGAACGGCCAGGTCGTCACCGGAGTCGGGAACATCTACGCCAGTGAAGTGCTGTTCCGGGCCGGCATCCGGCCGCGCCGGCAGAGCCGCAGCCTCCAGCGCGATGAGACCATGCGGCTGGTTGCCGCCATCCGCAAGGTGTTGAAACAAGCCATCCGGGTCGGCGGCACGACGCTGCGCGACTATGTGAATCCGCAAGGCAATCCCGGATACTTCCGTCAGAAGCTCTTTGTCTATGAGCGCGCCGCTGAGCCCTGTCGCAACTGCGGCACGCTGATCCGCAGCTTCACGCAGGGCCAGCGCTCGACCTATTACTGCCCCACCTGTCAGAGATAGCACCGTGACTCAAGCCATCATCACCCACTTGAGCGCTGCCGATCCGGTCATGAAGCGGCTCATCGCTGCGGCCGGCCCGCTGGCGATTCCCGAGCCCGAAGCGCATTCCCCCTATGAAGCGCTGGCGCGCGCGATCGCGCACCAGCAACTCAACGGCAAAGCCGCACAGTCCATCCTCAATCGCTTCGTGACGACCTGCGGCCAGGGGGTTTTCCCCACCCCCGAGAGTCTGTTGCTGTTGAAAGACGTGGCGCTGCGCGCCTCAGGTTTCTCGTTCTCGAAGATCGCGGCGCTGCGGGATCTGGCGACCAAGACCATGGCCGGCATCGTCCCGGCACACGACGCCCTGCATGCCCTGACCGATCTGGAAATCATCGAGCGGCTTACGGCAGTGCGCGGCATCGGGCGCTGGACCGTGGAGATGCTGCTGATGTTCCGGCTGCGCCGGCCCGATGTGCTCCCGGTCGATGATTTCGGCGTGCGCCACGGCTTTCGCCTCGCCTATGGCCTGAAGCAGATGCCGGAGCCGAAGGTGCTGGCGCTGTTCGGCGAGCGCTGGGCTCCGCATCGCAGCGCGGCGGCCTGGTACCTGTGGCGTGCGGTGGATCTGCATCGGGCAGGTCAGCTGCCGACTCCGATTGAGATCACGAGGCTGCCGCGACTGCCGCGCAAGCGCCGCAAGCTCGCCCGCAGCCAGACGGCGCGCAAATCTAAGCGCGTCGCAGCTTCTGCAACTCGGTCAGCACGGTCGGGTGCACGAACTCGTGCACGTCGCCCCCCAGCACGGCGATCTCGCGCACCAACGAAGAAGAAATGAAGGTGAACTGTTCCTGCGGCGTCAGGAACACGGTCTCGATATCGCGACACAGATGCCGATTCATGTTCGCCAGCTGGAACTCGAATTCAAAATCCGACACCGCGCGCAGGCCACGGATGATCACCGACAGCTTGTGCCGCCGCGCGACCTCCACGGTGAGTTCGGAATAACCGATCACTTCGACATTGGGCAGATCGGCGAGCACCTGGCGTGCGAGCTCGACGCGCTTCTCCTGCGTAAACAGCGGCGCCTTGCCGGCATTCGAGGCGATGGCCACGACCACCCGGTCGAACAGGGTGCAGGCGCGCCGTACCAGGTCGGCATGCCCGTTGGTGATCGGATCAAAGGTCCCCGGATACAGCGCGTGTCGATTGGTGTTCAAGGTGTTCTCCGCAGCAGATGATACCCGACCTCACCGGCACGCCCAGACCTGGTGATGCACCACCGTTCGGGAAAGGCCGGCAACGGCTCACGCGCCGGGCGCTCGGCGTAAATCTGCGCGGCGGGCGCCAGCCAGTGGCCGGCCTCGAGAGCGGCCGCGGCCCGTCCCAGCAACCCCGCCGCAAACGGCGGGTCCAGGAATACGACATCGAAGGCTTCAGGTTTTCCGGTCAGGAAGCGCAGCGCATCGGCGACCTGGATCTGCGCCGCCGCGGCCTGCTCGCCGCCCCACAGTGCCAAGGTCTGCTTGAGTTCACGCGCCGGGGCTGCGGCCTGTTCGACGAACACCGCGCGGGCGGCGCCGCGCGACAGCGCCTCGAGCCCGAGCGCGCCGCTGCCGGCGAACAGATCGAGACAGCGCGCCCCGGCGATCGCAGGACCGAGCCAGTTGAAGAGGGTCTCGCGCACCCGATCCGGGGTCGGCCTTATTCCGCCTTCGGGAAAGCGCCAGGTGCGACTGCGCCAGCTGCCACCGATGATCCGGAGCGTGCGCGCCCTGCGCTTATCGGCCTTAGCAGTCACGGTTCATCATACAATAGGGTCATGCCTTCTTTCTTCGAGCGCCTGCGCCAAAAACTCAATCGCGGCAACTCCTGGCTGACCATGGACCTCGGGACCCTGTTCCGGGGCCGCAAGATCGATGCCGAAATCCTCGAGGAGCTGGAGACCCGACTGCTCACGGCCGATGTCGGCGTCGAGGCCACACAGTACATTCTCGAGAATCTGCGTAAGCGCGTCGCCCGCCACGAGCTCGACGATGTCGAGGCGCTGATCGCGGCGCTGCGTCAGTCGGTCGCCGACATCCTCAAACCCTGCGCGCAGCCGCTGCAGATCGACTCCGCACACCGACCCTTTGTGATACTGGTGGTCGGCGTGAATGGATCGGGCAAGACCACCACCATCGGCAAGCTCGCCCAGCGTCTGTCGGAGTCAGGTCAAAGCGTCATGCTCGCGGCCGGGGACACCTTCCGCGCCGCGGCGATCGAGCAGCTGCAGGTGTGGGCGACGCGCACCGGCTCCGCGGTGGTGGCACAACAGGCCGGGGCCGATCCGGCAGCCGTCGTGTTTGATGCTGCGCAGTCGGCGCGCTCGCGCGGCACGGACGTGCTGATCGCCGATACCGCCGGCCGGCTGCAGAGCCAGACGCATCTGATGGAGGAGCTGAAGAAGGTCCGCCGCGTGATCCAGCGGGTCGATGCGACCGCGCCGCATGAGGTGCTGCTGGTACTCGATGCCAACCAGGGGCAGAACGCCCTGTCGCAGGCCGTCCAGTTCCACCAGGCGATCGGCGTGACGGGTCTGGTGCTGACCAAACTCGATGGCACGGCGAAGGGCGGCATCGTGCTGGCCATCGCCCGCAGGCTCAATCTGCCGATCCGCTTCATCGGCATCGGCGAACAGGCCGCAGACTTCGGCGAGTTCAACGCGGAGGCGTTCGCGACCGCCCTAGTCGACGGCGTGGGCGGCGCGGCGTGATCCTGTTCGAGCGCGTCACGAAGCGCTATCCGAACGGCCGGGAGGCATTGCGCGCGGCATCCTTCAGCATCGACAAGGGCGAGATGGTATTCCTGACCGGGCGCTCCGGTGCCGGCAAGAGCACGGTGCTCAAGCTCATCGCGATGCTCGAGCGCCCGACTCGCGGCACGGTCGTGGTCAATGGCCAGAACCTGGGCGCGCTCAAATCACGGCACCTGCCGGCCTACCGCCGCTCGCTGGGGGTGGTGTTCCAGGAGCACCGGCTGCTCGATGATCGTCCGGTCTTCGACAACGTGGCGCTGCCGCTGGCGGTGGCCGGCGCGAGCGCGACGGAAATGGGCAAGCGCGTGCGCGCGGCGCTGGATCAGGTCGGGCTCCTGAGCAAGGAGCGCATGCTCCCCCAGGAGCTTTCGGTCGGCGAACAGCAGCGCGTGGGTATCGCACGCGCGGTGGTCGCCAAACCCGCGGTGCTGATTGCCGATGAACCCACGGGCAACCTCGATCCGGACCTGTCGCTGGAAGTGATGAAGCTCTTCAGGCGCTTCCAGGACGTCGGCGTCACGGTCATCGTGGCCACCCATGACCTGCACGTGGTGCATGAGTTCGGCCAGCGCACAATCATCCTCGACGACGGCGAAATCAAGGGCGGCGCCGACGCGCCGCTGCCCAGCATGACGGCGACGCGCTGAATGCGCGGTTATCTGAGTCATCACGCCCAGTCGCTGGTCGGAGCCCTCGGCCGCCTGGCCCGGGCGCCCTTCGCGACGCTGCTGACGGTCCTGGTCATTGGACTCGCCCTGGCCCTGCCGCTGGCCCTCGCGCTGCTGATCAGCAACGCCGTCGCTGCCACTGGCGGCTTCACGGGAGTGGTGGATGTCTCAGTGTATTTCAAACCGGATGCCGCCCTGACAAAGGTTCAGCAACTGGCACAGAGCGTGCGATCCCGAGCCGGCGTCGCGACCGTCCAGGTGATCAGCGCCGAGGAGGGTCTTAAGGATTTCAAACAATACTCGGGATTTGGCGCTGCATTGAGTGCCCTGGGAAACAATCCTCTCCCGAATGTCTTGCACGTGCATCCGACACTCGAGGCCAGCGGCCCCGCGGATCTGGAGGCCCTGCGACACTATCTGGCGGCCTGGCCCGAGGTGGATCTGGTACAGCTGGACTCCGACTGGGTGCTGCGCTTCAACGCCATCCTGCAGCTGCTGCGTCGGGTAATGGGGATCGCCGCCCTGCTGATCGGCGTCGGAGTGCTCGCGGTGATCGGTAATACCATCCGCCTTGAAATTCAGGGGCGGCGTCCCGAGATCGAGGTGGTTCGGCTGGTGGGCGGCTCGACGGGCTATGTCCGCAGGCCGTTCCTGTACACCGGAATGCTGTATGGACTTGGCGGCGCCTTGCTCGCCGCGGCGCTGGTCGCAATTGCAGTCGAGGTGCTACGCGGGCCGGTAGCGACCTTGGCCCAGCTCTATGGCAGCCACTACGCCTTGAATGGGCCGGATGGGCAGGCCCTGGGAGCCGTCCTCGCGGCCGGTTTAGGCTTGGGCTGGAGCGGGGCCTGGCTGGCGGCGACGCGCCACCTCCGAGGCATTGAGCCACGAGCTTAGCAGTAAGTAACTTGATGTTTTAATTGATTATAACGGCAAGATCAAAGTTGAACTCCGGAAGGTCTTAGCACTCAAATACCCTGAGTGCTAATATTCTTTTCCAGTTGAAAGTTCGAACCGGGAGCCTAGATGACTACTACCACCGCACTGGTCGCTCCTCAGACCGACCTCGCCCTCGCGGGGCCGCTCGGGAGCCTTGATGCGTACATGGATCGCGTCAGCCGCATCCCTGTCCTCTCGCGCGAGGAAGAGCATGACCTGGCCGTCAAATATCGCTCGGAAGACGATCTGGATGCGGCCCGCAAACTGGTGCTCGCGCACCTGCGTTTCGTCGTCCATATTGCCCGCGGCTACACCGGCTACGGGCTGCCCATGGGCGATCTCATCCAGGAAGGCAACGTCGGCCTGATGAAGGCCGTGAAGCGCTTTGACCCGGCGGTCAATGTGCGCTTGGTGTCGTTTGCCGTGCACTGGGTACGCGCCGAGATCCACGAATACGTGCTGCGCAACTGGCGGCTGGTCAAGGTGGCCACCACCAAGGCGCAGCGCAAACTGTTCTTCAATCTGCGGCGCATGAAGAAGAACCTCTCCTGGCTGTCGCACGAGGAGACGGCCGCGGTGGCCCGCGATCTCGGGGTCACCACCGCCGAAGTCAGCGAAATGGAGCAGCGCCTCTCGGCTCGCGACATGTCTTTTGACCCGACTCCGGACGGCGATGAGGACGATGCCTCGTACAGTCCGGCCTCCTATCTGCCGGCACCGGCCGCGGATCCGGCCGAAGCGGTCGAAGCGGAGGAATGGGACGACGTGACCCACGCGAATCTGCAGGCGGCGCTCGGCCGACTGGATGCGCGCAGTCGCGACATCCTGATCAGCCGCTGGACGGGCGAAGGCAAGTCCACGCTGCATGAGCTCGCGGATCGCTACAAAGTCTCGGCGGAGCGCATCCGCCAGATCGAGACCCAGGCGATGGGCAAGCTCAAAGGCATGATGGCGCCCGCTTGAGGGGGATCTAGTCTGCCAGCGTGGCGGCGGACATCACCGCTGCCGCCACGCGCTCGTGCACCTGCTTGTCGAGCGGATTGGGGACCAGGTCCTCACCGGCCGCCTGCGCAATGGCATCGGCAGCTGCCATCAGCATCGCATCCGTGAAGCGCGGCGCATGGGCGGCGAGTGCGCCGCGAAACAGGCCGGGAAAGGCCAGCACATTGTTGATCCCCTTGCCATCCGCAGCGTAGGCGGCGCCGCGTTCCATGGCCTGCAGCGGATCGATCTCGCTTTCGGGGTTCGAGAGCGCGAAAATGATCTGGCCCGGGCGCACGCTGGCCGCCGGAATCAGGTTCTTGACGCCGGTGGTAGCGATCACGATGTCACAGCGGGCCATGATGTCCGCCAGGCTCGCGCGCTCGGCGCCCATGGACTCGATGCGTTCGATGGCGGCGGGATTGCGGTCCGCGCCGAGCACTTTGCTCACGCCGTAGGCGCGCAGCAGGCGGACGATTCCGGTGCCGGCGGCGCCCAGGCCGATCTGGCCGACGGTGCAGGCGCGCAGGCTGCGCCCCAATCGCCGGGTCGCGGTCAGCAACGCCGCGAGCGTCACGACGGCCGTGCCGTGCTGGTCATCGTGCAACACCGGCTTATCGAGCATGCGGGTCAGGCGCTCTTCGATTTCGAAGCACTCGGGCGCCGCGAAATCCTCCAGCTGAATGGCGCCGAAGGACTGCTCGATGGCGAGGATCGTCGCCACCACGCTTTCCACGTCGCGCGTCTTCAGCAGAATGGGCACGCCGCTGATGTCGACCAGCTCCGAAAACAGCGCCGCCTTGCCCTCCATGACCGGCAGTCCAGCGGCCGCGCCGATGTCGCCGAGCCCGAGGATGGCGGTGCCGTTGGTGATGATCGCCACGGTGTTGTCGATCGCGGTGTAGTCATGGATCTTGCGCGGGTCCGCCTTGATGGCGAGACACACACGCGCCACGCCTGGGGTATAGACGTCGCGCAGTATGTTCGGCGTGCTGATGCTGACCCGGGAGACGGTGCGGATCTTGCCGCCGCGATGGCGGTTGAAGACGCGATCGGACTTTCCCACGAAGCGCGCATTCGGCAGCTGGTCGATGCGCTCGTACAGCGAGCGATTCGCGTCCTCGTCCATCTCGAGGGTGATCTCCCACAGGGTCCGGCCGTTTTCGCGCCGCAATGCGGTGAGGTTCTCCAGCACCAACCCTTCCTCGGCGATGACCTGCAGCACCTTGGCGAGGCTCCCGGGCTGGTGCAGCACGTCGACGATGATGATTTCGGGGATCTTCATGAGGGTTGCGATTCTACAGAACTGGCACAGCTCCCGTCCGAAGGCTACGCTTCCGGAATGACAAAAGATTCCCTCGATCCGCTCGATCTGTTCGATGTCCGCGGCAGCCTGACTGATGAGGAACGCCTGGTGCAGGACAGTGTCGCGCGCTTCGTCAATGCTGAAGTCACACCACTGATCCGCGAGTGCTTCGAGCAGCACCGCTTTCCACGTGAATTGATCCCGGGACTGGCGAACCTCGGGCTGCTGGGCGCCAGCATTCAAGGCTATGACTGCGCCGGCCTCAATGCCATCAGCTATGGCCTGATCTGCCAGGAACTGGAGCGCGGCGATTCGGCGCTGCGCAGTTTCGTCTCCGTGCAGTCCTCACTGGCGATGCATGCCATCTATGCCTATGGCAGCGATGCCCAGCGGCTGCAGTATCTGCCGCGCATGGCCCGCGGCGAACTCATCGGCTGTTTCGGTCTTACCGAGGCGCAGGGTGGCTCGGATCCGGCGAACCTGCGCACCCACGCCCGTCGCAATGGCGATGACTGGGTGCTCAACGGCTCGAAGATCTGGATCACCAATGGCAGCATCGCGGATATCGCCGTGATCTGGGCCAGCACCGAGCAGGGCATGCGGGGCTTCGTGGTGGACACCCGCCTGCCGGGATTTGAAGCCACCGAAATCGAGAACAAGATGTCGCTGCGCGCCTCGGACACGGCGGCGCTCTATCTGAATGACGTGCAGCTACCCGCGGACGCGCAGCTGCCGCAAGCGCAGGGCCTGAAGGCGCCGCTGTCCTGCCTTAATCACGCCCGTTACGGCATCACCTGGGGCGTGATTGGCGCCGCCCAGGACTGTCTGAATACGGTGATCGAGTACACCAAGTCACGGGAGCTCTTTGGCCGGCCGTTGGCGGCGACCCAGAGCGTGCAGATCCGGTTGGCGCAGATGGCCCGGCAGATCACCGCCGCGCAGTTGCTGTCGCTGCAGCTCGGACGCCTCAAGGATGCGGGACAGGTGAGTCCCACGCAGGTTTCGCTCGCCAAGTGGAACAACGCGCGCATGGCGCTGGATATCGCCCGTGACTGCCGCGACCTTTTGGGTGCGGCCGGCATCAGCGCCGAATTCGGCCCCGTGCGGCATATGCTGAACCTGGAGAGCGTGGTCACCTACGAAGGCACTCAGACCATTCATCAGCTCGCCGTGGGACGCGCGCTCACCGGCATCAGCGCGTTCTGAAGCAGTCGCGCGGTGCTCACGCCAGCACGCCCAGCGACAGCAGCACCAGGACCGCGAGCCAGTTGAGCAGCCGCGGCAGCCAGATGGGAACGTCAACCAGTACCGTCATGCTATTCACTCCTCACGCCTCATTCGACCGTGGGATCGATTGGACGCCAGGAAGCGGGCGGCGGCCGGGGCGCGATTCGGGCGGCCGGCCGGCGAATCGTGGCGGATCATGGCAATCGCCGAGTGGCCCTGCCGCGGCGCCGACGGTTGCAGTAGGCTTAGGCTATGAAACTCATCGCGATCATCGAAGACGAACCTGCCATCCGCGACAACTACGCGGCCGCCTTCACCCGCGAGGGCTATGCGGTGCGCACCTACGGCAATCGCAAACAGGCCATGACGGCCTGCGCGGCGCGCCTGCCGGATCTGGCCGTGATCGACATTTCCCTGGAGGACGAACCGGAAGGCGGCTTTGAGCTGTGCCGTGCGCTGCGGTCGATGTCGGCTGAACTGCCCATCATCTTTCTCACCGCGCGCGACAGTGAACTGGATGCGGTGTCGGGTTTGCGTCTGGGCGCGGATGATTTTCTGACCAAGGATCTGAGCATTCCGCATCTGATCGCGCGCGTGAACGCGCTGTTCCGCCGCATCGAGGCGCTGCGCAAGCCGCAGAGCACCGGCCAGATCGTTCAGCGCGGCCCCCTGCTGCTCGACGGCGAGCGCATGCAGGTGCAGTGGGAAGGCCAGGTCGTGCTGCTGTCGCTCACCGAATTCTGGATCGTGCACGCGCTCGCGCGTCATCCCGGACATGTCAGAAATCGCCAGCAGCTGATGGACGCGGCCAACGTGGTGCTCGATGACAACACGATCACTTCGCACGTAAAGCGCATCCGCCGCAAGTTTCAGGTCCTCGATCCGAAATTCGATGCCATCCAGACTGTCTACGGCATGGGCTATCGCTGGGTGGAGTGACGGGCGCCAAGCATGTCGCTGCGCGCCAAGTTGCTGCTGCTGGGGCTCGCCACACTGGTACTGCCGTTGGCCGGGTACGAGTACGCCCGTGAGATGGAAGCGGCGCTGCGCGATGGCGAGCAGCAATCTCTGCAGGCCATCGCTCAGACCATCGCGACCTCGCTGCAGGGCCGCACCGATCTTCTCTATCGCATGACCCCGGACTCCGGGCTGACGCCGCCCGGACCCCAGGATCTGCAGGCCGTGCCGCTCGTGGCTGCACCCTTCCTGGACGGCTACGGCGATGAGTGGCCGAAGGCCTCGCCGTTCCGGCGCCTGTTCACGGACGGACCCCGCCAGCTGGCACTGCTCGCCGGTGTGCACGAACGCATGGCGTACCTGCTGATCGAGGTGCACGACAGCCACGTGGTGTGGGATGCGCCGGGACTGGACGTACTCGATCCGGCGAGCTTCGGC
>Ga0210385_10000617_pt1 | contig 24392 bp, 21 predicted proteins | sample IncBWH26OmetaG_FD_160107 | JGI IMG/M metagenome (GOLD analysis project Ga0210385, IMG submission 160107) | Forest soil microbial communities from Barre Woods Harvard Forest LTER site, Petersham, Massachusetts, United States - Inc-BW-H-26-O ...
TAACTCTGCCCGTCTTCCACCTTGCGTTCCGGAGCCACGCCAATTCGGATGCGCAAAAAATCCTGCGTGCCCAGCGCATCAATGATCGACTCGATCCCGTTATGCCCCGCCGAACTCCGCCGCGTGTGAATCCGCAGCGTGCCCAGCGGAAAATCCAGTTCGTCCTGGATCACGATCAGGTCCGTTTCCGGCTTCGCTTCGTATTCCGCCACCAGCTCCCGGACCGAAACCCCACTCAGATTCATATAGGTTTCGGGCTTGGCCAACAACACGACCTCATCCCCAACCTGTATTCTCGCCGTTAAAGCCCGGCACTGTCGGTTCCTGATCTCAACCCGACGCTCACTGGCGATGCGATCCACCACCATGAAACCCAAGTTGTGCGGCGTTGACCGATACTCGTCACCAGGATTGCCTAGACCAACGATCAGTTTCACGCCACTATCCCAAGCCGTGTGGCGACGGCCACCTCGGCCGTCCAGCCGAGCGAAGCGAGGCGCACCCGGGCCACGGCGTTATTTCTTCTCCTTCTTCTCGGCCTTCTTTTCCGCCTTCTCGGGCTTCTCGGCCGTCGCAGCCGCTTCGCCCTCTTCCTCGGTCTCCGCCTTGCCCTTCTTGATGACTTCGGGCTCAGCCGGAGCTGCTCCAGCTTCCGCCGCGACCGCTTCCGGCGCAGCCACAACTTCTTCCTTCACGCTGGTCACATGGGCTACGGGCTGGTTCGAGTCCGAGAGAAACTTCAGCTTCTCGGTATGCGGCAAATCCGATACCCGCAGGACCTTACCGAACGTAAGCTCGCTCACGTCCACATCGATGTGGCTTGGGATGTCCGCCGGCAGGCATTCAATCTCGACTTCGCGCAGTATCTGTTCGAGAATTCCACCTTCGGTCTTCACGCCCAGCGGCACACCCTGCAGCATGATGGGAACATTGACCCGCAAAGCCTTGTCCATGGCGATACGCTTCAGGTCGATGTGCAGCAGGTGGCCTTTGATCGGTTCATATTGCCAATCCACGATCATGGCCTTGGTGCGCTCTCCACCGTGCAGCGCCAGATCAAAAATCGTGTTGTGCCCGCTGTCGGAGCGCAAAATACGCAGAACATGCCGCGGATCCACGCTCACCGGCACGGCGTCCTTGCTCGCGCCATAAACTACAGCAGGAATCTTGCCTTCACGCCGCACCCGCCGGGCATGGTTCTTGGTCCCAGCCTGCCGCGGTTGCGCTTCCAGAATGTTCTGTTCCAATGTAGTTGCCATAAATTCGATTCCTTGCTAGGTATAGGCATCCTGAGGCGACAGCTTTATCGTCGCCGAAGGATCTGGGCGAGCCGCGCGAAGCGTCGCGTTCTTGCGACGCAATAATCGCACGTTTGGCTCGCTCCCTTATTAACTCTGGCCGCTAAACAAACAACTTACTAACCGACGTCTCTTCGTGATTGGCCTGAATCGCACGCCCAATCAATCCCGCAATCGAAAGCACCCGAATCTTCGACTCCCGCTTAGCCTCTTCGGTCAGCGGGATGGTATTTGTAACCACGACTTCCCGGATCACCGATTTCGCAATATTCTCCACCGCCGGCCCCGACAGCACTGCGTGCGAAGAACAGGCATACACCTCGGTAGCGCCGTTCTCCTTCAAGGCGGTTGCGGTTTTCACCAGCGTGCCTGCCGTATCGATCAAGTCGTCGATGATCAAGCAAGTCCGCCCGTCCACGTCGCCGATCACGTGCATCACTTCCGCCACATTCATTTCGACGCGCCGCTTGTCGACGATAGCCAGCGCCGCGTCCACCTTCTTCGCGAAAAACCGCGCTCGCTCCACGCCGCCAGCGTCAGGAGAAACCACCGTCAGGTTCGGCAGGTTTAGTTTCCGGAAGTGATCCACCAGCACCGGCGAAGCGAACAGGTGATCCACCGGGATATTGAAAAATCCCTGCAGCTGCGGCGTATGCAAATCAACAATCAATGCCCGGTGCGCACCCGCCGTGGTAAGCAAATCCGCCACCAGCTTCGACGAAATCGGGCTGCGCGGCTTGTCTTTGCGGTCTTGCCGCGCGTAGCCAAAATAAGGCATCACTGCCGTGATCCGTCGTGCCGACGCGCGCTTCAGCGCATCTATCATCAACAGCAGTTCCATCAAGTGCTCATCCACGCTCGTGCTTCTGCCATCAGCGTGAACCACGCGGCACGTGGGCTGCATGATGAACACATCCCCGCCGCGGACGTTCTCCTGGATCTGCACATACGCTTCGCCGTCGGCAAAGCGCGTGACCTGCGCCTGCCCGCGCTGCATCCCCAGGAACTGACAAACCTCGTCTGCCAGAGGCTCGTTCGCCGTCCCGCTGAAAATCTTGAATTTCTCGTCCAGCCGCGCGCGCTGTTTGCGATCCGGCTTTTCCTCGGGCGTGGGTGGAACCTGTTTCTCGGCCTTATCCGTCTTTTCCGCCGGCGTGACTAAGGTGGCCATAGTGTTTCAGTTCTCGACGTCAGCTATACAGCGTTTTTCTGGCTGGGCCGCTAGGATTCGAACCTAGACAAAGTGCTCCAAAGGCACTTGACCTACCATTAGTCGACGGCCCAGTAAAAGCGAGCTTGATTTTCGACTGTCGATTGAAACCCGATCAACCAACACCCTCATTGTCAATCAACCATCAAAAATCAACAATCAAAACTTTCCCGGACCATGTGGCACAAGCAATGTGGCGACGGCCGTCCAAGCGAATCCGAAAGTCGAGCGCCCGGACCACCAAACCTCACTCCGCGAAAACCCGGCGCCAGTACTGCTTCCGGGTCAGCGTAACCGTCACCTGCGCCGCCCACCCTTGTCTCCGCAGCCTGATCACCGCCGCGTGCGCCGCATCTTTCGAAGCGAACAGCCCATACAGCGTTGATCCGGAGCCCGACAGGGACGCATACTTCGCGCCCGCGCACTCCAGCGCGCTCTTGCCTTCACTCAGCTCGGGATACTCAGGAAAGACGACTTCTTCAAAGTCGTTCTTGATCCCGGCCCGGACAAGCTCGAGAAGCGGATTCTCGGCCCGGCCCCTTCCAAAAGGAGCACCGGAGTAACTCTTGCTCAGCCACGCCGAAATCCCACGGCCAAGCTCAACCATTCTATCGGATGCCCCAGGCATCGTCAATTTTGACGTTTCAGCTCGTCCCGCCGTCCTTCGATCCCACCGCGCGAACGCATGCGGCGTCGAAACTCCCACCTCAGGAGTCACCACCACGCACGTCATCGCCGGCAAATCCTCCAGCGGATACACTCGCTCCCCACGGCCCAAACCCAGCACCGTTCCCCCCACCAGAAACAGCGGCAAGTCCGACCCCACTTCCGCCGCGATCCGCAGCCGCTCCTCCGCCGGCAGAGCCTTCTTCACCACTCGCTCCAACCCCAGCAGCGCAGCCACGGCATTCGCCGAAGCTCCACCCAGCCCGCCCTGCACTGGCAGCCGTTTCTCAATGTCGATGACGATATGCCCCCTGACGTCCAAGGCCTGCATGGCACTCTCGACAATGCGATAACACGTATTCGATGAATCTTTCGGAACTCTGGGGTCGGCGCACCGAATTTCAATCCCACTCCCTCGCTCCAAACTCACCCGGATCACGTCATGCAACCCGATCGTCTGATAAACGGTCAGCAGCTCGTGAAACCCATCCTCCCGGAGAGCGCCAATGCGCAATCCAAGATTGATCTTCGCAAACGATCGGACGGATATCGGCATGGCCGCATTTAATCACACAACAATTGCCTTGCGATACAATCCGGAGCATTTCTAGGGAGAGACGTGCGTGCAGACGGTCTCACACGTTCGAAAAACTGCATGCGGGTTATCGGGAAGACACCGTCCAACGCTAGATTCAGTCAACTCGGTATTGATCCGCTCGAATCCGCCAGACTGGAACCTTGCGCACCTGATACACCACCTTGGTAATCTCGACCGCCGTCGAAGATTAGCCCACCATAATATTGTTGATTCCAATCACACGAACCGCTCCGTTTTGACGGTCCTCCCTGTTGGAACCAAGCACGGCCGCAGGCATGAGCGCTGCCCCGCCATATTGGGGGTCCTGTCAGCGCTGTCCCGTAAGTCGGGTGCAAGCCGGCGCGCGGAATAGCAAGAAGATCGAAGTGATTTCAGCCCGCGTTCCCTGACAAACGCGGATTCGTCTGCGTTTAACGGGCCGGGCTATCAGGAGTTTGTGTATGCGCAGTCCCATTGCCCATTTTTCTTTGCTGACGCTCCTTCTTGCGGCCGCAACCTTTGCCGTCGCGCAGGGCGACTATAAGGTCATCGCGGTTAACGATGGCGGAACCATCTCCGGAACGATTAAGTGGTCGGGACCGGTGCCGCGCGAACTCGACTTTCCGGTTACCAAAGATCCCCAGATCTGCGACCCGGATGGAAAGAAAAGCGTTAGCCTCGAGCGCCTGATCGTCGGGCCGGAGGGCGGCGTAGCCAACACCATCGTCTACCTCAAGAATATTTCCGCCGGAAAAGCCATGGAACTGCCCGAACAGAGGCGTCACCTGGATCAGAAACGTTGCCACTACGTCCCGCATATTCTTCTCGTCCCCCAGAACGCGCAGCTGCAGATGCAGAGCTCCGACGCCACCCTGCACACCATCCACATGGACGGTGCTGCCAGCTTCAATCTGCCTTTTCCCTTCCAGAATCAGGTTACCTCGCGCACTATGTCGACCCCGGGCCTGGTCAACCTTCGGTGCAACGGAGGCCACGTCTGGATGAACGCCGAAATGATGGTTGTGCCGCATCCCTATTACGCCGTTACCGACGAGAGCGGCCGCTTCGAATTCGCCAGCGTGCCTCCTGGTACCTATCAGATTGTCGCGTGGCATGAGGGGTGGGGACTGGCGGGCAAGGAACAGGCCTACGATGTGCTAACCGAGCACACCGTACAACGGCCCATCTTCACCGAACCAAAAACCTGGGAAAAACCAGTCACGGTCAAAGCCAACGAGCCCAGCACGGTCAATTTCGCGATAGGCAACAAATAACGCTTCTTCAGTCGAAGGATCGGGAAGGGCACGACTTCAGTGGTGCCGTTCGACGGCCCGTCGATCTAGCCTTTAGGCTCTGAGGCTAGCCGCCGTTTGTAGCCACAGCGGGAAGGATGTCGGCACCTCCCCTCCACGCTGGCCTGGACTTTCATAAACTCCTGTAGGAAAATACCGCACGAGCACCGCCCGCCCAACCGAGAGCGATGGATCGTGTCTAATTATTTCGCTGCATCTCTGCCGAGCTTCATCCCGCGAGAGTTTCGGAACTTCGTTTTTGTATTGTTCTGGGTTGCCATAGTTGCGGCCTGGTTCCTCATTAATCGTTTCCCTGGTTGGATCCGCTCTGTCCGCGCGCGAAGTTGGCCCCTTGCGGACGGCAGGATTGAGACCGTTAACGTAAAGGAGTTTGGTCAGCAGGGTCTCGGCGAACTGGGCTATTCCTATTTGGTGGAAGGAAATCGCTACTCTGGATATTTCTCGTGCCAGTTCGGCGACGAGCAGCAGGCGTGAGATTATGTCACCGGGTTAAAGGGTCGGCCTGTGGCCGTCCGGTACATGCGCAAGAATCCGGATGTCTCAGCCCTCAGAAATGCCGACCAGTCACAAACAAATCTCAGAGGTAGCGGATTCTTGAATATGATTTGGACGGCTTTGTTGGGCCAGTTCCACAAACGCACCTAGGGCCGCCGCTTATACAACACCGCAAACTCAAACCCCGCATTCGCCGGAAACAATTCTGCCACCTTCCTCAGCCGCTCGGCCAGCGCCGAAGGAGCCAGCAGCGGATAGTCCCGCTCCCGCAGATCGTGGTAATCCACATCCAGGTATAGCGAGAGCAGGTAAATCGAAATCGTGTCGGAGAACGCGGCCTCGAAGTATTCGTTTTTGAATCGCTCCGCATCCGGACCGCCGGCCGTGGCCAGCTTGCGCGCTTCAAAAGCGTCAAGCGAAGTTTCGCCCCGCGTCCCGGCCCCCACCTGCTTCCAGGCCAGCTCGCTGAATTCCTCCGAAACTCCGGCAATTTCCACCAGCGCGTGCCCCACATTGATGTAGAACTCAAATGCCACGGAAAACTTGTCGTCCATCAACCGGGTCGAGATGAAGACACATTGCGAATCTCCCAGATTCAAGTTGCGATGACAAACCGCGTTGTCGCTAAGCGCCACATCATAGCGGTCCGCGATCAGGGTCTCTTCGCCCTGACTAATCGTCAGCGGAACAAAGTAATAAGCCTTGCGCTTAAGCGCGGCAGCAATCTTCCCAGGCACGGCGGCAATCATCCGCTCCAGGTCAAACGAACCGATGGAGGTCTCGCCCGCAACGGCATAGCACACCCCATTCGCCGCCTGCGAAACCGGCGTCATCCGAACCACATCCGCGGGGCTCCGCGTGATTGCTGGCGCTGCCTGCGACATAATTACTCTTTTATACACTACCGGCACGTCGCGCCAGCATGGACAGCAGACGAAGCAACGCGCCACGCTGCATCGCGAAAAGCGTGAGAACGGCGATCGCCCTGTATTCCTAAAACCCTTCCTGAAACAGCTCGAAGCAGTCCGCTCTCACGCCCAAGAAAACCTCCGCTGCTACAGGCAGCGGAGGCTGGTTTAAACGGTGCTTGCGGCTATTCCTTTACGGGAGAAGCCGGCGGGCCGAATGCGTTGACGAACGCTTGTCCGTTTGGCACTCCCACGCCCGTGACGTTGTCCCAGCCCACCTTTGTATGCAGGCTGGAGGCAGAGGTGCACGGGGTGATAAACCCAAAAGTTTCACCTGCCGTGCAGTCGGTGTCAAACGAAATCACCAGCGCCGTGTCCTCGATCGAAGCATCGTCCCAGATCGCGCTTACGAAACTCCCGGGCGCTCCACCACCCAGTATGGCATCTGCGTTGTACTTATCGACAACTGTAGTGGACTCGGCGATGGATGCGGTCACATTATGTTTTGAGCTGACGGGAACGATGTCGGTGACGGCTCCCGCTGGCAAGGAATACAAGTAAGGAGCGGCCAGCCCAAGAGGCGTTCCAGCTACCTGGTTGGCAATCGCCCAGAGTGCAGAGAACATGGGGCAGGCCACGCTCGTGCCTCCCCATACTTGCCAAACCAACTCTGGAACTGACCCCGGAACTGAGATCGCAATCACGGCTCCAGTGAATGGATCTGCGAGCCAGGAAACATCAGGAACTTGACGACTCTTGCCGGCCAGCTTGCTCTGATAAGACGGCTTGGCGAAGCCGCCGAGACAAGTTACCAACCCCGTCGTGGAATTGACGCTCTGGCTCACACAGTCACTCGGCCCTCCTCCCGAGCCACCAAAAAATCCGGAGGCTCCTTCAGACGGTGGATCGACGATGATGCCTTCCTCGACGAGCAGAGTCTCATTGTTTCCCCAACCAGCTTGCCACGCGATTGAATTGTTGGAAGTTAGGGCCAGGGTGATGCCTCCCACGGCGGTTGACCACGGCGAATCCGCCGGGGCGCTAACCGTCGGAGGTAGACCGTCGGCGGTGAAGTCGCCCGTGTCCCCCGAAGAGAAGTTGGCAGAGATTCCCGTAACCGCTGCACTTTCGGAGATGAAGTTCAGGGTCTCCAGGAAGCTGGTCGGGAGGACTGGCTCAGGCAAGCCATAGCTGCCAGACAGGACGGTGGCCAGACCGTAGTTAACAGCTGTGAACTCGGCCTCGTTCAAGTCTTCGAAGCTACCCGTGGTCCCCACCAGTACGTTGATGTTAGCCCCGGGAGCAATGGCGTGCGCCCACTCTACATCGATGTTGATTTCCACCGCGTCAGCCGTGGCGCAAACGCTCGGCGACGGGATGTAAGTGATGGCGAAGTTTGACGAGGTCAGCTGAGGCAAATTGAACATCGCCGAGAAAGCGTTGGCGTCGTCCTGAATGGTCAGCGAACCGCATCCCTCGATGAGCCCAATGGTTTGGCCCTGGCCATCGAATCCCGACTTGTACAAACCGCTCAGCTTGTACGCTGCCTTAATCATTGGCGGGGTATAGCCGCAACCCGCGCTTGTCAAGCTCTGCAAATTCAAGTGGTTTCCGGTGTAGGTTCCGATCGGAAACGAGCCGTCGTTGTTCGTGGAGAACACGTCCGTCTCGGTGCCGTTGAAGCAATTGTTAGTGAAGAAGCTGGAGGCCGTATTGGATTGGGTCGCGGCCGCCGCTACAGCAGGCTGCCCCGCCGTTTGGCCAAGCGCCGGGCGAGACATCGCCGGATGTCGATATTGCATGTTATCAAAGCCGCCAATCGACCTCACCACAGACGCAGCGTCCCCGTCGATATAGGGATCGCGGTCGTTGGCGCGGGTCACCGTGTCACCCACCTGGTAACGATTGAGCTGAACGTGAAACGCGGCCTCAACCTCAGCCACGGTTCCGCTCGCCCGCACGAAGAAGTTGTCCGGGCCGATCCTGACCACTTTCAAGTTATGTGCCTCGACGAACTGCTGGACCGTTTTTGCTTCCTCCGCTGAAGGTGCGAATCGCGCCGTAAACTGCGACCGGTTCAGGAAATGACGGTAGTTCGGGGAGCCGGGATCATAGAGTTGCTGCGCCAGTTCGTCCATCTGGCTGCGGTTGTGAGGATTTAGCCAAAGGCTGACCTCGATCACCTCCGAGGGATTCGCCGCCCCGAGGTTCTTGGACGTTGCCACAAATCCGGGTGTGTTATGCAAGACGTACTTTCCGCTTGCCGCAACCGCCGGCATCGCCGCGCAAACGATCATGGTAACCCCGACACACAGCCACAATGCCCGCCGATTGCCTGCAGCGACTGTCTGCACAACTTCGCTTCTATCGTGATTCATTACTTCCTCCTAGGAGATCGGTCAACTAAGGAGCGCTTTGCGTCAAGACTTATTTCCAAAGGGATCGCCCCTTTGAAGCTCGACACACAGGCCCGAGTTTGAGGTTATAGGGCGAGACTAGCTGCTCTTACGGCCCGCTAGCAGGGAGCACGGGTCGTCATTGTGCGGAACTTTGGGAACCGCAGCAAGAGATCGGTCCCCTCATTGGAGAATGCGCGCTATGCTAGCGGGTTTCTCGCTGGTGGTCAATGAAGTGGAAGACAATATTTTCTGGTTCTGAACTCTTGTTTGGCAAATCGTCCGAAGTCTGACGGTCACAGACCTGACGGCGCCCCATTCCTTTGCAAGAATCTGAGATCCAAGTCCAGATCGACAGTTCTTACGAACGCCGGAGGTCGATTGATGGTGTAGCCTAAGATCATGCCGCCGAAGCCACGGCCGCTCCACTGGTATGCGATCCCCGTGCGCGTCTTCCTGGTCACGTTCATCGGAACGCTCCTGTCGTTCGCCGTCAGCCTGCTGCTGGGCATCATCGGGATTGTGACCCTATCGGCCTTGCGCGGCATTCATCCCGACATGACCGTGGCCTATCGCCAAGTCGCCCTTCCCGCGGCCGTGGTCGCGGGAAGCATCATCTTTATCATGGTGCTGACCATGGAGATCCGCCACTACCGCCAGTCGAAGACCCTGGCCGCAATCGAAAGGATGAGCTGATTGCCGATGAACACCCCGCTCCGGATCGCGATCCCCATGCCGCACTCGATAGACCGTGAGTACGCTGAGCGGGCGATTACCCAATACGAGCGCGCCGTCGAACAAGCCGGAGGCGAACCCGTCCGCATTTCGCTCGATCAGACGGCTGCCGAGGTCGAGAAGATCATCGAGCGCTGCGATGCCGTGCTCCTGCCCGGCAGCAAGGCTGACGTCGATCCCTCAAAATTTGGCGCCTCCCGTTCGCCGCACACCGCGGGCGCCGATCCGGGCCGCGACGCTGTCGACCAAATCCTGCTGCAGGACGCCTACAGGCGACGCAAGCCGGTTCTCGGCATCTGCTATGGCTTGCAGAGCTTGAACGTCTACCGCAGAGGATCTTTAATCCAGCACATTCCGGATTTTCTGCCGGAAGAGTTGCGCGCGCGAGTTAATCACGAAGCGGGAAAGAAGGTCGCAGTCGCACATGCTGTCGAGATTGAGAAAGGCTCAAAGCTGGCAAAGCTCGTAAGCGGGAAAGATCGGGAAGGGCACGGCTTTAGCCTTACCAGTAAAGCTACAGGGAGGAACCGGGCTTTAGCCTCTGAAGAGAATAACCTCGTGCTCCCGGTGAACTCTTCTCATCACCAGTCGGCCGACGTAATTGGCGACGGCCTCCGCGTCGCAGCCCGCTGTCCCAACGACGGCATCATCGAGGCATTGGAAGGAACATCCGCAGACCACTTCGTGTTAGCGGTGCAATGGCATCCCGAGCGTTCCGTGGATAACGACGAACCTTCCCGAGCCATCTTCAGCGCTCTGATAAAAGCCGCCGAAACATGGCATAAGTAGCTCAGCGCAGCTTGCCCTTCCGCTTAATTCTTTTCCCCGCCTTCGGACGCTGGTTCTCGAGCAGGACCACCACGTGCGCGATCGCCGCGTTCTCCAGATTCAGCCCCTCGGGAGTCTTCGCTTTCAACCCGATGCAATCGGCTCGCACCCTCAACAGCTTCGCTACGCGCTCCCGGATTGCCGCAGCGTGCGGGCCGATCTTGGGCGCGGCCAGAATCAGGCTGGCGTCGATATTAGACACACCATATCCCGCATCGTGCACACGTTTCAGCGCCTCGCGCAGGAAAATCACCGAGTCCGCGCCCTTCCACTTCGGGTCGGACGGCGGAAACAGCGCTCCGATGTCGGGTGCAGCCACGGCCCCCAGCAGCGCGTCGGTAATGGCGTGCAGCAGCACGTCGCCATCGGAGTGCCCGCCCAACCCCCTGTCACGCGCCAGCACGATGCCGCCAATCTTCAGCGGAATCCCCGGACGAAATTCGTGTGAGTCAAATCCGTAGCCAATTCTCAAGATCAACCCCTGCGTCGCCGAACAATTAAGCAACGAAAGTCCTTCACTTCTTCAAGTAGAACTCCGCCAGCTCCATGTCTGCCGGGGCTGTGATCTTGATATTCCGCGGGGAGCCCATTACGACAGCCACCGCGTGCCCCGATCGTTCCACCAGCGAAGCTTCGTCGGTGCCTAGGAATCCGTCCGCTGAGGCTTCGTCGAATGCCTTCTTGATGACTCCGTAGCGAAACCCTTGTGGCGTCTGCGCCATGACGATGCCGGCTCGCGGAATCGTTGCTTTTATCAGCGCGCCCTCTGCCGTTCGCTCAACCTGCTTCACGGTATCGATGGCAGGCAGGGCGGCAATCGCCGCGCCATATTTCTCCACCGCATCGATCACTTCCTGAATGATTTCACCGGTTACAAACGGACGCACCGCATCATGCACGAGAACGACATCATCCGCCGCGGCTGTGGCTGCGTTCAGCGCATTCTCTACCGACTGCTGGCGGTGTTCCCCACCGACGACGAGTTCTACTTTCTTCTTCAGAACGTCTCTCGCTTTGCTCTCGAGCCGCTCCCGAAACCCCGCGATCTCGCTTTCCCGCAGAGCAATCCAAATCTCGCTCACCGCATCGATGGCGGCAAACTTGCGCAGGGTGTGGACGAGAATCGGCGTGCCGCCCAGTTCAGTGAACTGTTTCGAGGGCAGCGCCCTTTTCTGCTTGCCGATTGCGCCCACAGGCATCGGCCCCATGCGGGTCCCAAGACCTGCAGCCGGGATGATCACTAACACCTTCATAGCGGGGAGTAAGTATACGAGTGGGAGCCAGGGAGTTCAAATACTTGCGCACTTCAGTCGATCGCGGTCGCTAAGGCTGAGGCTTGGTCTCCAAAAGCGTGTTCGGGAGCACTGCCGTGGGGGCCGCCGCAGTTGGAATTGCCGCTACTACCGGCTGGACCACCCCGCTTGTCCGGGCAAAGGCACGTTCATCCCACTTGCCGAAGATCATCTTTCCAGCGGTGGTCTGCAGCACCGATGTGACCGAGACGTCGATGGTCTTGCCGATCATTTTCCGTGCATTGTCCACCACCACCATGGTGCCGTCATCGAGATAGGCCACGCCCTGGTTGTATTCCTTACCTTCCTTCAGGATGAATACCTTCATGATCTCGCCGGGCAGCACGATAGGCTTGAGCGAGTTCGCGAGCTCGTTGATGTTCAGCACCTCGACTCCCTGAAGCTGCGCCACCTTGTTCAGGTTGAAGTCGTTGGTGATGATCTTGCCCTCGTAAACCTTAGCCAGTTCGATCAGCTTGAGATCGACTTCGCGGACGGCAGGGAAATCATCTTCCACAATCTGGATCTGCAGCGTCGCCATTTTCTGCAGCCGCTGTAGAACGTCGAGGCCGCGGCGGCCACGATTGCGTTTCAGCGAGTCGGCCGAATCGGCCACGAGCTGCAGTTCGCGCAAAACAAACTGCGGGGTGACGATGATGCCGTCGAGGAACCCGGTCTCGGCAATGTCGGCAATGCGGCCGTCAATGATGACACTGGTGTCGAGGATCTTGTAGCTCTTTTTGCCTTGCTTCTCACCGCCAAAGATGCCACCCAACGCCGCCAAGTTGAGCAGGTCGCCCTTGCTTGCACCAACGATCAGACCCACGTAGGCCATCAGCAGCATCACCAGGATTTGCAGAAAACTCTGGGTACTGCCGGCAGGCACGCTGCTGCGAATCACCAAGGCGAACAGGTAGGCACCGCAGATGCCGAGGATGCTCCCGATCGCGGCGCCGATCAGCCGCTTCAGGCTCACCCCGCGCAGCTTCCATTCGAACAGTACGACCCCTGCCCCAACCAGCGCGCCGATTCCGGCATCCAGGTTACGCGGCAGCCCGAAAGGAGCAATGATGTAACAAGTAGCAGAAACTACAATGACAAAAAGAAGACGTACGAGAATCAAATCCACAGTATGACCTCCCCCGAATGCAGCTCGCTTGACATCTGGCGCGATGCACCGGTGCCATTTCCTCGCCGCCCCGGCGGGAATCGGCAAATCAGCATATGGGGCGCGCAAGAATTAGGGGAATGAATGTACGCCCCGTCCCGGCCCATGGAGGCGTGGCCGGGAAGACCTCAGTAAACCAACGCCAAGAGTATATACCGGACAGCAAATAGGTAGCGAAGAAACGTCAGGTGGCACAATCGCGTCGTGGGTTCCTCTGGTCCGACGGGATGCCTGCCCTGCTAAACTTTGCTCCATGAAAGCCTTAGTGATCACCAGCCTGTCCGGCCCGGATGCCCTCACTGTGCAAGACGCCGCCGAACCTGCGTTGAAGCCGGGACAGACACTGGTCCACGTGGCTGCCGGAGGCCTGAATTTTGCGGACTTCATGACCGCCCAGGGCGGCTATCCGGGAACACCGGCGCCGCCGCTGATCGCGGGACGGGAATTCGCCGGCACGGAAGACAACAATGGACGTCGAGTTATGGGCTACATCCAGTGGGGAGCCTTCGCAGAGAAAGTTGGCGCTTACTCCAATACGCTGTGGCCGGTTCCCGAACACTGGACCCCCGAACAAGCCGCCGCTTTCCCCGTCAACTACTTCACTGCGTACCTCGCCTTCTGGCAAGCGGGTATGACCCAGCCGCCGGTCACCGGCAAAACCTATCGTGTGCTCATTCACGCCGTAGCCGGAGGTGTGGGCACAGCAGCAGTGCAGATCGGACACATTCTAGGCGTCGAAATGTACGGTACTTCGTCCTCGGACGAAAAGCTCCGGCGCGTCAGGGAACTCGGCCTGCAGCACGGCATCAACTACAAACAGCACGACTATGAAGAAGCGGTGAAGAGCCTCACCCACGGCGAAGGCGTGGACGCCGTCTTCGAAATGCTGGGCGGGGAGCACACCGCGAAAAGCCTGCGCTGCCTGCGCGACTTCGGGCGCGTCATCCAATACGGCACAGCCACCGGCAAGCCGCCGCAACTCGATGTGCGGGCTCTGTATGCGAAATCTGCTAGTCTCCAGGGCCTTTGGCTGACCTATCTCTCGCAAAAGCGCGAGTTCATGGAACCTGCCTGGAAGCAACTCTCGGAATGGATCGTGCGGCGCAAGCTGATCCCGGTGATCGGCCAGGTATTCCCCCTCGACCGCGCGGTGGAAGCTTACAAGCTGCTGCAGGAAGGCAAGAGTTACGGGAAGGTTGTGCTCAAGATTTGAGAAGTCACTGCCTGCCCAGGTATCGAATGCGCCCGGTGAAGGCGCGCCCGGCGCTGTCGATGAAAGTGGGAGACGGGTGGCTCGGATCAAGGGTCGCGACGGCCCCGGTGATGAGGGCGCGATTGGTGATGTCGTCAAAGCCGGCGCGCACTGCCCAATAGCGCTTAAAAAGATGAAGCCGCTTTTCGACCTGCAGATTCAGGGTGTAGTACGTTGGCAACCGCAAAGATGAACTCGGAGCGTAGCCGGGAGCTATCTCGCCTTGATCGGTGGTCCCGAAGAAAGGCGTGCCGTTGCGTGCTTCGGCCGAGTAGACGATGTCGAACTTGTGAATGAGGGGAAGATTGGGGCCCGGCAGAATCCCCCAGCCCAGGAAGCGGTTCGGAGTGTCCCATCCGTAGGGGCCGCGCAATTGCGGGCTCAGCAGGGTTGTATCAAGGCTGAAGTCGAAGATCTGGTTGCTGCGGGAACTGGAGCGCGTATAAGCTCCGAAGATTTCGTAGTGCTGGCGAAAGTGGTGGCGTACGCTGACCGTGAAGGCATCGTAGCGGTCGTCGCGTCCGTTGCCGAGCAGATAAACACCATCCACCGCGCCGTTCAGCGTGTTGTAGGCAAAGGCGTGCACGCCGCGTTTGTCCATGAACTCCAGTTTCAGGAAAACGGCTGCCGGCAGTTTCTTCTCGAGGGCGATACTCCAGTTCACATAACGCGGGGCGGCGAGCGTGTTCCGGTTGACGACGAACGTGGTCGGCAGAGGCACGGGCGCGGGCTCTGGTGCTGGGGGCTGATTGCACGGAACGCTCGCGCCGTCCGCCTCCTGCGGGCAGCCGTTCGAATCGAAAAAGTAATCGACCCTCTGCCCTTCGAGAGGTTGATGAATCAACCCCAAGTTCGTGGTGTCATAGATGATTCCAATTCCCGCCGACAGTTTGGTAGTACCTTCCGCGTCCAGCCTGAAAGTTCCAGCCAGACGCGGTGACAGCAGCGGAGTGCGCACCAGTTGATCCCAGTCCAAACGCACTCCCGGCTCAATGAGTAGGCGATTTGTGATCAGCCAGCGGTCCTCAGCATAAGCGCTGGCCTCGACGTTATAGACCGGTGCGTAATCTCCCCCCGAGAAAACCGAATACCGGCTGCAATTTATCGCCGGCACTATAGGAAGGCCATTCGCATCAGTAGGACAAGGCTGGACTGACGGTCCCGGACCCTGCGGCTCGAATGAGATCGGCTGCCGTAGAAACTCAGCATCGTAGTTCAAACGGTCGAGGTCGACGCCGACTTTGATGTCGTGCCGTCCATTCCATTGATGCGGTGGCACGTATAGATTCGAAAAAACCTGAACGCGGCGCGCGAGCGCATCCTCGTGCAGGTAGTAATTACCTTCGGCACCGAAGAACAGCTCGATGTAGGGACTATCTCCTCGCGGGGTCAGCGTCGTGTTGTACTGGTCCACGCCGAATCCGGTTTCCAGTAGCGCTCCATTGCGAAAATAGTACAGATCCTTCACGGAGCCAAAGTAAGCGGTCTCAACCTGGACTGGAGTGGCTGGCTGCGGAGTGAGAAACCCCAGCCCGGCGTATTCATCGTGATAGTAGTTCGAAAGAAAACTGGCAGTGACAATGTTGCGGGCGGTCAGGTTTGCCTGCACCTTGACCAGGTTGTCCACACGCCAGATGTAGTCACGATCTGGCTGAGGAAAGAGCTGGGTATCCACATCGTCGTCAAACTCTCCGTCCAGGGCGTCAATAAACCACATCTTTCCCTTGATAATCGGACCGGAAAAGGTGTCGATGGGGGTCCATGAACCGTTAATCTGGTCGCCCTTTGCGATTCCCAGTCCTGGCAGGAAGTCGGTCGAGGTGAAGCGATAGCGGTCTTTGCCCATCGCGGTGTTCAGGGTCAGGACGCCGCCGGAGCCCTTGCCAAACTCAGCCGGCTCGCGGCTGGGCACGACTTCGATGGAACGAAAAGACTCGATGCTTGTGCGAACCGCTAACTGGCCGTTCGTTGGCTGGCTCACGTTGAAGCCGTCCAGCAAAAGTAAAGTCTGGTAGTTCTCGGCTCCCGCCACATGCAACTGGCCAAAACTATCGGGTGTGACTCCCGGGATGAAGTTCAGCGCGCTGTGGTAGTCGTGCGTCTGTGGGTAAGGAATGTCGATCAGCTCCGAACCGGTGAGTTCCTCCTTGGAAGAGATTTGTGCGGGGTCGATGGCCGGCGCCGATTCCACCACATCCACCACCTCGCGCGCTTCCTGTTGATGGCGAACCGTAACGTCCACATTGGCGGTAATACCGACTTGTACCGCGGGCTGCAGCACAGCGTAGAATCCGGTCTTCTCCACGCGCAGTTCGTAGGCTCCTGAGGATAGGTCAGTGAATTCGCAATGCCCCGCGAAGTCGGTTTCGCAGTGCAGTGGGATGTCGGGCGGCATTTGCAACTGGACGCGGGCGGAACTCACCGCCACCCCGTTTTCGTCAGTGACGGTGACCGTAAGCTTCTGAGCGAGGCCAGGGTGATCTGACGAGGGGGAAGATGAAACTGTCTGCGCTGTAGATGCTGTCGCACCCAATGCCGCAAGCGCCGCTACGAACACCCAACTCACGGTTGCGCCCCGCCCGTGCATGGTTCGAGTATGGAGTCACTCGCGCGAGACAGCAAGCGTTTCCTGCTCGTTCTCTGCCTCACCCACAAAGATCCACTTCTCACTTACGAGGAAATTCATCAGCGAGCACAGCGCAATGGCAATGCAGTTCGCGATCAGGTAATTCACGTGGCCTAGGCCGACCATCAACTTCATCAGTGCCAGATTGCCTGCGATGGAAACTCCGCCGGTCGCCAGATTGAAACGCAATAGCCGCGGCGGCGATTTTTGCCACGACGGCTGCACCCGGCACGCCCATGTATAGCGCTCGTGCCAGAGGAAGTTGTGCAGGACCGCCGTTTCGACCGCCAGCGCAGTCGCCAGCAGATAGTTCAGATGAAGTCCACTCTTCGACCCGAGCAACACAGCCAACTGCACAGCGACCCCGAGTCCGCCCACGAGGTTGAACTTCCACCAGCGCAAGGTGGTTCCGCGTCGCGCGCCTGCGCAATTCGAGTGCCTACCGAGCCACGCTCTGTCGAGAAGGCCGCGGAAGCTCACCTTGGGGTTGTCTCTAGCTTGGGTTATCACTTCGCGATCCTCTCCTCGCGATAAAGCCGTACCGTGTTCTGCACGGTGAAGAAGAAGACCATCAGCGCCATTCCGGCCAGGCCAATCGCGCCTCCCAGGTCGAAAAGTCTGTAATACTCGCCGAGAAAATGCACTTGGGGCTTCCACAACAGCACCAGGTTGCCCACCGCCAGCAGAATGCGCAGTTCGGTTGGACCGAAGCGCCAGAACGACAGTCGAAACTCTCCGAGCGCATGGGTAGCTAGATAGGACTGAATCGAAAGCATGAGGAACGCAATCAGCAGGCCGATTGCGATCCAGGGATGCATGAATCCGGACAAAGCCAGCCCGCCCATCAGAGCCAGGGCGCCGATGCTATCAACCATATGGTCCACATAGAAGCCGTAGCGCGGGCGCAATTGTTGCCGCACCCGAGCTAGGGTTCCGTCGAGCGAATCCCCCACCCAGTTCAAGACCAGACAGGCAATCACACCCAGCAGTGCGTACCGGTTCCACGCAGCCAGCGCGTAACACGCTCCCGCCCCGACCTGCGCCGCCAACCCCAACCCGGTCAGATGATCAGGACCGATCCACTGCGGCGTGCGCCCGGCCAGCCATACCAGCGCACGTTTTTCACGCGCTGCCACCCAGCTTTCCTGTATTCGGCGCACTTCTGGAAAAGGCCGCGCTCGCCTCATTTCCATCAGCACGCGCGGGTTCACTTGCTCGCAAAACTCTGTCATGGTTTGAGAACCTGTGCTTGCCGCAGAACGACCTACCATGTCCGGCTCCCGGGGCAGCGGTGATTTTGGGTCTTCGCTCTTCGTTCCCAGCACCAGACCAAAACACCTGCACCCGAAGCCACCTTGCCGCAACAGCGTGTTCGGCGGCAATGCACTCCGCATCAAACGCGGATCAATCCAAGATCAACCGGCAAGTGTTTCATCCGCAGATCGTTACGGCGTGAAGTCATCTGCCAAGAAAGGCCTTGCCGGGTCCGGCGCGCGTGTGTTTAGATGCCTACTCCGCGAGGCTGATAGCGCCTCGCTAAACAGCAAGAACTTAAAGAGCGCTTTCATGGTGTGGTTTTTCATCTTCTTCTTTATCTCAGGTTCTTGCAGCGTTCTCTATGAACTGGTCTGGCTGCGCTTGTCCATGGCGCAATTCGGGGTCACTACCGCCATGGTCTCCACGGTGCTGTCCGTCTTCATGGCAGGATTGGGGTTGGGTTCGTGGGGTAGCGGGGCATGGACACGCCGGTACGGAAAAAGTATTACCTTTCCGACCCTCCGCCTATATGCTGCGATTGAGCTGCTGATCGGGACCTCTGGAATCCTTGTTCCCTACGAACTTCGCCTGGGTCACGGCATCCTGGAACGGCTGGGGTCAACTTCCTCGGCGGAGTACTACATGGTCTCCGGCATCTGGGTCGCTGTCACCCTGATTCCATGGTGTGCATTGATGGGAGCCACCATTCCGGTCGCCATGCTCGCAATCGAGCAAATGCTTCCGCGGGAATCTTCGCGGTCGTTCAGCTATTTGTATATGGCCAACGTGGCGGGTGCAGTGGTTGGAACGGCTCTCCCGTTGTTCCTGATCGAGCTGCTGGGATTTCATGGCACTCTCAAGGTTGGCGCTGCTTGCAACGGCCTGATCGCGGTTCTAGCCCTGATCGTATCGAAGAAGGTTGGGCCGAGGGAGGTGAGAGAGGTACCGGAAGCCGTGACTGAACCTGCCGCCACGGCAACGGGCGGAGGATCTCTTCTAGCCCTGTTGTTCGCTACGGGTCTTACCAGCATGGGGATGGAAGTAGTCTGGGTCCGGCAATTCACGCCTTATCTCGGAACGGTGGTTTACGCCTTTGCGTCAATTCTGGCCGTCTACCTGGCCGCGACCTTCGTTGGATCTCGCATCTACCGCCGCTGGAGCCTGCGAGGGGATCGAGAAAGTCCCATTCTCTGGACGCTGCTCGCGCTGTTCGCGCTGATCCCACTAGTGGCGGCCAGCCCTCTTCGTGTTTTCCAAGGCCCCGTGTTGCTGGTGCTGCCCGTCCTCCGCCTGGTGCTGGGCATCGCGCCCTTCACCGGCCTGCTCGGATTTCTGACGCCCATGCTGGTTGATCGCTGGGCAGGTGGCAATCCGTCCAAAGCAGGGAAGGCGTATGCGGTGAACGTTCTGGGCTGCCTGCTTGGGCCTCTGCTGGCCGGCTTTGTGCTTCTGCCCTGGATCAGCGAGCGGTGGGCGCTGGTGCTGCTCACGCTCCCCTGGCTGATCATTGGAATCCGTCCGATGGGGCCGTCTGGCTCGACACTTGGTTTTGCAGAGCGCGCCGCGGCTTATCTATTGCTACCCCTGGCCCTGGGACTCTTCCTGGCGAGCAAGGATTATGAACATCAGTATGGGAAATCCAGCAGGGTGCTGCGAGACTCGACAGCCACCGTGATCGCAACTGGAACCGGCATGAAAAAGTTGCTGCTGGTGAACGGCTACGGCATGACCTCACTGACGCCGATCACAAAAATGATGGCGCACCTTCCTTTGGCTTTTCTCGATCGTCCTCCACAAGATGCCCTGGCCATTTGTTTTGGCATGGGAACAACGTTTCGGTCGTTGCACTCCTGGGGAATTCCGGCCACGGTGGTGGAGTTGGTTCCCAGCGTGCCGCGTTTGTTCGGCTATTTCCACAGCGATGCCCAAGCGGTTCTGAACTCTCCTCTGTCCCATGTCGTGATCGACGATGGCCGCCGCTATCTGGAGCGTACGCCGCAGCAATACGACGTGATCACCATCGATCCACCGCCGCCCGTGGAGGCCGCCGGATCCAGCCTGCTCTATTCTGAAGATTTCTACTCCGTCCTGCGGCAGCGGCTTCGTCCAGGAGGCGTTTTGCAACAATGGCTGCCGCTTGGCGATGTGCCCACCATAGCGGCCGTCGCACTTGCGCTTCGCCGCTCGTTCCCCTATGTCCGGGTCTTCGCTTTTGGAGGGGACTGGGGATTTCATTTTCTGGCCAGCGATCGGCCTTTCCCCAATCGCTCTGCAAGTGAGTTGGCGCACCGTCTTCCCCCCGCGGCCGCCGCCGATTTGGTGGAGTGGGACCGTTATCCGGACTCCCAAGAACGGTTCGCGAAACTGCTGCAAAACGAACTGTCCATCGATCAACTGGTTGCGGCGTCTCCTAAAACACCCGCTCTGAGCGATAATCGCCCCATCAACGAGTACTACGCTCTCCGCCGGGGATTCCAGCCCGAGACCTTCCCGCCAAACTGAGAATCGGCGTCGTTGCCGACAGTGTCAATAAAGGAACCAGATCGGGGATTCAGAGGATAAAGTAAATCGCGGGCGCACACCTCTGGTAGGCTTTGAATGAAATTTGCTTTTTGCGCACAATAACGAAAGCTCGGCGTTTACCGGCGTAAAATCTGCGGCCCATGACCAGACTTCTCCGGTTCTTCCGTCCCTCGCATCAGCATACGGCTTTCTCGGCGACCCTGCTGCTGATGTCGGCGGTGATGCTCTCGCGGGTCATCGGCTACATCCGCGAAGCGTATATCGCCTACGCCTTCGGCGCCGGACCGCAGACCGACGCCTACGTTGCCGCCTTCACTCTGCCTGACTGGCTCAATTACATCGTGGCCGGGGGGGCGGCTTCCATTACATTTATCTCGATCTATACCCGGTTCCTCGCGGAGAAGCGCGAAGCTGACGCACAGAAGACCTTTTCGATTGTCATCACTGTAATGTCGACGGTGATGATTGCCGGCACCATTATTACGGAAATCTTCACGCCGCAGTTCGTGCGTTGGATGTTTCATGGCTTCTCACCCGCGCAGGTTGACCTGACTGTCCACCTGACCCGTATTCTGCTGCCGGCGCAGATCTTCTTCTACGTCGGCGGAGTCGTTTCCGCCGTTCTGCTCTCGCATCGCTTGTTTCTTTTTCCCGCCTTCGGGCCGCTGCTCTACAACGTATTCATCATTGTTGGCGGTGTGATCGGCGGACACCATTTCGGGATCGCCTCGCTGGCTTATGGCGCGCTGTTGGGAAGTGTTGTGGGTCCGTTTCTGGCCAGCGTGATCGGCGCGGCCCGCATCGGCACGGGTTATCGTCCTTCGTTCGAGGTCACCAATCCCGCGTTTCGCGAGTGGGTGCGGCTTTCGGTCCCGTTGATGCTTGGCGTCTCTCTGGTCACGGCCGACGACTGGATTCTGCGCCACTATGCTTCGAGCGGCATTGGCGACATCGCTCGGCTCAACTACGCCAAGCGGCTGTTCGCGGTGCCGATTGCGGTGTTGGGGCAGGCTACGGGACAGGCTTCGTTGCCGTTTTTCGCCCGCCTGTTCAACGAAAAGCGGCTCCAGGAGTTCGCCACCACGGTTAATGATTCCGTCTACCGCGTCACAGCCGCGTCGTTTCTTGCCACCGGATGGATGATGGCGGCCGCTTTCCCCTTGATCGATCTGGTTTACCGCCGTGGACGATTCCTCGTTTCCGACACGCAAACCACGGCCGTCTATTTCTTCTGGTTCTCGCTCTCGCTGGCTCTCTGGTCTGCCCAGGGACTCTACGCCCGAGCCTTCTACGCCTCCGGCGACACGCTGACTCCAATGGCAGCAGTCACAGTGATCACCGGCGCTTCGTTGCCCGTGTATTCGGTGCTCTTCCACCGATATGGCGTGGTGGGCCTGGCTTGGGCGTCCGATATTGGAATCGGAGTGAATCTGCTGGCGCTGGCCTTGCTCCTCCACTACCGCAAGCTGGTTTCGCTGAAAACGTTGCACTGGAATGAGCTGGGCAAGTCCGCGCTGACCGCGGGAATCGCCTGCGGCATCAGCCTTGAAGTAGCAAAGAGTGCTATACCGTTCGTGGCGGCTCACGGCAGCCGCGTCGCCGACCTGCTGCAGCTGGCTTTGATTTCGATCACATGGGCCGCGGCGGTTGCCGTGGGACTGTGGTTGCTTCGCTCGCATTTGCCCGACGACCTGCGCCGCCGCAAAACAACAGCTTACCCTGCAGTAGCGGAAGGCGAGAGCAAAGAGATATTGGGGTCGGGCACGCAGCCGTGAGAGTGCCCTAAAAACAAAGCGGCAGACATTCGCATTGCTTGCGAATGCCGCCGCTGATTCTGAGACGTCTCTACCGCAAGCCTAGGCGCGCGCGCCGACTGCCGCCGGCTCTGGCACGGAAGCGCCTTTGTCCTCGCCGTTGGGCTTCTGCTGCGCCGGCTGGCCACCTTTGCGGATGTCGATGCCGCCTTTGAAGTAGGCGCCGTCTTCAATCGAAATGCGAGCCGCCACCACGTCGCCGGTGAGCGATCCGTCGCTGCGGATATCCACGCGGTCGCTCGCGGTCAGGTTACCGCGCACCTTGCCCAGCACCACGATCTCGCGCGCATTGATATTCGCCGCGACTACGCCATTGCGGCCAACGGTTACACGATTTCCGGAAAGGTTGATCGAGCCCTCCACCCGGCCATCAATATAAAGCGATTCTGATCCCGTCACCTCGCCCTTGATGACCAGCGATTTGCCGATGGTCGCCTGGTCCGCAGTGGTGGTGGTGGTAGCCACCGGACGCGGCCCAGCCGCGGGTTCGTTCGCCATCATCGCCGGCGCACTCGGGGTAGACGTAGTTGGACGCTCCGGCTCGGCCGGCCGTCCGGGGGTCTGAGGCTGATTCGTCGGCTTCCACATGGATGAAAAGTTCCTTTCCTTGTTGGGATTAGAGATCACGTGCCGCACTTGCGTGACCAAACCGAATTGTACTCCGCAGTCTCAAAATGAGCGCTGTGGAAAAGCCTTTATTTTCAACAGAGTTTCCTACCTTGGTACGCACTTTGGTGCTCCTCAAAGCTTGGTGTGAGGCGGGCTTCGGCCTCCCTTTCTGCCATCCTACCGTGTAAGGATTCCCGAAATAAACTCTACCTGGGCAGTTGTTCCACCGATGCTAGGAGTATGCTCTTGGCATCGAAGATTTATCGAAGATGCAATCCACTCGCAGGGAGCAGGAACATGTCAGGACCAGCCGTGATCACCCCTTCAGCCTTTACCATTGCCCGGCCCCAGACGGGCGAATACGCACCCTATTACGAACGCTATATTTCACTCATTCAGGGCGAGGACATTCTCAACACGCTCGACCAGCAGCGCCGTGAAATGATGCTGCTGCTCTCTTGCCGCGAAGAGGAAGAAGGCAACTTCCGCTACGCGCCTGAGAAATGGAGCGCCAAGGAAGTCCTCGGCCACGTCTGCGACACGGAGCGTATCTTCGCCTACCGCGCCCTGCGCATCGCGCGCGCCGACACCACGCCTCTTGAAGGCTTTGAGCAGGACGACTACGTTCGCAACGGTCCTTTCGCGCAGCGTCCGGTGGCCGATCTGGTCGAAGAGTTCATCGCCGTACGCCGTGCCACGCTGTCGCTGTTGCGCAATCTCGACGAAGCGGCATGGATGCGGCGCGGCGTCGCCAACAAGAATGACGTGAGCGTACGGGCATTAGCCTACATTATCGCGGGGCATGAGTTGCATCACCGCAGGATTCTGGAAGAGAAGTACTTTGCGGTGAGTCGCTGACCTGGATCCATGTCTTCACGCGCGCTGACTGAATTGCTTCGCGGCAAAGGCGCTCACGCTGATCCGCTGGCTTGCGTGGAGGATCTTTCTGCAGAGCTGGCAGTGCGTACGGTCGAGGGGTTTCCTCACTCCATCGGACAGCTGGTCTTCCACATGAATTATTGGATGGACTACGAGGTACGCCGCATTCGCGGCGAGCGGCCAGCATATCCGGAGCATTCCTCGGAGAGCTTTCCGCCCGCGCCGTCGCCCGTCGATACGCGAGATTGGGATCGGCTGCGCAAACGGCTTGCCGCCCTGCTCGCTGATTTCACCGCGCTGGCGAAATCTTCTCCCGCTGAAATGCAGCGCCAGATTGAGACCGTGCATGAGGGCGATACCAAACTCGCGGGAACCCTTGAGGCTGTACTTTTGCAGATGGTGGCGCACAACAGTTATCACACCGGCCAGATCGCGATGATCCGGCGGGCGCTCGACGTATGGCCACCGCGCGGCGGAGGGGATACTTGGTGAGAAGACTCTGCAGGAGTCCGCTGCACCGTCTCAAGTCCTTCGGTTATCCTGAGG
>Ga0210385_10000620_pt1 | contig 24339 bp, 22 predicted proteins | sample IncBWH26OmetaG_FD_160107 | JGI IMG/M metagenome (GOLD analysis project Ga0210385, IMG submission 160107) | Forest soil microbial communities from Barre Woods Harvard Forest LTER site, Petersham, Massachusetts, United States - Inc-BW-H-26-O ...
ACTTCGCAATATCGAGACCAATCGTGATAACCTCGCCCATGGACGGCTCCCCTCATAGTGGTTCGCTTTAACGCAACCACCCTTTGGCACATCGATGCCGTAGAGTGGGCGCCGTCCACAGCATCATGAGCGACGGATCTAGCATGCGTGGCGCGGAGTGTGCATCGCAACACTCCATGAAGATGCCAGGCGGCTTATCCTTTCATGCCGCCGCGCTGCTTATAGTCCTCGGTGCGACGTTCCATCATGCCGCGGAGACAGCGAACCGCTGTTGCATAGGAAGGATCGGCGGCGAGATCGGCTTTAAGTTTGCCGTCCGGATGGTCGTGCATGTGCGAGCGCAGTTTAAGGTAGACCCGCTCGGGCAACCGATCGGTGAATTGATCCACGAACCTGCAGACCTCGATGATCGAATAAGATCGCGACCCGATCTGGATCAAGCGTGCCGGTTCCTCAGGCGTCCAAATCTCATAGACCAGCACCGCATAGGCGAAGGCCTCCGCAAAATCGGGCGGGATCGGGTCGGCTGACGGCTCCGCCATGATTGCCTCCCAGCGCGGCAACCTGGTGCGGCGATGACGGCAATTTTGGATCCGCGTGCGGACTCAAACGTGGCCGGCCCCCCAAGAAATGCCATTAAGCAGTTTTTAGCCTTGGCACCGCAGAATGGTCTGCGGGTGATGTGAAGTGTGAGGGTAGCCGTGCGTAGTTCACAGCTGACTGACGACGACTTGTGGCGCGTTATTGCCGATAATACCGACGCAATGTCGGTCCTTATCGAAAAGCAGTTCGAGCTGGATGGGGAAGCGGGGGCACCGGACCCCGACACCCGGCAAAAGCTCATGCTCTTCAATGTGCAGGCGATCGATAATTACAATCGCCAATACCGGGACTGCATTGCCGAGATTCGCCGCCGCTATCCCTCGATCTAGTCACGGTGCGAGGCGGCGAATGACCACCCAAAGCCGGGCGGTTCTGCAACGCATTCTGCAACGGCGCACCAACTGGGCTCCGGCAGGCGAGAGCTTCGGCTGCCCGCGCTGCCACGCCAAATATGCCGTCATTCGCCGCCCCACGCCGCCGGGCGTGATCCCTGCGTGCGAGGACTGCGATCAGGAGTTTCCGCCGGCGGACGACGGCGAATGGCTGCTTTACGAGCGCGCCGACGCCTGACGCGAGGCGCACCTCTCGCCAACCGGCGTCGCGGACGAGACGGCCAGAGCACGATCCCGAAAAGTGGAAACCGGTTTTCGGATAAGATCATGCTCAAACGGAAAATCCAGACCCTGATCCGATTTAATTGAAGCGGATCAGGGTCTAGCCGAAATTAGATTTTCTCTTGCAGGCAATGCACGGCTCTACGCTCCTGTGCCGGCGTCATCCCCGCCGCCAAGGCCATGGCGCGAGCTTGCGTGACGCCAACTTGCCCGACGTAGGCACGCACCATTTCACAGCTGATGTGTGTGGTGGGCCGCCTAAGGATCGACGCGTTTTCAGAAACCCGGGCGGCGCTTGCCTCAGCCGTAACAGCGCACGCGAACACGATCACCGCAAGCAACGCCTTACTTTTCACGGTACCACCCCTGACTCGACTGCCCCATCGAATGGTGCCACAACTTTTTTGAATTGCCAGAAAATCCGCGCGCGCTTTTCAATTACTTGTGGGCAACAGCGCCGGCGAAAACTACATCGCATAATTGGGGAATAGCGGCGAAGTATTCTCACGCGCAGCATGAGCGCGCATTCGCGTCGCGAGCGGGTCGCGGAGCGGATGCGGATTGTCCGTCCGCTTCAGCTCATGTGCGGACCCGGTCCGCCTGCGGCCTCGAGCACCGCCGCCCGCCATTCGCGCTTGACCGGCAGGATAGGAGGCATTGGTGCGGTATCGGGCACCTCGGTTGGCGGCGCGATTGCAACGATGCGTTTTGATTCCGTCTTGGAGGCCCTGCGCATGAACGTGTTGTAGATCAGCCATTGGGTGCGATGCCGCGGGCCGCGCGTTGGAAACCGGCTCGCGATCGATGACAGCGAATAGAACGTTTCGTAGGTCCGCGATTGGCCGAGGCGAAGCTCGTCGCCGGACATTTGCGCCGGCCGGAACACCACGTGGCCCTGGTCGTATTTCTCCCAGTCGAAGGAGACGATGCGGTTCGCCTTCTTCATCTCGTACCAGGTCAGGGTGCCCGGATAAGGCGTCAGCACCGAATAGGCGCAGGCGTCGTATTTGGCGTTGATGTTGAAAGTGACGGTTTCCTCGAAAACCGAGCTGTCGTCGCCGTCGAAGCCATACATGAACAAGCCGAACACCATGATCCCGTAGGAGTGCAGCTTATCGACCAGGGCGACGAAGTTTTCCGGCCGATTGACATGCTTGTGCACGCTTTTGAGGGTCTCGCGCGAAATCGATTCGAAGCCGATGCTCAACATGGTGCAACCGCTCTCGGCCGCAAGCTCGAGCATGCGGTCGTCCTGGGCGAGCTTCGAGGTCACGCCGGCCTGCCATTGCAGGCCGCGGCCTTTGAGCGCGCGCATGACCTCCTTCGGCCGCTCCGGCGTGCCGAAGAAATCGGCGTCATTGATGGAAACGACGCGCGAGCCGCAATTCTCCATCTCGTGGATCACCTCGTCGACCGGCCGATAGCGGAATTTCAGGCCGTTCATCAGCGGCTCGGCGCAGAACGTGCAACCTTGGTGGCAGCCGCGCGAGGTCTGGACGAACGTGCAGTTCACGTAACGGTTCTTCTTCAACAGATCGTAGCGCGGCATCGGCATCCCGACCATCGGATGCAGCTTGTCCGATTTATACGTGCCGCGCATCGCGCCTTGCTCGAGATCGTCGAGCAGCTTGTCGATCACCAGCTCGACCTCGCCAACCACGACGGCATCGCAATGCTTCAATGCTTCCTGCGGCATAAAGCTTGGATGCACGCCGCCCATGACCACAGGCATGCCCTTGGCGCGGAACTGATCGGCAATTTCGTAGCCGCGGTTGACATAACTGGTCATCGCGGAAATTCCGACCAGGTCGGCCTTCAGATCGAAGTCGATCGGCTCGATGTTCTCGTCGGTCAGCACCACCTCGTATTGGTCGCGGGGAATGGATGCGGCGACGGCGAGGAGGCCGGCGAGCGGGGAGTACAGCGCCCGATTGAGGTAGATCGGGCGCGTCGTCAGCGAATCCGTTTTCGGATTGATGAGATGAATGATGCGGGTGCGCATGGAATTCCCCCTGTGATAGGGCCGGTGAACAATCCAACGGCCTCACGACGAAGAAGTTTCCCGAAACCGACAAAACGACTTGGTGGCTGCGCATGATCGCGGTTCCCATACAGGAACGACCCTCCAGAGGCGCGCAATCTGGCGACCACCAAGCTTTGGAAAAATGGCACCACGCCAAGGCGTTGTGAAGATGGTTTGACGTTCGCGGTCAGGACTCTATTCCAAAACCCTAGAGTTTTATTCCTAAGGTCCGCGGAGGTCCGCAGCGCGCTGCAGCCCCGGATGAAGCGCAATCCGGGAACGACAGATCCGGCTGCGAGGCCTATCATCGTTTAGATGGAGAACGCGCAAACGTTCGCGTCTAACCCCGGCTTAACGGTCGGCGAGGGCCCACGACGATGCGAGACGCTTTGCGCGAACAATTGATTGGGGCGAGACAAAATCTCAGTCGGCAGTTGGAGATTCTACAATCTCCCGCAACCGTGAACGGCAAAGGCGGCTTGGTCTCTCCCGACAATCGTGGACTCATTGCCGACCTTCAAAGACAGTTAGGTGAGATAAACGAAGCCATCGCCAACCTAGGGTCCAGCGATGGCTAGGAGCCCCAAGGCGAAGCGTTAGCGAGCGTAGCGTAGGCAAAGGCGCCAAAGGGTCCGCGCAAAGCGCGGCGCGATGACGAGCTCCGCGCCGTGCCGTCAAAGCGTATTGCTGCGCCAATCCGCCCTACGCGCTATTTTTTTCTTCCAGGAACGGGACGATGATGGCGATAGCCTGCTGCGGCTGTTCCTCCATGATCCAATGGCCCGAATTGCCGATGACCGCGCTGCGAACGTCGGCGGCGGCAAAGCCGACTTCCGTTGCCAGGTGCGCGCCATAGGAATGGTCGCCGCCGATGGCAAGCACCGGAAGCGTCAGCTTGCCTTTGCCCACCAGCGCCTGATTGTCGATCCCGTCTTGGGCAAACGCCGCAAACTGTCCGCTGAAAGCGTCGTGAATGGCGCCGGGCCGGGCGTATAGCGCGGCGTAATGATCGCGAGTCTCGTCGTCGATGCTGGCCGGCGTTGCGGATAGCTCATTGTAAAAGCGATCGAGCAGGATGCGCTCGCGTCCGGCAACGAGGCGCTCCACGTCCGGTCCCCGGAAGTTGAAGTGCCAGACTTTTGGATTTTTCAGTTGATCGTCCCAGTGGCCGATTCCGGGAAGCGGCGCATCCATGACGGCCCATCGGGTCACCCGCGCGGGAAAAAGCGCCGCAAGGGCGTAGCCGACCATGTTGCCGATGTCGTGGGTGACAAGAGCGACGTTCTGCACGCCGAGTTTATCCAGAATGCCGGCGAGGTCGCGCGCCTGAGCGGTCTTTTCGTAGCCGCCATCCTGATGCGATGACAGGCCCATGCCGCGCAAGTCGGGGACGATGACGGTGTGGTCTTTGCCCAGGATATCGGCGAGCGCAATCCACATGTCGCCAGTGTCGCCAAATCCGTGCAGCAACAGAACCGCCGGACCTTGACCGCCAAGGCGGACATACTGCGTGCCGCCGCTCACCGCCATTTGCTGGCCGTGAAAAGCCGACGGCCACGTCCAGCGGCTTGTCATGCGTCATCTCCGATGGGTGCCGGGTGAGTATCGCCGGTTTTGCCGTCACCTCCAAGGCGCTACGCGCCCCGCGCGCCACACGGCCTCACGCGCCGCGCCGCGTTTTCACCAGCGCTGATAATAGTAGGACGGGCCGGCGTAGCCGCCGTATTGGCGCGAATAGTAACCGTAGCCGTCGCCGTCGCGCGCGACCATATCGCTGGCGGGCTTGCGGATGGCGAGGCCGCCTTGGGGCTGGTTGTTGAGCACGACGACGAACTCGGTGCGATAGTTCTGCTCGCGGTTCGGTGGCTCGTCGGAGATGATGAGCGAGGATCGCGGTGCTGCGGTCGGCGCGATGCGGTCGAGCACGTCTTGCGGAATGGTGATGCGGTCGAGCGCGTCCTTGGCGTCGTCGCCGTCGTCGATGGTGACCGCAGTCCAGCGCAAACCGGTGTCGGCGCGCGCCACCGCGGTGAAGATATGGGTGCCAATCGGCTTGTCGGGATCGCGGATCGCGATCGGCACCTCGATGGTGGCGGCAAAACCGCGCCGCACATAGAGCTTCTTGGTCTTGCGGCTGATGAAGACCGAGACCGGCTCGAGCGCGACTTTTGCATCGCGGGCCGCCGCGGCGGTTTCGGTTCGCTTGGCCTCGGCCGCCTTGAGCGCGTCCTTCGCCGCCGCGGCTGCATCGATTTTCGTCTTGGCGTCGGCCTTGGCGGTGTCGAGTTGAGCGCCAAGGTCTGCGGCCTTGGCGGCGGCCTTCTGCCTTAAATCCTCGGCGTGCGCTGTGTCCTCGTCGGTCTTGGCGGCGGCGAGCACCTTTTCGGCGAAGGCGAGCTCGGCGTCGGCGCGGGCTTTGAGCAATTCCAGCTTGCGCACGGCCGCGGGCGCTGCCGCCGCCTCGCGCGCCGTTGCGGCTGCAGCGGTCTTGGCCTCGTCGGCCGCCTTGGCGGCGTCGGCCGCTTCGCGGGCGAGGGTTTCGGCGCGTGCCGGCGCGGCTGCCACCGCATCCGCATTCGGCACGAACAGTTTTGGATCGGAAAACGCGACCGGCTCCGCGTCGTTCGGCGCGATGATCACGCGCATGCCGATCTGCGTCTTGCCGAACAGGTTCTCGGCAAAGTCATAGGGCATGCGGATGCAGCCGTGGGAGGCCGCGTAGCCGGGCAGGGGGCCGCCGTGCAGCGCGATGCCCGACCAGGTGATGCGCTCCATGTTCGGCATCCAGGCATCGTCATAGAGATTGGAGTGGTGGTCCTTGTCCTTTTCCACGACGCTGAAGACTCCGGCCGGGGTCTCGCGTCCCTTGATGCCGGTCGAGACCGGCGCGCGCAGGATCCAGCCGTCGGCATCGTAGATCGTCACCTGCTGGCTCTTGATCGACACAATCGCCATGATCGGCTCGCCGGCATCGCGCGGCGCCGTCGTCTCGGTGGGGCGCGCAGGATTGGCGTGCTTGGCCGCGGCGTCGGCGGGCGGCGCCACCGTCAGCGCCATCAACACAGCCGCAAGAATAGGGATGGCGGAAGCCTGCCGGATCGCGGATCGGGATGTTGTGAATCGATTTGTCATGGCCGTTTAACTTGGCAGGTCATTTGGCAGTTCCATCTGGCGTTTTCACTTCGTCAGCAGCCCGTTGAGCACCAGATCGAGGTGGGCATTGAAATAAGCCTTCATATCGAGCGGCTGGCGGTCGTCGAACATCATCATCCACAAATCGACCAGCGCGATCGGCGCGATGACGATTTGCGGCAAGTCGACGATCGCGGATTTGCGGAATTCGCCGCGGTCCATGCCGCGCCGGATCGCCTGGCGCAGCATGTCGAGGCAGGGGCGCAGGATTTCCTGGTGATAACGGTCGGCGAGCTCGGGAAATCGTGGCGCTTCGGCGATCAACATGCGCAACACTTCGCGGCGGCGGCGGTCCTCGACGATGTGCTGGTAGATGAAGCTGAATTGGGTGCGCAACAGATCGGCGGTCGTGCCTTCGTGGGTCTCGAACATCTCGTGCACGGTGTCGAGCGCGGCCTTGGTGACCTCGCGCACCATGGAGATGAAGAGGTGCTCCTTGCTCTCGAAATAGACGTAGATCGTGCCCTTGGTGACGCCGGCGTGCTCGGCGACCCGGTCGAGCGTGGTCATGGCGTAGCCGTTGCGGGAAAATTCGACGAAAGCAGCTTCCAGAATCTCCTGCGGGCGCTCGGCTTTGCGCCGCCGCCGGGTGTCCGTCCGCGCTTCCAGGATTTCGCTCATCGCGTCAGCTAGGCGCCGAATATGGTAAATGTCAAGTTATTGACTAACCGGATAGTAAATAACTAGGTTGGCCTGTTCGGGGTAGAGGGAGTGGTCTTGTTCGGTCCGTTGCAATGGCGCAGCCGCCCGTCGGCGCTCGCGCAAAACGCTTATGGCGTGCGTGGTTTCGGCGTTTTCGCGTCGAAGGCCGCCGGCATGGCATTGTCGCTATTGGCGCTGTCGGCCTGCGCGGTGGGGCCGGATTTCGCGGTACCCCCGGCGCCTCAGGTCTCGGGCTATACGCCCGAAGGCCGGCCCGCGGCCACGGTGTCGGTCGATATCGAAAGCGGGGCTGCGCAAATGTTCGCCACCGGCCGCGATATTCCCGGCGAATGGTGGAAGGTTTTTCATTCCAAGGAGCTCGACGGTTTGATCGCCGAAGCCTTGCAAGCCAATCCGAGCCTTCAGGCGGCGCAGGCGGCGCTGTGGCAGGCCAAGGAAAATGTCTACGCCGCGGAAGGCAAGCTGATGCCGCAGCTCGACGCCAATGCGTCGGCGACGCGCCAGCAATTCTCGCCGTCCGAATTCGGCGGCGCCGGCCCGCCCTTCATCTTCAATCTGTTCCAGACCACGGTGAACGTCTCGTTTACGCCCGATGTGTTCGGCGGTCAGCGCCGGCTGATCGAGACGCAGTCGGCGCTGGCCGACTATCAGCGCTTCCAGCTCGAAGCCACCTATCTGACGCTGACCTCGAACGTGGTGACGGCGGCGGTGCAGGAAGCTTCGCTGCGCGGCCAGATCGACGCCACGAACGACATCATCAAATCGGAAATCGACCAGCTCAAGGTCGTACACGATCAATTCGATGCCGGCGCCGCTGCGAAAACCGACGTGCTGACGCAGCAATCGGAAGTGGCGAATGCGCAGGCGACCTTGCCGCCGCTGCAGAAACAGCTCGAGCAGGAGCGCCACGTGCTGCTGGCGCTGATCGGCCGCTTCCCCAACGATGCGCGCAACGATCATCTGACGCTCCTGTCGCTGCGGCTGCCGACCGATCTGCCCGTGAGCCTGCCGTCGCAGCTCGTCGAGCAACGCCCCGACGTGCGCGCCGCGCAGGCGCAATTGCACCAGGCCAGCGCCCAGATCGGCGTCGCCATCGCCAACCGGCTGCCGCAGTTCACGCTCACCGGCGATTACGGCAGCGCCGCCGTGACCACCGCTGCCTTGTTCACCCCGGGCGCGCTGATCTGGAGCGCCGCGGCGAGCGGCACGCAGCCGCTCTTCCATGGCTTTACGCTGTTGCATCAGCAGCGCGCCGCCGAGGCCGCCTATGATCAAGCCCAGGCGCAATATCGCAGCACCGTGCTGGCGGCGTTCCAGAACGTCGCCGATGCGTTGCGGGCGCTGCAGCTCGACGCCGCCACGTTGAAAGCGCAACGCGCGGCGTTGCGCGCCGCGTCCGACACGCTCGATCTCGCGCGCGGCCAATATCGCCTCGGCGCCATCACCTATCTGATCCTGCTCAATGCGCAGCACAGCTATCAGCAGGCCCGGCTCGCCGTGGTGCAGGCGCAAGCCGCGCGCTATGCCGACACCGCGGCGCTCTTCCAGGCGCTCGGCGGCGGTTGGTGGAACCGCGCCGACGTGGCGCCCAATCCATACACGCCCGATCCCGATCCGGCGACGGTCGCCGCGCCGAACACCGTTCCCGGCACGCCCGCAGCGAAGGAAGCCGTGCAATGAAAAAACGCATGGTGATCATGCTTGTGGCGGTCGTCGTCGTGTTCGGCGGGGTCTTCGGATTCCAGGCGATCAAGGCGGCGATGATCAAGAAATTCATGAGCACGATGGCGCAGCCGCCGCAGACCGTCACCGCCGGCAAGGCCAATGTGAGCGAATGGCAGCCGAAGATCACGGCGGTCGGCAGCCTGCGCGCGGTGAAGGGCGCCGACCTGTCGCTGGAAGTCGCCGGCGTCGTCGATTCGATCGCATTCAATTCCGGCGACGACGTCGAGCAGGGCACGACGCTGTTAAAACTGCGCGCCGACGACGATGCCGCAAAGCTCGAATCTTTGCAGGCCACCGCCGAGCTCAACGCGATCACCTACGACCGCGACCAGAAGCAGTTCAAGCTGCAGGCGGTCAGCCAGGCCACCCTCGATACCGATGCGGCGAACTTGAAGAACGCCAAGGCGCAGGTGGCGCAGCAGCAGGCGATCCTCGACAAGAAATTCCTGCGTGCGCCGTTTGCCGGCCACCTCGGCATCCGCGCCGTCGACCTCGGCCAATATCTCGGCGCCGGCACCGTGATCGTCACCTTGCAGGCGCTCGATCCGATTTTCCTCGACTTCTTCGTGCCGCAGCAGGCGGTCGATCAGGTGCGTTTGGGTCAGTCGGTCGCGGTGAAGGTCGATGCCTACCAGGATCAAACCTTTACCGGCGAGATTTCGGCGATCAATCCGAAAGTCGACGCCAATAGCCGCAATGTGCAGGTCCGTGCCACGCTCAAGAACGCCGATCACAAGCTGTTGCCGGGAATGTATGCCACGGTCGATATCCCGACCGGCGCGCCGCAAAACCTGATCACGCTGCCGCAGACCGCGATCACCTTCAGCCCCTATGGCGACACCGTCTATATCGTCGACAGCAAAGGCGCCGGCGCCGACGGCAAGCCGCAACTGGTGGCGCGGCAAAGTTTCATCACCACCGGGTTGACGCGCGGCGATCAGGTCGCAGTCCTCAAGGGCGTCAGCGAAGGCGACATGATCGTCACCTCCGGCCAGCTCAAGCTGCACAACGGCTCGACCGTGCTGATCGACAATTCGATCACGCCGACGGCGGACGCAGCGCCCACCGTGCCGCTCGACCGGTAGAGCATGATCCCGAGAAGTGGATACCGGTTTTCGGAAAAGATCATGCTCAAACTGAAAAGGAGCCGATAGGCGACGCGATGCAGTTCACCGACATCTTCATCCGCCGGCCGGTGCTCGCGTCGGTCGTCAGCCTTTTGATCCTGGTGCTCGGGCTGCGAGCCTACTCGGCGTTGCCGATCCTGCAATATCCGCGCACCGAAAACGCCGTCGTCACCGTCGTCACGATCTATTACGGCGCCGATCCCGACGTGATCGCCGGCTTCATCACCACGCCGTTGGAAAACGCCATCGCCCAGGCCAACGGCATCGACTACATGAACTCGGTCAGCCAAACCAGCACGAGCACGATCACAGTGACGCTGCGGCTCAATTACGATGCCGACAAGGCGCTCACCGAGATCAACACCAAGGTCAATTCGGTCCTCAACCAGCTGCCGACCGGCACACTGCAGCCGACCCTGACCGTCAAGATCGGCCAGACCTTCGACGCCATGTATATCGGGTTCAACAGCGACACCTTGGCGCCGAACCAGATCACCGATTACCTGCTGCGCGTGGTGCAGCCGAAGCTGCAGGCGGTGCCGGGGGTGCAAACCGCGGAGCTGCTTGGGTCGAAGGTTTTTGCACTGCGCGCCTGGCTCGATCCGCAAAAGCTCGCCGCGTTCGGGCTCACAGCCACCGACGTGAGCCAAGCGTTGACCGCCAACGACTACATTGCCGGCATCGGCACCACCAAAGGCCAGATGGTGCAGGTCAATCTCTCCGCCTCCACCAGCCTGCATTCAGCGGAAGAATTCCGCAATCTGGTGCTCAAGCAAACTGGTGGCGCCATCGTACGCCTGAAGGACATTGCCAATGTTACGCTGGGCTCCGAGGACTACGATTCCGAAGTCGGTTTCGACGGCAAGCAGGCGGTCTATGTCGGCATCCAGGTCGCGCCGGCGGCCAATCTGCTCGAGGTCATCGCCGGCATCCACAAGGTCTTCCCTGAAATTCAGGCGCTGCTGCCGCATGGGTTGAACGGCGAGATCATCTACGATTCGACCGAATTCGTGCATAGCGCGATCAACGAGGTGATCCGCAGCCTGCTCGAGGCCTTGGCGATCGTGACCGTCGTGGTGTTCCTTTTCCTGGGCTCAATACGCTCGTCGATCATCCCGACCGTCGCCATTCCGCTATCGCTGGTCGGCACCTTGATCGTGCTGTTGGCGCTCGGCTATTCGATCAACCTGCTGACGCTGTTGGCGCTGGTGCTCGCCATCGGCCTTGTCGTCGACGATGCCATCATCGTGGTCGAGAATATCAGCCGCCACCTCGAAGAAGGCATGGCGCTGATGCCGGCGGCGATCGCGGCGGCGCGCGAGCTCGGCGGCCCGATCATCGCCATGACCGTGGTGCTGGCTGCGGTCTACGTGCCGATCGGATTCCAGGGCGGCCTGACCGGCGCGCTGTTTGCGGAATTCGCTTTCGCGCTGGTCGGCGCTGTCACGGTGTCGGGTGTCGTCGCACTGACGTTGTCGCCGATGCTGTGCTCGCGGCTCCTCAAAGCGCCCGACCCGGAACGCGGCGGCTGGGAATCCAGGCTGACCGCTTTCATCGATCGGCAATTCCACCGGCTGCGCGGCGGCTACGAACGGTGGCTGCATGGCAGCCTGAACACCTTGGCGGTAACGCTGACGTTCGCGGCGATCGTGCTGGCCAGCATCTATTTCTTGTTCGTCGGCGCCAAGACCGAGCTGGCGCCGAACGAGGACCAGGGCGTCATCATCGCCCAATTGACTTCGGCGCCGGACTCCACCTTGCAGCAGCGCCAACTCTATTCGCGCCAAGTGTATCAGATCTTTGACCGGCACCCGGAAACCGAGCACGTCTTCCAGATCGATGCCCCCGGCCAGTGGCTCGCCGGCATGGTGCTCAAACCGTGGGATCGGCGCAAAAAGACCGCCGATGAGCTCCAGCCGGTGATGCAGCAGGAGCTCGGCAAGGTCGCTGGCGCACGGATCGTCGCATTCCAGCCGCCGCCGCTGCCGGGCGCCTTCGGCTTGCCGGTGCAGTTCGTGATCGTCACCACGGAGCCGTTCGAGCGCCTCAACACCGTCGCGCAGCAGTTTCTGCAGCAGGCGGTGCAGAGCGGTATGTTCATCTTCCTCGATACCGATCTCAAGATCGACAATCCGCAATCCAACGTGACCATCGACCGCGATAAAACCGCGCAGCTTGGCCTGAGGATGAGCGATGTCGGCAGCTCGCTGACCTGGCTACTCAGCGGCGCCTATGCCAATTATTTCAGTCTGAGCGGGCGCTCCTACAAGGTGATTCCACAAGTCCAACAGCGCTACCGGCTCAATCCGCAGCAATTGCTCGATTACTACGTCCGCACGGCAGACGGCACGCTGGTGCCGCTGTCCACCATCGCCACCGTCTCGACCAAGACGGTGCCGGAATCGCTCAATCATTTTCAACAGCTCAACAGCGCGACGATTCAAGGCGTCGAGATGCCCGGCGTGGCGCAAGGCGACGCGCTGCAATTTCTGCAAAACCTGGCGGCGCGCACGTTGCCCCAGGGTTATACGGTCGATTACAGCGGCCAGAGCCGGCAATACGTCCAGGAGACTTCTGGTTTCATCGCCACGTTCGGCTTCGCGCTGATCATCATCTTCCTGGCGCTCGCCGCTCTGTTCGAGAGCTTCCGCGATCCGGTGATCATTCTGGTGTCGGTGCCGATGTCGATCGCCGGCGCGCTGATCTTCGTCTCGCTCGGCTTCGGCGGCATGTCGCTCAATATCTATACCGAGGTCGGCCTCGTGACGCTGATGGGCCTGATCAGCAAGCACGGCATTCTGATCGTGCAATTCGCCAACCACTTGCAGGAAGAGGGCCGCTCCAAGCGCGAGGCGATCGAGGAAGCCGCCGGCATCCGGCTGCGCCCGATCCTGATGACGACCGCCGCCATGGTGCTCGGCGTCATTCCGCTGGTGACGGCGACCGGCGCCGGCGCGGTGTCGCGCTTCCAGATGGGCGTCGTCATCGCCTCGGGCCTGTCGATCGGCACCTTGTTCACGCTGTTCGTGGTGCCGGCGGTGTATCTGTTGCTTGCGGCGGATCATCATTTGCGCGCCGCTGCCGTCGGCGATGCCGGCGCCGCCGTGAATGCCTAATCGCGCCTTGACGCTGCCGCCCGGCCTACCATCGCTATCCGGTCGCTGGTGACCCAAAGCGACCGAGTGGCAGCGTCAATTGCCGCATTGCGCGAGGATTATTCGATCACCTCGTCGGCCCGGGCAGACAGGCCGGGCGGCACCTCGATGCCGAGTGCTTTCGCGGTCTTCAGGTTGATCACCAATTCGAACTTGGTTGGGAGGATGGTCGGTAGGTCGCCAGGATTCTCGCCCTTGAGCACGCGGGCGGTGTAAGCGCCGGCTTGGCGGTACGCCTCCACCTGGCTCGTGCCGTAACTCATCAGACCTCCAGCCGCCGCTTGCTCGCGCAAGGAGTAGATCGCGGGCAAGGCATGGCGAGCGGTCAACGCAACAAATTGCTCGCGCTGGGCAGTGAAGAACGCGTCGGCCGCCACGACGATCGCGTTGACCCGCTGTTGGACGAAGGTCTCGAAAGCCGCATCGATCTCTCGATCGCTGCTTGCGTTTACGACTTGAACCTGCCGTCCAAGGACGCGAGCCGCCTTCAGCACGTCGGCGATTTCAGCGTCCGTATTCGGGTTGAGCGGGTTCACCACGAGTCCGACCGACGTGGCACCCGGCACCATCTCGCACAGCAATTCCAATTGTTTTGATCCAGTTTCGTTGACCAGGAAGCTTATGCCCGTGATATTCCCGCCCGGCCGGTTCAGGTTCGGGACGAGACCCGCTTTGACCGGGTCGCCGCCGGTCGTGAATATGATTGGAATGGTCGCGGTCGCGTTCTTAGCGGCGAGGACTGCAGCGGTGGTGCCGGTCGCGGCGATCACAGTCACCTGACGGTGAACGAGATCGGCTGCGAGCGCCGGCAATTTGGCATATTGGCCTTCAGCCCAGCGATATTCGATCGCAACGTTGCGTCCTTCAACGAAACCAGCTGCGATCAGTGCTTGACGGAATGCATCCATATAGGACGCGTACTGGGTAGCCGATTGGCCGCTGAGGAATCCAATCACGGGAATAGCCGGCTGCTGTGCGCGCGAGCCGCGCGGCCACATGATAGCCACGCCGCCAAGCCCGGATAAGAACGCCCGCCTTGCAATGTCGATTGTCACTTAACCGCTCCCAATGGGGTCACGCGGACCGGAATGCGGGGAATATTACCACGCCCCAATCGGCAGGTCTGTGACCGGCTACACGACGGTCCGACGGTGAAAAAAGCTCATGGTTTTTCCGCGATGTAAAATGTCGCTTTTGGGCCCAGCTATAGGCGCGCAGGTGTCGTGACTTCGTCTTCCCGTAACGGGTAAACTCCTCGCTTGGTGATCCCCGGCTGGCAACGCGGCTCGCCGCACCGGGGCCGACATAGCGGCGCGGGAAAGAGCAGCAACGATGATGGATATACTGTTCCATGGTGTCGGCTGGACCGACATCGCGCTCACCCTCAACCGCATCGCGGTTGGGATGTTCTTTATGTTCTCAGGCTACCACAAGCTATTCAATCCAGAGCGCCATCGTGCGTTTGCGGACGAACTCAAGGGACTCGGCGTTCATGCCGTGGGCTTTAACCAGTGGTGGGTGCCGACAGTCGAATTCAGCGCCGGCTTCGCTGTCGTCATCGGGTTTCTCGCACCGCTGGCCGCGCTTGGCCTGCTTTTCATCATCATCGTCGCCATCGCCACGTCGGGACGGCAGCGAATCAATGCCTACAAGCCGATCGATAGAGCAGACCGGATCGACGATTGGCTCTATCTGCCCGAGATCCTCTATGCCTTCATGCTGATCATGGTCGTCTCGGCTGGCGCCGGACCCTACAGCCTCGATGCCTTGATCTTGGGCTTGATCGACAAACACGGCGCGTGAGTTCGCAATGGCCAACATTGTCACGAGCTTCCCCAGAGCTGTGCGGGTCATCGAGCATACTTTGATTCCGTTGCAAGACGGCACGACGCTCGCAGCGCGCATCTGGCTGCCGGAGGATGCCGAGCAGAATCCGGTTCCGGCAATCCTGGAGTATCTGCCGTATCGCAAGCGCGACGGGACTTACGAACGCGATGCGCTCACGCATCCCTATCTCGCGGGTCACGGCTACGCCGGCGTCCGCGTCGACATTCGCGGCAGCGGTGAATCGACGGGCTTGCTGTTCGACGAGTACGCCCAGCAGGAACAAGACGATGGCGTGGAGCTGATCGGCTGGTTGGCGGCACAACCTTGGTGCAATGGCGCCGTGGGCATGATGGGAATCTCTTGGGGCGGGTTCAACGGGCTGCAGATCGCGGCGCGCCGTCCTCCGGCCCTCAAAGCCATCGTCACCATTTGCTCGACCGACGACCGCTACGCCGACGACGCGCACTACATGGGCGGCACGTTTCTGACCACCGCCGGACTTGAATGGGCCTTTTTCTTTTTCGGCTCGATGTGCCTGCCGCCCGATCCGGCACTGGTCGGCGATCGCTGGCGGGCGATGTGGTTGGAGCGCTTGGCGAACATCCCGCTGTTCCAGGACAATTGGCTTAAGCACCAGCGGCGCGATGCATATTGGAAGCACGGCTCGGTATGCGAGGACTACGCCGCGATCCAATGCCCGGTCTATGCGGTCGGCGGTTGGACCGATGGTTATAAGAATGCAATCCCGCGCCTTCTCGAAGGACTGAAGGTGCCCCGCAAGGGTCTCATCGGGCCATGGGCCCACGCCTATCCGCACTTTGCATTTCCCGGACCCCAGATCGGATTCCTCCAGGAAATCCTGCGTTGGTGGGATTATTGGCTCAAGGGCGTCACTACGGGCGTGATGGATGAACCCATGCTGCGCGCATGGATGACGGAAAGCGTGAAACCGGCGGCCCACCACGACACGTTGCCGGGCCGGTGGGTCGCAGAACCGTCTTGGCCAGCACCGGGAATCATGCCGCGGCGGCTGTTCTTGACCGATGCGGGGCTGCGAGACGCGGCGGCACCGTTGACGGCTCGCCCCGTATGCTCGCCGCAGACGGTTGGCAAGTGTTCAGGCGACTGGGTTCCGTTCGGCCGCGGGCGCGATCAGGCACGCGACCAGCAAGACGACGACGTGCGCTCCTTGGTTTTCGAGACGCCGCCGCTCGATGCGCCAATCGAGATCCTTGGCGCTCCGATCGTCATGCTCGATGTCGCGTCCGACCGGCCGCTTGCGAATCTGGTCGTTCGGTTATGCGATGTGCACCCGTCCGGTGAATCGCTGCGGGTCAGCTATGGCGTGCTCAATCTCACGCATCGCGAGAGCCACGAACAGCCCGCGATCCTGGCGCCAGGTGAGCGCTACCGCGTGCGCATAAAGCTCAACGATGCAGGCTCGGTCTTTCCAGCCGGCCACAAGGTGCGGCTTGCGATATCTACCGCCTACTGGCCGATGGTCTGGCCCAGTCCGGAGACGGCGACCGTGACGATCTTTGCCGGCACGCTCGATCTGCCGCGACGCCCGCCCAACGCCGCAGACGCAAAACTCTCGCCTTTTCCCGAACCGGAGACGGCGCCACCCGAGAAGCCAACCATCATTCACCGCGATGGCGTGCGGATCGAACGCATCGACCGTCTTGGTCTGGAATTGGGCACACAGTACAAGTCGGAGTATCGTGTCGAGGACAACGATCCGCTCAGCGCCGTTGCCGAACTGCATAATATCCAGACTCTGTCGCGAGACGAATGGCAAGTCCGGGTCGAGACGCAGCTGCGGATGTCAGCCACGGCCAATGCCTTCCAGCTGCACGGAAGTATGCGCGCCTTCGAGGGCGCCAACGAAGTGTGTCGTCGCGACTGGGATCGCACTATTCCTCGCGATTTCTCATGATCGATCTGAATAAAGCATATTTGGTGTAGCGCATGATAAACGGCATCAACATCAACAATGAGCTCATTCTTGCGGCCCGTCTTCTTCTCACGGCGCTCTTTCTGATTTTCGGCTGGAGAAAGCTGAGGGACTTTTCGGGCACGGTCAATCAAATGGTGCAGCTTGGCGTCCCGGTACCGGTCCTGGCTGCTGGCGTGGCGACCTTCATGGAGCTACCGGTTGCGTTCGCGGTCGCTGTTGGCGCATTCACGCGTCCTTTGGCTTTGCTTATGTTTTTATACACGCTGGGCACTGCGCGTTTTGGGCATCGCTATTGGACAATGACGGGCTCGGAGCGAATAGACAACATGGATGGCTTTTACAAAAATCTCGGCATCATGGGAGGCTTCTTGCTGTTGTCCATGACCGGTGCTGGAAAATATTCGATCGATGCACTGTTCGGCATCGCCGCGCCATAGCCTGTGGACTCAAGATGGTCCAAGAAACGCAGCGCAGTCGCACGCCCGAGAATAACGCCAAATCGGGTGCGCTGGAGTCGACGTCGGCGACAACGACCTATCACCGCATAACGGTTGATGGTGTCGGAGTTTTCTATCGCGAAGCTGGTCCGAAGGACGCGCCGACGATCGTGCTCCTGCATGGCTTTCCCTCTTCCTCGCGCGAGTTCGATACGCTCATCCCCTTGCTCGCAACACGCTATCATCTGATAGCGCCGGATTTTCCGGGATACGGTCAGAGTGACGCCCCACCGCCATCGTCGTATGTGTACACCTTCGACAATTTGGCCAAGACGATCAACGCTCTCCTCGAGCAACTCGCGATCGACAAATACACCTTCTTCCTTCATGACTATGGCGGGCCGGTCGGCTTTCGCATCATGGCGGCCCATGCGGAGCGGCTGCAGGCACTCATCATCCAGAATGCCAACGTCTATAAGGAAGGCCTGGGCGCCAAGTGGGCCGGCATCGCGCAATATTGGGCCGATCCGAAAGCGCATCCTGAAGTGTTCGATGCGTTCGTGTCGTTCGCAGCGACCGAACAGCGTCATACGCTAGGCACCTCGCGTCCCGACCGTTACAACCCCGATAGCTGGACCGACGAGTACGCCCACCTGTCGAGACCGGGCCAACACCAGATCCAGGCGGATTTACTATACGACTACCGGACGAATGTCGTTTCGTATCCGGCTTGGCAAGAATGGTTGCGCGCGCGCAAGCCGCCGACTTTGGTGGTTTGGGGACGGAACGATCCCTCGTTCATTGCTGCCGGAGGAGAGGCGTTCAAGCGCGATCTGCCGGACGCGGAGATCCATCTGCTCGACGCCGGCCATTTCGCTTTGGATGAGAAGAACGACGAGATCGCGAGTCTTATGCTTGCATTCCTGGCCAAACATCTCGTCTGACCGATCGGTACCCGATTCCACGCGCCGCATTCGGTTCACTTGGTATTTTTATCTGCAAGTCACGGTTCATTGCTAAAGCACATTGCCGGACGTATTCTAGCGGGGGGCGAAATACGATATCCCAATTGGAGTCGTCCATGAGCCAAGTACAAGTCGAACACAAAGCCTATCAGATGCCGCCGCAGGACGGCATTACCGTCGCGCACTTTATCACCGTGGCCGACATCGAGCGATCGCTTCGATTTTACGAAACCGTCTTCGGTAGTCGCATTCTGAGCAGAGGCGACAGCAAAGGCGCGCCGGGGTACCTCCAGATCGCGAACACTTGGCTCATTGTCAACGTCGGGGGCGGCCCGACACCCGACAAGCCATCGGTAACGCTCAGCGTCCCCGCCGATCCCGATTTGGTCAACAGCTTTATGAATATCCGCGTTGCCGATATTCGCGCCTGCTATGAACTATGGCGAAGCCGCGGAGCCGAGTTTATCACGGAGCCGAAACCCAAGTACGGCGAGACGCGCTGCTACATTCGCGATCCGGATGGTTACATTATCGAAGTTGGGCAAAGCAACGCGGGCGTCACTTACGGCTAGCACGGCACGTGAATGCATCCCATCGGAGGATTCGGTCATGCGGGCGCAAATCTGTTTTTTTGTCAGCATCGCCTTCAGTTTCGTTGCTTGGGGTGTGGTCACCAGTAGCCTGATCTTGCCGGAACTGCGCCGCCGAGGCCGCAACGAAGCCTTGCGACCGCTGCTCATGTTTCATTCCTTCCGCTTCGTCGGCTTGGCGTTCCTGGTCCCCGGCGTCGTGTCGCCCGATTTGCCGGCGGTGTTCGCCGAAGGCGCCGCCTATGGCGATATCGTCGCCGCGGCGCTCGCTTTATTGACGCTGGCGTTGCTGCCCGGCAGGCTTGGCATCGTCGCGGCCTGGGTATGCAATCTTTGGGGCGCCGCCGATATCATTCATGCCAATTACGAAGGCATTCGCTTAGGCGTCCAAGCCGGTCAATTGGGCGCTGCCTACTTTCTCCCGACGTTTATCGTGCCGCTCTTTCTGATCACGCATGGACTCATGTTTTGGCTTCTCCTACGAAACGAAAACGAAGCCGCCGTGCCGGCCGCGCGGCGGCTGGCCTAAAGTGAGCCGCGCCACGACCTGCGCCGCTCCCCGGTATCGGCAGATGAGTTTGCTGCCGAATACCGCGTCGATGCGCAGCAACTGAAAGCAAACGGAAGTCAGCGAGGAGCCTATGAAGTCCGAAAGGGAAGGTATCAACCCGGCAGTCAAGCCGAGCGGAACAGGTTGCGTCGAATGCTCCGGCGCGGGCGGATGGTGGTTTCATCTTCGCCGATGCGCGCAATGCGGTCACATCGGCTGCTGCGATAGTTCGCCAAGTCAGCATGCATCGAAACATTTCGCCGCCACCGGTCACCCGATCATCACGAGTTTCGAGCCGGGCGAGCGGTGGTTTTACGACTATCGTACGGAGGAATCCTTCGCCGGCCCGAAGCTTGCCGCTCCTCACGCGCATCCGTTGGATCAACCGGCGCCCGGACCGGCCGAACGGGTGCCTGCCAACTGGCAAACGCTGCTTCACGAATAGGGGGCGGCTCTTTGGTGCGGCCGCAAGTAAATCTCGGCGAAGACAATGAATGAAGAGCAGACCATTCGCGCGGCTTTGGATCGCCACTGGGCGGCCTCGGATGCCAATGATTTCGAGACCGAGCACGAGATTTACCACGACGATGCCGTGCTCGAGTATCCGCAGTCCGGCGAGCGGATCCGCGGTCGGCGCAATATTCAAGCGTCGCGTTCCGCGCAGCCTAACAAGAAGCGCTTTACGGTGCGGCGCGTACTCGGTGCTGCCGATCTTTGGGTCACTGAATTCATCCTGACATACGACGGCGCGCCGTCTTACACGGTGAGTATCATGGAGTTTCGCGACGGCAAGGTTGCCCGTGAGACCCAGTATTTCGGCGATCCGTTCGCGCCGGGGCCTTCGCGCGCGCAATGGGTCGAGCGGATGAGCTGAAATGGCAAAGGGTTCGGTTGCCGCCAAATCATGCAGGCGGCGGCGCGCCTTCGGTGCTATGCATTCGCCATCCGAATCGAATTCAAGGCAGCGCAAGCGATGGAAGACTGGAGCGCAACGCAGTATCTCAAATTCGAGGATGACCGGACTCGGCCGCCGCGCGACCTGGTGGCTCAGGTGCCGCTGCAGCGGCCGCGGCTCATTGTCGATCTCGGCTGCGGGCCGGGCAACTCGACCGAGCTCCTGGTCGAGCGGTTTCCGCAATCGGAAATCGTTGGGCTGGATTCCTCGCCCGACATGCTCAAGAAGGCGCGTCAGCGGCTGCCGCAATGCACGTTCATCGAAGCCGACATCGCCACCTGGCAGCCCGACCCGCGCACCGACCTCATCTTCGGCAATGCGGTGATGCAATGGCTGCCGGACCATCCGGCGATCATGCGGCGGCTGCTCGAAGCCATGCCGCAAGGCGGCGTGCTGGCGATCCAGATGCCCGACAATACGCGCGAGCCGGCGCTTAAGTTCCAGCGCGAGGTCGGCGAGGAAGGCCCGTGGCGCGATCATCCCGAGATCAAAACCGCGGCGCGCGACGACCTGCCGTCGCCGGAAACTTTTTACGACCTGCTCAAGCCGGCCGCTTCGCACATCGACATCTGGCACAGCGTCTACAACCACGTCATGGCGTCGCCGGAGGCGATCACCGAATGGTTCAAGGGCTCCTCGCTGCAGCCGTTCTTGTCGCCGCTCAGCGCTGCCGACCGCGAAAAATTTCTCGCCGCCTATACCAAGAAGATCATCGGCGCCTACAAGCCGCGCTACGACGGCAAGGTGCTGCTGCGATTTCCCCGCCTGTTCATCCTGGCGGTGCGATGACGTCTCAAGATGTTGCTGTGCATTCTATGCCCGTTCATCGTGGTTGCGGTGTGCTGACTTCTCCCTCTCCCCAGAGGGGAGAGGGCCGGGGTGAGGGGGCTCGGGCCTCGCGGTCGGAACCCCCTCACCCCAACCCTCTCCCCTCTGGGGAGAGGGGGTTCGCGTGCGCGTGCCGCTCCATTTTTACTGCCGCAATATTTTTGCTGTGCGCCTGCTTGACGATGCCGGCACATGCCGACGCGGCGTTTCAGGCCTGGCTGCAATCGCTGTGGCCGCAGGCGCAAGCGCTTGGCGTTTCGCGCGCGACCTTCGATGTGGCGACGCGTGGGCTCGAGCCGGATTTGTCGCTGCCCGAGCTGGTTTTGCCGGGCCGGCCGGAGCGGCCGTCAGGCAGTCAGCCGGAATTCGTGCTGACGCCGGCGGATTATCTCAAAGAGCCGACGTTCGACGGGCTTGCCGCGAGAGGCCGAAAACTGTTCGATCAGTATCACGACACGCTCGGGACAATCGAAAAGCAATTCGGCGTGCCGCCAGCCATCGTGCTCGCCATCTTCGGCCGCGAGACCGATTACGGCCAAGCCCGCGACAAGCGCAACGCCATCCGCGTGCTGGCGACCCAGGCCTATCTCGGCAAGCGCAAGGAAAAATTCCTCGACGAATTTTTGCAGGCGCTGAAAATCCTGGACGAAGGCCAGGTCAAGCTCGCCGACATGACCAGCTCCTGGGCCGGCGCCATGGGGCTGACCCAGTTCATGCCGTCGGACTATGTCAAATACGCCGTCGATTTCGACGGCGACGGCCATCCCAATATTTGGACCTCGGTGCCCGACGCGTTGGCATCCGCCGCCAAGCAACTGCAGGGCAAAGGCTGGCAGCCGGGCCTGCGCTGGGCCTACGAGGTGCATCCGCCGGCCAATGTCGATTGCACCCTCGGCGTGCCGGACAACACGCTGCCGATCGGTGAATGGCTCAAGCGCGGTTATGTGCCGGCCTATGGCCGCACGCTCTCGGTCACGGAGCGCGCGGAGACCGCGTCGCTGCTGCAGCCGGCCGGGCTTTACGGCCCGTCGTTCCTTGCCACCAAGAATTATTTCGTCATCAAGGAATATAATTTTTCCGATCTCTACGTGCTGTTCGTCGGCCATCTGGCCGACCGCATCACCGACCCGCGGCCGTTCGAGACGCCGTGGAGCAAGGTCGCGCAGCTGCCGACCGCCGATCTCGACCGCATGCAGCACATCCTCACCGACCGCGGCTATTACCACGACAAGATCGACGGCAAGGCGGGCATGCTGACCCGCTCAGCGCTCGGGGCTTATCAGAAGCGCAACGGGCTGAAGGTCGATTGTTGGCCGACGGCTGCGGTGTTGGCGCATATGGAAGCCAGCGGGAATTGACGGAGCCGACCATGCAGATCAAGGCCGCCGTCGTCCGCGAAAGGTCTGGCCCTTTCGCCATCGAGACCGTGGAGTTGTGCGAGCCGCGCCCGGACGAGGTGATCGTCCGCGTGGTGGCGAGCGGCATGTGCCAGACCGATCTGCACGGCCGCGACGGCTATTTCGACAGCCCGTACCCCGCCGTTTACGGCCACGAAGGCGCCGGCGTGGTGCATGCCGTCGGCGGCACCGTGCGCGGACTTGCGCCCGGCGACCACGTGGTGATGTCGTATCCGTGGTGCGGCGCCTGTGCCAACTGCCGACAGCAGCGGCAGAACTATTGCGTGCACGGCCGCAGCCTGAAGTCGGGCGGCACCCGCGCCGACGGCTCGACCTTGCTGGCGAAGAACGGCGCGCCGGTTTACAGCGCGTTCTTCCAGCAATCCTCGTTCGGCACTTTCGCGCTGAGCCAGGCGCGCTATACCGTCAAAGTGCGCGACGACGCGCCGCTTGAACTGCTCGGCCCGCTCGCTTGCAGCGGCCAGACCGGGGCTGGCGCCGTGCTGAACGTCATGAAGCCGGAACCTGGCGAGAGTTTTGCCGTATTCGGCGTCGGCGCGGTCGGATTGTCGGCGCTGATGGCGGCGAAAATCGCCGGCTGCGATCCCATCATCGCCATGGACGTTCATGACTGGCGGCTTGCGCTCGCCGGCGAGCTCGGCGCCACCCATACCATCAACCACAACACCTGCGGCGACGTTGTCGCCGAGATCCGCAAGATCAGCGGCGGCGGTGTGCGCTTCTCGCTGGAAACGTCGGCCGTACCGGCGGTATTCCGCGAAGCCATCGAAGCCCTCATGCCGGCGGGCACCTGCGTGCTGCTCGGGAGCGCCCGCAAGGGCAGCGGAGCTTCGTTCGAAATGCCGTTCCTGCAGCAAGGCCGCATCGTCCGCGGCGTGGTTCAGGGCGACAGCGTGCCGCAGGAGTTCATTCCAAAACTCGTCGACCTGATCATGGCCGGGAAATTTCCGATCGAGCGCATGATCAAGTTCTACGATTTCGCCGATATCAATCTGGCGGCCCAGGAATCTTCGGCCGGCATCGCGATCAAGCCGGTGCTGCGGATGCCGCAAGACTGATGACGTCATTGCGAGGAGCGAAGCGACGAAGCAATCCAGCGCCTTGCTCGTAAGGCTGGATTGCTTCGCTGCGCTCGCAATGACGAAGGATCAATCGTCCCCTGGAACCGCTTCCGGCCGGCCGTCGTCATCTTCTTTCGTATAACCGAGCGCGCGCCCGTGGCGCGGCTTGGTATCGATCGAGCCGGTGACGGCGGGCTCGCCATGTTGCGCGGCGAAGCGCGCCCGCGCGCGCTCGGCGACGACCTCGCCCGGAATGGCGGCCGGCTCGCAGATGTGACGGCCGTTATAGTGCCGCATCAGATCGACGTGGATGTGATTGTAGTGATAGACGTTGGCGCCGGGCGCCAGCACGGTAGTGAAATCCTCGCACGCCGCGGCTTGCACGTCGTGGAGGAAACCTTGCTCCTCCGGCGTGCCGTGCCAGCCGTATTGTACCGAGACTTTGTGGCCGTCGGCCAAGGTGAACTCGGCGATGTCGAGCGCGTTGCCGAAGGCGTGCTCGGAAATATGCGCGTTCGGATTGCCATTCATGCCGCGGCACGAATAGGCGGAGATTTGTTTGATCTCCACCACCGGCTGGCGGAACCATTTCAGCGCCGCCGGCTGCACTGAAGCTGTGATCCACTGATCGCGCTCCGAGACGATCGGG
>Ga0210385_10000622_pt1 | contig 24288 bp, 7 predicted proteins | sample IncBWH26OmetaG_FD_160107 | JGI IMG/M metagenome (GOLD analysis project Ga0210385, IMG submission 160107) | Forest soil microbial communities from Barre Woods Harvard Forest LTER site, Petersham, Massachusetts, United States - Inc-BW-H-26-O ...
TGGCGCAACCGGGCGGGCACCAGGACAGCGGCTATCTGGTGGAGACGATCCAGCGCGAACAGGTGACGACGGTGCACTTTGTGCCGTCCATGCTGGAGGTGTTTGTCGAAGAAGAAGGGGCGGGTGCATGCGGGAGCCTGCGGCGGGTGGTGGCGAGTGGGGAAGCGCTGAGCCGCAGCCTGCAGCAGCGGTTCGAGCAGCGGCTCGGGTGCGGGTTGTACAACCTGTACGGGCCGACAGAAGCGGCAGTGGATGTGACGGCATGGGCCTGCGAGCGCGGGGCGGCGGAGCAGACGGTGCCGATCGGGCATCCGATCGCGAATACGCAGGTGTACGTGCTGGATGCGTTCGGCGAGCCGGCGCCGGTCGGGGTAGCGGGAGAACTGTATCTGGGTGGCTCGGGGCTGGGGCGCGGTTATGTGAAACGGCCGGAGTGGACGGCGGAGCGCTGGGTGCCGGATGCATGCAGCGGGCGTGCAGGCGAGCGCTTGTACCGGACCGGAGACGTGGGGCGGCGGCGCGCGGATGGAGCAATTGAGTATCTGGGGCGTGCCGATCAGCAGGTGAAGCTGCGCGGCTTCCGGATTGAGCTAGGAGAGATTGAAGCGGCGCTGCGGGCGTGTCCGGAGGTGCGGGAAGCGGTGGTGATGACGCGCGAGCACCAGGGCGTCACGCACCTGGTGGCGTATGTGGTGGGCCGCGAGATGGACGAGCTTCTTAAAAAGGACCAGGCGCAGGCCGCGGTGTTGCGTCCGCGGCTGCAGAAGAGCCTGCCCGACTACATGGTTCCCTCCGCTTTCGTCATGCTGGAACGGCTTCCGCTCTCGCCCAACGGCAAGCTCGATCGCAAGGCGCTGCCGGCGCCGGAATTTGGCGTGTTCTCGACGGATCAGCCTTACGAAGCGCCTCGCGATGCTTTGGAGGTTGAGCTCTGCCGGCTATGGGAGGAGGCGCTGGGGATTCCCTGCATCGGGATCCGGCAAAACTTCTTCGAACTGGGCGGCTATTCGCTCATGGCGGTGGCGCTGGTCAACAAAATCCGGCGGCGCTTGTCGGTGAACATTCCAGTGGCGGTCCTGTTCGAGGCCCCCACCATTGCGGAGCTTGCGCCCGTTTTGCGGCGGTCCGGCACCCAGCCATCTGACAATCTGGCACACAATCTGGTCCTGCCGTACCGGACGAAAGGAACGCGCGCGCCGTTCTTCTGCATTCACGCGGCCAGCGGAACTGTGTTGGGGTACGCGTCCCTGGCGCGCGGTCTATCGGCCGACCAGCCATTTTATGCAGTGCAGGCTCGCGGCGTTGAAGGCGAAGCCGATCCGCTGACGAGTGTCGCGGAAATGGCCGACACGTATGTGCCGGAGATCCGCCGCATACAGCCGCATGGTCCTTATTACCTGGGAGGTTGGTCTATTGGTGGACTCATCTCCCTCGAAATGTCGCGCAGGCTCCAAGCGCAAGGCGAAACGGTGGGCCTAGTGACGTTATTCGACTCGATCGTGCCGTTAGGGTTCGATTGGGAATCGCGCAACGGCGCTCGCGACGCCACTTTGATTTTGGCCGCGCTGCTGGCGCGTCTGGACGAAAGCGATCCTCCGCCAAACCTGCACAAGCTCAGCTCTGACGAGCAGTTGAAAGTGGTGATCGATGTGGCCCGGCGCGCTGGCCGCGTTCCACCCGACTTCACACTGGAACAGGTTCGGCATCAGATGCGCGTTCTGCAGGTCAATCTCGAGGCGGACCTGCAATTTATACCTCGGCCTTATTCGGGCCGCGTGTTACTGTTTCGTGCAGAAAACGCGATTGGACGCCCGAGCCCGGAGATCGATGCCGGCTGGTCGCCGTACATGCCGGAACTCGAGACGGTCGTGGTGCCCGGCGATCACTACTCAATGCTGCTCGAGCCCGCGAACGCGGCTACGGTAGCGAGATTGCTCGAAGCCCGTCTGATATCCGAGGCGCAAAATCCGTTCCAGGCATCCGCAAGAGCTCTCGCTGCCGTTCATGCGCATGAGTGACCTGCTGACCGAACAGCTGAAATCGCTTACTCCCGAACAGCGGGCGTTATTCGAATTGCGGAAGCGCAACCGCGACCGGGCCGCTTCTTCCGCCTCGGTTATTCCACATCTTTCGGCCTCTGAGCAAACTGCTCTTCCGCTCTCGTTTGCACAGCAACGGCTATGGTTTCTCCATCAGCTTGACCCTTTCAGCCCGCTGTACAACACGTTCCTGACAGCGCTCCTGACGGGCCCTCTGGACCGCTTAGCCATTGGGAAAGCACTGGCAGAGATCGTGAGCCGCCATCAGGTTCTGCGAACCACTTTCGCGTTCGAGAACGGGCAGCCGGTACAGAAGATTCTTCCCAGCGCGCAACTCCCAATAACCGAGCTATCGCTGGCGCATCTTTCCGGTTCCGAGCGTGACAGTATGTCCCGCGACGCGGTGCGTGAAGAAATCAGCGCTCCCTTCAATCTCGAAACCGGTCCTGTTATGCGCGCGCTCTTGATTGAGCTGAAGGCGGGTGAGCGTCTGCTTGTGATCACGTTGCACCACATCGTTTCCGATCGTTGGTCGATCGATGTGTTGGCCAACGATCTCGCGGCGCTGTATGGCGCATTCTCACGCAATTTGCCTTCGCCCCTCAAACCGCTGCCCATCCAATACGCCGATTTCGCCGCCTGGCAGCGCGCGCCCAAACAGACCGCGCAGCTCGACCGCGAACTCGAATGGTGGCTGCGCGCGTTACGTCCGCCATTGCCGGTGACCGAACTTCCGGCCGATTCTGTACGGCCAGCGATTTACGATGCCACGGGCCGGTACGAGAGGCTGAGCTTGAGCCGGCAAACCAGCGAGGCTATCGCGGACATGGCGCGGCAAGAAGGCGCGACGCTGTTTATGGCGATGCTCGCGGGTGCAGCAGCGCTGCTCTTCCGCTACGGCTCGCAGCGGGACTTGGTCATCGGCACGCCGATTGTTAACCGCAAGCTGCCCGAAACCGTTCCGCTGATTGGATGCTTCGTCAACACGCTGGTATTGCGACTGGATGGGTCGGCGGATCCGGCGTGGCGGGAGTTTCTGCACGTTGTCCGCACTGTCTGCCTGGACGCTTACGAACACCAGGATCTCCCGTTTGAGAGGCTGGTTGAAGTTCTTCAACCAAATCGCGACCTGAGCCAAACGCCGCTGTACCAGGTTATGTTCGCTTTGAATGACGAGCATGAACCGGTTCATGGAGGGCAGCGTCTGCAGTCCGAACTGGTCTCAAACAGTCTTACTCTTTCTCGTTTTGAGTCCGACCATGGCGCGGTTGCGGCGGATCTCGTAATCCGTGTAGAACGGCGACGCACGAGTACGGATTGCACATTTGAATACCGAACGAGTTTGTTTGAATCCGAGACGATCCGGCGAATGCTGCGCCATTACGAAGCACTGCTCGAATTCGCGATTCGCAACTCGAACCGGCGCTTGAGCGAGCTTTCGATCCTTAGCCCCGCGGAGAGGCGACAGGTGCTTGTGGATTGGAACCGGACCTCGCCGAGTCCGGCGAACTACCGGACGAATGCCGCAGCGCTTTTCGCAGAGCAAGCAAAGCGCGAACCCGGGGCGCTGGCGGTAGCCGATCCACAAGGCGGCCTCACTCGCAGCGAACTGGATTTTCGTGCCCGTTGTCTGGCCGGGGCGTTGCGCCGCGGATCGATTGGCCGTGAAGCCGTGGTTGCGGTTTGCCTTCCCCGGTCGCCGGAGATGATCGCCGCGTTTCTGGGGGTGCTTTATTCGGGAGCTGCCTATTTGCCGCTCGATATGGCCTACCCAGATGAACGGCTTCGCTGGATACTTGATCACGCACATGCGGCGGCGTTGATCACGGATGCGTGCCTCGCAGATCGGCTTGCATTCAGCGGTCCTACGCTCCTGGTGGACTCGGGCGAACAGCTCAAAGCGCCGCTCGATGATCCGATCTTTGCCCAAGGCGAGGATCTTGCTTACGTGATTTATACGTCGGGTTCAACGGGCCAGCCCAAAGGCGTTTGCGTCCGCCATGCGGGACTCTCCAATCTGGTGGCGTGGCATTTAGCTGCGTATCGCCTTGGGCCGGAGGACGTCACGACGCAAATCGCTTCACCTGGGTTCGACGCGTCGGTGTGGGAGATCTGGCCGGCTCTGGCGAGCGGCGCGGCGCTCCACATCGCGGATGAACAAACACGGCTCTCGCCCGAAGCTCTGTGGATGTGGCTGTGCGAGCGCCGTGTCACCGTTGCGTTTTTGCCGACGCCGCTTGCCGAAGCCACACTTGCGACGGCCATGCAGCCGCCTTCCGCCCTCCGGCTGTTGTTGACCGGCGGAGACAGACTGAGACGGCATGCGCCGCGCGAGTGCACGTTCTCTCTGGTCAATCACTACGGGCCGACCGAGTACAGCGTGGTTGCGACGGCTGGCATGGTGGCGACGCAAAGCCCGCACAAATTCGCAAAGCTGCCTTCGATTGGGCGGCCGATTGCAAACACGGAAGCGTTCGTTCTCGACGAGCACATGCAACCGGTTCCGCCGGGCATTCCCGGCGAGCTTTTCATTGGCGGTGAAGGTCTGGCCCGCGGGTACGTGCAACGGCCGGATTTCACTGCGGAACGATTCGTTCCGCATCCGTTCAGCGCTATTCCAGGCGCGCGCCTTTACCGGACCGGCGATTGGGTACGGCACCGGCCGGATGGCTCGTTGGAGTTTCTCGATCGCAAGGATTCGCAGATCAAAATACGCGGATTTCGTATTGAGCTCGGCGAGATTGAAAGCGTTCTCGCGGGCCACCCGGCCGTGCGCGAAGCAGCGGTCCTCCCAATCTCGGGAGAGGCCGGCGACACGCTCCTTGCGTGTTACGTATGTCCGCAAACAGAGATGCTCGATAGCAGCGACGTGCGCGAGTGGCTGGCCGGGCGGCTGCCCGATTACATGCTGCCCTCGGCGTGGACCATACTTCCAAAGCTTCCGCTCAATGCCAGTGGCAAAGTGGACCGCCGCGCGCTGGCGGCGTTGCCGGTTCAGGCGCAGATTTCCACCAGGGCGGAGGTTCTTCCGCGCACGAAAGACGAAGAAATACTGGCGAAAATCTGGGCAGAACTGCTGCCCGGCGAGACCTTCGACGTCCACACGGACTTTTTCGCTGTTGGCGGCCATTCACTTCTGGTCGCGCAACTCGCGTCGAGAATCCGCGCGCATTTAGAGATTGACGTTCCGCTTCGAATTTGTTTCGAACATCGCACTATCGCGGCGCTCGCATCCTACATCTCGACCGCCCGGCCGCAACGGCCGAACGCCTTGCCGCCGCTGGTTCGCCGGAGCGATTCCCCACCCGCGGCTCTGTCTTTTGCGCAGTCGCGCCTTTGGTTCATCGCACAGCTCGAGCCGGACAGCCCGGTTTATAACATCCCGTTTGCGGTACGTCTTCGCGGCACATTGAACGAGGACGCACTCGAACGCGCGCTCGACCAGATTCTTCGCCGACACGAAACTTTACGAACGCGCTTCGGAGAAGAAGGCGGGATTCCGATTCAGGCGATTTCCCCTGAAGCGCATGTAGAGCTCACGCGGCGCGATTTATCAACGCTTCCAGCTTCCGAACGCGAGGCCGGGGCTCGTGCGCTCGCTGCGAACGATGCAAGCCTGCCGTTCGACATTGCCAGTGGGCCGCTGCTTCGCGCGCAACTGATGCGACTCGAACAGCAGGATTATATTCTGCTGTTCAATCTTCATCACATCGCGGGTGATGCGTGGTCCATCGGCATTCTGGCACGGGAGTTTGCGGCGCTCTATGCAGAATTTGCATCCGGGCTTCCATCTCGACTTCCGGATTTGCCGATCCAATACGCCGACTACGCGGCATGGCAGCGCGATTGGCTGCGAGGGACCACTCTGGAGGCGTTACTCGCAAGCGCCAAATCGGAGCTGGCAGACATCGAGCCGCTCGAACTGTTGTACGATCATCCGCGGCCGGCGACACCTTCTTATCGCGCCGGCGCGGTTCCTTTTGAGATTTCAGACAGTCTATGGACACGTCTCGAATCCATCGCGCAAAGCGAAAATGCGACCAGCTTTATGTTGCTCTTCGCAGCCTGGGGGCTGTTGCTCGCCCGCTACGCTGATCGCTCGGAGCTGATTTTGGGGACAGACTCGTCAGGCCGGGACCGCCTCGAAACCGAACCACTTATCGGCTTTTTCGTGAACCAGCTCGCGGTTCCGGTGCGCGTTCGCCCAAACGACACGTTCCGGACGCTCTTGGCGCGCTCGCGTGCCGATCTTCTGAACGCGTACGCGAATCAGCATCTGCCGTTCGAACTCCTGGTCGAAGCGCTAGCGCCCGAGCGCGATCTCAGCCGACATCCTCTGTTTCAATGCAAGATTGTTTTCGAAGATACAGCACCGAGCTTGAATCTGCCGTCTCTTGAGGCTTCGCTCTTTGCTGCCGGCCACCCCACGATCAAAACCGACCTGCGGTTGGTGGTACGCACCCACAGAGGCTCGTTGAGCGGCCGCATTGAATACGCTCTCGACCTCTTCGACGAATCGACAGCCGCGGGAATGGCCGAAAGGCTCCTCACCTTGCTGAGCGGCGCGGCCTCGGCGCCATATGCACCGCTCGCGTCCATTTCGCTTTTGTCCGAGCGCGAAAAGCAGATGCTGTCGGCGCAATGGGCCGGACGGGATCAGGGTTTGCGTTATGCCACGGTCGTCGAGATGTTTGAGGAGCAGGTTCGACGCACGCCTGAATTGCCGGCGGTTGCATGCGAAGGGCGCGCGCTGTCTTACGCTGCGTTGAACGCGCGAGCAGATTCGTTCGCGAGCGTGCTGTTGGCTCACGGAGCCGCACCCGAGGTTTTGGTAGGCATCTGCCTTCCCCGTTCGGAACTGGCCGTCATCGCAATCCTGTCTGTGCTGAAAACAGGCGCGGCCTATCTCCCACTCGACGCTGAGGCCCCGGCGGAACGGCTCGCAGCTCTCGCGGCAACGGCAGGCATCTCCATCCTTGTTACTACGGAGACTCGTTTGGCAATGTTGCGGCCCATGGCAGGACGAGCGCTGACCATTGACGGCGACGATGCCCTAGCGGTCTATGGAAGGCGGTTAGAATCTCGCCATTCGATCGACGCGGCCAGTCTCGCATACGTCATCTTCACCTCGGGATCGACTGGAGCGCCCAAAGCGACCGGCATCGAGCACCGAAATCTTCTTAGCTACGTGGTTGCGATCAGCCCAAAATTGGCACCGATTCGTGAGCGCAGCTTCGCCCTTATTTCGACTTTGGCGGCAGATCTCGGCAATACCATGCTCTTTCCGGCTCTCTGCGGGGGCGGTTGCCTGCATGTGATCCCGGAAGACCTCGCCACTCATCCGGATGAATTCGCGGCATACGCTCGCGCTCATGCGATCGATTGCACCAAGATCACACCGTCTCACCTCGCGGCGCTGCTTGCCGCACAGTCGCCAGCCGATGTGATCCCTCAACGCCGGCTGGTGCTAGGAGGAGAAGCGTCTTCCTGGAATTGGGTTGCGCAGTTGCAGGCACTTCGTCCCGAATGCAAAGTTCTGAACCACTATGGCCCGACCGAAACCACCGTTGGCGTGCTTACGGCTGAAATCGACGGCACGGGCGCATCCATATGCGGTAATCTGCCGCTCGGCACGCCGCTGGCGAACGTGAGCGCTTATGTCCTTGACCGCGACGGCTGCTTAGTGCCCGAAGGCATTCCAGGTGAGCTGTATATCGGGGGGGCAAGCGTGGGCCGCGGATATCTGAACGCACCCAGCGCCACCGCCGCGCGCTTTGTTCCCGATCCGTACTCCGCGACAGCGGGCGCACGCATGTATCGCACCGGCGATCGCGTCGTATGGCGGGGTAAAGGAGTGGTCCATTTTCTCGGCCGCATGGACCGCCAATTTAAACTTCGCGGCTACCGCATTGAGCCCGGCGAGATCGAGTCTGCTTTAAACCAGCATCCGGCTGTCGCGCAGAGTGCGGTCGCGATTCACGAAGACGCGGTGCGCGGCCCACTGCTGGTCGCGTGGTTTGTTTCTTCTTCCGCGACGGAAGTGCAACCAGAGGATCTGCGACTTTTCCTGGCCGAGCGGTTGCCGGCGTATATGACGCCCGCTCATTTCTTCCAACTCGAGAGACTACCGCTTCTGGGGAATGGCAAGCTGGACCGGCGTGCATTACCAGAGCCGTCCTTCGAACGCGGCGGTGATCAGCCGTTGAATGCAGGCGCCACGCCCACTGAGCAATTGTTGCGATTGATCTGGGAGACAGTGCTGGGTATTGACCGGGTGAGTTCTAGCGATAATTTTTTCCGGCTGGGCGGTCATTCATTGCTTGCGACACGTGTGGCCTCTCGAATCCGCGAGACGTTCGGGATTGGCCTCAGTGTACGAGCTGTTTTCGAAACTTCCACGCTTTCCGAGCTCGCGTTGCATATCGACCACGCGCGCCGGGCGAGCGCCAACGACATCCCGCCGCCGCTCGAGCCCGCTCCGCGCGACATTGCCCTCCCACTCTCGTTCGCCGAACAGCGGCTATGGTTCATTCAACGGCTGGCGCCCGAAGACCGCTCCTATCTCGTGCCCATCGTTGTACGCTTGACGGGCGAATTATCGATTCCCGCACTCACACAAGCGTTCACCCACCTGGTGAGCCGCCACGAGATCCTTCGCACGGCATTTCCAGTTGAGTCCGGTTCTCCGCGCCGGCTCATCTCGCCTGAGATGCCATGTCCTCTGCCGTACGCCGACCTTTACGACCCGGACGCGGCGGCGAGGGAAGCGGAGCTGCGGCATCGGATCGAGAACGAGTGCCGGCAGCCGTTCGATCTGGCATCCGGACCGCTGTTCCGTACGCGGCTTTATCGAACTGGACAGGCCGAGCACATTCTGCTGATCCTGCTGCACCACATCATCTCGGATGGCTGGTCATCGGGGTTGTTATTGTCCGAAGTCACGGCGCTGTACTCGCATTTCCTGGCGCTCTCCAAAGGCAGCCAGGCCTCACCGACTATTCCCCTCGCTGCGTTGCCCGTACAGTACGCTGATTTCGCGCTATGGCAGCGGAATTGGATGCAGAGCAAAACACTCGATCGGGCGTTCGCTTGGTGGCGCGAGCATCTGGCGGGAGCCGAGCCGCTCGACTTACCGCTCGATCGGGCGCGGATGGAGAAGCGCAGCGGAAGAGGCGCGGTTCATCGCATCATTTTCGATTCGAATCAAACGCGAGCGCTAAAGGCCTGCGCCCGCATGGCCGGAGCGACCGATTTCATGCTGCTTCTTGCCGGCTTCGCCGCTGTGCTTGCGCGATATTCGCAGCAACGTGACGTGTGTATCGGTACGCCAGTTTCAGGCCGCATACATCCGGACATAGAACCACTCCTCGGCTGTTTCTTGAACACGCTGGTATTGCGCTGCGTAGCCGATCCGCGCCTCTCATTTACGGCGTTTCTGCGCGAGATCAGAGAAACTGCGCTGCGGGCTTGGGATCATCAGGAGCTTCCATTCGAGCAGCTCGTGGAGCACCTTCAGCCCAGCCGAAGTCTGCAATCAACACCGCTATTCCAAGCGATGTTTGTTCTGCAGAATGCACCGCGCACACATACGCCCGTACCCGATTTACAGTTCGAACAGGTGGCATTTGACACGGGCAGCGCTAAATTCGACCTCACTCTGGTTGTCACCGAGACGCGGGATTCCGGTGGCGCGACGAACTTCCTGGCACGGCTCGAATACAGCACCGATCTTTTCGATAGCGCGACAATGGAGCAACTTCTCCGCTGTTATCACACGTTCCTCTGCGCTGCCGCGGCTTCACCTGAACAGGAAATTTGGCGTATTCCGCTGCTCGATGATGCGCAACGAGAGGCGATTCTGCGAAGCGCAGTCAACAGGTCTCCTTACGCGCGCGACGCCACCGTCCATGAGCTGTTCGAGCATTGGGCCGAGGCGCGGCCGGAAGCTATAGCGCTCGAGTTCGAAGGTCATGAGATGTCGTACGCGGCGCTCGAGAGCAGCGCGAATCGGCTCGCTCATTACCTTATCGAGTTAGGCGTCAGGGTGGAACGGAAAGTTGGCGTGTTTCTCGATCGATCACAGGATCTGATCGTCGCGATGCTCGCGATTCTCAAGGCCGGCGGGGTTTATGTTCCACTGGAGCCGGCAGATCCGTCGCCGCGTCTTTCGCTGCTGCTCGAAGGGGCTCATTGCGTGCTGGCTACCTCGGCACTGAAGGGGAGAATACCGCAAACCGGCACTCGCGTGATTGTATTGGACGAAGAAAGCGTCGAAATAGCAAGCCAGCCGGAGACGCGGCCTGCGAGCCAGGTTTCGGCAGATAATCTCGCCTACGTCATGTTCACTTCGGGTTCCACCGGTCAGCCGAAAGGAGTCGAGGTCGCGCATCGTAGTATCGTGCGACTCGTGAACCGAAACACGTATGCCTCGCTGACCTCCGACGAGGTGTTTCTGCAACTCGCCCCAGTCTCCTTCGATGCTTCTACCCTAGAGATCTGGGGCGCGCTCGGGAACGGCGCTCGTCTGGCGATTTTTCCGCCCGGAGTACCCAGCTTGTCCGCACTCGCCGGCTTCCTGCGGCAGCGGAATATATCAACGCTGTGGCTCACTGCGGGCCTGTTCCGAATCATGGCCGACGAGCATACCGAGTCTCTGCAGAGTGTCCGCCAGTTGCTGGCCGGAGGAGACGTGCTGCCGCTTCAGCAAGTTCGGCGCGTGCTACGCGAACTACCGTCCTGCTGTCTGATCAACGGGTACGGGCCCACGGAGAACACGACCTTCACCTGCTGCCACACGATTCAGCCTGAGGACGTTAATCTTCCGTCTATCCCTATCGGAAGGCCGATTGCAAACACAGAGGTTTATCTACTGGACAACTACCTGGAGCCCGTCCCGCCGGGCGCGCGGGGCGAACTCTATGCGGGTGGCGATGGCTTGGCGCGCGGATACGATGCCGCAAGCCTCACCGCCGAGCGCTTCATCCCACATCCTTTTAGCGCGGCGCCCGGCGCTCGTCTGTACTGCACGGGCGACTGGGCCAGGCAGCGGACCGGAGGGGCTATCGAATTCATCGGGCGCAGAGACGGCCAGGTAAAAATTCGCGGATTCCGGGTGGAGACTAATGAAATCGAGGCCGTTCTTGCAGGGCACCCAGACGTTTGCAATGCGGCGGTCATCGTGAGGGCCGATGTTTCGGGCAATCGATCGCTACTCGCATTTATCGAGCTTCGCTCCGGTGCAGACCTCTCCGGTTTGCGGGATTCGATCCGGCATCAATTACCGGAGTACATGATCCCAGCGGAGTTCGTTGCTGTGGATAAGCTGCCTCTCAATGCGAATGGCAAAGTGGATCGAAAAGCGCTTGCTTCGCTCTCTATTGAATCACCCGCAGCGGCGAAGGAGTATGTCGCGCCAACGAATGCCGATGAAGAAGCTCTCTCAGAAGTCTGGCAGAACCTTCTGGCGCGCGACCGCATCGGCGTCAACGACGGATTCTTCGAACTAGGCGGCCACTCTCTGTTGGCCGCGCAACTTGCGTCTCGGATTGAGGAGAAGCTTGGAGTGGTGGTTCCCTTGCGAATCATCTTTGAGAACACAACGATTGCGGAGCTCGCCGAGGCTATTGAAGTGCTGCGGTATTTCGCGAATACAACGGCCGGCGCAGAGGAGATAGAGACGCCTTGACGCGCTGGCAAATAGCGCTAGCACCACTTGCCACAGCTATCGTTCTGGTCATTGCAGGGCTAGCGTGGCGATCTTCGCTAATAGTGTGCGTTGTATGGGCGGCGATAGTATGCATTCTTTCCCTAGCGGTCTATGGTTTCTTCCGCCGATCGCTTCCGCAGACGCATGGCGAGCGCGTGGTCTTGAAGCTCGGCGCGCCGATTGAGATCACCCGAGATCGAGACGCAATCCCGCACATCTTTGCCTCCTCTAAGCAAGACGCGTGGTTCGGCCTGGGCTATGTTCACGCCCAAGACCGGCTTTGGCAGATGGATTTCCAACGCCGGATTGGGCGGGGCCGGGTTGCCGAAGTGCTTGGAAAACGCGGGGTTCCCTTCGACCTGCTGTCCCGAACCATCGGTTTTGCGCGAGTTGCCGAGCGCGCTTGGGGCATGCTGACTCCTCCAGCCCGTGACGCCGTGGAGGCCTACAGCGCCGGGGTCAATGCATTTCTGGCCCAGTGCGGTTCCAGCCGCCTTCCGCCGGAATATCATCTGCTGCGCTGCCCACGGCCCGAAGCTTGGAGCGGCCCTGATTCTGTCCTGTTCAGCATTTTGTTGGGTTGGAACCTGGCGGGAAACTATCCATCTGAGCTGCTCCGGCAGAGGCTTTGTGAAGCCGTGGGCGAGGCGCGGACACGCGAGTTGATGCCGCCTTACCGGGAAGATACCTTGTTGCGATTAGCAGGTGCAGTTCAGGGGGACGGCTCCGCGGCGAATGCAGTGTTGCCGGTTCCCGGCACAGAGCCGTGGAACAGCTTCGGCGAAGGCGCCGGCTCAAACTTGTGGGCCGTCGGCCCGGAAAAGACGGAGAGTGGCGGCGCGGTGCTCGCCAATGATCCTCATCTGCCAAGCACGAATCCGATGACCTGGTATCTCGCGCATGTCTCGGCTCCTGGCCTGGAAGCGATCGGTGCGACTACGCCCGGCATTCCCGGCGTCATCCTCGGCCGCAATCAACGGATCGCTTGGGGTATTACGAACCTTAATCCGGACGTGCAGGACTTCTATCGGGAGCGGATTGATCCGTCCGGCGAATTCGGCGAATTTCGCGGCTCGATGGAACGGATGGAACGCGTGGATGAAACCATTCGAGTGCGCAATGGGGCTGCGGTTCAGCTAAGTATTCGCAGTACGCGTCATGGACCGCTCGCGCGCGGCATTATGGGGCTGAGCGCATCGGGCACCACGGCTGGCGCGACGGAACCGCTCTCATTCCGGTGGACCGGGCTGGACCCGGCGAACGTTTCTCTTGAAGCGTTTCTCCGCCTCAACGAAGCGCAGGATTGGCAATCGTTTCGCGCCGCCATTCGCCTGTGCGCTTCGCCCGCGGTCAATTTCGGGTATGCCGATATCGACGGCAACTTTGGGTTTCATGCGTCGGGGAAAATCCCGCTTCGCAATGGGTATTCGGGCGCTGCGCCTGCGAACGGCTGGTCTGGCGATAATGAGTGGACCGGTTTTATTCCCTTCGAGGAACTGCCGCATGCGTTGAATCCAGCCTGTGGATTTGTGGCGATCGTCAACACCGCGCCTCCGGACCCAGCGTACCCTTATCTGTTGAGTACAGACTGGGTGGAACCGTATCGGCTGGAACGAATGAACGAAGTTCTTTCGACAGCCGCTCGCCTCTCCGACGCGGACCATGCTGCACTGCAGGCTGATACGCTTTCGCTGTACGCGCGTCACTCTCTGCCGGCCTTGCTTGCCCTTGTGACACCGGAGCCGGACACGGCTGCGCCGATCGCTATGCTACGGACGTGGAACTGTGACGCCACGGGGGGAAGCGCCGCCGCGGCCATTTTCGCCGCATGGACTCTCGAGTTGCCTCGTGCTCTCCTGCGAGAAGAGCTTCCTGCAGATTTGCTCGGCCTCTACGAAGCGTACCCGTCTTGGGCCTGCAGGTATTCACTCAATGCGATCGAGGGCCGCACTTCGGCGAACGGCAAGGCGGCCGAGGCGGCGAGCAAATCTCTGCGCGCTGCTTTGACGACGCTGCGGCGGCATCTGGGCAAAAATACCTCCAGTTGGCGATGGGCAAGCATCCATCGTGCTGTGTTTCCCCACTCGCCTTTGAATACGCGACCTGTACTGCGTCCCGTGTTCAGCCTGTCGGTCCCTTTGGGCGGAGACTGGAGCACGGTCAATATCGGCGGCATTCTTCCCAATGCCCCGTTTCAGCAGCGGTACCTCGCCGGGTACCGCCAGATCGTCGATTTATCTCAGCCGACGGGCCGGTTTATCCACGCTACCGGCCAATCGGGACATTTTCTTTCGCGGCATTTTAGCGATTTCTTGACGGATTGGGCCGCCGTTCGCTATCGCAGCATGCGTTTTGATCGCACAACGATTCATCGCGACGCGGCCGGAACACTCCGGCTGAAACCTTTCCCCATTGGAAGCGCAACAGGTGCCGGATAGCGATCGCTGGTTTGAAAATTCACCGCCGCGCCCAAGCGACACTCTGCGCCTGTTTTGTCTGCCTTACGCAGGCGGCAGCGTTTATACTTACACCAATTGGCGGCGGTCGTTGGCAGGGATAGCAGAAACTTACCCGCTTCAGCTTCCGGGTCGCGGAATGCGCATGCTCGAGCCCGCGTTCACATCTTTGCCTGCGCTGCTCAAATCACTAGAATCTGCGTTAATGCCGTATTTGGATCGGCCCTTCGCAATTTTCGGACACAGCATGGGAGCGATGATTGCATTTGAACTCGCACGCGTGCTGGAAAAGTCGCATCGTCTGCAAGCGCAGCATCTCTTCTTTTCAGGGCGCCTGCCCCCGCACTTGGCACAAAACAGTGGCCCTGCGCATGATCTCCCGACGCCTCAATTTATCTCGGAGCTGCGGTTGCTTGAGGGAACACCGGACGAGATCTTAACTAATGGGGAACTTATGGCACTGGTGCTGCCTGTTCTTCGGGCTGACCTGCAGCTAGTTCAGACTCACCAGCATGTGCCGGGTGAACCGCTGAACTCGCCGATTACTGTTCTGGGTGGCCGTCAGGATTCCACCACTCCAGCGAGCAAGCTTGGCACGTGGGCGGCTATGACCCAGGGTTCTTGTTCGGTTCGCATATTTCCGGGCAACCATTTCTTTCTCAATCAGTTTCGTTCCGCGGTTATAAATGTTGTTTCGTCCACGCTTTCGCGGGCAAGTGTTGCCCACTCGGAACCGGTGTTACCGGAAGAAAGAACTTGAAGGTTGTGCCTTAGTTCCGATCGGGCATGCCCATAGTCGGCGGCCATGGGCGACCCGCGGAGATGTTCAAGAACTTCCCACCGCCTTCTAAAAGGGAAGGGAACGCCGGACGCGGCGTATGGACCGTCCCGCCGGGGACGGAGGCTATTCCGAATAAGATCGCAGGAGCCAGAGCGCGATAATCCATCCCAAGATTCCGCCTGCAATCAAGATCCAGCAGAAGAGGTTCCAATATTTCCAGCGTGTAAGAGGCGCGAAGAGGTGGGAGCCTGCTCCATATTGCAGAAAAAATGTTCAAAGAACGGTTTTCGTTGTTTTGATGGACACGGAGTCCGCATTTGGGCGATTTTCGGCAATTCTCTTCTGCAAGAGAAAATAGCAAACGAGACCGGTCACCGGAGGCCGAAAACGTGGAAGATCAAGTAAAGCGAGCCTGAAAAGATACCTGCCCCGAGTAAAACGCAGACGGGCAGCGTGAGCACCCACGCAAGCAAGATATTGCGAAGCGTGTCCGCCTGCAAACCGGATCGATTTGCTGCCATGGTACCGGCAATACCAGACGACAGCACGTGCGTTGTACTGACAGGCAGACCGTATTTATCCGCAAGGCCGATGGTTGCCATGGCTACGATCTCCGCCGATGCGCCTTGAGCGTACGTGAGGTGCTCTTTTCCGATCTTCTCCCCGACGGTAACGACAATGCGCTTCCAGCCGATCATGGTGCCGAAGCCTAAAGCGATTGCGACGGCAAATTTTACCCAGACGGGAATGTACTTGGTCTCCTTCTGAAGCGCTCCCTGGTACTGCGTAAGCGTTTTGACTTCCGCCGGGTCGGTGATCCTGTGCTGCTTGATCAGCTTTCCAATGGACTCGCTCAACAGATAGATGTCGCTGCGGAATCCTTTGCGTTGATCGACCGTCAAGTCGGAGAAGCTTGATCTTCCCTCGAGTTCGATGGCGACCTCGCGATTTCGGCCAGCCACCGCTTCAAACGTGTTCTCCGTAGCAACGCCCTTTGTCTTTAGGAAGGAGGAGAGTTCATCGGTGGCTTCTTGGGTGGTGATCAGTTGCGGCACATGCTTCAACAGCGCCGGCTCCACTTGGCGCGAGAGCTGGGCAATGTGCTGAATATCGGCCGGCCCAGCGGCGGGGTTTAAAGCGAATCCTCCGGGCAGCACGCCCACCAGAATCAGAACGATTAGCCCCATGCCCTTTTGTCCGTCATTGGATCCGTGAAAGAAACTGACGCCGGTGCAGGTCAACATTAGAAGACCGCGGATCCACATCGGCGGAGCCTTGCCTTCTGGTGAGCGGTAAAGAGCAGGCTGCCTGACCAGCAGCTTGAGAATCAGCAATAACAGGCCGGCGCCGATGAAGCCCATGACGGGTGAGAGCAGCAAGGAGCTAAACACTTCCTTCGCCTTGGCCCAGTTCACACCTTCGCCAAAAACGTGGCTGCTTAGCATTGAATTCGCTAAGCCAACCCCCATGATGGAGCCAATGAGAGTGTGGGAACTGGACGCCGGCAGCCCGAGGTACCAAGTGCCTACGTTCCAAATGATGGCCGAAATCAGCAGTGAAAACACCATGGCGAACCCGGCGCCCGAACCTACATTGAGGACCAATTCCACTGGCAACAGCGAAACGACGCTAAAGGCAACCAAGCCGCTGGAGGTCAAAACACCAATCAGGTTCCAGAGTCCGGACCAGACGACAGCATAAGCCGGTTTCAGGGTGTGCGTGTAAATCACTGTGGCCACCGCGTTTGCCGTGTCATGAAAACCATTGACAAATTCGAAGCCCAGGGCCAGGCCTAATGCCAACAGCAAGAAAAGGGCGGTGGCGAACGGTACATCTTGACCGAATAGGTGCAAACAGCTCTCCTCGGAGCCTCGACGTACGGCTCAATTGCGTCAGCTTAAAGTACGGAGATTACAGGCACATGAATTTTGAGGCGTACAGTACCGCAGCGCTCGAAATCGCGTTTGCCAGGGGTGCTGTGGGTGGTGGCCAGCGCTCGAAATGATTGATCAGAAGGCGGCCCCTCCCATGGCGGCGGCAAGGAAAATCTCCTCGGGCCGCCCGAGCACGCCGAGGCCCGAGTTAACGATGACGGTGCGCTGGCTCGAGTTGTAGCCGTGCCCTTTCGTACCGTGCCGTCCGGACGTAGAGTTTCCGAGGTGTGGCAGCGCCGCGAAAGTCGCGAGAGCAGAAGGTTCCGCGACAACACCATCATCGATGCCTCCGCATAGGACTTGCCGGCCAGCACGCAATTGGTCCGCTTCAGTGACGGCGACGAACTCGACGGCGCCTTCTTTTTCAATCCGGGAAATGCAAGGAGCCAATGGGGTATATAGCCCCTTAAGTTTAGGCATAACTGGTGGGCCGCCATGTGACACTTTTCCGCGTTCCTGTACTACTCCATGCATAGTTCGCTGCCGGATATTGGCCAGGATGTTAGCGCCATCAGGTAAGGCGCCTATAAGTCGCCATGAATCCCTTGAAGTTAAGCCAGCCTGCTCACAGTCTTTCAATCCTAGGTAGAACCCGACTAACAAGTCGCCTGTGCCAACGGGCAACACTAAATTTATTGGCTCTGACGCGGTGGCAGTTAGAAGCGAGCTTAGATCCCGAATCACCTGGGCCGCTATCAAACGATATGTCATTAGTCCAACACCATCCCACCCATCCGTAACATGCCAATACGACGATTCTTCTAACCGCCGCCTGGACCGTCGGAGCCGTGCTGCGACGAGGCCGCGGATTTCGTCCGGATTCAGCACTGGGCTGTCCTGCCGGAAGACGTCAAGCACCTCGCATTGCCATAGCCGGAGTTGGGCGCGTATTTCCGGGGCGACCTCGTTGTCCACAATGGCGTGGATTTGCAGGCGTTGTTCCGGTAACAGCCGACGATTGGCAACATGAGCGAGCTTGGCGAGACTGAGGCCGGCGTTGCCGGCAGTCCACACGGAGATGTCAGTGATGCCATACGTGAGTGCAGTATTGATGATGGCCCAAGATCGAGGATCCTTCAGAGTCCCAGACCAGTAGTAAGATCCCATGTCGAGTACCAGCACCAGCGCTGAACCTGTCAAGTCCTCCAATTCGGCTGAACGATACACGATACTGTTTCCGCAGCGTAGGTGGTGTTGCGTTGCCAATACATCTGTCGACAACAGAGGAGGCGCTGAACAAGATCGTGTGGCGATAAACTCCGCTCGGCTGGCCGCCTTTTGTGCATCGCCGACCAGGGAGTCTGCCGCTACCGCAAATATGTCGGACGGTGCGGCTGCCCAAAGGGATGGCAAGTCGAAAATCGAGTAGTCATGCTCCGGGAGCACGCTGACGTAACAAGAAAGTTCGTTTTCTGGGAACCCGTGAGGCCGAACGCAATCGCATATTCGCATTGCCGTGTCGAAACACGCCTCCGTGTTTCCACACAGAAAGCATCTACTGCCAAGATTTTTGAGTTTCATGCCGCATCACCAATTCTAACCGCCAAATAATCCGCCGGCGCGATGAGACGTATCGCGCGGAGGCGGATATCGTTAGGCCAATTCAGTGCAGCTGCGTTAAAGCGCGCTGCGCTAACACGTGATTTGGATGTTGCGTGAGGAGAGCCAGCAGAATCGCGCGCGCCTTTTCGGTGCTGCCTTCGATGGCGTAGACTTTGGCAAGGTTCAGGTAAGCTTGGTCAAACGTGGGGGCGATGCGAATGCACTTTTCAAATGCGGCCACCGCGTCATCACGGCGCTGGGTACGAAGGTAAAGCACGCCGAGGTTATTTAAAGCCTCGGGATAGATCGGCCGCGTCTGCAACGCTTTCTGGAGATACTCATAGGCCAGGGAAGTATCATTGGTTTGCGCGAAGACCATACCAAGACTGTAATTGGCCTCCGGATCAGCCGGCTTGATTGCGACCGCCCGCTCCAGAGTCTCGCGAGCCTCTTTCCAACGTTTCTGTTGCTTGTAGGCATTTCCGAGGTTCGCAAGCGCGATAAAAAGATCCGGGTCTAGTTGCAGGGCCTTTTCAAAGTGAGTGACGGCGCTCACCGTCTCACCGTTGCGGGCAGCGATAAGTCCTAAGTTGTTCCAGGCATTCGGCGCAGTCTCCGGATAAGTTGGGTTTAATTTGACCGCGCGTTCGAAGCATTCGCGTGCCTGGCTAACCTTTTCTTGCTTTAAGTAAACGCTTCCAATTCCGTAGAACGCTTCGGCACTAGAAGGAGCGTCCTTCAAGGCTGATTGGAAGAACTGTTCCGCCGAGTCGATGTAGCCTCTTTGAAAAAAGATCGACCCCAGAGAAAGATAGTTTCTGCCATATTCGAAGGTGGCGGAAGCGCCCGCGAACGGAAGCGCTCTTGCAACGCGATCTGCTTCGGTTCGCGCGCGGTTCGCCACGTCCTCCTCTACGCTGTGAGGAACACTTCCTTGGTAAACCTTGAGGATTAGCCCGTGCTCGTCAATTAAAAATGAAGTAGGCGAGGGCAAATCGCGGCGACGGTCAAAGAGATGTCGAAAGAGCAGGTTGTAAATGGCGGCGACATCCTCGGAACCGCGGAGCATGAGGAATGCGGAAGAAGATATCTGCCGTTCTTCATTCAGACTAATGACGACAAGTTGATAACTATTACTAGTGCCGGCCCGGTGAAGGCGCTCGAAGGCTTTGAAGTCCTCGACGGAGCCTTTTAAGTTGGCTCTCCAGAAACATAGCAGAACCGGTTTGCCGCGAAGATCGGAAAGCATCCAAGCTCTGCCCTGAGCATCGGTAAGAGAGATGTCCGGAGCTAATATTGGAACCAGCAGCCATGTTTCCGCAATATCGGGAAGCGGGTCGGCAGGGGAGAAAACAGATGAGCTGGTTGCAAATGTGTTTGGACGAAAAGGTTGCATCTGAAAAGATGCTGAACCTTCAGTTATCGATATACTGTGGTTAGGCGGAAGATCTTTGAGTTGTTGAATCAATCCACTCGGCCATCGAATGCTCGCCGAGACCGTACCTTTGGCTGCGCCGAGACCGAAGATCAACTCTTTGCTGTGCTGGGAAATAAAACCCGATCCCGCTTGCAGTAATTTGACTTGACGACCCGCTGAAGTTTCGATGGTTACAGCCGCGCCAATTGCATCACGGTTGCTCTTCGTTCCACTCAGACGGAAGGAAAGAGCTGGCGGTAAATCCGGCATCGTATTCTTTAGGAGGCGGAGTTGTGGAGCATTGCGGTTTTTTAGCAATATTTCCTGTCGACCGTCGCTATCGAAATCGGCCAGAGCAAAGGCTCTGCTATCTTCGAAGAAGTCGAGAGCCAGAGCACCTGCGATATCTGAGAACGTGCCGTCCCTATTATTCACATACAAGATATTTCTTTCGAAACCGCTCCACGTGTAATCGCTCCGGATCAGCTCGTTAATGGCATCCCAACCTTGCTCGTACTCCGGATCAGGCCTTGCAGTATTAGGCGATTTTGCAACTACCTGGCGCCAGAAGAAACTATTCAGGTCATGCGTCATAGCGCCTGAGATCATGCCGTTAGCAATATAGATATCCGAAAAGCCGTCATGATCGAAATCCCAGGCGTCGCTCGCCCACGACCAGTGGCCCATCCCAGCCCGCGATTGTTCTGTAACGTCGTTGAAAACAGAATCGGAGGAATTGCGGAATAGCGAATTACCCATAGCGTGCTTGCGATACAACGCCCGAGTCTGCCTGGACGCTTCTGCCTGAAAGCGAGTGTCGCCCGTAATACGGGCCCCGGCAGCGGTCCACATATTCGCGACATACAGATCTTCCGCTCCATCATTGTCGTAATCGAACCAGCAAACGCTCATGCCCGCACCTATGTCTTCGACGCCTGCTTCGCGGGCGACATCGGTGAACGTACCATCGCCGTTATTACGATAAAGGTTCTTGCCGCCGAAGTCGTTGACGACATACAGGTCCGGCCATCCATCACGGTTGTAATCACTCCATCCGCAGCAGAAACTATAGCGGGTATTGTTCTTATCGAGACCACATTGCACGGTAACGTCACTGAAGGTACCGTCGCCATTGTTGTGCATCATGAAGTTCGGCGGTCCGTTCTCAGCGGCAAAGTACGGAGTCGGATATCTGTACTGACCGGCGCCGTGATAATAGGCATAAAGACAGAAGTAGATATCGAGCCGTCCGTCGCAATTGTAATCCGCGGCAGCCGCGCCCGTGAATGTGCCTTGAGGAGAGGCGGCAAACTGGAATGCGCCGAATTTCAGCGCGAACTTACCATTGCCCTGATTCAAAAACAACAATGGGCCATTCGCGCGCACGACGACAAGATCCTGGAGGCCGTCATTGTTGAAGTCGGCAAATAGGGCGCAAGCCGTGTTTTCGAGAATCCCTACCCCAGAGGATTCGGTTATATCTTGAAAGGTTCCGTCCCCGCGGTTGCGATAAAGCCTGTTCGGAAGGCCGGCTGGTTGGCATATGTAAACATCATCTAAACCGTCTCCATCAATGTCCCCCACGGACACGCCGTTGTGGCCGTAGATATCGATGCCGCTTGCGCCATCTAACAGAGTTCGCCAATAATCAGATCCGTGCAACAACTGAGAATTAAAAGAAGAGTTACCACCAAAGGCCATACGAGTAATATCGGAATAGAAAGGTTCCGAGGTGCGACTCCGGACTTCATCCTGTGCTTGCCAGCGCTCCAGGCGAAAGTTGCCTTCCGGGACTAGTATCCAATCGAGGGACCAATGGCCAACGCGCTGCTCACGAAAGAAACTTCGCCCCGTTCCGACCAACTCATAACGTATATAAGTAGTTAGATGTTCAGAACCGGATTCGATTCGGACGATCTGAAACTCTGCCGTCAGTATCTGCGCAAAATCGGCAATGGCGGATCGCAGTTCGCGGAGAAAAGCTTCTTGCTTGAGGGAAGGCCGCAACGAAAAGCGAAGACGCCGCACGTCCAGCGCCTTCGACGAGGGGCGCAACGCGTGAGATTCGACTGGCCGCCATGAGGTGCCTACAAAATTTTCGCTCAGGGCATTCTCGAGCACGCTGGTGTTCTGCGGGAAACGCAGCAGGCTCATGCTCCAAGTGTGGAGAATGGCCGCGATTTTGTCGTGATCTTGCTCCGTTACAAAGCCGTCCAGGCCTGGGTTGATCTGGAGGAGCGCAGCATCGAGGGGTGTTTGCTGGCGATACTGCGGGTGCAGGTGGAAAGCAGGACCGGAGGGGCCGGAGTAGGCCAAGATGGGTTTGCGAATGCCGGAGGGAATCAGGAAGGCTGCAATAGCCTGCCAACCTCGGGCCAAGAAACTTCGCCGTCTGATATGAGTTTGACAGCGGCTTTGTTGACTGGCAAAGTTCACTTGGAGATCTCCATTTTCATCTTCGCTGCTTTTGCTCAGCCGGGCGGACGAAGGATGCAAGTCTGGCGTGAAACGCCCAAACCGGTCGGACGGATCAGGTCGTGGCGCCAGCCGACGTCAACCGCGAAAGTTGCTCCGCCAGAAAACGTTCGTTCCACGTGGCGGAGCAGTGGGGCATGCACCCGGGGCGCAATCCGGTCAACTTGCGAGTGGTAGCAACAAAATAGTGACAATCGCCAAGTTGAGAAGCAATCGGCATAGTGAGAGTAGCTCAAGTAGAGGGAAACTGATAAGTTAGAGTTTGGTGAGGTGCGAGAGTGGTTGAATCGGGCGGTCTCGAAAACCGTTGAACCTTTGCGGGTTCCGTGGGTTCGAATCCCACCCTCACCGCCAGAATAGAATCAATAGTTTACCGGTTTAGGCACATTTTAGCGGGCAATACCGGGCAATTCGGCAGTACAATAGGGCATGCCCCTGAACCTGTACCGAAGGCACCGCCAGGAGTGCGAAGGCGGGCACACTAAGGAGTCCCGCTCCGGTGAATTCGACGAACGCAAGAAGGGCTGGAGGCGTTGCGCGTGTTATATCTTCGCCTCCGGTACGATCGCCGGTAGCTTCAAACGCAAGTACACTGGCAAGACGGATTGGGACGAAGCCCGAGCCGTCGCCGCCGAATGGCAACAAGCAGGCTCATGGGACAAAACACCCGCACCGGCACCTGAGCCGGTGCCGGCCGAAAAACCCGTTCCCTCGCGCATCACGATCGCTGATGCGATCAACGTTTTCCTCAGTAACCGTCAAGGTGCAAGGGTAGCTCCCGCGACCTTCCGCAAATATCGCACCTTCACTAAGCAGTTGACGGCCTGTGCGGAATCGCGCGGCTATGTGATGCTCGATCAATTCACGTCTGCGGATATCGACTTGTTCTACGCGAGCTGGAACCTGGGCCCGCGCGCGAAAAGCAAACGCCTCGGGACACTCAGATCCTTCTTCCGTTTCTGCATGAACCGCAAATGGCTGTCCGAGAATCCCGTCAGTACGGACATCAAGCCGCCCATCGGGGCGAACCGCGTCGCTAACAAAGCGCCTTACACGGATGAGGAGCTGCAGCGGATCATCGACGCCTGCGACCGTATGCCGGACGTGGTGTGGTCAAGCGGTATGGGTGACGGAAGATGGACGGGCGAGGACGTGAAGGATTTCATTTGGGTCATGGTCTACACCGGGCTGCGTATTTCAGATGTCGGACTGTTCCATATGAACCGACTCAAAGGAAACGAAGTGTTTCTTCGGGCGAAGAAGAACGGCGGGGACGTGTTCGCCTACATCCCCGATTGGTTACGCGACCGCCTCACCGCGCGCGCGAAGCGCTGCGGTGTTAGGCCCTTTGTTGTGGGAGTATCAGACCGTCTCGAGACTGTCACGGATATGTGGCGCCGGAAAATCGGCAAGGCCTTTGAGCTGGCCGGCAAATTTGACGAGCGGCCGACGCCGCATAGGTTCCGGCACACGTTCGCCCGTATACTGCTTCAACGGGGTGTACCCGTAGCCGACGTGGCCGACCTCCTAGGTGATGACGAGGATACCGTTCGCGAACACTATGCAAGGTGGGTTCCGGAACGACAGGCACGTCTAACAAAAATTCTGAAAGAAGCGTTTGACGATAAGCCGAGGCCGAAGCTAGTCGAACTTCCTCGTCGCGGGGCCTGATGCTCTCTTTTTGAATCCGGCTCCTCGGGTGAAACCATCCGTAACATCGGCGCACCGAGCCGACTTCCGAGGATCTATCTGCCCAACCCGCCCAACCTTCTGTACGAGTCTCTGACGATCCACTCAGAACCGTCGCGACGGTGGCCGCGGCGCAGAAGCTGCAACTAGCGGCAACTGCGCCACAACCCTGCCACACCGGAGCCGCCAGTTAACAGAACCACGACTCCCTCCAACGTCAACCGGACAACCGCACGTCGCACAAACGCG
>Ga0210385_10000623_pt1 | contig 24240 bp, 24 predicted proteins | sample IncBWH26OmetaG_FD_160107 | JGI IMG/M metagenome (GOLD analysis project Ga0210385, IMG submission 160107) | Forest soil microbial communities from Barre Woods Harvard Forest LTER site, Petersham, Massachusetts, United States - Inc-BW-H-26-O ...
CTTCCCGCCAGAGCCTCTTCAAAACAGGGAGGGGACCAAGCATGAAGAATCTTTTGAAGAGGCTCTGGCGGGAAGAGGATGGTCAGGACCTCACCGAGTACGCGCTATTGGTGGTCTTGATCGCGTTGGCCGCAGTAACCGCGATGAAGGGGCTCGCCACTGCGATCAGTGGAGCGTTTACCGGTATTGCGACAAATCTCACCACCGCAGCGCCGGCCCAATAAGACTCTGCCTTGGGCTCAGCCTGGGTGAGGTTGGCTTTGAATCGACGCACACCGACCTCGAATGCACGCGCGGATTACTGCGGAGTGATACCGAAAGGATCACGGGGGGGAATGGCATGGGGCAGGTTCTCAAGCGGCTCTGGAAAGAGGAAGATGGGCAGGATCTGACGGAGTATGCGCTGCTGGTGGTTCTGATTGCGCTGGCAGCGATTACTGCGATGCAGACCCTGGCACAGGGAATTATCCAGGTTTTCGCCAATGCGGCGGCAAACATCACGACTACCACCCAGTAGTCTGTTTAGGCATTCTTGGGCATTTTGTCAGGACCATTTACAGTGGCGATGGATCTACACCAAACCGCGATTTGGCTCTGCGCGCTCAACCTGACATTGATTGCGGCATGGACCGACTGGCGAACGCGTCGAATCCCGAACTGGCTTACAGTGACGGGCTTCGCAGTAGGAATTGCTCTTCGTCTATGGCTGACGGGCTGGCGAGGAGGGCTGAGTGGATTCGAAGGGGCTGGATTGGGTCTGGCGCTTCTGCTCCCACTGGTGCTGCTGCGGGCTTTGGGCGCCGGAGATTGGAAATTGATGGGAGCAGTCGGAGCGATAACGGGTCCGCAGATTTTCTTACGCGTGTTGCTCGCGAGCATTTTCCTATCGGGGCTGATGGCCATCGTGGTGATGATCAAAACCAAACGAGTGAAGTCGACGCTCCGCAATCTGGTCATGCTCGTTCACGGCTTCTTTACCTTCGGCCTGCGGCCTTCCCCAGTCATTAGTCTGGATAATCCCACACTGCTGAAACTGCCGTTTGGCGTGGCAGCCGCAATCGGCACGGTAATTTGCTGCATTCAAGTGTTTTGGCATGCGTGAGGAATGATGAATAAGAATCGCTTGATGATCGGGCTGGTTTTCGCGATGGTGCTGGCGTTTTTTCTGAGCGCTTTCGTCTATCGCGAATTCAAGCAGGTTTCGTCCACGCCGCGCACGGTGCAGATGCAGCAGATCGTGGTCGCCGCGGGCCCTCTACAGTTGGGAACGCGGCTCGACGCTTCGAAATTGCGTACGATTCCCTGGCCCTCGGGTGAACCGGTACAGGGGATGTTCACACGTATACAAGATTGCGTGAATCGAGCGCTGATCACCAACGTGGCCGAGAATGAACCGATCCTCGACAGCAAGTTGGCGCCGGTGGAAGCGGGGGCGGGCCTTTCCGCGGCGATTCCGCAGGGCATGAGGGCGCTCTCGGTTGCGGTGAACGATGTCGTAGGCGTCGCGGGCTTCGTTACGCCGGGAACTACCGTTGACGTTCTGGTGACCGGCGAGTTGGTGGGTTTGAAAGGCGAAAGCGGCAACATCACCCGAACGATTCTGGAAAATGTTCGCGTGCTGGCAGCGGGACAGAAAGTCGAACAGGACCGCGACGGAAAACCGCAAACCGTACCGGTAATCACCCTGCTGGTGACGCCGGAAGATGCGTCGAAGCTGGCGATGGCGAGCACCGAAGGCAAGATTCAGCTGGCCCTGCGAAACACGATCGATACGGAAATATCCGATCCCCCAGCGGTGCTGCAGACGACGCTGTTTGCTCCGACAGCGGTACCTGTCGTGCAAAGGCCCGTGGTTGCACATAAAGAGGCTGCGGCCCCAGCCCCCTACACGGTGGAGGTGATCACCGGCACCAGGCGCGAGGAAAAGGAGTTTCCGGCACAGTGAAAAGCATACGGCAGAGCCGCTTGGGCCACATCGCCGGCAGGCTGACGATTCTCGCCGCGCTGTCGGCGAGCGTTATCACTGTGTCGCCGGCGCGGCCGGCGCCGCAACAACCCGCGCCTGCGCAACAAGCTGCGGAGAACGGGTCACAGCAGCTGCATCTGCTCGTCGGGCGTTCGCTCGTGATCACGTCACCGACGCGCCTGAAGCGGGTATCGATCGTCGATCCGACAATTGCCGAGGCAACAGTCGTCAGCCCTTATCAAGTGCTGGTGGACGGGCGGGCTCCTGGCGCTGTTTCGCTGCTGCTTTGGGACGAATCGGATCAGAGCCAGGTTTTCGAAGTTTCGGTCGACATCGACATTCTGGACCTGAGTGCAAAGATTCACGAAGTGTTTCCGAACGAGCCGGTGCAGGTGGAAACTTCGAAAGATTCCGTGATCCTTTCGGGCAAGGTATCGTCGCAGCAAGTGGCGGATAAAATTCTCGAAGTGGTGAAGAATGCGGCGCCGAAAGTAACGAACCTGATGGAAGTTCCGGTAGCGCCTCCTGGAGAAATTCTGCTGGAGGTGGAGTTCGCCGAAGTGGATCGGTCTGCGCTCACCCAGTGGGGGGTGAACTTGCTGGGGCTGCCGGGCAATCCGCTGGTCGGCACGACGTCGACCCAGCAATATTCGCCGCCGGGGTTGGTGAATTCTTCGTCGGGCACATCTTCTTCGACGGGAGGCGGCAGTGGTAGCGTCGGGTCGAGTCTCGGCGTCAGCGACCTGCTGAATATTTTCCTCTATCGGCCGGACATAAATCTTGCCGCAACGATTCAGGCGCTGCAGGAACAAAATATTTTGCAAATCCTGGCGCGGCCGAACCTGATGACCGAGTCGGGCAAAGATGCGAGTTTTCTGGCCGGCGGAGAATTCCCGTTTCCGGTGATTCAGTCGACGGGCTCTTCCGGTACATTTCCTGCGATCACGATTCAGTTCAAAGAATACGGCGTAAAATTGGATTTCACTCCGACGCTTCGAGCCGACGGACTGATTCACCTGAAGGTGACGCCCGAAGTGAGTTCGCTTGATTTTTCGAACGCGCTGACCATTTCGGGCTTTACGATTCCGGCGCTTTCGACGCGGCGGGTTACGTCAGACATGGACCTACGCGATGGACAGAGCTTTGCAATCGCAGGGTTGATCGACGACAACGTGACCTCAACCATGGAGAAAATTCCCGGCATCGGCAACGTTCCGATTTTGGGGAAGCTTTTTCAGAGCAAGTCGCTTAACAAGAGCAAGGACGAATTGATGGTGCTGGTGACGCCGCGGATCGTCAAACCCGTTGCGCCGGACCAGGCACCGCAGGGTCCGACCATGCAGGTGCCGTTTTTGACGCCGCTGCCGAAGGCCACGACGGATCAGCCCGTTGCCAAACCGTAGTGGCGGCGCGGACCTTTCAGGTGGAGTTTTTACAGGAGCTAGCCCAGCAATTTCGGAGAAGGAACCAGGTTAGATGCTAACGGCAGCAATCGCAACCAACGACCCGGCGGCGGCAAGTCAACTTCTGGCTAGTCTGCAGCAGACCGGGCTCGTGAGCTCGATCAAAGAGTGGGCCATTTCGGCCGATCGGCTTCCCGGGCCGGGAGAAGCGATTCCCGATCTCATTTTGCTGGATCTCTCGCGAGATCCAGATGCTTCCTTTGCATACGCAGCACAGCTGCGGCGCATGCGGCCAAGCGCGCGGGTGATTGCATGGTCGACAACGTATCCACCCAACCAGGAACTACTGTTAAGCGCGATGCGGCAGGGCGTGCAGGACTTCATTCCGAAACCGGTGGAGACCGAGGCCTTGCGGGAGATTTTGTCGCGCCTATATCAAGAGGGGCAACCGACGGATCGCCGATCGACCGAAAAGTTGATCGTGGTAATGGGCGCCAAAGGCGGCGTAGGCGCGACGACCGTGGCCGTCAATTTAGGCACGCAGCTATGCCTGCACAGCAAGAAGCGAGTGGTCCTGCTCGATTTCGCGCAGCCGCTGGGGAATGTTCACCTGCTTCTCGATGTGCATCCGCGCTTTGGGATTCGCGACGCGATCGACAATATGGAGCGGCTCGACAGCCATTTCCTTGGCGGACTGCTGACGCGCCATAAATCGAAGCTGGAGATTCTGGGAGGCGCGCTGCAGCCGGAACAATGGCAGAGCATCCCGGTACCTCCACTCGAACGGATCATCAACGTATCGCAGGCAAGCTTCGACATGGTGCTGGCGGACCTGGGATCGCAGTTTTCGTCGGATTGGAGTCCGGTTCTGCGAACGGCTCGGATGATCCTGCTGGTGGCGGAGGCGAACGTGCCGGCGCTCTGGACGCTGGAACGGCGGTTGCTGGCTCTCACGGGCTTCGGCATCGATCCCGAGAGGATTCGCGTGATCATCAATCGCTGGCACCGGAGCGATGAAGAAGTGCTGAAGAGCATCGTGAAGAATATCAAACGGCCGATTTTTGCCTGCCTGCCGAACGACTATCGCAAGGTGAGCAATTCGGTCAATCTCGGCACGCCACTGATGGACAATCACAACAACACGCTGGTCCACCATTATCGCGAACTGGCGATTCAACTGGCGGGTGTGGAAGCGGCACCGTCGACGAAGCGGAGCGGGTTCGGCAACCTGTTTTCGTTTCCGGCGAAGAGATAAGAGCGAATGGCGCAGAATCCCACATCGGCGGGACGAATCGATTTCGGCGCGGTGAAGGCGACGATTCACCGCAAGTTAATTCAGAAGTTGAATCTCGATCGCCTGACGGAAATCCGACGCGAAGACGTGCGGCGCGAAGTGGCGCAGATTCTGGAATCGCTGGTGGCGGGCGATTCGACGCCCATGAACCTGCAGGAGCGCGAGAGGCTCGCGCAGGAAGTCTTGGATGAAGTCTTCGGACTTGGCCCACTCGAGCCGCTGCTTGCCGATCCTAGCGTCTCCGATATTCTCGTCAACACATACAAGCGCGTGTACGTGGAGCGGCGCGGGATGCTCGAGATGACGGGAATCCAATTCCGCGACGACGTTCACTTGATGAGCATCATAGACAGGATCGTTTCCGCCATCGGACGCCGCGTCGACGAATCGTCACCCATGGTGGATGCACGGCTCCCGGATGGATCGCGCGTGAATGCGATTATTCCACCGCTGGCGGTGGATGGTCCCTGCCTCTCGATCCGGCGATTCGGGCGCGACCGGTTGAGGGGTGAAGATCTGATCGAAAACAGTTCGCTGACGCAGCCGATGCTCGAGTTGCTGGCCGGATGCGTGAAGGCGCGGCTGAACATTTTGATTTCGGGCGGCACCGGCGCAGGAAAGACGACCCTATTGAACGTTCTTTCCACTTTTATTTCCGACCGCGAACGAATTGTGACCATCGAAGACGCCGCAGAATTGCAGCTGTGCCAGGAACACGTCGTTCGGCTGGAAACCAGGCCTCCGAACATCGAGGGCAAAGGCTCGATTCACCAGCGGCAGCTGCTGATCAACTCTTTGCGTATGCGGCCAGACCGCATCATCGTGGGTGAGGTCCGCGGCGAAGAAGCGCTGGACATGCTGCAAGCAATGAACACGGGCCACGACGGCTCGCTGACTACGATTCACGCCAATTCTCCACGCGACGCTCTGAGCCGGCTCGAAACGATGGTCGCAATGGCTAATTTGAACATCCCCGAGACTGCTATTCGCAGGCAGATTGTCTCTGCGCTCGATCTGGTCGTTCAGATCAGCCGCCTTAGCGATGGAACTCGCAAAGTCGCATGTATGTCTGAGATTGTGGGGATGGAGGGCGAAGTCGCCACCATGCAGGATATTTTCGTTTTCCAGAAGCGGGGTGTGAAAGAAAACGGTCAGGTGCTCGGCGAGTTCGTTCCTACCGGGATCCGGCCGAAGTTCGCTGAACGCCTCGCGGTGACAGGCATCAAGTTGCCGGCAACGATGTTCGAATATCAGCAAGCGCGGCACTGGGCGTAGGGGGCTGGATGCGTTCGAAGGGTATTGAAATGAAATCGTTCGAGGAACGGAGGTAGCTTTGGCGGCGATTATCGCTGTAGCGACATTCGTGATCACGGGCGGTCTCTTTCTGCTCACCTGGCTGTTTGTTTCGGCTCCGTCGGAACAGGAGATGGTGCGCAATCGCATCCAGGCCGTTCGTAACGCGGAACGCCGCGGCGACGTTCCTCTGGATCTGCAGCTGCTTCGCGACGAAATGCTCAGCAGCGTCCCGGTCCTAAATCGCGTGATGATGACTCTTGCCTGCACGACCTAGATGCAGAGCCTTCTCTCGCAAGCGGGCATGAGGGCGAAGCCAGGGAAGATTCTTCTCGCCAGCGCCGTTGCCGGACTGGCTACCTATGTGATTGTCGATGGGACCGTGCACCTGGCGCTGGTCGCGGCGCCGGCCGCTCTTGTGGCGACGGTGGCTCCATTGGGTTTTGTCTCATGGAAACGCAAGCGCCGGCTGCGGCAATTCGAGGAGCGCTTTCCCGATGCTCTCGATTTGCTCGGCCGCGCGGTTCGCGCCGGCCACGCCTTCACCACCGGGCTCGAAATTGTTGCAAAGGAGACGGCCGAACCGGTCGCCTCTGAATTTCGCACCTGCTTTGAGGAACAAAATTTCGGGCTTCCCATGCGCGACGCGCTGGTCAACTTGACCGAACGCATGCCTTTGGTCGATGTGCGATTTTTTGTTACGGCTCTTCTCGTTCAGAAGGAGACGGGCGGCAATCTGGCGGAAATTCTGGATGAGCTCGCGCGTGTGATCCGCGACCGCTTCCGTATTTATCGCGAGGTTCGAGTGAAGACCGCGCAAGGCCGCTTGACGGCGGGCATCCTGATCGCGCTCCCGATTTTTATGCTTTTCGCACTGGAAGCGGTGAACCCGGCCTACGTGCGAGTGCTGTTTGACGATCCCATTGGTCCTCCGGTTCTGGCCATCGCGGGGCTGATGCAGCTGATCGGTTCGATTTTGATTTGGAGAATCGTTCACATCGAAGTCTAACGAAGGGGATTACCGGTGCTTTGGCTCATTACAGGCGTGACGTTTCTGATCAGCACCCTCTTGCTGTTCGCGTTGGTGTACGCGTTCATGCCGGGCGAGGTGGGGGTCGCAGAACGCCTTTCACGGCTGCTGGAGAACAAGGGGCCCTCGCAGGCGGCGGCATTTTCAGAAAAGCAAAGGGTTCGCCTCACAGACACGCTTTCCTGGATCGGCAAACTTAAGCCTCCCTCATCGGACGGCGGCTCGCGCTCGCAGCTGATGATGATTCGTGCTGGGTACCGCAGCCCGGCGGCGATCCAGGTGATCGACGGCTTACAAATCGTTTTGCCGGTGGTGTTCGTGGCTGCCGTCTTGTTCACCGGCATATATCACTACAATCCGTTTTCCGTCCTCTTGTTTGCCTTCGTTCTCGGTTACGTGCTGCCCGAAGCTTGGCTGCTTTGGAGAATTCAAGTTCGGCAGCATCGCATCCGTCAGGCATTGCCTGACGCTCTCGACTTGCTCGTGATCTGCGTTGAGGTCGGGCTGGGACTCGATCAGGCGCTGCTGCGCGTTGCGCAGGAACTGCGAATCGTCCACCCGGAGTTGAGCGAGGAATTTCAAATGGTGAATCTGGAAATGCGCGTCGGCAAGACGCGCCTCGAAGCTCTTCGTGAGTTGGCGCGGCGCACCGGCCTTGAGGAAGCAAAAGCACTCGTGGCAATGCTGATTCAGACGGAGCGGTTTGGAACGAGCGTAGCGCAGTCGCTTCGCGTTCATTCGGACGATCTGAGGACTCGCCGGCGGCAACGCGCGGAAGAAATGAGCGCGAAGACAACGGTGAAAATGGTCCCGCCGCTCGTAATTTTTATTTTCCCGGCACTGATGGTGGTAATCCTCGGGCCGGCCGTGATCACCCTCATGCGGGAATTAGGAACTACGCTGAAATGATCGCGGTGCCGTTGCGATATGCAGTGGGGGCCTTGCGGTGCAAGTCGATTCTCAAACTGGAGGACTAAGACATGGATAGCGTAACCCTGATACGAGTCGCGGCCGGAGCACTGGCTGTGGTCGTGCTGCTGGTGATTATTTGGCGGCGCAGGCGCAAGGCGATCGAGTAGTTCGGCAGCGGTCTGAAAATCGGGATGGGGAAGGCGGCGGAATTGGCATTCGGAGATAACAACGGAAGACGAGTCGTCTACGTTTACAATAGAACGCGGGAAACCTTCGTCGCCACAGAAGCCTCAGTGGCAGATAGCTACTTGCGCCGCCTGATCGGTCTGCTTGGGAAAACGAAACGGTGGGCCCGGCAGGGGTGCGGTCTTTGGATCGTTCCTTCTCGCGGAGTGCACACCATCGGAATGATGTTTCCGATCGACTTGATCTTCCTGAGCAAGAATCGAGAAGTTGTGCAGGTGGAAGAATACGTTCGGCCTTTTCGAATCTCGAAGGTCCTTCTGAAAGCGGACAGCGTTCTGGAACTCCCTGCTCACACCGTCTATCGCACCGGGACACAGGTGGGAGATCGACTGGAGATCGCCGCTCTCCGCCAGCCTCAAAACACGGAAGTGTTGCAACAAGGCCCCGCGGAGAAGTCGCGCGTGGCCATGCCGAGCTCCTGATCGGAACCGCTTTATCGCGCAGCTCGCTCGTCTCGTCTGCGTGCAGCAGCTGCTAGAAGATTTCCCTGTTTTGGCTTTTGGGGTCGTGCCGTGGCGGCTTACTGCGAAATGATCATCTGCGACGAACTTGTCATTTGGATGCTGGACTTGGGCATGAGCGGCAGCAGGAAATTAAAGTTATAGCTCACCTGCACCTCGACCACGCAACCGGGCGCGTTGGGAACTCCATTGCAGGTTACGCTTCCGCCCGGATTCCATGTCGGCGTCACCGTAAGCTGAGTTGCGTCAATCCCCGCCGGCACATTCGAAATGTAATTTTGGATATCGGTGGTGCTGGCAGGTCCGGATGGGCACTCCGCTGCCGGGCAACTGCTCCCGCGAACGATGGCATATCGAGTTGCTTCCCGCGCCGCGCCGGAAATGAAGTGATAGGCGTACATTGCCCGGCCAAAGTCGAGCACCCCGAACAGCATGGTTAGAAAAAGAATCAGGACGACGCCGTATTCGACCAGGTTGCTTCCCCGTTCATCGCCGGCAAAACACCTGATCCGGCGGCAGCGCGCCGCCGTTTTCGCGTCCACGTCGTGTCTCGAAACCTGGTCCAAATCGTTATCGCTCCTCAACCCTTTAGCCTGACCCACCATCTCGCTCGCCAAATCTGGCCGCTCATTGAGCGACGCGCATCACCACTTGCCCATTGAGCACGTACGTCGAAGGCAGCCCGGGACAGTGGATCAATGGCTGAAACTGGCCAGTCGTATTCACCTGCACGTACACAAGCATATGGCTGCCGGAACAATCCCCAGCTGCGCACGAAGAGGAAGAGCCATCGGCGCAGGTGCAGTAATGCGAAGCCGCTGCCGTCAACCCCGAAATGTTTTGCCCGTCGTTGAGCGCGGCATTCTGCATCCCTGTGTTGTCAGCGGCGGTCGCCAGGCTCTGCGAGCCGTATTGGACTCCCGCACGCGCCGCATTTTGCACCAGCATGCCAAGGTATGCCAGGCGCCCGACCTCTACAGCTCCCACCAGCAGCAGCAGCAAAACCGGCGTCACCACCGCGAACTCAACCAGGTTCTGCCCCGCTTCGCCTTCCAGGATTGCGCGAATCCCGGCCGCCTTCCGCTTTGATCTGGGCGTGGTCTTCATTTCATTCCGTCAGTATCGGGGCCTTAATCGGCGATCCGTTCGACAAGGACGAATAATCGCTGCCGAAAACGTTGTTGTTGCCGCGAACATCGAGCGAGCCTGCAACCGCGATCGTGTAGGCCGCTGTAGATCCAATATCGTCAAGCGTCAGCACTGTGTTCGGGTTGGCGAAATAGAGCGCCCCTTGAAACACCGGGTTGGCGCCCCCGTCTATTGTGGGAGAATTCTGGTTGTTCGGATCCTGGAATATCAGCACGCCGGAGTAAGTTCCCATGGTCGGTGCTGTAAGCGTGACAGCACCCAGGCTCGTGATCGAAACGGATCCACTATTCGCCCCGTTATAGAAGGTGACATCGTCCCCGGTTACGTTCCCGCCATTGATGGATAGCCCGTTATTCGCTGTGCGAGACGCCACCAATACATATAAGCCGGGATTAAAGGTCACGTTCGCGCCGTTATTAATCACTATTCCGCCGCAATAGACACCCTGCGAAAGAGTCCGGTTGCCGTTAATCGCGGGGAAGTTCGTATAGTCGCACCGGGCAGGATTCTGCTGGGGAAGGTAAGCCAACGGATCGCCGACGGAAACCATGTTCGTTTGCGGCGGCGGATTTACCCTCGATCGAGTCCCGTTGTTCGCCGTTCCCGAGACCCCAATCGCCGATGCCGAAATGTTGTCGGCTCTTCCGAGAACAGTGAAGTCGCCGTTATCGAGCACGGCGCAATCGGCCGTCATATCGACATTGCCGCCCCTTCGGCCCCGCGTGCCGATCGTTATGCTTCCCGGCGTTGCCTGCAACGCGTAAATGCAGCCTTTCCCGCTGCCCTGATAGGCCACGGCTCGCGCCTGCACGGTGGAACTCTGTGCTCCTCCGGGAGCCAGACGAATGAAAAATGTGGGCTGAGACTTCGATACGAGGACTTCAACGTAACCGGCTACGCCTTGGTTGGGGCCGGAGAGTGGCGGGCTATTCACCGTCACTGTGACACCGTTGGTGCCGTCCGTGAATCCATCCGCTGCCGCATCGGCGTCTGCGGCAGCGGTCATATCCCCATAATTGAGCTCGGCTGCGCCCGCAACGGCGGCGCTATCCGCTGCTGTCTGCAACTCGCGCTTGAGAACCCGCAGATAGCCCACGTCGATGGCCAAGCCCAGCACTGCGCCGAGCACCACCATTCCGAAAACCACCGAAACCAGCGTTTGTCCGGCTTCTCTGCTACGCCTCATTGCCACTCCGGCGCTCCAGACGCTTAGCCCTCATGGGAAAGTGTTTGCATATGGACACCATCACGTTCGCTACGAGCGCACTTTTGGAGACCGATATGATACCAGAGCCAGGCTGGACTAGCTCAGCTTCCTTATTCCCCTAAGTCGCTGCAAAAAGGGAGCTTGCGTGACTCATAGGCCGCTGACCCGTGCGTTTCAGACCGGAACCGATCAATCCGACGGATAGAAGCCCACGTCGGTATATGCAATTTACTTTCCTCAATCGTCTTCACGTACCGAAATTCGAAATGAGTGGCTTGGGAGATGGAGGATTCTTCAGGTCAGGATACTTGCAGGCTCAACTAAGGGACTCGGGTCCATGTCTGGTCGGGGTTGAACGATGTCATCGAGGACGCGATACTCGTTGTGTTTGGTCCCAAGTCCTTCTCGTAGACCGCGCCATCCTGGCTAACGATAAATGTCTTCACGCCTGAAGACCGGTAATCGGCGGGAAAAGCAACGAAGGCAAATCCGCCCGTCATCTCACCGCCGGCCATATATTTTCGCGCGCCGGTCCGGGCCTTCGGGCCCTGCTCCGTGAGTATGTGGTAGTAGTAGCCATGGAGCGGCTTGCGGCTTGTGTCATCATAGTTCGCCCGCGCGAGATAGGGCCCTATGGGGCTCTCATCTCCTTGAGAGTCTGCGGGCCAATACAGGCCATCGCGTTTCCCTTCTTGGCTGGTGAGACGATTGGCATACTCAGCCCTCGAATCGTAGTATTCGTGGTCAGCCATAGCCAGCGCGCGAAGCGCGTCGATCGTGTTCATCTCATTCTCACCGACGCGACGGTAGAGAACCTCCTGCTTACCGAGCACTGCGTTGAAATACCAGGCGCCGTTTCGTTCGACCAGCGGAATCGGCAAGGGCCAATTCTGCGCTCCCACATAGAGAGTCGTCTCGTTGTCCGGCTCCTTTACGAGCCGATGCATTTCGTCGTAGTTTTTTACGAACTGATCGATATCGGCTTTGCGTTCGTCTGCGTTGTCGCTCCACATGATTACGTCGCGTGCTTCCGGGCCGAGAATCAGCGAAATCGACTTTTCGTCGCTGTTGCGCGCCGCTTGATAAAGCGTAGTGGCGGCTTCGTTCGCCGAAGAAAACGTCTTGGCCTTGGGTTGTGCGGAAGACGCTGCTGCCGCCGGTCGCGCCGAGAGTTGTGGACTCGGCGCAGTTTGGGCCCGCGAGAATCGCGCTGTACACACGAGAGCAATGGGGAGCACAAAGAGCCCAATCACTGCAGAGTTAGACGGCCAGCGCATCAGCGAAGTAAATTTTGGCGAAGGTAACATCATAGCTCCTTGAAACAGACTCAAAACAGCAGGGCCCTATCGGCGGCCGCCGCCACCATGGGAGCCACCACCAGCGCCTCCCCCGTGAAAACCGCCTCCCGCAAAGCCGCCGCCGTGGAAACCTCCTCCAACGCTTTGCTGTCCGCGCGCAGAATAACCTCTGGTCGAGCCGCCATAGTTGGGGCGGCTGAAGGCGCCGGAATGGAGACCATCTCCGTCCCGCGGCGCTTGATAGCCACGCGATGAGTCAATTCCCGGTCTGCCGCCGCGTGCGAATCCCGGATTACCGTGATAATAGCTGTATCGATTGAAGAACGCCGGTCCGCCTCCCCAGTAGGGAGAGCCGTGAAAGAAAATGCCGTGGCTGTACCAATCCAAACCCCAGTCTCCCCAACCCCACCAGTAAGGTGCGAACGGGTCGATACCAAACCCGACACCGAAATAAAGTCCCGGGCCGTCCCACCATATGCCGGGGACTTCAACCCACCCAGGCCAGGGAGCAACGGCATAACCGTAGACACCCCAGGGATCATATGCCGGCACGTAAACCTCTTGAGGCGAGGCCGGATCGATGGATATATATCCGTGCTTGTCGGTGACTTTGATTTGGTCGTTGGTCTTGAGCTTGCCTTCCTTCTTGGCGTCGCGTCGCATCGCCTGAATCGCGTCCATCACGTCATTGGGCTGGTTCGAATAGGCGTCACCCAATTCGGAGGTCCAGGAAAGATTATAAGCCATGCTTTGAAGCACAGGAGGAAAAGGTAGCAGCGCCTTGACGCTTGCGTCCCAGGTCTGCTGATCGGCCTGGCTCGCGATCTGATCGGCCGGAAGGCTAGTACGAGGAGCGAGCCATTTGTATGCATCGGAGACTTCGTCTGGAAATCTCGACGCGGCCAGACAAGATGCCACCAGCGAATCAGGGTACAGGCCGATGGGCGCGACAAGTTGTTGAAGCTGCTGGGAATTCTCCATCGCGTAGGGCTGATCGTCCGGCGGAGGCGCTTGCGGAGGTTCGGCGGCTTGCGGCATCGAGGGCGCCGCGTTCTGAAATGCTACAGGAACGCCGGAGGCGCCCAATACGACTGATGCGACGGAAACAGCGATCACACTTGCGAGAATGGCGACACGTCTAAAGTGCCTCATGCCCTATCTGATGCTTAAGAGTGGCAGGAGGAGTCGCTCATTTTAGGACTCATTGGTCAGGAAAGTTGCAGTCCCACAAAACGTCATTCCGATGGCGGCGCGGCGCTTGTCGTTGAGGGGGTCCTTGAGGAGCCGATGCCTAACGCCATCCCAGAACGGGAGCCACGGTCGCGAGTATGGCTTCGAGCACATGCACGTTGTATGCAACGCCTAATTGGTTCGGAACGGTTAGCAACAAGGTGTCGGCCTCAGCAATCGCCTGGTCTTCACGAAGCTGTTTAACGAGAACATCGGGTTCGGCAGCGTAGCTACGGCCAAAGATCGCTCGCGTGGGCCCATCGATAAAGCCGACCGTATCCTGTTCCTCGCGGCCTCGCCCGAAATATGCACGATCGCGGTCGTCGAGCAGTACGAAAATACTGCGACTCACAGATACACGCGGCGCGCGCGCGTGACCGGCCTCTTTCCATGCATCGCGATAGGCACGAATCTGAGCGGCTTGTTGAACGTGAAATGGCTCGCCCGTCTCGTCAAATTTGAGCGTCGAGCTTTGCAGGTTCATACCGAGCTCCGCGGCCCAGACGGCCGTGGCATTCGAAGCTGCTCCCCACCAGATGCGATCCCGCAACCCTTCAGAGTGCGGCTCAATTCGCAGCAGCCCTGGTGGGTTTGGAAACATCGGACGCGGGTTGGGTTTGGCGAATCCCTTCCCGTCAAGCAGATCTAGAAATTCTTGAGCGTGACGCCTGCCTATCTCTGCATCCGTCTCGCCCTCACGCAGGCTATAGCCAAAATGCCGCCATCCATCGATTACTTGCTCCGGTGAACCGCGGCTGATTCCCAACTGCAAACGTCCGCCAGCGATGATATCCGCAGCCCCGCTATCCTCCACCATGTAATACGGATTTTCATACCGCATGTCGATCACAGCAGTGCCGACTTCAATGCGCTTCGTCCTCGCACCAACCGCCGCGAGAAGCGGAAATGGCGACGCCAGCTGCCGCGCGAAGTGATGCACCCGGAAGTAAGCGCCATCTATTCCCAGGCGCTCGGCTTCTATCGCCAGATCGATAGACTGAAGGAGCGCGTCAGACGCGGATCGAGTTTCTGATTGAGGCGAAGGCGTCCAGTGACCGAATGAAAGAAAGCCGATTTTCTTCATGGAGAATTAGAGTCCCACAGCAATTATCTCTTACTTCATGCATAGCTGCTTCTCAGACATGAATACGCCGAGGCATTGGACAAAATGGGGGCAAGCCCGAACCAGGCTGGCAACCGTTTTAAGATGAGTTACTTAGGAATGGTTGGTAGCGATACCGGGATTCGAACCCGGATTTCGGCCTTGAGAGGGCCGCGTGCTAACCCTTACACCATATCGCCATCCTCACAGCGTTCCGAAATTTTAGCACAAAAACAAAAATGCCCGGCCACCGTCCGCCGGGCCCGAGCCCTCGCGCCGTCCAAGCCGCATCACCGAATCGCTAAGTCCGCGCCGGTTCCGCTCGATGCGGTCCCACGGAATTCATCACGCGGCGCGCTCGCGAGAACAATCTTTCGAAATGACCTTTGCGCCAGGCCAGCTCGAAGAGATTGACCACGAGTGCGAGCACCAACAGGTAGGGCCACAACTCCTCGCTTTCAAGCCCCTGCGCGCCTCTTTCGTCGAGCAATTGCGCCACCGTCGGATCCACTGCGCCGCCGGTAACGCGCGAAAGTTCCGCCAGTAGCGGAACGTTCACCGCCGCCTTCAACTCCTCCGGCGCGCGCACGAATCCCACAGGCGGTAACGGGTTTGACGGCCCCTCTGCCGCAACGCGATAGAGCCCGCTCTGATCGGCTTGGATCGTCGCCTCGTAATGATCGGGCGCCGTTTCGTGCAACGCAATTCGCTGCACCGATCCATCGGGCGCCGTCGCGGAAACGGAAAGCGGCCCCATCGCTTTCAACATTGTCGCGGCCGTCTTGTCGGGACCTTCGCCAATATCGTAGGTCACCGCCGTCTCGGCTCCATCTTCGCCAAAACGAACTCCCGTCCGCACCATCGCATCGTGGCGGCTCATATCGCGCACAATCTGTGGCCAAAATGATCCGTAAGAGCGCCAGCCCACCCAGCCTGCGGCCCACCGCGCGCGCGAATCGGAAAGGAACGCTGCCACGCGGCCCAGCCCGAATTGCCATCGAACCAGCAGCGGCTCTCCCGTACTCGTGCGAAGAATCGTTTCCGCACCCGTGCGCGCCTTGGTCTTCACGAAGCCAAGTAACTGCGGTGAATGAGTGAAATCGATGCCGTCCGTAAGTTCCATCGGCCGCACGGGCACGGCATGCACCGGCTTCTCGACGATCTCCGTGTTCTCCAGATTCTTGGTTTCGTCGTCCACAATTTCCGTGATTTTGCTCGGGTCTTCGATCAAGTACGATTTGCCGCGGGTCGCATCGGCAATATCCTGCAGGAATTTGCTGTCCACGTCGTCGCCCACGCCGATCGTGGAGATCGTGATCCGATTCGCCGCCGCGTCCGCTTCCAATTGCGGCAGATCTCCGGGCGGCGACATCCCATCGGTCAGCAGAATGATATGCTTCCGCGTCGCCTGCGCAGGCGCAATCGCGTCGTAGGCAGCCTGCATGGCGGGATAAATCCTCGTGCCGCCGCTCGCCTGAATCGAGTCAATCGCAGCGTTAACGCCGGTTGATCCTTCCACCGCTTGCAGGGGGATCACCCAGTTGAATTCCTTGTCGAAAGCGATCAGTCCCACCTTGTCAATCGGACGCAGGCCCGCGATGCTCGCGCGAGCCGCTTCCCTCACCATCGCGATCTTCGGGCCCTCCATGCTGAGAGACTTATCCAGCACCAGCACCAGCGCCGTCGGCTGTTGCGGAGCGGGATTCGGATCGCCTCGCACCGGTAATAATTTCTCCAGCTGCGTTTGCGGCTCCTTCGCGAGCCGCGCGTTGCGATCGCCTCCGATAAAGACCAGTCCGCCGCCCAACGATACGTAATGAGTCAAGGCCGCGCCTTCCTCGTCCGTCAGCGGCTGGTCGGGATAATCGTCAAGGATCACCGCATCCCAATTCGCATTCGTGGGATCGGTGGGAAACGCATCGGCCTTCTGCACATCAATCTGCGCTTCATCCAGTGTCTTCAGCAGCGGGTCTGACGGGCCGTCTTTGCCCGAAATATAAAGCACGCTCGGCTTGCGAACCGCAATCGCCTGCGAATCGAGCGGCTGGCTCGAACCTTGCGCCGTAACACTCACGTCGAGCGAATCCACGCCGGTCTGAACGATATGCCCGTCAAGCTCCTCGGCATTACTTCCCTCTTGCAACTGCACCGCTTTCGACGCGACCTCCTGCCCCGCCGAAACCACGGAAATTTTCGCCGCCATCGCCTGCGAGCTTTCCAGTTCGAGCGACACCGTAAACCGCTCGCCGGAAAACACCTCTTCCGGCGCCGAAATTCCCGTCAGCTGAACCGGTAGCCGCGAAACTCCGCCCGACGGCACCGCGAAAATTGCCACGCCGTCTCCGCGCGCGCGTAGAGCCGCCGCCAGGGCATCGCCGTGCGTCTGGTTCCCGTCGCTCACCAGCACGATCCGTCGCGCACCCTGCTTGGGAAACGTGCTCAACGCAAGATCGATTGCGCCTTCAACGTCGGTTTCCATTCCCGCGGCAGGTACTGAATTATCGGGAATGGCCACCTTTTGCGGGTCGGCCGGCACGTCGTGCACTTCCGCATCGCCGGCAAACGTCACCAGCCGCAAATCCGCGCCGGAATTTGCCTGATCGATATTGCGCAGCAAAGTCTGGCTCTCTTCGATCGATTCGCGCGGCATGCTGGCGGACGTATCCGCGAGCAGCGTGACGGCCACATGCCGAACCGGCAGTTGCGCGCGCGGCCCAGCCAACGCCGCAACCAGGATCGCGTAGACTACAGCCTTCACCGCAAACGACGCTCGCGACGTGCCGCGCTTCTTTCGCGCCCATATCCACAAAACAGGCAGCGCGAGCAGTAGTGCGAGAAAGATCGGCCGGTCGAACGTCATGCTGCCGCCTCAATCATGAGTTCTCACCGCCGGCGTGGGCTTTCACCACCGGACGCGAAGATTCCGTGTCGCGTCCGCTTTCGCTCATATCAATTCCCAGGCTTCCCGGCGCGTGCGGCGCGGAATCGAGAATCTCCTCCGCCTTTTTCTCCCGCCGGAAATAAAAGAACCGCCACTCCAGCCAAAGCGCAATCAGCGCCAATCCCACCAGCCAGCGCCAAAGGTCCTGCTGCACGATCGCAATCGGTTGCACTTCAAGGGGGGCAGCCTCGGCTGCGGTCGGCGTCAGCCGAAAAGTCGGCAACAGCGGAACGTTCACGGGAACTTCCAGCGTTTCGCCGGACGCAATCACTTGGTAGAGCCCGCTCTCGCCCGCGTAGAAATGCGCGCTCGAATCGTCGCCCGCGAAGAGCACGTCGCGGCCGGAGGGCGCCACCACACGCGAAACCTGCATCGGCAAATCCACCGAACCCGCCGTCAGGAAATCCCCTTGCTCTTCCACCGTGTGCGTCATCCATTCAATCGACGCGGCCATCAACAGTGGAAACGCAGGCTCCTCGGTGAAATTGGAATCGAGAGGGTCGAAATCCGCCACCACGGACCTGCGGCCGTTCGCGTCATGCGCCACAATCAAAGGCTCGGCTTCCCCCTCTGCGGAAGTCGCCAGCACGGTGTCCCCGCTCCCAGGCTTCAACGCTTCCCCGGCCATCACGCTCACGTCGCGCGACTGAATCCAACGCGTCACCGGATGATCGGGATTCCAGTTCGTCAGCCGAACTCTGCGCGTCAAACCGTCCGCTGGCTCCAGAACAAACGCGATCATCGCCGGAGCCGTTGCTCCGTCCGGGATCGCGCCGTCGTAAATCACCACGTCCGCAGTCGATGGCGGCGTCGCGCCCGCGCGAATGAACTCTGTCTTGGCGTAAGGATTCGCCGAAAGCACTGCACGCATCTTCGCTTCAAACGTCGGCCGCGAAGTCACCACCGTCACCGCCACCGGCTGCGACGACGGTAGCACCATCGTCGCGCGGTTGTCCGCAGCCAGGCCGTCTCCAGGAGTAATCTCCGCCTGCAGCAGCCCGCCCGAAACCGACGTAAAATCGTCAGCCGCGGTCTGCGTCGCGCCCGCTGCCAGCGAAATCTGGTCTTCGCGGAACACGTGGCCGCCGACGGACAAACTCAGCGCCACTCTCGCCGGAACGTCGTTGTAATTCTTCACCTGCGTCATCAGGCCCCATTCGTCCCCCGCGCCCGCGCTTCGCTTCAGGGCCATCTGCGTGATGCCGATATTCTGCAAAGGCGGTCCGCTGCCCGCCAGACGCACCAGAAATTCCGGAGCTGCACTCGCTTCGCCGGTTTGCGCGCCGCCGTTCAGCGCCGGCTGGGCTTCCGCCGTCAACGACTGGCGGAATTCGTCCAGCGCGCCGGACTGCTTCTCGTCCATCAATCCGGGCCCGACGTAGACGAGCAATCCGCGCGTCGTGCCTGGCGCCGAAACTCCACTACCCAAAGCCGCACGCGCCTGTCCGAGCGCGCGCGGAATATCCGCCACCGCGCTCGACGACTCCAAACTTCGAATTGCGCCTCGGAGCGCGCTTCGATCCGTCGTGAACGGAACGAGCGGCGAGCCGTCCGAATCCGCGCGAATTAAAAGCACCCGATCGTCCGTCGGCAGGTCTGCCAGCAAATCTTCGGCCTGCGCGCGAACCTCCGCCAGCCACAGCGCTCCGTTCGCGCCGGCCATTTGAGTCCACGCCCCCGCATCCAGGACGATCGCCACATCGCGCCCCTGCGTAGCCGCGCCCCAGCGAGGATTGCCCAGCGCCGCAATCAGAAGCAGCAGGAAAAGGATCTGCGCAAGCAGTGCCCACGGCTCGCGCAATTTTCTACGGCGCGCGTTCGAAGCGCCCGAAGGCGAGCTCTCCCAGAACCGCAGCGTGGAAACGCGCAAACGCGCCGCGCGAGGCTGCCGCAAATAAAGCCACAGAGCCAGCGCCACGGCCGCGCCCGATAGCGCCGCAACCTGAAACACGCTCAGCGTGCCCCAGTTCATGCCACCACCCGGCTTCTGTGCAGCCCGCGCAACACGAATTCCTCAAACGGCAAGCTAGTAACCGCGCGTGCGTAGCGGCCGCCATTGCGCAGCGCAAGCCGCTGTAATCGTGTCGAAAATTCCGAGAAGTTCCGTTCGTACACAGCCGCGCTCTCCGCCGAGCTTTCCACCGCGCGCTTCTGCCCTGTCTCCGCATCCTCGAGCAACAATTCGCCAAACACCGTCGGGCGCTGCTCTTCCGGCGTGTGCACCTGCACCAGCACCAGGTCGTGTCCCTTCATTCGCAAAATCTCCACGGATCGTTGCGTGCCTTCATCGTCGAAGAAATCCGAAAGCAGCAGCACGGTTCCGCGCGAGGGAAAGCGCGCCAGGAATTCCTTGGTCGAAAAATAAATATCCGTTTGCCCGCCGCCGGTCATTCGTCCGAGAAATTCGGCAATCGTCCAAAACGATTCGCGCCCGCCCGCAACCACCAGCGGCTTGCTCAGCCGCGTGGCAAACGGCGCGATCGCCACCGTATCCAGATGCAGGAGCGCCAGATAAGAAAACGCTGCCGCCAGATGCAGAGCATAGGAAAATTTCGCGGGATCGCACCGCATCGACTCGCTGCAATCAACCAGAAGGCGAATCGGGATGCGCTCCTCCGTCTGGTAAGTCTTGAGGAAGAGTTTGCCCAGACGCAAGTACGCGCTCCAGTCAACCGAGCGCGGATCGTCTCCGGAGCTGTATCGCCGGTAATCTGAAAATTCCAGGCCTGGACCGACAGTCCGCGAGCGGTGGTCGGCCCCCACCACACCCGAGAGATCGTCGCGGCTGAGAAGAGTGAGCTCTTCGAGAGTTTTCAGAAATTCCGGATCGAGTGAGAGTGACTTGCCCATTGAAAAATATTTCGACGCCTGCACGGACTCATTACCCTTCGCCCAAAGGGACGAAGGGCGCCCCAACAATCTAGTTCTTCCGCACCTTCGCCGCGATCTCCTGCAGGATATCGTCCGGCGTGCGTCCGTCGGCGTGCGCCTCGAAATTCACAATGATTCGATGCCGCAAAGCGGAAAGCAGTAACGCGTCGATGTCCTCGACGCTCACGTTAAACCGTCCCTCGATCAACGCGCGGACTTTTCCGCCCAGAATCAACGTCTGCGCCCCGCGCGGCGAACTTCCGTACCGGATGTACTTCGCCGCCGCCGAATTCCCGGAATTCTCCGGATGCGTGGCCATCACCAGTTGCACCACGTAGTCCTGCACGTGCGGCGCTACCGGAACCGAGCGAACGACTCCGCGCAGCGCCATGATCTGCTGGCCCGTCAGCACGGCATGAACGGACGCTTCCGTCTTCTGCGTAGTACGGTCCAGAATGTCGTGAAGTTCACTCCGCTGAGGGAATGGCACGCGCAACTTGAAAAGAAATCGGTCCAGCTGCGCTTCAGGCAAAGGATACGTCCCCTCCATCTCCAGGGGATTCTGCGTCGCGATCACCAGAAATGGCTCCTCCAGCAGGTGCGTGGTCCCGCCCACGGTCACCTGCTTCTCCTGCATCGCCTCCAGAAGTGCCGACTGCGTTTTAGGAGTCGTTCGATTGATTTCGTCGGCTAGCACGAGGTTCGCGAAAAGCGGGCCTGGCTGAAAACGCAGCATTCTTCCGCCATCGCCGTTCTCATGGATCACGGTCGTGCCGATCACGTCGGCCGGCATCAGGTCCGGCGTGAACTGTATCCGGGAATACTTCAGCGCCAGCGTCTGTGCCAGCGTCCGCACCAGCATCGTCTTTCCCAAGCCCGGCACGCCCTCCAGCAGCACGTGTCCACCGGCAAGCAGCGCGATCAGCACTCCTTCCACGACCTCGCTCTGGCCGACAATGGCCTTCCCGATTTCCGCCCGCACCTGCGCTACTGTTTCGCCCACCGCTTCGATTTCCGGAGTCGCGGCTGCCGCTGTGTTCTTAATTTCCGGGCCCAAGGTCCCCTGTCCTTTTAGTGAAAAGCCGGCATCCTGCTCGGCGACGCCTACTTCCCGCTGTGTTGAAAGTAATCTCGCACGTATTGCCGGTAACGCGGCGGCACGCTGTCCTGTCCCGCGCCGCTTACCTTGGTCACCGCCTGCGGAGCCACATCCTGCATCGGAATCTGCGCCGTTCCCGGAGCCACGTCCGCACGATCCTTTCCAGGAGCTCCCCGGAAACCGGTCACCTGCAATTCCACATGTTCTTTGGCCGTGTTGGCGCCGAGCGCCGGGTCCTTATCCGTCCGCAGCTGCCATGGCGACGACCCATTCCCCGCCCCGGTATGTTTGCCGCCCATATTCGGCTTCGTCGGGTTTTGCGCGCCTTGCGAGTTCGAAGTCTGCCCCTGCGTCGCCGCCTGATTGGGCATGCTCGCGGCCTGGGACGATCCCGACATCGCCTGCATAGCGGTTGCTCCGGTGTTTGCCATCTGCGAAGAGCTTTGCGGCGTCTGCGGACTGTTCGCCTGCGATGAGAGCGCGCTGCTCATCAAATTCTCCAACGCTTGCAGCGCCTTTTCGCCTAGCGATTGTTGCCCGCCCGATGTCTGATTGCCCTGCTGATCCGTCGCCGAGGAAGCCTGCAGATTGGAAGTCGCCTGCGCTCCGGCTTGCTGGCCGGGAGCGGCTTGCCCGCCGTTCATTGCCTGGTTCTGCATCGCGCTGGCCATACCGGCAGGCATTGGCACCGCCTCCTGCCCCAGGTCCAGCGCCTGCGGCGCGGTCACCGCCTTTGCAGCACCGGTCCGATCCGCCGTAGGAGGCAATCCCGTCGCCTTGGGCCTATCCGTTGCCGCCCGATTCTGGTCGTTGCTGGCAACCAGGTCGGACAGCTCTTTCTTTTCTCCACGCACAAACTGCATCGCCCGCGCCAAAGGCGACATCGCGCTCGCCAGAGCGTGCGATTGCATGGCCTTTTCCCTCAGTCCGGGAATGGGCGGTCCGTACACCGAGTGGAATGCAAACAGTAAGGCTAGCCCAGCCAGCAGCGCCCAGGTGCGCCACATCTTGGGAGGCATCTGCAGCGGAAAAAGCTCGCGCGGCTGCACTTTCGCGAGATGCGAAAGTGCGTCTGCCCGCTGCCGCAGGATCACTTCGCTGGCGTCAGGCGCCGACCAAAAGTAAACCGCGGTTGAAACGCGGTCCCCTAAATGGCTCTCACGATCCAGCTCTTGCGCAAGCCCATAGGTCGAAGGCCTCATGTACCACGCCGCGATCGCACTGGCGATCGCGCTTGCCACCACCACCGCCAGCCCCGCAATCAAGGGCATTCGCACGGAGCGCAAAATTGCCAAGGCCGCCAGAAGCGCCAGGATCACCCAATCGCTGCTCGCCACCCAAAGCTGAAGCCAGCGATTCGCCACAATTCGTTGACGCACCACATCGATAGCATCAGCGAGCCGCGTCTCTAGAACCTCCGGCTGAGTTGTGAGCATATTAGCCTGACGCGTGCGCCCTCGATCAAGTTACAGGCACACGGGGTGAAGTAAGTACCACGAATCCAAAGTCTGAGTCCATACCGGACAGTGTCGCCCCCAGCCGGAAAATCCGGTAGCAATATATTTAGACGCGCACACGCCTGAACCGTGACCAGCCCCCTGACGACCAGGGCCTTTGCCCTATTGATGTGGAGCGCCGCCGCAGGCTCCGACAGAGGAAAGGTAGGTACGACACAAACCTCTGTCAGCCGCAGTGGCGAGATTCGCTAATCGGAGCCTTGACTCATGCCTTCGCCCAGTCGCATGTCCGGAAAGCTTCTGAAGACTTAGATGCACATGCGGGGAGTTTCAGTTACTGGGTAGGAGAACTAATAATGATACCCGCGATCCTTCGCCTCTTGCTCGCGTTTCTTGCGGTCTTCCTCTTCCTGACGCTCGAATTCAGTCATCTCCTCTTCGCTCATCTGGTAGTCCTCGCGCGAGGCGAACATCGTCCCCCTTCGCGAGTTGCGCGCGCTCCGGGCGCGCCGACGCGTCGCCGCACTCGAAAAATCACCGATCCCGCGCAGCGACGTTTCGAGCCCCCCCGACTCAACAAGCAACTCGCTCACCTTCTCCAGGAAGTCATGCAGATGGTACGGTTTGAGCGAATAGGGCAGCCCTTCGCGCTCCAGAATCGGCTGCGCCTTCTTAGCTTCCGTTGCCGGCACGAGAAAGAGCACTCGGAAGCGCCTTCGTAGCACTCCCGGCTCGTCCGCATCCTGCGGTATCGAAGCCTGCGCCAAATCCCGCATCATCATAAACACGTGGCCCTTCAGGTCGATCAGCGCCGTATTCACAATCGCCAGGTTCCAGGTGCCGCTCGCCAGTTCCGGCAATGCATGCGAAGCCGTCGGCACGATCCGTACCCGCCAGCCCTCGGCGTCCAGCACGTGCTTCAACGCACGCTGGCTCACCACATCGTTATCAACAATCAGGATTCCTACCTCGGGCACACCGGTACCTCCCTGGGGGCCACCAGTATAGTCAGCGTCGCTTGCCTCCGGCCAAATCGCAAGGGCCAGCGTTTCCTTGTAATCGCTGTCCCTCGGCACAGGCGAACAAACAGCGAAGATTCTCCTTGACAGGCGAAATAAAGGCGAATACATTCAACCTCTCAGCGACGAGACGCCAATGGCCACTTCTCCCCTGCTTCCCCCGATTCCTCAGACGCTCCGGCGTTCCCGGAGTCGTGCGAAACAGGGCAACCTCACTCTATTCCCCTCTGCCGCTCGCCCCGGCACTTGTGAGGTCCGTGAC
>Ga0210385_10000624_pt1 | contig 24186 bp, 25 predicted proteins | sample IncBWH26OmetaG_FD_160107 | JGI IMG/M metagenome (GOLD analysis project Ga0210385, IMG submission 160107) | Forest soil microbial communities from Barre Woods Harvard Forest LTER site, Petersham, Massachusetts, United States - Inc-BW-H-26-O ...
CGGGCCCAGCGACTACCGATAGTGATACTTGATCTTGCCCGCGGCGACTTCCTCGAGAGCGATCGTGAGGTAGTTCTTGGAGGCGGTCTCGATCATCGGCGGCGGGAATTCCTCGAAGGCTCCCTCGCCGAGGTTGTGGTAATAGCTGTTGATCTGACGAGCACGCTTGGCGGCGACGAGCACGCTCGCGTAGTTGGAGTCGACGTTGTCGAGCAGACGGTCGATACGGGGTGAGGTCATCATGGTGAGCAGGGGACCTTTCGTGGTGGACTTGCAGTGTAGCCGTCACCCTCGCGAATCGACCTACACGAGTCTTCGAGCGAGCGTTCAAGCCATTGTCGGTCGAGCTTTACGGGGTTCGATCCCGGGTTCAACTGCGCGGGTTCGATCCGGGTTCAACTGCGTCTTGGGTCGACCGCATCTAGCCCAACTCGGCAGAGACGATCGCCACCAGTTCATCGAGCGCATCTTCCAGACGGTCGTTGATGACTACATGACCGAACTCGTCGCGCGCGGCCAACTCCTGCTCGGCGACCGCAAGGCGACGCTCGACCTCCTCGCTGGCATCGGTGCCGCGACCGATCAGCCTGGTGCGCAAAGCATCTAGCGACGGTGGGGCGATGAAGACCTGTACTGCCTCGGGCATCGCGGCACGCACCTGGCGGGCACCCTGAACCTCGATCTCGAGCACCACCGGCGCTCCGGCGGCGACACGTTGCTCCAGCTCGCTGCGCAACGTGCCATAACGACGGCCGGCGTAGTCGGCGTGCTCTACGAAGTCACGGTCCCGTACGTGGCGCTCGAACTCCTCGCTCGAGAGGAAGTGGTAGTCGACGCCATCCTGCTCGCCTGGTCGCGGCGAGCGTGTGGTCGCCGACACCGACAGCTCGAGCTGCGGGAGGCGCTCCATCAACCCACGGATAAGCGTTCCCTTCCCCACCCCCGACGGTCCGGTGATCACAAAGACGCATGCCATGCGCGGGACCCTAATGTCGAAAGCGGCGGCGCGCCGTGGTGGGTTCCACGAGAGACCTGCAGTGCCGATGAGCAAGCCAGACGAGGACGCACTGACCGAAATGTGCTTCGCACATGAGGGAGGGAGGACGCAGTATGGCGTAGCTCAGCGGGGCGGCAGGCGCTCAGCGGCGCAGCAGGGAGACCAGCTCGCTGCGCTGGCGGTCAGAAAGGCCGCCGATCGTCTTGCTCGGCGAGATACGACAGTGGGCGAGGATCTTGTTGACCTTGACGCGGCCGTACTTGGGGACGGCGAGCAGCATGTCGAAGACCTTGGCCGTCTCGACGTACTCCGGCGGGTGCAAGAGCAGCGCGTGGATCGAGAGTCGGCCGGCCTTCAGATCGCGCTTGAGCTGTGCGCGCTCGGTGCGGATGAGGTTGGCGCGCGCAAGCGCGTCCATACGTTGATTGAGCGACCGCTCTGGGGCGGCAGACGGCTTGGAGGTCATGGTCGAAGACATCGGGCCCGTCGCGGTTGGCATGGGCGGCGAGTCTACAGACCCGAGCGCCTCGTTCAAGACCAACCCGGTTAATTCGTATGAAGCTCAGGTTGAGCTTTAGCTACGTCGAGGATGGTGGATGGTGCCGAGGCCCGTTTGCAGGGGTTTTCCGGCCGCTAAAGCTGACCGGTGCTGACATTCAGGAAGACATAGGTGGAGGTTCAGATACCTTGGTAAGCACTGGAAGTGGCCTGCCTATGCGCGAATTGCCGCCTGCGCTGGGTCGAGCACGCAATCCAACTCGGTGGCGATACGTGCGGCGACCGATGGGTCGCGAAAAGTCTCGGTCCCGACCGCCACGAGCCGTGCGCCGACATCGAGGAATTGACGAGCATGGAGAGCGCTCTGCACGCCACCCATCCCGACTACGGGGATCGCGACGCGCTTGACCACCGCCGCTACCTGAGCGAGCGCTACTGGGCGTATCGCGGCACCGGAGAGGCCACCGGTGACCCCGCCGAGCCAGGGGTCCGGCGGGCTGGGGGTCCGTTTGTGCCCATCGGCCGGCGTCAGCGCGGTCGCGCGCAACGTGTTTATCAGCGAAACGGCGTCGGCGCCGCCTTCCTGCGCGGCCAACGCGCAAGCCGAGACGTCGGCGCAATTGGGCGTCAGCTTGACGACAAGCGGCTTGTGCAGCTCTGCTCGGACGGCGCGCAGCACACGCTCCAGTGCGACCGGGTCGGCGCCGATGTCAAGGCCTGTTTGCACATTGGGACAGGAGACGTTCAGCTCTACCGCCGCGATCTCCTGACACGCGTCACACGCTTGCAGTAGCGCCGCGATCTCCTCGGCGGTCGAGCCCATCACGTTGGTGATGAGTGGCACGGGCAGCCGCGCGAGCTCTGGCAGATCCTCTGCGACATAGCGCTCCAGGCCCTTGTTGGGCAGACCGATCGAGTTGACCAGGCCTGCTTGGGCCTCCCACAGGCGCGGCGGCGGATTGCCGGCGCGTGGCGCGAGCGTGATCGTCTTGGAGACGAACGCGGCGAACGGGAACTGCTCATCGAGCGCTTTGCCGAATACGCGACGCGCGGCGATCGCGTCGAAGGTGCCCGAGCCGTTGATCACCGGGTGGGCCAGCTCGATGCCACAGAACTCGACACTCATCCTGGAGCTCCCATGTGATCGGACACCTGCTCGAGTGCGGCGCCGTCCACGACCGGGCCATCGACGCATACGCGCAAATAGCCCGCGCGTGCCGGTACCACGCAGCCGTAGCAGGCGCCGAAGCCGCAGGCCATGCCGGCCTCCAGTGCCAGCTGGGCCGGCACGTCGCGCTCGGTGCACAGTGCACGCACCGCCTCGAGCATGGGCGGTGGACCACATGCGTAGACGGTCGCCTGCGCATCGCGATCGAGCTCGGCGCGCAAAAGCTCGGTGACGCGGCCGTGATGGCCGACGGATCCGTCGTCGCTTGCCAGGACGGCATCCTCGAGCAGGGTAGCGCCTTCGCTATGGGCGCTGTCTCGGAAACCGAGTAGCGTCGCGAGCGGACGATCGGAGCGAAGCCCAACGCTTGTCTGGGACACGTCGTCTGCGTGGGGCTTCCCCTTGAGCTCGTCCTGCCAGATGGCAAGCGGGGCGATGCCGACGCCGCCACCGACGAGCAGCGCGCGGCGCCCCTGCTCAGGTGCTGTGAAGCCCTGACCGAGCGGCCCGAGCAGCCACAGCCCATCGCCCTCCTCGAGCTCGCACAACCGGCGCGTGCCAGGGCCGACGTCCTCCAGCAGGAAGTGGGCCTCGCCGTCCTGAAAGCGCGCGTAGGAGAAGGCTCGTGGCACATAGGGGCGCTCCTCCTCACCTGCTCCCCAGCGTTCGGCGGCTGCGAGCATCGCGAACTGGCCGGCGGCCGGTTCTGGGCCATACGGGTCGGCGGCCTTCAGGACGCAATAGGCGCCGAGCGTCTCATTTGCCGTGACGGTGAGCAGTCGCCGCCCAAAGGGAGCCAGCGCACGACCCGACCCGGCAGGCGATACGTCCGTGGTCATCTTGCTCGGGCTGTCATCGCGATCGGCTGGGCTTGGGCGCATCGACGGCGGACAGGTTCACGCCGCCTGCCTGCCTACCTGCCTGCCCCCCGTCATGGGGGGTGCCCTTCAGGGTGCGCCCCGTCGTGGGGTGTGTCTCGCCAGAGCTGCCGGTACCGCCATGCAGTTCCTGCAGGGACAGCACGTCAGGCTCGCCGAGCTTGATCGCCTGGGCGATCGCGCGCGCGGCCGAGACGGCGGCCGAGAGAGTTGTCAGACATGGGATTCCGTGGGCGATGGCCGAGCGACGGATCTCCCAGCCGTCGCTGCGCGCGCCCGACCCCGTGGGCGTGTTGACGATCATGTTCACCTCGCCTCGCTCGATCCAGTCAACGACGTGTGGGGAGCCCTCACCGATCTTGTTGATCGCCTTGACCGGCACGCCCATGTGCGCGATCGCCTCGGCCGTGCCGCCGGTGGCGAGGATGCGAAAGCCGTTGTCGTGCAAGATCTGCGCGACCGCGAAGACGCCCGGCTTGTCTGAGTCGGTGACCGTGATGAAGACCGTACCGGCGGTTGGCAGTGGCGAGCCGGCGGCCGCCTGGGCCTTGGCGAACGCTGTCGGGAAGTCGCGAGCGATGCCCATCACCTCGCCGGTCGAGCGCATCTCGGGGCCGAGCAGCGAGTCTGCGCCGTCGAAGCGATCGAAGGGCAAGACGGCCTCCTTGACAGAGACGTGCTCACCGAATCCGACGCCCTCGTGCCCGCTTGGCAAAGCGAGATCGGCAATGCGCTCGCCGAGCATGATGCGACAGGCGAGCTTGGCCAACGGCAGGCCGACCGCCTTGGAGACGAATGGAACGGTGCGTGAGGCGCGCGGGTTGGTCTCGATCACGTACAGGCAGCCGTCGTGGATCGCGTACTGCGCGTTCATCAAACCCACGACGCCCACGCCGAGCGCGATGTCGCGCGTGGCGGCTCTGATCTGCTCGAGCATCTCTTCGCCGAGCGAGTGCGGCGGCAAGACACAGGCAGAGTCGCCCGAGTGCACGCCGGCCTCCTCGACGTGCTGCATGATGCCTCCGATCCACACTTCGTGGCCATCGCACAGCGCGTCGACGTCGACCTCGACCGCGTTCTCGAGGAAACGGTCAAGGAAGATCGTGGGTCTGGTCGGCGGGTCGTTGGTGTCGGATGCCTGCTGATTTTGGGGATTTGAAGTTGGTTCCCTGCGAGCGTCCGCGGTCGGTAGCTCTCTCTGGAGGTAGTCGGCGAGTCCGTCGCTCGAGTAGACGATCTCCATTGCTCGTCCGCCGAGCACGTAGGAAGGCCTTACGAGCAGCGGGAACCCGACCTCCTTGGCCTTGGCCAGGGCTTCCTCGACCGAGTGGGCCGTCGCATACGGAGGGGCGTGGTAGCCGAGTCGATCCAACAGCTCACCGAAGCGGCCGCGGTCCTCGGCCAGGTCGATCGCATCGACGCTCGTGCCGAGTAGCGGTACGCCTGCCTCGACCAGACCAGCAGCCAACTTCAGGGGAGTTTGGCCGCCGAACTGGACAATCACGCCCTCGGGTTTCTCAACCTCGATCACGCCGAGCACGTCCTCGAGCGTGAGCGGCTCGAAGTAGAGCCGGTCGGAGGTGTCGTAGTCGGTGGAGACGGTCTCCGGGTTGCAGTTGACGATCACCGCGTCATGACCTGACTCGCGCACGGTCATCGCGGCGTGCACGCAGCAGTAGTCGAACTCGATGCCCTGGCCGATGCGGTTGGGCCCTGCACCGAGGATCATGACCGAGGGGCGCTCGCCTCTGCTCACCTCGTGAGCCGCTTTGCGCTCCCAGCCGGAGTAGTAGTACGGGGTTCGTGCCGGGAACTCGGCGGCACAGGTATCGACCGACTTGAACGAGCGCTCGCCGGCAAAGCTGGCTTGCGGGTCCTTGGCTATCTGCTCCAGCTCGGCCAGGAACCATCGGTCGATCGAGGTGCGCTCGTGGACCTGCGCGATGCCGACATCGCGCGCGAACAACTCGAGGATCGTCTCGTAGCGGTCGGCCGTCGGCGCGATCAGGCCGTCGAGCAGCTCTTGGTCGGTGAGAGCCTCGAGATGCGGTTGCTTGTCGAGCTCGCGCGAGCGCAGCGCCTTGGCAAAGGCTTGAGAGAAGGTGCGCCCGATCGCCATCGCCTCCCCCACCGACTTCATGTGCGTGGAGAGCGTCGGCACCGCGCCCGGGAACTTCTCGAAGGCAAAACGCGGCCACTTGACGACGACATAGTCGATCGTCGGCTCGAAGCTCGCCGGTGTGACGCCGGTGATGTCGTTCGTGATCTCCTCGAGCAGATAGCCGACCGCCAGGCGCGCGGCGATCTTGGCGATCGGAAAGCCCGTGGCCTTGGAGGCGAGCGCCGAGGAGCGCGAGACGCGCGGGTTCATCTCGATGATGCGGATCTCCTCGGTCTCGGGGTTGACCGCGAACTGGACATTGGAGCCGCCGGTCTCCACGCCGACAGCGCGGATCACGGCGATCGCCTGATCGCGCAATTGCTGGTAGAGCGCGTCGGTGAGTGTTTGCTGTGGGGCTACCGTGACCGAGTCGCCGGTGTGCACGCCCATCGGGTCGATGTTCTCGATCGAACAGACGATCACCACGTTGTCGGCTTTGTCGCGCATCACCTCCAACTCGAACTCGCCCCAGCCGATCACGGACTGGTCGATGAGCACCTGACCGATCGGGGAGGCCTCGATGCCGCGGCTGGCGATCAGCTCGAACTCCTCCTCTGTGCGAGCGATGCCTCCCCCTCGTCCGCCGAGTGTGAAGGCTGGGCGCACGATGCAGGGCAGCCCGAGTCGTGGCAGCGCGGCACGTGCCTCATCGAGCGTCGTGGCAATCGCGCTTTCGGGCATCTTCAGGCCTGCCTTTGCCATCGCCTCGGCGAACAACTCGCGATCCTCCGCACACGTGATCGCGTCGTAGTTGGCGCCGATTAGCTCGACCCCGTAGCGCTCCAGCGTGCCGTTGTCGTGCAGCGCCTTTGCCAGGTTCAGTGCCGTCTGTCCGCCGAGCGTCGGCAGCAGCGCATCGGGGCGCTCGCGCTCAATGATCTGCGTGAGTGGGCCGGGCAGCAGTGGCTCGACATAGGTGGCGTCGGCGAACTCCGGGTCGGTCATGATCGTGGCCGGGTTGGAGTTGACCAGCACGACCCTGTAGCCCTCCTCGCGCAAAACCTTGCACGCCTGCACGCCGGAGTAATCGAACTCGGCGGCTTGGCCGATCACGATCGGCCGAGATCCAAAGATCAGGATCGTCTCTATGTCGCTACGACGCGGCAATTCGCTCCAGGAAACGGTCGAACAGGTGCAGCGAGTCGTGCGGGCCGGGGCCCGCCTCTGGGTGGTACTGCACCGCGCCGCCCGGTACGTCCAGCAGTTCGAAGCCCTCGACCGTGCGGTCGTACAGGTTCACGTGCGTCAGTTGGGCGACGCCGAAGTCGGTATCCCAACGCACCGGCTCGTCGCTGTCGAGCGTGCGTGCACCGCCTGGGCCGAGCACGGCGAAGCCATGATTTTGCGAAGTGATCTCCACACGACCCGTCTGCAGGTCCTTGACCGGGTGGTTGGCGCCGCGATGGCCGAAGGGGAGCTTGTAGGTCTGAAGACCCAACGCTCGACACAGCAGTTGGTGGCCGAGGCAGATGCCCCACACCGGCCTCTTGCCGACGATCTCGCGCACCGTGTCGACCACATAGCCGAGGGCCGCCGGATCTCCCGGACCGTTGGCGACGAACACCGCATCGGGATCGTCGGCGAGTAGTTGTTCGGCCGAGGTCGAGCATGGATAGAGCGCCACGCGCGCACCCCGCTCGACCAGATTGCGCACGATCGAGGACTTGATGCCGGTGTCGAGTACCGCGATCAACGGCCCCGCCGCCGCAGCTTGCGAGGGTGCGCCACTTTCCTCTCCGTTGCCTCGAACGCTCATGTCATCGTTAGCTCCCGTCCCCGCTCCATGAACGCTGACGCGGTTGGGGGTGACGACGGAAGCGAGGTCGAGCCCGCTCATCGATGGCTCGGCCGCGATCAACTTCTGTGCTTCGTCCTCGCTCACGTGCCGGGGGAAGATCCCCCCGCGCATCGCGCCGGCCTCGCGAATGTGGCGCACGAGCGCGCGTGTGTCGACGCCGCTGATCGCAGGCACTTCGCAATCGGTGAGCCAATCGAGCCAACCTCGCTCTGCCTCTGGGGCGTCCTCTCGGTTGCACGCCTCGCGCATGATCGCGGCGCGAGCCCAGATGCGCTCGGACTCCATCGCGCGCCGGCTGACTCCATAGTTGCCGATGTGGGGATAGGTGAAGGTGATCAACTGGCCGGCGAAGGAAGGATCGCTGACCGACTCCTGGTAGCCGGACATGCCGGTCGTGAACACGACCTCACCCACCGCGTGCGTGTCGGCGGCACACGCCTCGCCGTCGAAGTAGGCGCCATCCTCCAGCAGCACATATGCGGTCGCGTCACTCATGAGGCCTCAGACGATGAGTCTCTGGACTTCCTTGAACTCCGGGGTGCCTGCTTGCTCGAGCAACTCGAACAGGACGGACTCGACCGTGCTGACGGTTGCTCCTGCGCGCGCCAGACGCTCCAGACCGCGCTCGTAGTCGAGCGTGTGGCGCGAGCCTACGGCGTCGGCTGGCACGTGAACTTCCAGCCCACGCTCGAGCAGGTCGTGGGCAGTCTGGGAGACGCACACGTGAGTCTCTATCCCGCACACGATCGCCTGGGTGCGCCCACCCAGATCGAATCCGTCGGCGCGGACGGCCGAGAAGACGGTCTTCTCAATGCGCGGTTCGTCCTCGAGGTCGAGCTCGGGTGCGGTGTGACCGAGGCCCTTGGGGTACTGCTCGCTGACGATGCGAGGCACCTCCAGAATGCGTGTACCACGTACCAGCTTCGAGCAAGCCTGTGCGACCGCGTCGAAGCTCGCGTATGAGCGAAAGCCCTCCTGCACATCTACCACGACCAACACCGCCTTGTTGCGTTCGAGCAGGCTCACGAACCCACCACCGAAAAGGCTGGCTTGCGATAGGCCACGGCGCCCGCCGCCACCGTCATCAGCACACGTCCGGTGAGACGTCGCCCGGCAAAGCAGCAGTTCTCCGAGCGACTCTCCCAGCCGTGCTCGCCAGCCACCCACTCGACGGAGAGATCGCAGAGCGTGAGGTTCGCCGGCTCGCCTACGGCGATACGCGGAGTCGGCAGATCGAAGAGAGCGGCCCCGGCGGTCATCCGCTGGACAAGCAACGCGAGCCCGATCGTTCCGGGCAGCACAAGCTCGGTGTGAAGTGCGGCGAAGGCCGTCTCGAGGCCCGTCGTACCCATCGGCGCCTGCTCGAAGGGGACCTCCTTTTCATGGGGCGCATGCGGGGCATGGTCGGTTGCGATGCAGTCGATCGTGCCAGAGCGCAAGCCCTCGATCAAGGCGAGTCGATCGGCCTCGCTTGCCAGCGGCGGGTTCATCTTCATGCGCGTGTCCATCGAGCGCACGTGCTCGTCGGTGAGCAGCAGGTGATGGGGAGTGACCTCGGCGCTGACGCGAAAGCCGCGTTCCTTTGCCGCGGCGACAGCGTGCGCCGACGCAGCGCAGCTGAGGTGTTGGAAGTGCACTCGTCCGTCCTCGTATCCGGCCAGCTCGGCGTCGCGGGCGACCATCGTGGACTCGCTCACGCTTGGGATGCCGCCGATTCCGAGCGCTGTGCTGACGGCGCCCTCGTGCATCGAGCCGCCGTGGGAGAGCGAAGGGTCCTCCTCGTGCAGTGTGAGCACCCCGCCACACAAGAGTTGATATTGGAGCGCCTTGCGCAGCACGCCGGCGCTTGCGACCGGACGCCCGTCGTCGGTGAAACCGAGCGCCCCCTCCCCCATCAGCTCGGCCATCTCGGTCAACGCTCCGCCCTCGAGGCCACGCGTGATTGCGGCCAGGAAGCCGACGGGCACACGCGCCTCCCTGGTGGCCGCCTCGCGCAGCGAGCGCAAGAGCGGCGCCGAGTCGATCACGGGGTCTGTGTTGGGCATCGCGATCACCGCGCAGAAGCCGCCGACGGCAGCGGCGCGCGTACCGGTTTCCAAGTCCTCCTTGTGCTCCTGGCCTGGGCTGCGCAGGTGTACGTGCGGATCGACGAAGGCGGGCAACAGGTGCTTGCCCTCGCCTTGGGCCACCTCGGTGTCGCCGTCTGTGCTCAGCTCGCCGGCGGCGGCTATCTCGACGATCTGCCCGGCACGCACGAGCACATCGGCCGGCGCGTCGAGGTCGCTGCGCGGATCGAGCACGTGTGCGCCCCTAATCAGCAGGTTGGCGTCTGCGCTCATGCCGTGCACCAGCGGTGGAGCGGCCTTCATGCGAGCCTCGCCCCACGCGGGGCCTTCATGTTCGGATTGACGTTCACGCCAGTTGTGGTTCGGGGACGGGACGGAATGCGCGCGAGCCCGAGAGCAGCTCGTAGAGGACCGCCATGCGCACGACCACGCCGGCCTCGACCTGTGCGGTGATCAGCGCCTGCGGCGAGTCGGCCACTTCGCCGGAGAGCTCCACGCCGCGGTTGACCGGCCCTGGGTGCATGAGCAATTGCCGCGGAGACAGTCGGCGCGAGTTGATCTGGAAGCAGGCGGCGTACTCGCGCAGCGACGGTACCCACGACTCGTTCATGCGCTCGTGCTGCATGCGCAAGGCGTACACCACATCTGCTTCGCCCAGATCGTCGAGCGTGTAGCGCACTTCGCAGCCGAGTTGCTCGATCCCGCGGGGGATCAGGGTAGGCGGTCCGGCAACCGTCACCTTGGCGCCCATCTGCTGAAAAGCAAGGATGTTCGAGCGTGCGACCCGTGAGTGAGCGACGTCTCCCACGATCCAGATCGACGTTCCGTCGAGCGGGCCGAAGCGGCGCTGCAGCGTGTAGACGTCCAGCAGCGCCTGTGTGGGGTGCTCGTGCTTGCCGTCGCCGGCGTTGACGATCGCCGCGTCGGTCCAACCCGAGACGAGCTCGGCGGCTCCCGCCCACGGGGTGCGGATCACGATCGCGTCGGGCTTGTGCGCGCTCAGCGTCAAAACCGTGTCCTTCAGCGACTCGCCCTTCTCGACGCTCGAGCCGCTGGAGACGAAGTTGACGACGTCTGCGGAGAGGCGCTTGGCGGCCAGCTCGAAGGAGCTGCGCGTGCGCGTGGAAGCCTCGTAGAAGAGGTTGAGCACCATCCGCCCGCGCAAGGCCGGCACCTTCTTGATCTCGCGGTCGGAGACCTCGGCGAAGCGCGAAGCCTGCTGGACGATCCGCTCGATCGTCTCGCGGTCGAGATCCTCGATTGAGAGCAGGTGGTTCATGCGCTGTACCGTGCTCCTCCCCCGCGCGCGGGGATGGCGTTCCTAAGCGGAGCGTTCGCGAGCGGAGGATCCATATGTCGAAGTGCGATATTCCCCGGGCGCTCGCGGGGCATCGCGTTCTTGAGCTGCCGGTTCACGCGCCCATCTCCACCGTCGCACGCCCGATCGCCACCTCGTCGATGCCGTCCAACTCGCGGACACGCACGCTTACATGCTCCTCGCGTGCGGTCGGCAGGTTCTTGCCGACATAGTCAGGGCGGATCGGCAGCTCCCGGTGGCCGCGGTCGGCGAGCACCGCCAACTGCACACGGTCGGGGCGACCGTAGTCGAACAGCGCCTCGATCGCGGCGCGCACGGTACGCCCCGTGAAGAGCACGTCGTCGACGATCACGATCGTGCGCTCGGTCGGGTCGAAGTCGATGTGCGAGGCATGCACGACGGGCGCCTGCGGACGCGAGGCGACGTCGTCGCGGTAGAAGCCGATGTCGAGGTCGCCGAGCGGGACATCTTCTTGCAAGAGGTCGGCCAGCAGCAGTTGCAAGCGCCGGGCGAGGATTGCGCCGCGACGGTGAATGCCGACGAGGGCGACCGTCGAGGGGGCCGGGTTTCGCTCGTCTATCTCGTGGGCGATGCGTACCAGCGCCCGCGCTATCTCGTCCTCGCCGAGGACGATCTTCCCATCTTGCATTCGTTTCCTTCCTGGCCTCACCGGACCGGGTTAAAGGAGCAGCATGGCGACTGTATCAAGCTGCGCGGAAGCGAACTCTGTTTCGATCGGTGCACGTACAACCCGGTCGGCCAGCACATGTGACTATGAAGCTGTTCAGGTCGGTGCATGCACCGACCTGCGGGGCCGCACATGTGCGGCCCCGGACCGGCCCGCATGCGGGCCGGTCTTCCCCGAATATATTCACGATGTGACGGCCGGCTCCGCGGGAGTCTCGGTCGCCCGATCGTGGTTCGCCTGCTCACGCGCACGACGGTCCGACCAGCGGATCAGCTCGGCCGGGCCCTTCTCTGGGAAGGGAATGTCGATCGTGTCGAAGTCGCGTGGCGCCTCCGTCGCGGCGAACACCGAACGGGCCTCTTCACGCAGGTCTCCACCTGGGTAGCGAGTGGAGATGTGCGTCAATGCGAGCAGTCGTACCTGTGCGTCGCGGGCGACTTGGGCCGCTTGGCGCGCGGTTGAATGACCGGTCTGGTGCGCCCGCTCCAGCTCCTCCTCGGCGAACGTGGCCTCGTGTACGAGTAGGTCCGCATCGTGTGCGGCATGCATCAGCATCTCGCAGGGTGAGGTATCCCCAGAAATCACGATCTTGCGACCTTCGCGCGTGGGCCCCATGACCTGCTCTGGGCTCACCCCGGCGACGGTCTCCCCACGCGTGAGCCTGCCGAAGTCGGGCCCCGGCGTGACGCCGAGCTGCTCCGCGAGCTTGGGGTCGAGATGGCCCGGCCTGGAATCCTCGACGATCGCGTAGCCGTAGGCGCTATTGGCACGGTGGCTCACCCGGATGGGCGCCACGGCATAGCCGTCGAACGCCACGTCGTCGTCGGCCTCGAGCTCTGTGAATCGCAGCTCGTACGGGAGCCGGCCGTAGATGAAGCGCGTCTGCTCCATCATCTGGGCAAGCCCTGGAGGCCCGTAGATCGCCAGCGGCTGGTCGCGTTCGCGCAGCGCAAAGGACTTGAGCATCCCTGGCAGGCCAAGCCAATGGTCGGCGTGAAAGTGGGTGATGAAGACGCAACCCACGTCTGTAAGCCCAACGGAGCGCATCAACTGGCGCTGCGTGCCTTCGCCGCAGTCGAACAGCAGCCGGTCGCCCCCGCGACGCATGAGGATCGCGGGCAGCCCGCGGCGGGGGCTTGGCACCGAGCCGCCTGTGCCTGCGAAGAACAGGGAGAGGTCCATGTGCGCAACGGTAGCGATCGTCGCTCGATACGGCGATAAGCTCTGCAGGCCAGGGTGCCATGGACGGTGCCGCTAGCGCCCGTAGCTCAGTGGATAGAGCGCTCGCCTCCGGAGCGGGAAGTCGCAAGTTCGAATCTTGCCGGGCGCGTCTCAGAAACACCTGCAAATAAGCTGGTTTGCTCGACCGGCTCGGGGTCTGCATCGGGCGTCTTGGGACTCAGTGGCCCAAACGATGGCCCAAACCCCTCCGAGTGGGGTCCGTAGAGGGCGTTGCGGGCATCTGCGAGCAGCGCGTCGAAGGCAACTCCGTGATCGCGCTTGCGACGATCGAGGAGCTGCGCGTACACGTCGAGGGTCATCCTGCTTTCGGCGTGGCCGACCTGATGTTGGACGTAGGTCACGTCGAAGTTGGTCGCCAAGAGCATGATCGAGACGTAGGTCCGTCGCAGGGTGTGAGGCGTGACATGTGGGAGCGGTGGCAGGTCGCGCTCGGTCAGGCGCTCATTGGCGAGGTTGACGGCCGGTTCCAAAATGCGTTCGCGGACGTTGCTCTCATCCCAGCGCTTGCCGCTGCGGGTGCAAAAGAAGTGTGTGTCGGGGCCTGTGGGATAGCCATGTCTGATCTTGTCGGCGCGGTAGGCAAGTAGCTCATCGCGCAGGCTGGGCGTGATCTCGACATGGCGGACACCTGTGGGCGTCTTGCTGTCGGCGATCCACAGTCGCGCGCCGTTGGGGTCATGCAGGCGCACATCGCGCTCCAAGATGTCGAGCGTTTCAGCGATCCGGGGACCGGCGTAGCCGAGCATCGCGCACACTGCGCGCCAGCCGATGCGGTCGTTGGTCGCCGTGTAGGTCTTGCCCTGCGCGAGCATTGACATCGACCCGGCGCTCAGCCCGTACTCATGTCGGAGGGCGTATTGCGTCTCCCCTCGCTTCAGGCGAGTCCGGATCTCCACCGCCTGTTCTCGGGTGAGCTTGGCACGCTTGCTCGACCTGGGCGCGGTCTGTAGATAGTGCGCCGCATCGAGCAACACCACGAGCTGGTCGATCTCAAGGAAGGTCCGTGCGGGCTTTGGAACCTTGATCTTGAGGTCGGGGTCGCGGGCGGGATTGTCGTTCCGAACTTTGTCCTTGACTGCCTGGGCGAGTATCTGGCCGAGCAGGCGCATCATCATCTGGATCGAGCGCGGTGAGAGTGGCCTACGCAGCCGCCCGTTCTCATCCTCGGCGCGCGCGCCTGCTGCCGCGATCTTCTTCAGTGCGTCGCTGTCCTTGAACAGCTTGCCGCGAAAGCGCAGACAGTCCACGTTGCTGATTCTCGCCACAGGTGCCCGCCCGAAAGTCGGGAGGATGTACTTCTTGAGACGCCAGAGATAGTCCTCGTAAGTGTTCTCGGCCAGCGGTCCCTCGCCAATCTCACCGACGCGCCTACGCTCAAGCCAGTCGGAGGCGTACTCGTGCATCGTGATCCCGGCGGCGTACTCGTCCTCGTCATGGGCGGGCTCGGGCTCATAGCGCGCAAGCACCTGCTCAATCGGGACGCCGGCGCTCAACTGCGCAAGGATCATCTGAAGCTCGCGGCGTCCCCTAGCCTCTGTCCAACCGTCAACATCACGGCCGAACACGACGGGATAGCGCTCTCCCTTGTGCCGAAACCGGGCACGGACGCTCGATGTTCCGTCCCTGAGCTTCCGCACTTCGACGCTGCCGCTAGCCGGGCGCGGCATCACGCCCTCCTTTCTCGACTCGAAGACGACATGATCCTGTCCGCATCGGACTCATAAGGGATCAACCCAGGCCTCGTCGCTGGTGAGCGCTTCTTGCGCGACCGTCCAGTCCTCCGACGTGCTTCGTCCGATTTCGGCGCAGGCCAAGCGTTCTGCACGCGCTGAAGGTCGAACCGCAATCGACCGCGTGGCCCTCCGAGCCGGATCGCACCAAGGGTGTTGGCGTGCGCGTAAACCCAATCGCGCTCGACGCCAAGCAGCGCCGCGAGTTCGGCGGCATCTACGAATTGCGCCGATGGCCACGTCTGCGTCGCTGCGATCAGGTCGGCTACCTGCCGCGCGATCTGCTCGATGTCGGCTGGGTCGAGCTTCATGGACGCGAGGGCTGACAGAAGCACTTGCCGAGCGACTTGTCGCTGGTGATGTGTGACGTGGACACTGAGGCTTGAAGTTGTGGCATCGGCTCTCTGCCTATAAGCCGAGTACCCTCGCCGCCGAACAAGCCGGTTGGTCTGCCAGTTGTGTGAGGTCATGGTGGCTGTGATCTTCGATGGGATTACGTCTCTACAGCAAAGTTGGGCGCGACCGAAATGAGCGCCACGCCCAGTCCTGCGACGTGGCGCTCTTCAAGGCGTCAGGCGCCGCCCGCGCCCAATTCGTCAGCGCGGCGTGCTGCGCGCGTGGGGAACACAAACTCCCCAAAGCGATGGACGAGTCCCATCCCGGAGAGCCTGCCTACAGCGTCCGCCGCACCGATACGCGTGTGGAGTTCACAGGCAATCTCATCGACGGTCCACGGCCACGGTGAGTCGCAAAGCATGAGGTTCAGAACGCAGAGATCCCGGTTCTCCTCCCTCACGTTGTCCTCGAACTTCTGATCGTCCTCAATGCAATGGTCTGGCATCGGTTCCTCCTTGATCTCGGAGGCTCCGGGAACGGCTCTAACGAGGGGGACGCCCAGCCGGTGTCGGTAGGGTGTCTGACGCCCCGGGAGTTTGCGCTCTCGGTGCCACGGGGGCCGGGCGCTTACACGTCGCGGCCCCCATTCATGTATATGGTGATGAAGCAAGATACCACCGAATGAAACAGAATGGTGCACAATGAAGCAAACCAAACCCGATCTCGTGACATTCAGCGTGCGCCTTGAGCGCGAGACTGCGGAACGACTCCGCAAGATCGCCGACAGCGAACACCGGACCGTCGCGGCCGAGTTGCGCCGCCTGGTTGAGATTCATATCGAGAAGCACGTAGCGGATCGCTGAAGCTCCAGACTCGCGCCCTTCAGCGTTGTCCCTATCCGTCTTCCGAACCGCCAAGGTAGTCATCGGCATACCGCACCGACTCAAGTCCATCCTGCCTCCGACTGCCGCCAACCTGCACGGCCTTCGCTCTACCGTCCCGCACTCTCTTCTCCGTATCTCATCCCACTGAGACCAATCAACAACGCCTATTGGAATCACCTCGATGCACCGACGCTTCCCTTGCTGTCGCCTCTAAGCCGTTCTCTCGTTGTTTGCACTCGACCTTCGCTTGCTGCTGCCCGCTCGCTCCCGCTCCCGCTCTGCACATAGCCTCGCCTGAACATCTGTGATGTGTTGGGTCGAGGAAGGGGGTCCCCGGGTTGGAGCGTTAGCGGAGAGGCGGGGACCCCCTTCCTCGGGCTAGGTGCAGAGCCAAACTTCGGGAGCGAGCGGGCAGCAGCCTGTTCGTTTGGGTGTTCGGCTTATAGACGAACACCCAAACGAACACCCGAGGCGAACAGTCCTAGAGACGTGCGAGAATGACGAGAATGACTAAGACCGAGCTACATGAGCTGGTGGAGCATCTGCCTGAGAACACGCTCGACGGCGCTGCCGTCCTGCTGCGCAGCCTTTCCAGCGGCCGGATCGATCCGGACCAGGCGTGGTTTTGGACCTCGGACTGGCTTTCCGGTGAGTTGGAAGCCGACCGCGAGGCGAGGACTGAGCCGGGCGTCGTCTATGAGGACGCTGACGCCTTCAAGGCCGCGCTACAGGCCGTCCGCAGCGAGTAGTGCCGACCTATCAGGCGCGGCCTCGGTTCCTGCGCGATTTCAAGGGCCTGAGCCGGGAGCAGGCGGCAGCGTGGGACAAAGCACTCGATCTGTTCATAGCGTGCCTTCGGAGTGGGAGATTCGAGCCGGCCTTGCGCGTCAAGAGGGTGCAGGGGTACCCGGGCGTCTGGGAGATGACCTGGGCTCCTAATGGACGCGCCACCTTTGAATATGGCGATGAGATGCAGCCCGGCGAACCACACATCATCTGGCGGCGAGTGGGCACGCACGGGATCTTCCGCCAGCCGTAAAGACGCATTCGAATGTCGCCAACCGCGCTACTCGCAACGCACGTTGACGGTAGTATTTTCGGTGCAACTTCGGTGACGAATCGTTACAGCATCGCCACGAGATCTTTTAGGGCTTCAACGCAGTTGATGCGATAGTCCTCCTTGACTTGAACTCGGTGACCACCGAGATCGAGTCGTCCAGATGGGAGTGAGTAGAAGGGGCATCCTCTAGCGAACGCTACAACGCCTGTAGTCTGGAAGTCGCGGATATCGACTACTCCATCTTTACGGTTGGCGAAGTTGAAGATCTCTGGATTCGAAGTAAGCAGTCCCTCTACATCCTTGTCGATCGAGCGCAGGACTGCGGCGTATGCCGAGGCCGAGCCCATGTACTGCGTGATGCGGTTCTTGGCAATCAGATGAACCTTGGGCAGGTCCCGACCCTCTTGATGGAGCTTCGTCGCAAATGCGTACGTCGAGTAGATCTCGGATGGGAGCTTGAGTCCGTATACGAGCGAGAAAGCGTTCTGTATCGCGCGCCGTGACGAGTCATCTGCCATCACGGGCAAAATCAGACCCTCGACGGCCGATAGTGCGATCTGAGTGTAGATCGAGAAGCTCGGATTCATGTCCACGAAAATCGTGTCGTAGTCGTCGTCGATAGCTTTGAGGAAATCGCTTATCCAATCGATAATCGCGAGCCACGCATTCGTGGTCGGGATCTGGGTGTTTGCAAGTGTTGACATCGCGTTGGACTGCAACTCCAACAGCGGGTCCCCGCAGACCAGATCGATATTCTCGGGGATCGAGGTGTTGTAATCGGCGGCCGTGGTGATGAAGTCGCTTGGACTAAAGGCTGCGGGTTGGTACGGCGTGGGCAGCCGCGTCTGGAAATACCCCCCGATAGTTGCGCGCGGTATCTCGCCCTGGCGAGCAAGTAGGTTTTGGCTTCCACCCTGGGTGAGGCCGCCAAGAAGAAGCTCGGACAGGTTCGCTTGAGGGCATACATCGAGCGCGAGAACCCTCTCGTCAGGATGCTCATGCGCGTAAAAGCAGATCGACTGGAAGCACAGGCTCGTCTTGCCGGTGCCGCCCTTGTTGTTCCAGAAACCGTAGATCACGATAAACCTCCATACGTACAATGTGTACGTCAGAATGTATCAAATCGACATGCGCTAGGCACATATCGTCGTCATGGAGTACTCAAGCGACTTACAGGCAGGTCACGCGCACCGATCGTTTGGGCTACTACGCCCCTTCAGTAGCCCAAACCCACCCAAATCGGCCCATATCCGCGGGTATCATCCGTTGCTCAACGACGGCGGATCTAGTTTGTTAGAACCATTTCTGCCCCTCTTTCGCTTCCTACGCGATGTTCCTCCGGAGCGAGAGGTCGCAAGTTCGAATCTTGCCGGGCGCGTGTTGGAATCCCTTTCAACGGTGCGGGCTGTGGCCATCCCAGTGGGTTTTGGGTCGGGCGTCACCTCCCCGAAAAATGCCTCGATTGCCTTTTCCTCTGCCTTTTGGTGCCGGTAGGCGACAGACGGCGACTAGTCGGTCGACGTGCAATGTCAGCCAGATCGTGGATCATTAGATGGCGATGAACTCAACAAGTCATGTCCCGAACGTCGGTAGGCAGAAGGCGCGGTGGTTCGAGTCGGCTCCGCCTCCCCTGCGGCGAACTCTGACGGCGTCGATCTTGATCCTAGTTCCGGCGCTACTGGGCGCGGTCTTCGAGTGGCCCCGATACGTGACTTACGCACTTTTGGTTCCCGGGTTTAGCTTGGAGATCGCATTTGGTTGGGCCGCCGCGCGGGCACGTGGCGCCGAGTATCGAAAGGCACGCCCTTCACGCGGCGTTCTGACGTTGGTGGGAGGTTGCTGTGGCCTCCTGGGCTCGCTTGTCGCTGGCCTTCACACGACGTACGCTCCACTGCTATTCGCGCTATTGCTCATTGTTGTGGCGGAGCCGTTGTCGCGCGTTGTATGGAAGCGTCACGCAAGCGCAGCGGAGTATGAATAGCCCGCTACCGACGGATCTCGCCCAGCGCGTAGTTCATTGGCGTCTCAACCAAGCTGAATACCTCGCCGCTTATTCGATGCACGCCTGACGTCGGACGCAGTCGTTGAGCAGAGGGAGGACTGCTCCATGCATCGTGTGGTCGGTTCTCATCGGTTCCTCGCAGGCCCTTCGATCAGTGCTCGCAGTGCCGCCTTCTCGTCCTCTCCGCGCCGCATCGACTGGCGGTAGACACGCAGGGCGAGCGCGGGATCGGTGTGCCCCATCTCGTCCATGACGACGCCTGGGTCCTCGCCGATCGCGTAGAGGATGCTCGCGAACGTACGCCTGAGGGAGTGCGGGGTGATGCCTTCGGCAAGGGGTGGCAGATCGCGCGCTCCCAAGTTCTTGTTGGCTCGCCCCACCGACGCTCCGATAACTCGTGAGCGCAGATTGTCCGTGCTCTGACGCCTGCCGGTGCTCGTCGCAAATACGAAGCCGTTGGCATCGACGGTTGTTCGAAGAGCATTGGCACGCGTCAGCTCCGCGTTGAGCGCACCCCTGATCTTGATACGACGGGTGCCAGCGTCGGTCTTCGCCTCGCCCACCTGAAGCCAGCCCGCTTCCAGGTCCACGTCTCGCCAGCGCAGCGCGCACAGCTCGCCGATCCGCAACCCGGCGAATACCAGCGTGGCGATCATCGCTTTGCGCTCTACGTGTCGGCGATCGCGGTGCGCGTTGCGGTCCAACTCCGTCGCCGCGTCGAGCAATGCGTGGATCTGAGTCGCAGTGTCGAGATAGGTGCGGCGTGGGGCGCGTTCGCGCACCCGCCTTCCTCTCCCCCGCGCGGGATTGCGTGCGATCAGATCGCGCTCGACGGCACCCTCCAAGATCGCGCCGAGAAGGATCACGGTCATGTTGATCGAGCGCGCCGAGAGCGGGTTGTCTTCGGCAAGCTTGGCAGCGATGTAGCGCTCCACCGCGTCGAATGTGACCGCATCCAACGGGTAGTCCTTGAAGAACGGCAGCAGGTGCTTCTCAAGCCGCCAGCGGTAATCTGATTGCGTCGTTGTCCTGAAATGACCCGCGTGTCGCAGCCACCAGTCCTCGGCGTACTCATGGAAAGTGAGTACCTCTATCCTTTGAGGCGATTTGGAATGTTGCGGCGGCTGCCAAATCCCGCGCTCGACGTCGGCGAGAACATGACGAAGCTCTCGCTCGGCCTCGGCCAAAGTGACCGGGCCGAGCGAGATGTATTGGCGTCTGCCGTCAGCGGTGAACCGCAACCCTCTGTAGACCCGGCCGTCCTTGCCTTTACGTTCAACGATTTGGCCTGTGGCCGGACGGGGCATTACGCACGATCCGTGAGCCCGTTGGCGTTCAGGAACTCTTCGATTACGCGAGCGTTGCGGGTTGCTGTCTCGCGCTGCCGCTTGACGCCCTCGACGTCGGCGTGTTCGCTCATGTAGTCGTGCTCGACCTCAAGGCGAGTGCGCATCGCCTTGGCGATTACCTCGCGATGGGTGTCAAGGTCGAGCGACAATGCCTCTTGGGCGTCAGGCTCTCCCCACCCGAGCAGGTGGAGCACCGCCGATAGTCGTCCAGCAGCGCGAGCGGTCGCAGGAACAGCTCGGGGTGCTTCTCCTTGGCGTGGGTCATGCTCGCCTCTTCGATTCGGCTGGCGGCCACGCCCAGTTCGCTGAGTAGGGCGGAGCGTAGGATCACGACGGCCTCGGCCGGGATGCGGGTGATGGTCATGTCGGTTCCTCCTTTGTCGGAGGCCACGGGAACGGCTCTAGCGAGCGAGAGACCCAACCGGGGTCGGTTAGGGTGTCTGACGCGCCGGGAGTTGACGCTTCCGGTGCCACGCCCCCGGCCGTACCAGCGGTGCGGGGGCACTATTTTGGTTTGGGTCGAACAACTACAACCTGGTTGAAAGTACCAAGTGGACCGGACGGTACCTCGCGCAGTGGACGACAAGACGACAGACACCGACGATGCGACAAACGACCACCGGGAGGCAGGTCGCGCGCTGCGTGCGTTGCGCCATCGAGCCTCGCTAACGCAAGAAGCGCTGGCGGAACGATCGGGGATCGATGTGACGTACGTGTCCCAGGTCGAGAACGGCCGGCGTGGCGTGCGCTGGCATACCGTGATGAGGCTCCTGCGAGGGCTGGGGATGAGTGTGAGCGATCTCGGCGCCGAGATCGACAGGCAGCAAGACAAGTAGATCGCGCGGCGTTCGGACTCGCTGCCGGTTATGGGCGCACGCGGACTCACGAGGTGCCTCGTGGTCGCACGGCGAGGACACGGCCGACTGTTCGCTTCGGACGGCCACCTCGGCGAGCCCTCCCAGCAGAAGCGCGCTCATTTGTCCCATCTGCACCCGTAGATGAGCGCGGTCGAGCGAGATCCGAATCTGAGCCTTGCCTTTGGTCCGGTGCCGAGACGGATGGGGTGCAGTTCGTTGGCGTGTTCGTAGACCCAGGAGCGCTCCACGCCGAGTTCGGCGGCGAGGGTCGCAGCGTCCACAAGACGACGAGCCGCGCTAACTGGATCATCAGCCCGCAGTAGTTCTACGACTCGCTTTGCGAGCGCCTCGACGTGGGCGTTATCGAGCCCATCGCGGGCGCGCTCGGTGTCGAGATTGGGGCGCTGCGGCTTCTGCTCGAAGTTATCCATCTAGTGCTATTGACCGTGAGAACATCAAAGCGGCCAAGCAATTTGTCTACAGCTCGCGCCTCCCGCAGCTTTCCGTCTGCAATCGACGACCCTTCACACGGTCCATTCGTCCCGTTCCGGCGGTCCCATTCCGGACCCGTCGTCTCAGTCTTCGCGATGCTCGCGGCGCTTCAAGGCGCCGTTGCAGACCAGATGCACAAGCGTCTAATCGCTTGTGTGACGACTGTGTGACGAAGTCTGTGGCCGCTTTGCGGTGCTCACGGTCAATAGCTATGTGATGAACGCAGCGAGCATCCCGGCGGCACGCGGTGGCGACTACGCCAGATATTTGGAGGGAAAGACGGTCGCGCCGGAGCGTGGCGACTACTACCTGACTCCCGATGGCGAGTTGACTCAGGCTCCCGGCCGGTGGTTGGCGGACCCTCAAACGCTCGAACAATTCGGTATCCAGGCCGACGCGCCGATGAGCGGCGAGGACTTCGTCGCGCTCATGGAAGGCCGCCATCCACAGACCGGAAGATGGCTGCGGCGTGCAGGCGCCGACGGTAGCCGTGGCGGTGGGATCGACGGCGTATTCAGCGCCCCAAAGTCCGTGTCGACCACATGGGCGCTCGCCGATCCGTGGCAGCGAGAGCAGATCGAGCAAGCCCACACGAACGCCGTCGAGCAAGCAGTCGCCCATATGCGGGAGCACGTCGGCGTGGTCCGTCGTCGCTATGGCGGTGAGGTCGTCGAGGAGCCCGCCAAGGACTTGATCGCGGTCGAGTACCGGCACACCACAGCTCGCGGTGTCTCAGGTACCGACGCGCCCGATCCGCAACTCCACAGCCACGTCGTCATCACGAGCGCGGTACGCGAGGACGATCGAATCGTCGCCGTAGGCTCCCGGCCTGTGTTCCGTGCGGCGGGAGAGGTCGGTGCGTTTTACCGTTCCGCGCTCGCGCAGGAACTCGCCGACCAGGGGTATCCAATCGAGCAGGCGACGGGGAAGGACGGCAAGTATTTCGAGATCGCCGGTGTCCCCGAGGAATTGCGCGATGCTTTCTCGGGGCACTCCAGGGAGGTCGCGCGGGCAGCCGATCGTTTCCGTGCTCGCTACGGTCGTGCACCTGAGCGTGGCGAGCTGCGCGACCTCGCGCTCGAGAACCGCCGCGCGAAGAAGCTGACCAACCGAGCTGACCTTGAGAACGTGTGGAGGGACACCGCGAACCGCTATAGGTTTGGTCCTGATGAGGCGTTGCGGCTACTCGCCGGCGAGCGCACCCGGCCAGCCGTCCGGCCAGTGGATGATCGGATCTAGGAACGCCTCACCGAGCGTCACGCCGTCTTCGAGCTGCGCGACCTGCACACAGTCGCCTTGGAGCAGACCGCTGGCGAGCTGACACCACAAGACGCGCTCAAGGTCGCCCACCAAATGATCCGCGACCGGCGGGTACTGTCGTTGGAAGGCGGGCGTATGACGACACTCGCTGTCCGCGCACAAGAGCAAGCCATCGAACGACGAGCAGCCGTACTTGCCCGACCCGCGGGACGCGATGTCGGGCATATCGCACGGATGAACGCGGCACGCGAGGTCGCCGAGCGCATCGGCTCGCCACTCACCGACGAGCAAGACCTGGCGCTACTCGTCCTCACCGGTCCCGAGCGTACAACCGTGCTCGTCGGCCCGGCAGGAACAGGCAAGGGCGTCGTCATCGACGCTGCAGCCCGAGCTGAGCAACTGGCAGGACGCGAAACAATGGGGATCGCCGTCTCCGGCTCCACAGCCGAGCGACTCGGCACCGACAGCCCTGCGCTCCAAGGAAACACGATGACGCTCGACGCGCTCACCGCCCGAGCAAACACCGGGTCCGTTCACATTGGTCCCGATACAACGGTCATTCTCGATGAGGCTGGGATGGTCGATCACAAGCGCCTCGACGCCCTCACCAACCTGGTCGAGCGCTCGGGCGCGAAGCTGATTGCGGTTGGAGATTGCAAGCAGCTTCCCTCGATCGGTCCCGGCGGCATGTTCGACCGGCTCACCAAGCACGCGCCGACGGTGGAATTGGAGACGATCCACCGCACAACCAACCCGCAGGAGCAGCGAGCGTGGCAAGCACTACGGGCAGGTGAACCCGAGCGTGCGATGGCCCACTACAAGGCCCGAGGACGACTCCACCTCACAGACACCCGCGACCAATCAGCCGAGAAGGCCGTCCAAGCGTGGGCACAACTCACCAAGGAAGTCGGGATCGACAAAGTCGCGCTGATCGCGGACTCCTCGAACAAGGAGATCGACAGGCTCAACGCCCGAGCACAACACCTCCGCACCCAACGCGGCGAACTCGGCCCGCGCGAACTCCAGCTCGACGCGGTCAACTATGGGCTCAGGGAAGGCGATCACGTCGCGTTCATCGCCCAACACCGCCCACGCGGCCAGCCGCGCGTCGAGAATGGCACGCGCGGCCAGGTCACGAACATCGACCAGGAGGGGGCGCTCACGCTCCGGCTCGACGGGTCTGACCGCCGACTGCAGCTCGCGCGCCCGGAGGCCGAGTCGCTGCGGCTCGCCTACGCCCAACACGTCTACCGCCAACAGGGCGCCACCGTAGATCGCGCCATCGTGCTGACCGGCGGCTGGCAAACCAGCAAGGAGACCGCCTACGTACAAGCAACCCGCGCACGTCACGGCACCGACTGGTACCTCGCACGCGACCAGCCCGGAGAAGAAGGACAAGACC
>Ga0210385_10000625_pt1 | contig 24105 bp, 20 predicted proteins | sample IncBWH26OmetaG_FD_160107 | JGI IMG/M metagenome (GOLD analysis project Ga0210385, IMG submission 160107) | Forest soil microbial communities from Barre Woods Harvard Forest LTER site, Petersham, Massachusetts, United States - Inc-BW-H-26-O ...
TCTGATGGGGCATCCGGTCTCATATCCGCCTGGTCCTTCGCTCCTAATCGCCGGTCACGATGGGGAGCTGCCCTCCGTAGACCGGTACTGAGTTCGCACCGCACCCATGCTTTTACGTGCGGGCTGCCGGAACCGATGCTAGACGCAATCCGGCAAGAATTTTACAGGCTCATCGAGAGGGGCCTTCGCATACTGGAGTGGACCGGAATTTGTACCGCAAAACTTCCTTGCTATCCTGTGGCTGCAATTCGCGCAGACCATTACCGGGCGTTCCATCAGGATTCCCTGTGCTGGGCCGGGCTGCTCCGAGTGGGTCTACATTGGTGGTGACAGGAAGAAGGGCAGGCAGAGAGCCACGGGACATCAGGCGGTCACTTGTGGCCCTCGCTGCCGCCAAAACTACTGCCGCGAACAGAACCGCAAGGCGGAAGAATTGATACGCGAACATCCCAAAAAGTCTGACTCGGAAATACTTCGATTGCTTCAGGCGAAAGGTATTGCAGGAGACCCTTGGCGTGGTAAAGATTGGGTGAGCGAACGCCGCCGCGCTTCGATCAAGGGGAAGTGAGGCGGGGGAGGGCGATTCGCTCACAGCGCCGCCAGCGTGTCCCTTAACTCCTCAATCGGTTCGCCCAACCCATCCAAGTCGTGCGCCTGGGGCTGGAAGCCCGCATCCTCGATTAAATTGGCGGCCCGCTCCAGGTTCTTTAGCCCACGGTTTAATTGTTTTTCGGCTTCTTTGAGTTTCTGCACGTTTGCCATCGTATGGCCCCCTCCAGGAGCTGAATGCAATCTATCCTCAGGGCGAGAACGCCTCAAATGCCGTTGATAACCTCGGAATTGGTTACCAATTACCCATAAGTGCCGTGGAATGAATGCGTTAAGTGGACTCGCTAACTGGACCTGCTAAAGTGCTAGGCGAACACAAGGCGAAATGTGTACACTCGCACCCGTGGATGAAGGACGCAAGCGCATAATAGGCATCATGGCGGCAATTCTTACCAGCATGCACATGGAAAGAGCCGATGATTTGTTCGGTGGGCCGCAGTGAAGCCCGAGGACGGAGAAGCTAATATCCGCATCCGTACAATGGGCGGAAGAGATCATGCGGAAGATTGATTCGCGCTGGCCCTCGTGAGCGAAACGAGGTTAAATCGGGTTTTTAATCGTGTCGCTCGAATCAGTTTCAACAATGACAGCGACCTCAGCCCCGTCTTTTAGTCCGGCATTCTTGCCTTCGCTGTCGGTGACGACATTTTCGATACGGATCTCTCTATAAAGGGGGTCAGCTCCTTTAACGCGGATCTCCACCTTCTCTGCTTCGCCTGGAAAGACAGGCTCTATGATCTTCTGGACGGTGCCTCGTAGCTCTTGACGCGTTTTGCTCATGGGGTAAATTGTGCGTCGAAGTCGTCTACTAAGACTGGTCAATTGTGGACACTAAGAGATTCAATCTAAGCGCGGCTGCGTTCGTGCTCCTTGCGTGGTCGTTCTGCCCGCTCTGCGCGAAGCGGCTGAAGCTGCTCGCATAATCCAAGTGTGTCGCATACCAGAAACACTGTATGGCACATTCCGGCGAAGGAAGGGACAATTCCAAGCCATGCACTCACCGGGCGACATCGCATTCCTCAAGTCAGAGATTGAGCGGCTGGAAAAGGCGCGAAGGGAATGCACCGATAGCGGGATACGACAACAGATTGAAGTGTGGATTGATGACAACAAAAAGAAGTTACACGCGGGCGAAATTCAAAGCAGCCAACGGGAGCCCCCAAGCAAGTCCGATCAAAGTCCTTCCACCGATTGACTCGCTTCTGCCTGTATGTACGCCACCGCACAAAGGTGTGTTAGACTTTTTGCTCAAAGGGGGACGGCTTCCAATGACCCCGACTCAATTTACCTGCCCGATGTGCGGCAAGCCAATAGACTTGGATAGGGACGAAACCGCGGACGAAGAAGGCCACGTTATGCACGCGGAATGCTACTTCAAGCGCGTAGGCGGCCACGAACGGACGCCGCCTGACGATCACCACACGGAATAGGCATTTGCGCTGATTGCCGCGGCTGCCCCGCGCTGCCCGCGCTATAATCTCCATCGCTAATCCGGGGATGCCGGAGCGCGAGGGGGCAAAGTGCGGTTCCCGGTCCGGCGTTCCCGGTTGGCGTTTAAAGCCCTCGGATGCCTCCCTTGCACAGTTATCGGTGCGGGATTATAGTTCTCGACGCAAGGCAAGACTGAGGTCCCGATAGTCTCTGGGGGAGAGAAATCGGGACCTTTCTATTTTCGACCCACTCGCTAAAACAATTAGAGCCCGGCCCGCGTCTTATTGCTTGGCGTCGTGCTCGGCGAGAAGAACGTGAATCTTGGAGATGCGCTCTGTTCGGAGGTCGAAGGCCTGAATCTCTTTTTTGCTCATTGGAATGAACACCTCTAACAGACGGGCTTCGTATTGTTGCTTCGTCAAGGTTGCGAGTTCATCACTCAGTTCTTTGAGTTGTACTTCGTTTAACCTGCCTTGCCTTGCCACGAGTCGTTCTCCCTGACCACAGGGGCTTAGTTTCTCATTGCGCGAAGACGGGAAAATGGTGCGGGACCGCACCCCGATGTTTCATAGAGAGCGGACGATCAGTAAGAGTATTGCGAACACGAGAAACGTTGCCAACAAACCGTACCCTAGCATAGTCCCTCCTCTTGGGGGTGAACCTCCATCCATTACGCTAGAGGACGGTCTAAATCGTGTCTGATCAAGATTGCTCGCTTCGGTGCCGGGCACAGAAAAACAAGGAGTGTGCACTGTTGAACAGTCCGCGTTGAGGAACATTAGCTACTATTAAATTCTAAGAAAAGCAGGGACCCCTCTCAGGGCGGAGGAAGGAGTCGCAGTTATGCCCAGAATCTTACTGGCTGAGGACGACGATGCTGTCCGCGATATGCTAAAAGCCGCGCTGGAACGCGATGGCTTCGAGGTAGTTGCCGTAGCGAACGTGTGCGACGCGCTTCGTAGCATCGCGACAGAGAACTTTGACGCGCTACTTTCCGACTTACACATGCCGAACGCCGGTGATGGCTTTACCGTCGTCAGCGCTATGCGCCACACCCACCCGCAAGCTGCGACTCTGGTGCTAAGCGGCTACCCGGCAATAGACGAGGCTTTGTCTGCCATCCGAGTACAGGCTGACGAAGTTCTGATGAAACCAATCCAAATAGCCACCCTTCGGGAAGCTATCCGCAAGAAGCTCGCGAACCCGGTAGCTAGCAGACCGCTGCCTACGCGGAGCGTGGCTTCGATACTAGAGCATGACTTAGATGCTACGATTCAGGACTGGATGGCGCTCGTAAACCACGATGAAGAGCTGAATTGCATCCCATTGAGCTTTGAGGACCGTACCGGTCATTTACCCAATCTCATCGCTGATCTGATTCACCGCTTGCGTCTCCCCCAAACTGAGAGAGCAGCCAGCTCCATCCCGGCACGCCAGCACGGAGAACTACGCCGTCAACAAGGCTATACCGCCTCGATGGTCGTCGAGGAATCGCGAATCCTACAGGTCAGCATCTTTAAAACTCTACAAAACAATCTAGATAGGGTGGATTTCAGCAAGGTGCTGGCAGACGTAATCACCATCGCAGACGAGGTGGACTCGCAATTAAAGCAGGCCATGCTCAGTTACAACACCCCCGGCTCTGCGGGTTTGGCGGCGTAGTGTGCAATATTGAACAGCCACACACCCGACGCGGCGGATATTGTGTTAGTAGCTTCACATGGACGGAACACGGTCGCGGGTTAGCGACGGTACGTCATTCGACTCACGACCGTTTCCACGCTCGTTTTATTGGACTTTCCGCCCTAGCGCTTGCGCTTCTTAGCCCACGTCGCGGTTACGAGACTGTCTAGCCGGTCCTGCCGCCTGATTCGATCTGGCCCTCAAAATAGACTTGATTTGGATTCTTCAATGCGCTTCCCACAAAATTCAAAATTGGCGGGGTGGAGGAGAACCCAATAAAATTGAGCGGCTTCTACTTTTCCTCGGACAATCAACAGCTCGTTATGGTGCAAGGACTTGAACTGAGGGTACTTTTCTATGTCAACCCCTGGACAGCAGATGTTCGAGGGTGAATAACGAACGGATGGGTCATAATGTTTTAGGTCAACAACCCACTTCTTCGCGGACGGGTCGGCTTTGTTTGCCGGTTCGTCTTCTCCTATCCCACGGAACATCGCTTGCCAGCAAACTTCTAAGCCTATGTATGCATCCCAACCCGTCCGTTGCTGAAACGGCGGTAAGGATTCAACCTGCATCGTCATATCATCGGGCGTTGGTTTTGAGAATGACGTTTTGTCCGGGGGAATCGTGCTAGGGGCGTGATCGGGCGCGGGAACAGTGGACCGTTTTTTCCAAAAGAAGATGAACAGGCGGCCTAGCAGCACAAGCCCTAGGACTCCTATTCCAGAGAATACCCATTGAATCGTAGTCAATGATGCAATTGTAGCTCGGCGAATCTAGCTCTTGCATGCTGCGGAATCCAGAAAGTCAAGACCCTGTGCGGCAAGACTAAGGCTTGCGCCTCTTTTTCCACGTCGCGGTCACCAAATCATTTAGCCGGTCCTGCCGCCCTTTGACCCATGCAGAATAATGCTTCCCAGTAGTGGCAAACGCTGTTGTGCCCCAGCATCTTGCTTACGTCCTCCAGCGGAAAACATTGCGGTAACAGCCCATAGGCAAACGTATCGCGCAGCCGGTGGGACTTCGTGTGACCCTGGGCTAGAACAAATTCCAGAGGAACTGGTTGTAAACGTCGTGGTGATACTGGACCTCGGGCGCCTTCACAAAAGTTCCCAGCAGACGTGGGCAGCGATCCGCGCCGGCTTGCTTCAGGTCGGCATAGCGGCCCTTCACGTCTTCGCCTAGAAGTTTTGTTGTCCACTGCGCTTTGCGGAAGTTGGCGAGCGCGTCGTAGATGTTATCCGGCAAATAGCGTTCGGCCTGGCGTAGATTCTTGATCTTCGAGGTTTCGCCATCGATGCCGCTCTTGAAGATTGCCAACATCACCAGATATGGATTCGCGTCCGGGGCGACCGAGCGTACTTCCACGCGCATACTCTTTTCGTTGCCGATGGGGATGCGGATCATCGATCCGCGATCCACGGCGGAAGCTTTGATCTGGTTCGGTGCCTCGAAGTGTGGATCGAGACGGCGATAGGCATTCACGCTCGGATTCAACAACAGGCAAATGTCGTTGCCATGCGTGAGGATGCGATCGAGAAATGCCCAGCCTATCTTGCTGAGCTTTTCTTCACCCTTGGCGTCCCAGAAAAGATTCTTGCCGTTCTCGCTGATGGAAACGTTGGTGTGCATGCCGCTGCCGTTCACGCCGACAACCGGTTTGGGCAGGAAAGAAGCGGTGAATCCCATGTTGGTCGCCACCTGGCGGCAGATCAGCTTGTAGAGTTGAATCTGGTCGGCAGCCGCCACGACTTCGCCGTAGCCGTAGTTGATTTCGAACTGCGAAGGCGCAACTTCAGGATGGTCCTTCTCATTCTGGAAGCCCATCGCGCGCTGCACTTCGGCGGTGGTATCGATGAAGGTGCGCAGCGGATCACCCGGCAGCGAGTGATAATATCCGCCGGTGTTGACGTATTCGAACTTGCCGGTTTCGTGATAGCGGCGCTCGGCATCCGCGCCTTGGAACAGAAAGCCTTCAATTTCGTTAGCCGCGTTGAGCGTGTAGCCTTTCTTCTTGTGCAAACCTTCGGCATAGCTTTTCAGCACACCGCGAATGTCCGCCGAATACGACGTACCGCCCTTGTCGATGACTTCGCCAAAGACGAGCACTTTGCCGGAGCCGAATACATCTGAGGGCGCCCAATAGAACGCGGCCCAGTCGATGCCTAGCCGCAGATCGCTCTCGCGCTGCGCAGTGAAGCCGCGAATCGAGGAGCCGTCGAAGGTGAGATTGTCCCAGCTCTTGATCAGGAACTTCTTGTCGTAGTCGAGCATGTGCAACCGGCCTTCGAGATCGCTGAAGAGCACGGTCACAGCTTTGATCCGTTTTTCGTCGGTCAAGTACTTCAGCCGCTTTTCCTGGATCTTGCCGATGGGGACACGGTTCCTGCGCTGCTCCTTCGCCTCCAGATTCAGGTCTTCGAGTTCATCGTAGGTGAGTGCCAGGAAATTACGCAGTTCGTTGGGCATGGATATCCTTCCGTCTCCTATTCGTCTTCAACAACAATGATGTCGGCAGCAGTGCTTCGGATACAGGCTGTTGAACAGGCTGGATTTCAACCAAGAAGAATATCGTGAGTGAAGAGAGTCCGACAATCGAAAAAGCTGATCGAAGGCATAAAGGAGATTTATGCAACGGGCCATTGTCTCAATTCAGTCCGAGGCCGTGTCCGGGCATCAGGCGAATGATCACACCCAGCGCCGTGAGCACCGCGACAAAGTAGATCGTTATGGCGCGGCTGGGGTGCGCCGGGAAATCCGTGGCAAAGAATGCTCGATATCCCGCGCCCAACCCGACAAGGAGGAACAACCGTTGACCGAGCGCCAGCCCCAGGACGCCAGACGCTGCCATCAGAACAAGGCGTTCGGTCTTGCTCAAGGCCAGCGCGGCCTGCCCCCCGTCCAACACCCAAACGGGAATCAGATTCAGCAGATTCAGAATCGCGCCTACCCGTGCCAGCGAGGCCCAGAGCGGATTCCCCGTTTGATACCAGATCACCGCACACGCGAGCGATGCGAAAAACCCGGCCAGGGGCCCGGCCAGGCTGACCGCCGCCCGGGTTTCGATTGAGACGCCCATCGCCTGCCAGCGGACGTAGGCTCCCAGGCCCGGCAGAAATACAGGCATATCCGCCGGCAAGCCGCGGCGTTTAATGTCGATGAAATGGCCCATCTCATGAATCAGAATCAGCAGCGCGAAGCCGATGCCGAACTTAAGTCCAGACCCGATTGAATAGATCGCAACGAAAGCCAGAAAGCTCAGGATGGAAGTCAGCTTCACTCCGGATTTCATCGGAGATGTGTTCCTTCCGGCCTGCCCTGTGATGGGACTTACCAGTTCACGCTGTTGCACCCATGGGTTGTCGCTCGCTACCGCTGCCGGCGGCGGATCCGCGCCTGCGTTGAGTGCTTCTGCGTGGCGTTTAATCCAATCGGCTTGCGTTGAGGTTGTCGGTAGCAGAGGGAGCGTACTGAGCCATTTTTCGCGTGCTTGCCGCACGTCACCCCTTGCTTCGAGGGCCTTGGCTTCCGCCGACAGGCGCTCCAGTTCCTCGGAGTGCACCAGCGCGTGGCAGTGGTCGCAGACGAGCGCGCCGGGCGGCAGTTCCTGCGAACAGCGCTTGCAGTTGCGGATCAATTCCGGAGTGGTCGTCGACACGGGTCGAAAAAACGCCTCTGCGTCAATGGTAGTTCAAGAAGATGCTGGCGGAGAATCGGCAAACGGTCCGTATATTTCAAACTGCCTGCCCGCAGTTATTCTCCACGCGATCCTTATTCCCCAGAAGAGGATTAACAGGCCAATGGCTCCCCACAGGAGATTGCCCGAAAGCTGAATGAACGGGGACGCCAGCCCGAGCAACACCACCGTTCCCAGCCACGTCCCGAAGCTCATCCGCGGTTTCTGCGCTCGGGGGGCCGGTTGCGCGTCTGTTTGCTGCTGTTCTGCATTGTTTCCGAACTTCCTCTCTTCTTCCTCAAAGCTTCGATCCTGGGTTTGCTTTTGCGGGTGGCGGTTGGGAGCAAAGTGAATCCAGATGGGAATCGCGGCCATCGACACAGCCGCATAGGTCAGCAGGGCGGCGGCAATCTGATAACGTCTGCCGCCCACTCCGTTGGATCCCTTGATCATGGCCGTGCCCACAATCCAGCCCACTCCAATCGACATGTAGCTGATCACCCAGCCCTGCAGCAGGATGGCGATCAAGGCATATCCGACCAACCCCACGACAGCGGCTCCGATGCCGTACGCCAGAGCGCGCACAAATGCCGCATGACTGTCCACGGCGATTGCGCCGCGCATCTTTTGCGCACAGCTCGGGCAGACCACCGAGGTTTTTACGCGATAGTACGTTCCACCGGTCGGTTGCTGACAGATCCGGCAGCGATCTCCCGCCGAGTACTCCGCCGTGCCGAACTGCGGCACTGGATTGTTTAAGCTGTCAGTCATACTTTATTCTGTGATGCTTTGTCACTGATGGTCCGGAACGATAGCACGGCATCAGGCGGCAAGGAAGAGGGAATTAGGAAAGGAGAAGAGATCACAACCGTCTACTGCCGGTGGGCCGAGACCCCCGCGGCGATCTCGCGCAGAGAGCTGACAAACGTCGCGGCTGCAGCCGGGTCGGCCAACGCTTCCAGAGGGACTGTAGCTGAGAACTGCGGCGACTCCGGACGGAAGTGCACCTCCAGAAAGTCTTGCCGCCGCGCCGACATCAGGGCGTTCAACTCCGCCGTGGGATCCTGCTTCCAGTGAGTCCGCGTGGTCAGGATAATCGGACCGGGTTCGTAGAGGTCCCACTCCCGCCCATCGCGCTTGCGGGCTGTAATCCCCCGGTTATGGGCGGACCAGCGATGCCGCACTACTTCCAGATGAAAACTGGGTGAACCACCCAGGTCGGCCTCGAAGATCAGAGTCTCTTTCTGGCGATGCCAGCAGCTGAGCAGCCAATGTACCGGGGACGATCGAGGGCGGAATTTCACCGTGACGCGCGCGTTCTCGAACCAGCGGGAACCAAAATGGAGCCGGGCCTGTAGGTGAGAACTGCCCAGCCCTATCCAGTGTGAGTCCAGGATCCGTCCCTTGCCGGCGCATGCTGTCTGCACCCAGCGCAGGGCTGACGCTCCCTTCCTTCGATTGTAGGTGGCAAACACGAGGTACCACAGTCCTAGCACGGCGACCGAACTGGCCACGTCGATCAGCAGAAGGCGTCCCACAACGCTTCCTCTGATGTCCATGGTACGTCCGGGGATGCGGCGAAGCAAGGGGGGCCGGGTCACAATTCCGCCGTCTTATCGGCCAAACTCAGATTAGTTGTGGAAAACTCGGAGCAATCCAGTTCGGAATTGTCTCCGTGACGACCAGTCAATTCCCGGCAATCCATTTTCGGCAGTCCACTTTTGGCAATCCTCGGCCACAACCGCCCCCGCTACAATGACGATGTGCCCTTCACGGTTCGCGACTTTCGGCCAGTCGACTTCGAAACCCTCTGGCGCCTCGACCAGGAGTGCTTTCCTCCCGGCATTTCCTACTCGCGGGCCGAGCTCAAGCTCTACATGCGGCGCAGCAGGTCTTTCACGCTGGTGGCAGAAGATACTGCGTCTGTAACGGGCAAAGGCCTTGTGGCCGGCTTCATCGTGGCCGAAGCGGATGGCCGGGGTCACGGACACATCATTACCATCGACGTAAGCGCCTCCGCCCGGCGCTTTGGCGTGGGATCGTTGCTGCTGCGCGCTGCCGAAGATCGTTTGCGCGTCGCCGGATGCGGCTCCATCGAGCTGGAAACCGCTGTGGACAACTCGTCCGCCCTGGCGTTTTACAAGCGCCACGGCTACAGCGTGATCAAAACGTTCCCCCGCTATTATTCGAACGGCGTTGATGCGCTCGTGCTGCAGAAAGATCTCCCCTAGCGTTCGTACTGAAGATTCGTATCAAGGCATGCCTTCAGCGGCACAGCCGCAGAATCAATTTGCACTTGCCTGCCTTCTCCGGCTACCTTGCCATGTAATGAAACCCGCCGCCATCAAGGTCGCCATCCAGGGGGAACTCGGTTCCTTCAGCCACGAAGCTGCGGAGCGCATGGTGCGGCACTGCATAGTTGTGCCCTGTGCGCGTTCTGTTGAAGTGTTCGACCGGGTGCAGCGCGGATCGGTTGCGGCTGCCGTAATCCCCATCGAGAACTCCCTGGCTGGCACGGTCGCCGAACATGCTGACCTACTGGTAGCGCGTGATGTGTTTGTGCAGGGCGAGTTTTTGTTGCGCATCGTTCATAACGTCATCGCTGCGCCCGGAGTCAAACTGAACGCGCTGCGCCGGGTACTTTCGCATCCAGTGGCGCTCGACCAGTGCCGCGATTTCTTTCGCCACCATCCCCGCATTGAGCCGGTCCCGTTCTACGACACTGCAGGAAGCGTGAAGCATGTGGTCTCTCATCGCCTTGGCGATGCTGCCGGCATCGCCGGACGCCACGCCGCGCGCGAATACTCTGGCAAGATTCTCCAGGCCGGCATCGAGGACGACAAATGCAACTTCACCCGCTTTTTCTTGATTCGCAAGTCGACGGGGAGACGGCGGAACGCCGCGCCCGACTACCAACTCCTGATGCCGCACGGTGCCAACAAGACTTCGATCGCTTTCAAGGTGAAGAACCTGCCCGGGGCGCTCTTCAAGTCGCTCAGCGTTTTCGCCCTGCGCGACATCAGCCTCAGCAAGATCGAGTCGCGCCCCATGCGCGGTCGCCCCTGGGAATACGTCTTCTACGTGGATTTTCTTCGCGGCGACGACGAACCCGCCCGCAACGCCTTGCGCCATCTGGGCGAAGTCGCTGAGTTCGTCAAAGTCTTGGGAATTTACCGGGCTGCATAACGGAACATGGGGTCGGCCGTCTCCACCGTTCACCCACAAAAGCCTGTCCTGCCATTAGCTGCAGCACCTTTGATACAGTGCGAAGCGTGGGTGACAGGAATAGAATTCAGTTCGCGGGAACTACCGGGAGCCTGAAACCTTTCCGGCGGATTATCATCTAAGCTTGAGTGAGTTACACTCAAGGAGAGCCAATGAGCGAACAGCCGCTTTCCGAGCAAGTTCCTAAGCATCGGGAAACAAATGACGTACGGGCTTTGCCCGTGCTTCCTGTGCGGGATACAGTTCTGTTTCCCCACGCCGTCCTGCCCCTTACCGTAGGCCGGGAGAGTTCTGTCCAGCTGATTAATTCGCTGGGCGAAGACAAGACCATCGTGGTCGTGGCGCAGCGCGAAGCCCGCGTCGACAGCCCTCAAGCTAGCGATCTTTATACAGTAGGCACGTCCGCGGTCGTCCATAAAGTCGTCAAGATGCCTAACCAGAGCCTCTTCGTGTTTGCCGAAGGTCTGGAGCGGGTTCGTCTTGGCGAGTTCACGCAATTAACTCCGTTCATGCGGGCCAAGGTCTCTGCGATTCCAGAACCTGTACAGCCGGACAGCTCTGAAATTGAAGCGCTGCAGCGCAACGTCCTCACTCTGTTCCAGCAGATCGTTTCGGGTTCGCCCACGCTTTCCGACGAGCTTTCCACGGTGGCCCTCAACATCGACGAACCGGGCCGGCTGGTGGATTTTATTGCCTCATCTTTGCCGTCGCTGTCGACGCCTGATAAGCAGGACACGCTTGAAACTCTGGACATCCGCGTACGCCTGGAGAAGATCAACCAGCATCTCGCGAAAGAGCTTGAGGTGCAGCAACTGCGCAACAAGATCCAGAGCGAAGTGCAGGACCGTGTGCAGCAGACTCAGCGTGAGTACTACCTGCGCGAGCAGATGAAGGCCATTCAGAAAGAACTGGGCGAGCAAGATGAAGGCCAGCGCGACGTCGATGACTTGAAAAAGAAAATCGACGACGCCGGCATGCCTGAAGAAGTGAAGAAAGAGGCGCTCAAGGAATTGGGCCGCCTCTCGCGCATGTCTCCCATGGCCGCGGATTATTCGCTCACGCGAAACTATGTCGAGTGGCTGGCCGTGCTGCCCTGGAACAAGACTTCTGGCCAGGAGATCGAGATTCCCAAGGCCAAAGAGATTCTGGATACCGATCACTATGATCTGGAGAAGGTTAAGGATCGCATCCTCGATTACCTTTCGGTGCGCCGCCTGAAGCCTAACATGAAGGGTCCGATCTTGTGCTTCGTCGGGCCACCGGGTGTGGGCAAGACTTCGCTCGGCAAGTCGATCGCGCGCGCTCTGGGCCGCAAGTTCGTGCGGCTGTCGCTTGGTGGAGTGCACGATGAGGCCGAAATTCGTGGCCATCGCCGCACCTACATCGGCGCACTGCCGGGACAAATCATCCAGGGGATTCGTCGCGCCGAAACCAAGGATCCGGTTTTCATGCTCGATGAAATCGACAAGGTAGGCCGCGACTTCCGTGGCGATCCCGCTTCGGCATTGCTCGAAGCGCTCGATCCGGAGCAAAACTCGACCTTCCGCGACAACTATCTCGACGTCACTTTTGATTTGTCGAAAGTTCTCTTCATTACGACCGCAAACATGCTCGACCCTATCGCCGAGCCGCTGCGCGATCGCATGGAGATTATCGAACTGCAGGGCTACAGCGAGGAAGAAAAGCTGCATATCGCGCGGCGCTATCTGGTTCCGCGTCAGGTGGAAGAGAACGGCATCACCGCTGAGCAGATCGAATTTCCTGATGAAGCTTTGCGCTATGTGATTCGTCACTACACGCGTGAGGCGGGTGTTCGGAGTCTCGAGCGCACCATCGGAACCATCTGCCGCAAGCAAGCGCGTCGGTTGGCTGAGGGTAAGACTGAGAAGCTTGTGGTGACGCAGGAAATCATTCAGGAATTTCTCGGTGGCATCAAGATCCGCGTGGAGGGTGAGATCGAGGAGCGGACCGAACGTCCCGGAGTGGCGGTTGGTCTGGCCTGGACTCCCTCGGGCGGCGACGTTCTCTTCGTGGAAGCCAATGCCATGAAGGGCAAAGGTGGATTCACCATGACCGGGCAGATCGGCCAGGTGATGCAGGAATCCATGCAGGCCGCTCTGACCTGGGTACGCTCAAATGCAGAACAGCTTGGGATTGCGGAAAGCTTTTTTGCCGACCATGATATTCACATGCATGTGCCGGCGGGAGCGATCCCGAAGGATGGTCCATCGGCGGGCGTGACTATGGCGACCACCTTGGTCTCGCTGCTGTCGGGGCACCGCATTCGTCCGCTCACCGCGATGACGGGCGAGATCACGCTCAGCGGGAATGTGCTTCCTGTGGGGGGCATTAAAGAAAAGGTGCTGGCCGCGAAACGCGCGGGAGTTACCACGATAATTCTCCCAGCGGAAAACAAGATGAATGTTGAGGAGGATCTCACGCCTGAACAGGTTGAGAACCTGAGCATTCACTATGTGAAGACCATCGAAGAGGCATTGCGCGTGTCGCTGCCGGTAGTGGCGGAAGCGCTGGCTGCGAAGGTTTTTCTGGAGTCTGAGACAAGCGATTCAAAGCCGGAAAGCAAGGCTGGCAAGCCTATTCAGGCGCCGGTGGTGACTCACGACAAGGTTGTCACCTGGCAGTCTTGAAGCAGTGGCCAGTAATCAGTTGCAAGCCGCCAGTTCCTGACTGGCGGCTTTTTTTGTCGGAATCTCTCCCTAGGCCTTCCCTCGCGGAATCAAATATGAGAGCTTGTTGTGGCAGTTAACGAGTGCGAACAGTTCTCCATGCGCGTGCGGGTTCTTTTTTTCGGCGGGTTGAAAGATCTGGCGGGGAAATCCAGCGATTTGCTGGAACTGTCGGATGGGGCGTTGGTGCGTGATGTGCTGACGCACTATCAGGCGCAGGTTCCGGGGTTGGAAGCGATGGTGGCTTCGTTGGCTGTGGCGGTGAACCAGGAATATGCTGCGGTGGAGACGAGGTTGAAATCTGATGATGAGGTAGCGTTGCTGCCGCCGGTGAGTGGCGGGTCGGGGCGCGCTTTGATTGTCCGCGATCCCATCGACACGCAGGGTGTGCTTGCTCGCTTGAAGCAGGGCGGGGACGGCGCTGCCGTTGTCTTCGAGGGCGTGGTGCGCAACCAGACGCGGGGGCGTCGGACGCTCTCCCTCGATTACGAGGCCTATGAAGAGATGGCGTTGCGGCAGATGGAAAGTCTGGCGGAGCAGGCGCTGAAACAATTTCAAGTGCGCGAGGTTCGGGTGGTGCACCGGCTGGGGCGGTTGGAAGTGGGTGAAACCAGCGTGTTGGTTGTGGCCGCTTCGTCTCACCGCGCGGCGGCTTTCGATGCTTGCCGCTGGCTGATCGATACGCTCAAGCGCACCGTGCCCATCTGGAAGAAAGAATACTTCGAGGATGGAGCCGTATGGGCTGACGGCGAGCCGTTTCCTGAGGAAATTCGCCACGGAAATTCCCCGGCCGAAGGCAGCCCCGGAGCGGAGGGTGCATCTAAGTGAGCGGGCTGCGGCCGGAACTCCAAGCTTCGCGTGGTGATTGGATCAAGGACCCGGCCCTACACGTATACTTCTCTACTGAATGAGAAAATCCGCCACCGTGACTCTGCTGCTGCTGGCCTGCGCCATTTCGTATGGGCGGGAGGGCGTGGCCCAGAGCCAATCGCCGACCGACGCGGAGAGCACGCTCAGAGTTAACGTCAAGCTGGTGAATGTTTACGTCACCGTGACTGACGCTCATGGAGCGCCCGTGGCCGGGCTTAAGAAAGAGAATTTTGTGGTGCAGGAAGACGGCCGTGAGCAAAAGATCTCGGTTTTCGACAAGGAATCCGCGCTGCCGATTTCGATCGCACTGGCCATCGACACCAGCCTGAGCACACGTCACGACCTGCCGCTGGAACAGGCTTCGGCGAAACGCTTTGTCCGTGACATCGTGCGGCCGGTGGATGCGTTGTCGGTGTTCAGCTTTAGTGAAGCCGTATCGCAATCTCCTTTTGGCTACACCTCAGATATGAAGCGCATCGACGAGGGGATTGACCATATCCGCCTGGGTGCGGCCACGGCGCTGTTCGATGCGGTTTATCTGGCCTCGCGTTCCCTCGACCGCCGCCAGGGACGGAAAGTGTTGGTGCTGATCACTGACGGTGGAGACACGATCAGCAGAATTGATTACAAAGGGGCAGTGCGTGCCGCGGAAGAGGCTGAAGCGCTGGTCTACAGCATCATCGTGGTGCCGATCGAGAACAGCGCGGGACGCGAAATCGGTGGCGAGCACGCCCTCATCCAGCTCTCGGAGGACACGGGTGGCAAGTATTACTATGCAACTTCCATAGCCCAACTCGACGATGCCTTCCACCAGATCAGCGAGGAGCTCCGCAACCAGTACCTGCTGGCCTATTATCCGTCACAGCGCACGTCGAACTCGGAGTTCCGGCGTATTCAAGTTGGAGTTTCCGGGCCCGCGGATCCGTCCTCTTACCACGTGAGACACCGGGTTGGGTACTACACGACGAAGTCGAACTTCTGAGAGTTTTCTCTTGAATGGTATCTTGAAGGGCTGGGCTACGAGGCAAAGTGCTGCCGGGAGTAGCTGAGAGAGAAATAAGGAAAACTGTTGAGAGAGGTTCTGTGAAGATTCCGAAGGGAAGGTTTGCGATCTTGAATTTCTACTCCGTGCTTTGTTTTGCCGCGCGATTCAGTCTGTTCGCCGCGGTGGCCCTACTATGTGCTTCGCCGTTGGCCCACTCCCAGACCGCGGGCACGGGTAGCATTGTCGGCATCGTTAGGGATCCAGCAGGGAAGCCGCTGGCCGACACAAAGATTGAGATCACAAATAAGGCCACGGGTGCGCGAATCCATGTGACTGCCTCCTCAGAGGGGCTGTATTCATCGGGACCGATTCAGCCTGGAGACTACGCGCTGTTGGTGGAGATCAAAGGATTCAACCGGGCATTCCTACCCGTGGTAGTTCAGGTCGGCAACGTGACTCGCGCCGATGTGGCGATGAAGCTGGGGCCCGAGGTTGGACAGGTTGAGGTTCCAGGGGGCACGACCGTAAACATCGAACAAGCCACCGTGCAAAGTGTGGCCAGCGGTGACCAGATTGAGAAATTGTCAGTCAATGGGCGGAATTTTTTTGATCTGGCGCAGCTCGAGCCCGGGGTGCAGATGCAGGATGGAGGCCTCTTTGCGGGCAAGGACGGGCTCTCGTCGATTTCATTTCTCAATCAGTACGGCCGTTCGGAGCGGATCGAACTGGACGGGGTGGATATCAGCGATGAAACGGTCGGCAGCACTACGCAGAACATTCCGGCGAGCGCGAGTCAGGAGTTTCAGCTGGGCCAATCGTTGCTCGATCTCTCAACCGGCCTGACGTCCTCAGGGGCGGTTAACGTCATTACTCGTTCAGGCAGCGACCAGGTCCACGGAGAAGCGTTTGGAGTGTTCCGCGGCAACCAGGCTGCGGCAGATCTGCCCGGTTCCACGGTGTCGTCGTTTCAGCGGGAATTGTTCGGTGCCGATGCGGGAGGGGCGATCATCAAGGATAAGGTGTTCTTGTTCGGGGACGCCGAACGCGCGCAACAGAATCTTACGGCAGCCGAGCCGTTCACTTATCCGTTTGATGGGCTGAGCGCTATGCTCGACGAACCCTACCGGGAGTTCAATACGGATGAGCGCGTGGACTGGAACATGAGGGGCAGCACGCGGGCGTTCTATCGTTTCAATTTCTTCGAGAACAGCGATATTCGCCCCTATGGCTCGGCCGCCTCCACACAGGAATTCCGCGACATCAACAACACTTCGACGAACGCGGTGGGCGTCGACTTCAAAACTGGGGCGTACGCGCATAGTCTCCGCTTTGAATATCTCAAGCTTCGAAATGAATTGGAGGATGCGACGGGTGCTCTCTTCGGGGCCGAGAATCCGATTCCAGGGCTGGGCATCAACATTGGCGCGTCTACCGCGGGCAATTGCGCCTTTAGCGAAGGCGGCAGCTATTGCGGCGGGCCAAGCTGGCTGGGGCCGCAGCAAACCGTTCAATCTGACAAACTGGCGAGGTATGACGGCAGCCGGGTGATGGGCGAACACATCATCCGCTACGGGGTTGCGTTTAATCGCATCGACGCTGCGCGCCTGGCGGCCTACTCCGTGTTTCCGCAGGTGGGCACGACTTCGCTTGTGGGGTTGACATCGGCTGATCCGACATCCTATCCCGCAAATTGGGTGAGCTTGGGGAACGGCATTGCGTTCTCCACTGCCAAATCTTCGTTCGGTTTTCCTGGTGGAGGACTGAATCCCGACAACCGCGTCGAAATATACGTTGGGGATGCGTGGAAGGCCAGGCCGAAATTAACGCTGAATTACGGTTTGCATTATGTGCGCGACAGCGGACGCACGGATAGCGGCCTGGGCGCGTTGCCGGACTTGAATCAGTGGGGCGCGGGATTGGGCGAAAAGATTCGTAATCCGAATGTGAACTTCGCGCCTCAACTGGGATTCGCCTGGGATGCGGGCGGCAACGGCAAGACAGTAATCCGCGGCGGCGGCGGGTTGTTTTATGAAAACTTGCTCTGGAACAACACCTTATTGGATAGCCCGTCCCGTCTCAGCACAGGAATTTTTACCGACGCTCCTGAGGTTTGTCAGGGGGGCGTTGCGAATGCGTTCAACTGGCCCACCAATCCTGGAGTGGCGGGGTCCCCGATTGCGGGAACCGCTGCTACGGTCGTGACCAACGCCACTACGGGGGCCCTGCAGGTGTTGCCGAACTTTTGCGGAGGGACTATCTCGGCAATCGCGCCGCAAGTTCTGGCGCTGAGCAACGCCTTTCAATCGGCGGCTGCGAGTGTGACGAGGTCGCAGCCTAATAGCAACTACTTGGGCACCACACTATCGGCTTTGAATCCCAGTTATGATCTTTTTTATCCTGGCTACCGCACGCCGCGGTCGTGGCAGGCGAATCTCGGCATCGAGAAAGAGATTCGCCCGGGAACGGTACTCAGCGTTGATTATATCCGCGACATCGGCGAGCACTACCTGATTGGGCAGGACATCAATCACAGCGGAGCAGCGCGCAGCTTCAACCAGGCCAATGCGGTTGCGGCTCGTGACGCGGCTCAGGTGGCCAACGGATGCCCTGTCGGTTTTGGACAAGCTACGTGCATGATTAACTCAACCGTGGCGAGTGGCGGAACTACTCCCTTGGGAGTGGCTGGGGCTCAGGCGGCGTACTCGAGGGCGGGGCTAGATTCGAATCTGCAGACTGCGGGCGGCGGACCCTGCTCCTACTGTGCGTTTCCCGGCACGAACCCCATCATCGGCAACACCGGAGCAGTGGGAGGAGTCGATATGCTCTTTCCTGATGGGCGGTCAGTCTACACCGGCGTGCAGATGAAAGTCGTGACGCGGGTCGATAAGCCCGTGCGCGGCGTGAAGACCGGCAACTTCCAGTTTTCCTACACGCTTTCCCGGCTGATCAGCCAGGTGCAGGACCAGGATTCCACCAACCTGGCTACCGACAACGACGATCCACTGCGCTTCACAGGGCCGAGCGCTCTGGACCGGAAGCAGCAGTTCTCGTTCAGCGGAACCTTCGACCTGCCGTTCTATTTGAAGTTGAGCATGATCGGACATTTCTACAGCCCGCTTCCCCAGAGCCTGTTGCTGCCGGAGCTGACCAATGGAGGCGAAATCTTTGCCACCGACTGGCTGGGCTCTGGACTGGGTTCGGGAGGGGCTCCAGAGCCGCTGCCGGGAACTCAGATCGGCCAATACCAGCACAGCACCAATATCGACAACTTGCAAAAGACGATCAACTCGTACAACCATACCTTCGCCTCATCACTTACTCCTGCAGGGGATTGCCTGGTGGGCAATCACACTGCTTGTCCGGGGCTGATCAATAGCACGATGGTGATGACTAGTGAGGACATGACTGCTTTAGGGTGGATCATGCCTACACTCGATTCGGTAGCTAATCATGCTGTGGCCGCTCCCTGGCTGAAAACGATGGACATGAGACTATCCTGGCCGATCAAGATTAAGGATCGTGTGACCATCGAGCCGAGCGCGAGTGTCTTCAACGTCTTCAACTTCGCCAATGCATTCCAGTCGGGCAACATGCCGAGCGCTTCGTTGTTACCCGGCCCGAACGGGGTGTTGGCGCCGAATGTGGTGGGCGGTGCCGCTTCGGGCTCGAGCTATACGCCTTTCCGGACGAGCCTTCAGTCGGGAACGTTCGCGCTTGGGGCTCCCCGTCAGTTCGAGTTCGGATTGCGGATCAGTTTCTAGACTTGGGGATCAGAAGCCGGTCATGGCGCTCCGGTCCTGCGCTCAACTGGATGGCTTTTTGCATTCGGGAGGGGCAAATCGGTCCTAAGCGGCTGCGTGTACAATGCCTGCATGGCTTTCCGTCCGCAGGGAAACTCCAACGCCGCCAAACGCGGCCGGACTCCGCCTCCCGAGGAGACTTTTGAAGAAGCTGGATTCCTCAAAGCTCTGGGCGAGAAACAGAAATCAGTGAGCGTCAAGCTGATGGATGGTCAGACGGTGAGCGGCTGGATCGAGTATTACGACAAGCACATGGTGCGTTTGACGCGCGAAGGCGCTCCCAATCTTTTTATTTTCAAGCACGAGATTATGTACATCGCGGAAGACGGGAAGAAGAAATAGCGGCTGCTGTTTTAGAAGTCCGCTGTGGAGCCGATGGCTGCACAGGCAGGCATGAGGTCCTTCGACTACACGAGCGCTTGCGCTTAAGCGCGCAAGCACTTGTTCCGCTCAGGATGACAAACTTAACAAGGTCTAATAGCAGCGACAGTTTCCTTCCGGCCATGTCAGCCATCGCCCGCGAAGCCGGCGCTTTGCTGATGCATCACTTTCACCAGCACTTGAAGATCGAATACAAGGGCGAGGCTGATCTGGTGACCGCGGCGGACCGCGCTGCCGAAGTTTTGATCCGGGAACGCATTCGCCAACAATGGCCTGCGCACGACGTTCTAGGGGAAGAGCAGGGACTCAGCGATCAGGGCAGCGAGTATCGCTGGTACGTCGATCCCCTCGACGGCACGACGAACTTCGCTCATGGATTTCCTGTTTTCTGCGTGTCGATTGCACTGGAGCATCATGCACTCGAGAATAAGGGCCAACGCATTGCCGCCGTCATTTACGATCCCACGCGCGACGAACTGTTTTCCGCGGAGCAGGGAAGAGGCGCGCAGCTCAATGGCGAGAGCATCCATGTTTCGAAAACGGCTCAGCTGAAGGAGAGCCTTCTGGCTACCGGCTTTCCCAGCCAGAAGCGGCACAAGAATCCGAATATTTACTTTTATCACCAGATCACGCTGCACTCGCATGGAGTGCGCCGGGCGGGATCGGCGGCGCTCGACTTGTGCAACGTGGCTGCGGGCCGATTCGACGGCTTCTGGGAATTCAACCTGAATCCCTGGGACACGGCGGCGGGTGTTCTTATTGTGGAAGAAGCGGGCGGCAAGGTGACGCGCTTCGACGGGTCACCGTTTGAGATCAACAGCCGGGAGACGGTGGCCTCGAACGGGCTAATTCACGAACCGCTGCTGCGGGAGTTTGAAGATGTCTTTGCCGGGCGAGGGTTGGAGCCGCTGCCCGATCCGAGGGTTTACCAAGGATGAACCAGCAGGGTGAACCAACAAGCTTGAACGAAACCGCAGTCGATATCGAGGTGCAAGCCATGCTTAAGAAAACTATGCGCCGGGCTCCAGCCGCAATCGTCCTGCTGGGATGGGCAGTACTGCTCGTGGCTGCTTCCAGTTCTTCGCCGGCCGCACCCGATGCGGCTTATGTGCAGTCGTTTGAGAAGTGGAAAGCAGAACAGATTGATGACTTGAAGCAGAACTGGCTGCCGCTGGCTGGACTGTATTGGTTGAAGCCGGGCGTGAATAGTTTTGGTACCGCGCCGGAGAACGCGGTCGTGTTTCCCAAAGGTCCGGCGCACGCTGGAGAGTTCATTCTTGACGGCAAGGACGTAACCATTAAGCCGCTTCCGGAGGCGCACGCGACGTTGTCAGGTACGCCGCTGACAACCGCGAAGCTGGCTCCCGACGTTACCGGGCACGCCTCCCTGGTGGAGATGGGCCCGTTGCGCTTTCATGTGATCGTGCGGGGAGAACGCGTGGGGATTCGTGTGAAAGATTTGGAGAGCGCGTCCGTCACCAACTTCAAAGGGCTGATATTTTATCCTCTCGATCTGAACTATCGCGTGACGGCCACCTGGGAACCCTCCGATGGCAAGAAGACGATCGACGTGCCCAATGTTCTGGGCGATGTGACTCCGGTGCCGGTTGCGGGAACAGTGGTGTTCAAGATCGATGGCCAGGAGCAGAGGCTGACGGCACTGGGCGGAGATCCATCGAATGGACTGTCGTTCGTGTTCAACGACCTGACGGCGAAGAGCGATACCTATCCCGGCGGACGCTTTCTCGATAGCGAGCCGGTGGTAAACGGAACAGTGGTTCTGGACTTCAACCGTGCCTACAATCCTCCCTGTGCGGTGACTCCTTATGCCACGTGTCCGTTGGCGCCGAAGGAGAACCGGCTGGCTGTTGCGATTCCGGCAGGCGAGAAGTTTGATAAAGCGGCACACGGTCACCGCTAGCAGCTGGTCGCCGCAAATCGAGGGATATGACCTACTCCTCCGCGTTACAATAATTAGGGACTGCTGTACTTTTTTGGCGGCCGTCCCAAGTTCTCTTTATTCCCACAGGCTCAATGTGATCAACTCTCTGCTGGAACGCAAGATCGAGAAGCGGCCCGATCGAGTGCGGCTGCAAGGGCGCATTCTTTTCCTGACGGAAGACCCGGAACTGATCAAGCGGCAGCTCGCCGGCGAAGACCTGCCTTGGGACACAAAGAATCCGGCGAATAATCCCAAGCTGCGCGACGATATCTCAACCGACGAGATCACTCCGGCGCACTACTGCTTTTATTTTGACGAGACGCTGGGCGAGATTCCTTACCTTGGGCTGAAGTGCGGCAGCGTCACTCCCATTGGCCGCGGCGAAGTGAAGCGGGGTGGATTTGTGTGTGCAGTGAGCGGGAAACGACGCGGCAAAGGCTCGAGCCGGGAGCAGTCGCCTTACGCCGAGATGTGCGCCGGCATTCGAGTCGTGATCGCGGAAAACATTGAACGCATCTACAAGCAGAATTGCCAGAACCTGGGCGTGCTGACTGCGACTGACTTTTCGTTGATTGACAGGATTCGCGGCGGCGAGGAGATTCCCCTCTCCGAGTTCACTGCCGGGGAAGATGAGATCACGCGGCAGGTGATTGAGTACGGGGGGCTGTTTCCGTTCAACGTGGGGAGGATGCAGGGAAAAGTGTTTTTGCCTCCGATTAACAACGCGGGCGAGGGCGCCCGCACCACACGTCCCATGACATTAGCCGAGAAAATCTTTGCGCGGCACATGGTCAACGAAGCCAGTGGCGTTGGCGTTGCTTTCGTGAAACCCGGGGACACTGGATTCGCCCAAGCCGACCTGCGCTTCAGCCATGAGTACGTCACGCCGATGGCGGCTATCTTTTTTGAGCGCTATGTCGGCAAAGACGCGAAGGTCAACGATGCTTCGAGCATTATTTTTTTTCGCGACCACCTCACGTTTCTCGATGAAGTGATTTCGGAGGAGAAAAAGAAGCTTGGTCTGCTCGACCTGGCGACCCAACTCAAGCTCAAACAGCAGGACTTTGCTGTCCGGCAGGGAATCAAACTGCATGGCGAGTTGAAAGACCGCAAGGGCTCAGAGGGCATTTGCCACTCCATCGTACTGGAAAGCTATGCGCTGCCCGGGCAGTTGAACATTGGCTCGGACTCACATACGCCGCACGTGGGTGCAATTGGCTGCGTGGCGTTCGGCATTGGCACCACCGACGTGTTCAACGCGTGGATCACGAAGGACGTGCGGGTGAAGGTGCCGGAGTCGGTGAAGATCGTGATCCGGGGCAAGAGGCATGCCAATGCCACGGCAAAAGATTTCATCCTGAAAATTCTCAGCCTCGACTACGTGCGCAGCGGCAAGGCGCTCGCCAAAGTGATGGAGTATGCGGGCGAGGCGATTGAGGAACTCAGCGTCGATGAACGTGCCACCATGACTAACATGGCAGCCGAGATTGGCGGATTCACCGGCATTGTTGCGCCGGACAAAAAAGCAGTCGACTTTCTGGTCGAGCGTCGCGGGATGGATCGTAAAAAAGCCGAGGCAATGATTGCGGGGTTGTATAGCGATCGGGATGCGGAGTATACGCATCTGATCGAGCTCGATGCAGCGGAGATTACGCCGATGGTCGCGACTCCGGGCGATCCAGGTAATGGAAAATATGTGCGCGACCTGAACACGCCGGTGCCGATCGAGATTGCTTACGGTGGCACCTGCACGGCAGGCAAGAACGAAGACATGGACATGTATGCTGCGGTGCTGGCCGATGCGCTTAAGCACGGCAAGCAGGTGGCTGACTCGGTGAAGTTCTACATCCAGTTTGGATCGCAGGAGACGCGGGAGTACTGCTTGCGCAAGGGCTATCTGGATGTGTTTCGGAAGGCTAGAGCGATTGTGATCGAGCCCAGTTGCGGTGCATGCATCAACGCGGGGCCGGGAGTTTCGACCCGTCCCGATCAGGTGGTGATCAGCGCGCAGAACCGAAATTTCCCCGGCCGCAGCGGTCCGGGGCAGATGTATCTGGCTTCACCCTTGACGGTCGCGGCTAGCGCCGTGGCAGGTTACATTGTGGAGTACGAGCCGAGCGAAGCGCTGGTCGGGGTCTGAGGCGTTCTCACCGAACCAGGTGCTCGCAAGTGGTTGAATTCAGGCGGGGTGGCCGAAATCAGCCACTGCCGGACCTGCAACTTTTTTCCGCGATCCGAGTTCAAATAAGTAGGCGCTTCGGATCGAAAGCAAGATTCGGAAGACCTGGCAGATCCGGTGGGAAGAGCGGCGGATCTGAAAAAGGGAGATCGATATGCGGTACCTAAAATATTTGGCTTTGGTGGGGGTTCTGATGCTGCCGCTGACCTATGCGCCGTCTGCGCATGCGCAGGTCGCGGTGGGAGTGGGAATCGGCGGGCCGCCGGTATGCTCCTACGGCTACTACGGATATTACCCTTACGCTTGCGCGCCCTATGGCTACTACGGACCTGACTGGTTTGCCGGCGGAGTGTTTATCGGCGCCGGCCCGTGGTATGGCTGGGGACGCGGTTGGGGTTGGGGTGGTTGGGGTCATGGGTACTATGGTCGAGGCGGCTGGGGCTACGGACGGGGCGGCTATGGTTATGGTCGCGGGTTTGCCGGCGGACGTGGCTTCGTAGGCGGACGCGGATTTGCACGTGGTCCGGCTGGCGGCTTCCACGGGTCGGTTGGCGGTGGGTTCCACGGCGGCGCGGTGGCCCACGGTGGTGGCGGGTTCCACGGTGGCGGCGGCGGTGGTGGACACGGCGGCGGCGGA
>Ga0210385_10000626_pt1 | contig 24062 bp, 17 predicted proteins | sample IncBWH26OmetaG_FD_160107 | JGI IMG/M metagenome (GOLD analysis project Ga0210385, IMG submission 160107) | Forest soil microbial communities from Barre Woods Harvard Forest LTER site, Petersham, Massachusetts, United States - Inc-BW-H-26-O ...
GCCAATGCCCAACTCCTTGAAGGACTCCAGCAGCTCGAACGGAAACGCATCGTCGGACCAGTATCTATTGATGATCGGCTGGACCTTGGTCTCCATGTATCTGCGCACTTTTCTCACGACGGCCTTCTCGTCGTCGGTAAGCATGTCGACCAGCTGATAGAAATCGCTGTTCGGTGGGGGAAGTGGTTTCCCTTCGTTTGATCGATTGGGCATAGGCATGACTTAGATGACTCCGTTACTGTACGGTCTCGTTGACTTACGTCCCGGGGTGCTCATGGCGCACCGCGCCGCGTTTCTGGTTGCCGTTCGCGCTCGCGCCATCTGATGTCGCAGGCACCTCGACATACGCGATGCCGGAGAGGTTCCCGAGCGCAATCTGCAACGTCCGCCGGTTGGTGCCGTCGAGGTTGGCGCTGTAGATCGATCCCCCCAAATCGGTCACGAACATGCGGCCGCCCTTGGGATCGAGTGCCAGCCCGATGCCTTCCATCAGGTGATCGAAGACGATCTCCGGTGCGGTGCGCTTGGCTGCCGACACGTCTAGCGGCGCGCGATTCACGGTGTTGCCGAGCGGCGGGTCGCCGCGGTCGGTCCAATACAGCATGCGAGCGCCCGGGTCGATGTCGAGGTCGATCGGCTCGGGCAGCCCTTGATATAGCAACTCGATATCGCCGCGGTTCGCCGGCGTTTGGCCTTGTGGCACGGTGATGTTTGCACGCCGGATGGAGCCCTGTCCGGCGTTGTCACCCCCCTTCTGGGTCCAATAGAAGTCGCCCTTCTCAATGTCGACGGCAATGCCTACGCACCACTTAGTCGGGTCGGCACCGGGACGTGGATCGCCGCGGCTCGTGTCCACCAGCGTCTCGATGCTCGAGCCATCGAGGTTGCATCGCATCACGCGCATCCCCTCCCGGTCGGACCAGTAGAGCTTGCCCGTGCTCTTCTCCAGCTGCAGTTGCTTCGGCGTGAAGGCACCGCCCGGGGGCACGATCGTGGTCAGGTTCGCTCCATCGAGATCCGAGCGCAGGATCGACCCGTCATTCCCTTTCGGATTGCCCATATTGGACCAGTACAAGTGACCGGCAGTGATATCGATCGCCAGCCCGTCCGGCAGCTTTCTGCCTTCCTCGATAAGCGTCGTAAGGCCGGTTCCGTCTGGATTGACCGACAGCACACGGCCGGCTGAAAGATCCAGGAAAAACAGCCGACCCACCGGCGCTCGTGGACTCTGCGGACCGGTTTGCGATCCTGAGTTGTTACTGCTCATACGAAGACCTCTGTTATGTCCACGGAACAATGGCTACGGATGGAGCTTGATCCTAGGCGGCTCTGACCCAGGCCGCCCACACGCTCCAGAACGACGGCAATCCTGCCTCGCAAATGGGGAATTGATCCGGCATATCCTTCCCGACTCAGCGTTTCCTGGCCGATGAAGAAGCCCGCTGATACGCCGTCCTGCCGACGCACAATCTTAGGATTGACGTGCACCAGTCTTGGAAGATCCCGCCTCAACATGTATGCACCTGCTGTCTTCGATTGCGCACTGGCTAGATTCGTACTCACTCACGGCACGCCCTCTTTCGCTCAGTTCAGGGTCCATCTTGACTCCCAGACCGTCATACCGGGAGGCGTAGTGTTTGTCCGGCGCTCAGAGGCTACTTACGGGAACTGCAGAGTGCGAGCTGCGTTGAGTACATGATGTATTTCTCTGGAGGAAACGATCCGACGGCCAGGAGAGGCTGGTCGCACTGACTTCGTCCCACGAGAACATCCCCCACGGGGACGCGCAACATTTACTGATTCGGGATTGCAAATGACTGCCAGCGACTCCGTATTCCTCTTAGGGTGGTTCGCGAGGGTGGTAGGGAAGTTGACCGGATCGCGCGCGATTTGAACCTTGGACTCACGGTCGCGAGTTCTCCCACCTGACGACCCGCCCTATCTCATCGGAGCGGTCCTGCTTTCGCGGGGACAATCGAGGTCCCGATGCGGATTGCTTTGCGCTACCGATCAACGCTCGATGTAGCGAACGCGGTCGCGAGCCGCTCAGCCACGGACCGCTCCCAACCATCCGGTTCGAGGACCCGGTGTTCACGCCCGATTGACTTCGATCTTTATGGACCATCCTCTGCGCCAATCAATGCTCTATCTCTTTTGCGTCGGCCATAACTTCCTGCCACTCGAGGCGTCTCACCTTCCCGCGACTTTTTGGTCGAACGCATTTCGCAGCCACCGGACCCACGTCGCTCGCCCTCGCCGTTCACGAGCGGGCCCCTCTCAATTGCTCGCTCCTATCGAAATCTGGCTCGGCTGCCGAGCGCGTTGCGTCAACCGACCGGGTTTGCGCATGTACAACGTTTACCGCGGCGAAACGCTGCATGAATCAGACGCGCCTTGTTCCAACTGCCAACGACAAATACAGTGACTGCGTGGACGATCTCGTTGCCTCATTCTCCGCAACGTGTTGGCCATGAACGATCGCTTTGCCACCCCCCTCCCACAGCGGCGTTCGTTCACTCCTCCGACCGGAGGGGTTCGCCCTTCCGGTCGGCTTCTTGTGCAACCGACTCGATACGCTCGCCGCTCGGCTCGAGAACAGGCGGTGCGCGGAGTCGCTGCGCTGGTCCTCCTCGATGGAGACAGGAGAGACGATTGCTTCATCCGCTCGCCCTGATCGCCGCAGCAGTGGCAACCGCTGCGTTGCTCGTCGAGGTATCACTCACTCTGCTTGTTGTGAGCTTGGCGTTCAGGGCGCGGAAGACGCCCGAATCGCGCAGGGGCGCGAGAAAGCCGGAGATGTCGATGGTCGGCGAGCCTCGGGAAAGGAACCTCCTCTGGCGCGACCATGATTGACCGGAATCGCAGCTTCCGCGGCGCGTTGGGGATGGTCGCTGCGTTGATCGCAGTGGTTACGAACGCGATGTCGGCTCGCTAAGAACACAACCCAGAGCTGCGAGCGTCGAGCTGACGTACACTATGCGGGTGGACACGCTGACCAGCATTAAAGTGTTCCGGCAGGTGGTTGAGTCGGGAAGCTTCGTCGCCGCGGCCGATCGTATGGACCTCTCCACCGCGATGGTCAGCAAACACGTGGCGTACGCGGAGAAGCGGCTCGGGGTCCGGCTCCTGAATCGCAACAGCCGTACGCTCAGCCTGACGGAAGCCGGCAGCGTGTACTTCGAGCGCTGCAAGACCATCCTGGAGGACCTGGAAGACACGGAACTGGAACTGGGGTCGCTCGGTACTACGCCCCGCGGGAGCGTGAGAGTCACTTGCCCGAGCTGGTTCGCGCGGCAGCGCCTGGCAGATCATCTTGCTGAGTTTCGTCGTCGCTATCCGGAGATCCTGATCGATGTGTCGTTCGAAGACCGGCGCGTCGATCTCGTGGAGGAAGGTTACGATCTTGCCATGCGGGTGTCGCGTGAGAGCGCGCTTCCGGCGGGTCTCATCGCGCGACCGCTGCGGCAAGTACCTTTCTTTCTCGCCGCGTCCCCCGAGTATCTGAAGCGTCACGGTACCCCGAAGTCCCTCGACGAACTCGCCCATCACGATTTCGTGGCGATCGGTAACATCGATGCCCTCTCATTCACTAGCTCCGAGGGTGCGATCGAAGTTCCGCTCCGCGTCGTCTTGCGTTACCGCTCGGTAGGTGGCGTGGCACACGCCGCCGCCGCCGGTATCGGTCTTGCGCCGTTGCCGGCGATCTTGCTTGAAGAACCGGCATTCGAAGGGGTCTTGACGCCCATCCTCACTGACTATCCGCTAGCGGAGTCGACTCTGTATGTCGTCTACGTCAGCCGCCGGTACCTTCCCCTAAAAATCCGTGCTTTTATCGATTTCCTGATCGACCGCAACTCCGGCGCGCAAACTGGCCGCGGGCCGTTAATTCAAGACCGCTGAACGCAGCGCTGTCTCGAGCCCACCGGGCTTAGATCCGCCACTCCTCGGGCGCGATATGGCCCGTCTGCGGGACCCAAGCTGCCTGGCTCGTACGTCTGGAAGCGGCGTGCTTGCCTTCACCATCCGGATCGACGCTGCGCCCTCCGGGCGCGCAATTTCCACTCACGAAATGTTGCATTAACGCCCCGCGGGTTTTTCGCGCACAAGGCGGTGACGTAGAGTCCAGCAGCTGATTTCCGCTATTGCGTGGAGAGCCATATGAGTGCGCCCGAAGAGAGAGTGAATCTGGTCGCCCAGATTGACGCTTTCGGGTTGGAACACTTACGAATCGTGCAGCGTGCACTCGTGTCTCTTCGACACCACGAGATTCGCATTCGCGTGCACGCCGCATCGTTGAACAACCGCGACCTTCTGCTGGGTCAAGTTCCCAGTCGCGTCACTGACATCCGTCTGCCGCTCATTCCGCTTTCCGACTGCGCCGGCGAGGTGATCGAGATCGAGCCTCCCTATCGCCCAGTCACGGGAGCGAATCCTGGTATGACGCAAGATCGCACGAGCCTTCGTCTGGGATCTCCAAGATGATTCGGACAGAACGCGATTTCAGTCTGCCGCCTTGGGGCGATCAGGCTCACGCTCATCGCGGGAAGCAAGCAAACCCGCCGCTCGCAAGTTCAATGAGTGTGACCATCGGATACTTCAGTGCCAATTGGGGCCCGGATGAAAACGGACCTGATGCCTGGTTGGGACGCGTTCTCCGACTTCTGGAGATGGCAATCGACGACCAAGAACGGGCGTGCCACTGTCCTCGATCTTCGCTAGCGGAGGCGGCCAAGCTCTTACGGGAGCAGCTTGCTGTGCGGCCGGAAGGCGGCTGCATAGACGGAAGGGGGCATCTGCAGGCGTGGCAGGCCCGCAAGATTCGGGACTACATCGAGATCCACATTGCGGAACCACTGCGAGTGGCCGATTTGTGCGTGCTTATTGAACGCAGTGAAGCCCACTTTTCGCGCGCGTTCAAACGAACCTTTGGTGAGTCACCGCACGCGTTCTTAGTTCGACGACGACTGAAACTGGCAAAGCAGTACATGCTAGATACCGATGCACGACTAACCGACATCGCTTTGCGGTGTGGATTTTCCGACCAAGCTCACCTTTGTAAGCATTTTCGCCAAATTTCGGGGACTACCCCGGCCTCCTGGAGACGCATTCACCGAGCGTCCAGGGCCTTCAGCTTGCTCAAGCCTGATCCCAGTCAGAAACTGTCCAAGGGAACTCGCGGATACAACGTCCGCTAAACAGGGAGCTTCGAAGTGTGCGTCGGAAGAATGCTTGACCTCACAAAGCGAACTCATATGAACTGCTGCGAACGGCGCCGGACCGATGTTTGTTACCCACTACGCCCGTGAAAAAGCGGGCATCTAAGCGCGGATTCCCCGGCGGGTAACGCAGTGGGTAACTAGCTTCGGGGATTTCCTAACATCATGAAATCCATGCCTAAATCACTCGATTTCGGTTTCCTCCCCTGGGCACCAAGTCCTTATTTGTCAATGTGATACATCTCTTAGTTCGAGTGATTTCGAGTCTCTTCAGGACCCGAACTTAGGTGCGAACTATAGAGGATTCACGCGCGAGTAAGCAGAGAACTCGCGTTGGACGATACGAGCTACCACCTTCACTCGAACTCAAGTTCCGCTAGCTGAAGAACATCTGACTCTCAGTCCGACAACAATCGGCTCCTCGGTTACGAGACAACGCTATTGCGTTAGGGGCTAGAAACCACGCCGTTGTCCGAAGGTCGGTGTATACCGTAGAAACTAAAAAAACCAAGCCATAACAGCACTCCCGACACGGCTGTTAACACGACCACAAACCACCTGACCGCAAGTACTCCATAGTGATTGGCTACCAGACCAGCGAGGATTGGGCCCAAAGACCCGACGTAGATCGAGACCGTGAATTGGGCTGCAATGCGCCTGCTGGCTGCGCGTCGCATCACGACGCCAAACTGAGCGGAGAAATAGATCGGCAGTGTCACGTAATACACCGATAGTGCAGTCACATATACCCAAGAGCTCGGGTAGCTGCTGGCCACGATGCCGATAATGTTCACGATCACACAGGCGACGACAACTGACCCATGTACGCGATCACCAAGAACGATTGCCAAAACCGCTCCCAGAAGGCCCATGGCAGTCGAGATCGACAGACCCCAGGAGATCATGTCCTCCGTGATACCTGCCGCGGCGCCGATGCTCTCTATGTAGGTCCAGTACCCGTCCACAGCCACATTGAACAGTGCTGAGGAGATCAGTCCTAGCCACAGAACGCCCGACGTCTGACTGCCGGATAAGTCTCCTGGATTCGTCTCCTTGTACCCTGCCGAGAACTGTCGCGCGAGCAGCAGGCAGGGAATCACGAGTAAACCTAATCCCACGAACACAGACCGCCATCCCCATAAGTGCGCCAACCTCGGGATTCCGGCGACCGTCACGACAGCGAGCGCAATCTGAGCAAGCATGGACGCCGCGGCGTTGCGCTGTTGGTCCTCAAGGCTGAACATGTAGTAGCCGGCGCTCACTGCCAGCCCTGCACCCACGCCGCCCAAGGCGCGCAGGGACACTAGCGCGGCAGCGCTACCCGAGATTGCGGAACCGAGATCAGCGACAAGCAACACCACTAAACCGATAGCACCCGTTGCCCTCGGTGAGGTGCTGCGCATAACGGCAATCGCTGCCAATGCACCCATTCCCATTCCAAAGAGATCCGCGGAGCCAAACGCCCCAAGCGTCTCCGAGTCGAATCCCAGCTGCCGAGCGAGCAGGCCCGTAATGGCGGGGAGCGTGTTGTAGACGAGCGTGGCGACAGCCACTACAACGATGGGCGCGAGCCGCGCGATCGGCCAAGGACGCTTCACGTGGTTGTCTTTCAATTCACAGCGTCCCGTTGGTATGCCCTACTGCTCGAGAAAGCTCGTCACCGCATCGATGAACGCCGTATTCTGATCAACCATCATCATGTGCGCGCAGCGCGGAATCCTGATCAGCATCGAACCGGCGAGCGCCGCGTGTGACTCCTGAGCCGTGACATCAGAAACCATGTCATGGTCGCCATAGATGACAAGCGCGGGGATCTTGAGCTTCCGTAGTGCCTCCGTGAAGTCGAAGCCCGCGAGGCTGCCATCGATGCGAAAATCACTCTTCGCACCCCAGATCTGGTTGAGTACATCCCAGCCCATGGGTGCTCTAGCGCTGTCCCACGCCGGCGGTCGGATGAAATAGAGGTAGGACGCCTCTGCCTTATCCGCGAGCGCGCGATATTCGGGCAGCTGTGCCCCATCCGCGCCAATGACACCGCGGGCCTCCAAGGCTTCGATCTGCGCACGCACGTTCTCATCCATGGAATTCTTGATCCGCTTGAAATCCGCGTTAATGCGCGCGGCGGAAGATCCGGAGCCCGCAATAATCAGTCGACGAATGCCAGCCGGATAGTCGATCGCCACCGCTTGCGCGAGAATTCCACCGAAGGAATGCCCCAGCAGATCGATCTTGCCCAAGTCCAATGCCAAACGAACCGATTCAATATCGTGTGCCAACGTGGCGAGACTGTACTGAGAATGATCCTCAAACTGCTGGGAGCGCCCACAGCCACGCTCATCGATCAGCACGAGCTGTCGACGCCTCGCGAGAGGCAATAAATAAGGCAGGAAGTCCGCGTGCGTAGCGCCCGGGCCACCGTGCAGCAGCACCAGAGGTGGACCCGTTCCTATCGTCGCGTAGTAGATGATCGCGCCGCCGGTATCCACGTACCCGTCTCGGCTTTCGATTCGCGAGGCATCCATGATTGCGCCTCCTACCAGAAAAGCATTGGCGTCTTTTCGAGGAGCTCGACACCGGTATCGGTGACAATGACATTGCGCTCAAAGCCTGCACGCCCGACACCCTCACGGGCAAGGAATGCTTCGACACCGAGCACCATGCCCGCCTGGATGGGCGCTTCGAGGGCCGTCCAGCCAAGCTCCCCGCCTTCCACATCACCGAATGGAATGATGAGGGGCGGTACAGACACACCTAGGCCATGACCAAGGAGCGGAAATACGTGTCCTGGCGGACCGTCGGAATAGCCCACCTGTTGGGAGAGCTCCCAGCCTTTACGTCCCACCGCTCTCGCGCTGACGCCCGGTACGACGGACTCCAACATGCCACTCACAATCGAGGCGCAGTCTTCGAGCAATGACCTTTGCGGCGGCGTGGGACGAGCTGAGCAGACGCCTGTTCGACCGGGATCCATAAAGTAACCCTCGAAAAGAGGGCCATAGATCCACACCGTGAATAGATCGCCAGGCGACGGTGCACTCCTGTTATGCCCATAAAGGTCTCGGCTCAAAAAGTACTTCTCGCTGAAGCGTCCGTGATTGATGTCGATGCGATGAAACCCGCCGCCGCCGCGCATGATCGCCGCGGCTGCCCTGCCCGCCGCCTCGCATTGCCGCTCACCCACTATCATCGCCTCCACGGCCGCGGTCAGGCCTGCGGTCACGAGTTCCCCCCCAATTCGATAAGCCTCAAGCTCGCGGGCACTCTTGATCATCTGAGGTCTAACCAGCAACTGCTCCTCTGACACCCACTGAACTTGCGGCGTGTGCTGACGCAGGACGCGGTCGTACATGCCTGGGAGCACGTCATCGCCTACGATAGCGACCGGCCCCTCGATACCCGTAGCGCGCAAATACTCCGCAAACGTCGGCATCATCGGCGGCGCGTGGTACACCACCTTGCCGCAGACCACTCTGGTTGCGTCGATGTCGTTCTCGCTAAGTCCGGTATGCAGCTCGGGCTCGTGGCCCTTGCGAATTAAAACCGCAGAAAAACAGAAAGGCTCGCCGAATTCCGGCCTCGTTGGAGGCCCCTGGCCCGTACCGAAGGTCTGGAAGTTCGTCAGCCAGTACACATCTCCCACTTTGTCGTAAGTACCCGCGGACCGTTGCCATACCAGCAGATTCTCATAACCCGCCGCAGCCATCGCCGCCTGGACCCGGTCCCATCTCTCGAGGTACTCGCTTCGCGAAAAGAACATGTTGCTCCCGGCTCCTAACTGGCAGTCGATCTCAACGGACGAAAAACGCTGCTCAATGCGACGGTCCGAGCGACTACCCGTCCCACTTTAGAAGTGCAGGCCGATGTTGATGCCGACCGTTCGCGGCGGAGTCGCTATCTGCGTCTGGAACGCATTTGCGTAGCTGTAGACAGTGCTCTGCTGAATGAACACGATTCCGGTCGAGTTCGTGAGATTGTGTCCGTATATCGAGACCTCGTAGTGATCGCGGCGAAGTCCTACCGCGGCATCAAGCGCACTGTAGGCCGGGCGCGTCGCTTTGAAGGTAAACCCCGTTGGCACGGATCCCTCGTGGCTCCAGTCGACGTGCAAGAAGCCGGAATAGCCTGCGATGTGTCGTGTGTAATCGCCCGACACCAGCAGTTTCTGTTTGGGGACGTCCGGCACCGGATCACCGGCGGATACGGCAGCCGCGCTTTGGAAGGCAGCTGCGATGGATTGATATCGAGCGTCTGTGTAGGAGCCGCTGACGGCCAGCAACAACTCCGGGGTGACTTTAAGATTGATTTCCGCTTCTACTCCCTTACTACGTGCGGACCCGACATTGGCGACGAATAGCGAGCCGCAACCTGGATCGGTCACCGTCTGCTGCACGTTCGTCCAATCGATCCGATAGGCGGCGACATTGACAGCGAGTCTGCGCTGGAGGAATTCAGTCTTTGCCCCGACTTCGTAGTTCCACACAGAGTCCGGATTGTATAGCGGCTGATAAGCGTTCGTGAGGGTACACCCGATGTTGTTTGGCAAACCGACATTAGGACCGCCGGGACGATAGCCCTTAGCCGCTGTCGCATAGAGCAACGCATCACTTAGAGGATGATAGTTCAGGACAAAGCGCGGACTGTTGCCGCTCGCCTTGGCGTGCACCAGCGGTTGACTTGGCGCTGCAAATGCTCCTGTCTGTACGTTCTCCAGACTGTCATGCAACTCGTAGTAGCGGTCGCCGGCGGTTACCTCGAACTTTGACGAGATCTTGTAAGTGAGATCCACGAACACAGCCGCCTGTTGATCGATGACTGACTGGTCGAATGTGTAGAGGTTGGAGCCATCGGTCTGTCCGATGGCGTCCGCAAAGGCCGCGCTGTCAGTCATTTCGACGGAATGCTGACGATCATGGCTGAAGAACGCGCCGGCCACCCAGCGGAGAAGCCGGTCCGCCGGGGAAGTGAGGCGAAATTCCTGAGTGAAGCCTGGGTTCGTCGACGTCAGACAATCCGTTCCTGGAGTGTTTGGGGGATAGGGCAGACCATACAGAGGTGCCAGGTTCGCAAAGAACAACGTGAAGTCGGCGCAGGTGTCCACGTCGTGAGAGAGGACCGACGTCGATGATAGAAGATCGGCAAAGCCCAGCTCATAGTTAAGCAACAGGTTGCCCACGGTCAGCCGGCTGCTCTGCGGAGAAGGGTAGTAAGCGGCAGTCGTGAAGTCCGGTAGGTTAGTATAGTACTGAGAGTTGTTCCCGGCTCTGATCTGAGAGAGCATCAAGCTCGGCGTGATCGAGAGCGCGTCGGTCGGCTTCCAAGTGGCGATGATGCGACCACTTGTCAACTCCGCGTCATTAATGCGTCGCTGAACGAGTAAATCGCTCGTCGGGTGCGGGTCACTGAAATCCCCCGGAATCACGCGGTTGACGTAGCCCGGCACGTATTCATAGGCACCCACCACACGCACAGCCAGATCTGAGGACAGGGGGATATTCACCGCGGACTTTGCAAGATACCCATACCCTCCGCCGTCCATCGCAGATCCCCCAATCTCCGCGTTCACGGCAAACGCAGAGACGTCCGGCTGGTTGGTAAGCACCCGGATGGCCCCGCCCATTGAGCTTGATCCGTACAGAGTGCCCTGAGGGCCGCGAAGCACCTCCACCCGATCGACATCGAAGAAATCGATATCTGGAGCGCCCGTATATCCATCTGTGCGCACATCAAGAGGAGTTTCGTTCAGGTAGTACGACACGGCGGGCTCTAACCCATAGGACGTTCCCAACCCCCGTATGGTGAGAGTTGATTCGCCCGGGGACAGTGCGTCAATAGCAAGGCTCGGTACGCGTTGGGCCAGGTCTGCGTTTCCCTGCAAATGCAACTGATCCAGCGACTCGCCGCTCAGCGCAGTAATCGCGGCCGGCACGTCCTGCAGCGACTCAGTCCGCCTTTCCGCCGTCACCACGACCTCCTGTAAAGTTGCGTCATCAGCAGAAACCGGCCGGACGCTACCCAGGAGTGCCACTACTCCAACAAATGTCAGAGCGCTTTTCATGCGATGACCCCGGTGCGTTTGGTCTTGTTCTGTTGCAAGGTGCGCATTCCGGCGTTTTCTCCCGTGAAGAATGAATTGCTCATAACATCGCCAACGCCTGTGAGGCGCCCCGCTTTCCTTCCAACATTGCGTGGGCCATGTTCATGTTTCCCTGCAACTCAGAGTGGGCGAACACGACCCTTCCGTGCGGCACGCGTAGCTGCTCGGAAGGCGCCAAAGCGCCCGCCATGCCAAAGAAAAAGCCGGGCATCGGAGCCATATAAGCGTGACCCCAGCGATTCAGGACTATCGCGGCGATGTCCCGCCGCGCGTCGAAGCCGGCCGGGCCAAACATCTCTGTCATTAGCTCCCGCAGTTGGTGCTCAAAATCGGAGTACGACGCACTAAGTAGCTGTCCCCGCGCCACGGGCCCCTGCAACTCGGGAGAAACAGTTGGGTTCATGAACGGGATATAGAACGTCAGGACCGTCGGGCTATCGGGTGTCAGCGGCTTCGGGTGTTTGGCAAGCGTCAAATTGCGACGTACACACACATGCCAACCAATGCCGGAAAACCAGCGCGCGACTGGAAACCCGAGCCGATCAAAGAAGCGCCAGTTACGCACGGCGACGTTCGCCGTCATTACGGGCCCATAGTGAAATGATGCGTACGCCGTGCGGTGAGCGGCTGAAAGGTCGCTCACGATGTTTCTATTGACCCAACCTCCGGAGGCCATCACGACGACCTTCGCCCGCACGAATTTGGTTTGACCGTCCTTGACGTACTGCACCAGAACCGAGTCCGCCGTCCCTGGGGAGCCCTCGTGCCGCACGTGCACTGCGGTCGATCCTGTGCGGAACCGCACGGGATTGCCCCCTACATCAAGAGCTGCGGCGTTAAAGCGACCCGTCAGTGCCGCCTGCAACGGCGTATCGCCGTTAAGCACATTCGGGAGAACGGCGAGGAGCATACGTCGATAGATGCCGCCATTGCCCCCTGGGAAGGAGACAACGCTGATATCCGCAAAACGATTTTGTGCTGTGCTGGGGATCGTGCCGGGCAGTGTCAGCCGCTTTGCGGCGAGTGCGGAGACCGCGTTGCCGCACACGCCAAAGTTGCCAACGCACAGCAAAGGGTCGATGTAGCCCTTTACTTCACTGCCGTATCCCAGCTGGTCGAGCAAGTCGTAGTACGAAATTGAGTCCAGCCAGCGATCGACATCCTCCCTGTGCGAGACGAGATCACGTCGGTTATTGGAGAAATCGTCTAGCTGTCGCCGCACCGGCTCGGGCCAGGGCGTGTTGGCGAACTTGGCGGCGATCGGATTTCGCACCCAACCCTTGCCCGCAAAGTAATAACCGACGTCGTAGGCCGCTTCTGCGACCATCGGGTCAAAGTGCTCGGTAGGAAGGCGATACTTCTGAGCCGCCCGACCCAGAGGCTCGAGCGGATATTCCAGCGGGAGTCCGAGCTCCCGGTAGTAGTCGATGTAGACCTGATAGCGGCCGCCGCCGCCGGTATATTCCTTGTCCGGTATCAGCCCCGCGTTTGAACCTTGCGGGGCAGTGAGGTGGACACCGTCGACCTCAAAGTCATTCTGCTTGGCCTCGCCTCCGAGAACCGGGTGATTCTCCAGGAGAAGGCAGCTCTGATTAGGCTTCCGCCACTTGTGGAATTCGTACGCGACTGAGAGCCCCGAGAATCCCCCGCCCACAATCACAACGTCGTGACTCTCTACCGCGGCGCCCGCATCCAGCTCGGGATACCGGTGGTCGCGAATGCCGTGCGCCGCATCCCGAACTGCTTCGGTATTGCCGTTCGACCACCGGTAATCGCCGATTCCGCCGTATCCTGTCCATTCAGATCCCGAGGGGACATTGGGATTCGAAGCCGCCGCGCTCCTAAAGCCCGCGGTCCCGGCGACCAAGGCAGCGCCGGAACCGACTAGGACTCCATTAACGAAGTCGCGCCGAGTAACCGGCCCTTGCATGCCAAGACTGCGCGGAGTTGCGTACCGTCGTTTCATATCGGCGTTGACTCTTCAGGAGTCGGACGATTGCGCAGTTGCCAATCCGGCATGCGCAGGCCGCTCGCGGGCCACGAACGGCGCTGCGAGCAGCAGCGGCACAACCACGAACACTGCGAGACACTCCACCGCAACTAGCGACATCTGAAGCGACTGGGGTCCCAGGCGCTCCGTCAGCACATCACTGAGAATGCCGACCACAACCGGGCCGACCGCGAGGCCTGCAATTCCAGCCACCAACAGCGTAATTGCGCTGGTCGTCGCACGCAGTTCCGGGGGCACGTGCACAAAACAAGCTCCCCAGATCGCGCCGTTGGTGCTGTAGACGGCAAACGCATAGCACGCATTGAGGGTGAACGCGACGTTGGCGGTCGGGACCAAAAGCATTGAAAGGCCGACCGGAATGCCCACGATGTACATAACTGCCGGGAACCAGACCAACCAGCGAACATCCCGCCGTGCCAGTGAAGCAACGACCATGCCGCCGAGGACGCTCCCAGGAACTCCACCGAGTGCAATGGCGATTCCGTAGTGGATGCCCACGCTCTGAACCGGTAGCGCGAACTCCCGAACATAGTAAGACGGCAACCATTGGTTCAGGCCATATTCAACAAGCATGGCGAAGCACACTGCGATGAGAACGAGAACGTACGAGCGGACACCAATCAGACGAGCGACCGCGGAGCGCAGTGGGAGATGTACGTGCTCGCCAGGCCCTGCCCCTGAAGTGCGGCCGGACGGATCCGGAAGCGTCAGCGCGATGACACCTGCAAGCGCGACGCCAGCGAGCGCAAAGAGTTCAAGTGTGAGACGCCAGCCAATCTCGGCCCCGAGATATCCGCCCAACACCATCGCCAATGTCGCGCCAAGCACCCCACCCGCGGAGTGCACACCAAATGCAAGGGGGCGGTTCCCCGGTTTCACATAGTCGCCAAGCAGCGAGTGTGAAGTCGGAATACACATCGACTGCCCTGCTCCCAGCGCGCCGCGCGCCGCGAGCATTTGCAGAAACGTTCGTGACAGGCCGAAGACTCCGGTTGCTAGGCTCCAGAACACCAGCGCGATTGAAAGCCATTTCACGCGTCCGCGGCGCTCGGCGAAGCGCGCAAGCGGAACCCCTGCAATCGCGTATAGGATCGCGAATCCACCTCCCATTAGGATCCCTAACTGTCCATCCGTGAGCCCCACCTCGGACTTGATGCCCGGGAGCAAAATGGAGACGACCATGCGCTGACCGTAATTCGCGATGTTCGCGAAAAAAAGAAGCATTACCGCGTATCCCGCGTAGCCCTCCGATAGCGCCTTAGTCATGACGCTTCAGACATGATCGCTAGATATCGATCAATGAAGTCCGACGTGAGACTCTCGAGTCTGGAGTACGGACCGGGCCTATATCCTCGCGACCCGACTCCTGCGGCATTGAGCTCAATCAGTTCTTTGTCCTGTTTCGTCGTTTCGTCCCAGATAAAGCACAGCTCGTCGAGGTCGAAATCGCGACCCGCCACCGCACCCTCGTGCACCAGCCATCGCATGACTGCGTTCGTCGTGTTCGCGCTTTCGGGCAGGTAGGTGACCGAAAGCGCGTAATCGCACGTGGCCATGAGATAGGAAATAAAGCCAATACCCCCGGTAGTGACGCTCTCGTCGTAGCCCGCAACTCTTCCGAGCAGAGGCGCGAGTGCTCGACCATCGCGCGAAGCGGTGAGCTTCCCCGGCGCCAGAGGTACCGTCCCCGCCCGGCACATTTGCCCCTGCACGGTTCTCATTTCGCTCCGACCGGTCAAGGTACCGGCCGAGCGCATTCGCGCCTCCCACTCCTCGCGAAATGCGGAAAAGCCGTCGACGATCGCCCGTGAGACAGCTTCGTCCGCGCGAACAAAGGCATTTATCGCCGTGTATTCGGGATGGCCCCCCAGGCAGTGATAGCACTCAAGATTGTTCTCCACACAAAGCTTCCAGTTTGCGCGTATTCGGTAGGTGCGCTCGGCAACGACCTTGCAGCTGTGAAGCTCATAACGGCTCCAGTAAGGTTCGACGTGCTGTAGCAATTGTGACGGGTCGGGAGCCTCTGCTGGCTTGAGGCAGATGAGAATGAACCCTTGGAACGTCGTCACTGCGCATCGAAGCAGCGAGTAGTTACCCTTCTCGGCTTCCTCGGGCATGTGACGCCATGCGGCCAGTTCGCCGTTGAGTTTGTAGCTCCAGCCGTGGTAGCGGCAGGTAATCAGTGTCGCTCGTCCACTTGGTACGTCACATAGACGTGCGCCCCGATGTCGACAGACATTGTGGAAGGCGTTAATCCCACCGCTGCGGTCGCGCGCCACGATCACGGAAGCGCCCAAGGCGTTAACCACGAAATAGTCGCCCGCCGAGGACAGTTGCGACGTGTGCCCAACCAGCATCCAATGAGTGCCTAGAAATCGCTCGACTTCGAGTTCGAAAATGTCGCCGCTTAGATAAAAGGGTCCGGGGAGGCCTTCGCCCGGCCGATGGCTGCGAACAAGTTCTTGCAACTCTGCTGCTGTGCTCATGGCGACACTCACCCGGCGTTCGCTGAACCTGAAGAGACGCCGTCTTTCTACCCCCAAGTCGTGACTCTAACTGTGTGCATGCTCAGCCCGCTAATGCGAACGTAAGACAATGATTAAATCGTCCTCGCTCAGGAATCGCCCCGCGCGAACCAAAGCGGAGATGGACGTGCAAACACCTATGCGAGAGCTGATAATCCGGTCACTGCGACCAGCAATAGACCGTGCATTCCGGACTCGTGCGCAACAGAATTCTCATTAGCTCCGATGATGCGGACCTTTGGGACAAGCTCGAAGCAATCCAGAGGATTGATCCATCCATTAGTGGCGGAATCGAGGGCGTGGTCTACGGCCGCCAACCCATAAAGCGAGATCAACCCATCAACGGGTTCGTGGGTTCCGGATATGAAGAAGTCCATGAGGCGGAGCCGGGATTTTGTGTCCATATCACGGACGCGCTGGTCATGAAGGACTGGCGTCTGACAGCGAGGAGCCTTGAGCACGTTCTGCGACTGCGCGTCGTATTCTCCGGCGAAGCGGATTACAGCGCGCGAGCGATGGGCGTACACGACGAAGGAGCCCAGTGCTCATTTATCATTCTTCCGCCGGGTGAGCCACTCACTGCCACATTTCGAGGTGGCACCGCGTACCGCTATTGCTCTCTGAGTCTTTCGAGAGAATACCTGCTCAAGACTCTGGCACTCGACGAAAGCGATGTTCCACCGGTCCTCACATCGCTCTGGTCGCGTCACGAGACTGGGATGGGTCACTTCTCCGCCTCAAAGGCTTCGCTCAACCAGGCCAGTCGCTTGTTCAATATCCGACTCAGCAGAGCTTGGCATGACCTGACTGTACGGACCCTCGCGCTAGACCTATTGCGGATGCTCTTTCAGGACTGGCGCAGCACGCGTACGCAGATGCTAACTTCAATTCGTCTTACTACGTCGGAGCGAGCCAAGCTACAAAAGATTCGAGATCAAATAGATGCCGATCCCGCGGCGCGAGTCACGCTCGCGGGTCTCAGCGGCCGCCACAAGCTGAATCGAAATAAGCTTCACTCCGGCTTCAAACAGAGCTTTGGCATTTCGATTCACGAGTACCAGACCGAAAGGCGTATGCAAGCCGCATTGCACCTAATCAAGACGACGGACATCCCCATCAGTGATATTGGAGTACAGGTGGGGTACGAAGAGCCGACGAACTTCACGGCATCGTTTAAGAAGCACTTCGCCGCCCTGCCGCGGGACGTCCGTAATCGTAGAGACGGGAGTCAAATCAATGAAGAAACCCTATGAACTTACGGAGTACCTGACAACGGGCGCAGACATCGATGCTCCGCTGATCACGGTGTGGCCTCTCTATCTGGATATGAACCGCTGGTACACCGACTACCATTGGGATTCGGTATCCGGGCCGCCCTACGCCGGTATCGGGCTGCAGGAAGGACAAATTCTGAAGGCCACCCCTCTATATGGCACAGGTCTTACTGACCCCACATTGTTCTATTACCAAGAGCAACTTAAGGTCACTGAGGAATCCGAGATCGTGGTCAAACTCACCGCTGACAACCCTCAGGCGATGTCCGGCGACTACGGCGTGGAAGTGAATGACGTGGTCGCGTTCTATCACTGGGACTTTTTGGACAACCGGGGTCGCACGAGAATCGGCATTCGCTCGTATTCTAATATTCGAATGACCGAGAAACCCAGTGCGCGGATCGTCGCAGATCTTACGCACCTATTTTATGAGTCTTGGGGCAACGCCCTCAACAATCTTGCCCGGCTAGCAGCGTCTTCTGCGGCACATGAGAACTGACGGGAGCTGATGAGTACAGCGCCCTCTACATCGGGCACCTGGTCATCCATGCTGGATGCGGAAAGAAGCCTTTGCTGATCGCGGTCATTGCGGGAAACGCCGCGGCGGACGGCGGCGGACGCGGCTAACCATTGACCCGCGAGACGACAATCGGGCTGATGCAAGTACGGGGCTACAAGGCGCCGTGGATCCACGGAGAGCTGCTGTTCTGGCAATCGCGCGTCCAACCCGTCGAGGCGCTTGTGGACGAAGTGGCCGAGCCTTACCGACTCATGCTCCAGGGTGACTGGCGAGCCGCCGCTGATGCGTGGGCGCATATTGGCGTGCCGTACGAACGAGCCCTCGCTCTCGCTGAGGGTTCTGAAGATTCTCTACGCGAGGCACTCATTATTCTCGATGGTTTGGGAGCCGGCCCTCTCGCTGCCATCGTGCGCCGGCGCCTCCGCGAGCGCGGGGCGCGCAGCGTACCCCGCGGCCCGAATGAAGCCACTCGCGCCAACCCTTCCGGTTTAACCTCCAAGGAGCTAGAGGTGCTCCAGCTACTCGCACAGGGCTGCTCCGGCGCGCAGCTGGCACGTCGATTGCACCGCTCGCCGAAAACCGTAGATCATCACGTTTGCTCACTTTTGGAGAAGCTCGGTGTGCATTCACGCGCCGAAGCGGTCGCAGTGGCATATGCGCGCGGCATAGTCAGCGCGGGCGCTCACCTAACTGCGCCGCGACCGGCAAAATGAACACGCGCATTGAGTGCGCTCGCCGCGCGCGCTACACAATTTCAACGCAGACGAATCGGTAGAGTTTTTCGCGATCTTGGACGCCGCGATTGGTTAGACCTTGGAGCTAACGCCCCGCGGTTAAGTCCGTTGGCTATCCCATACCCGTTCCTCTGTGCTCAGAGTCCACTGCTGATCTTCCGTGCACTCGACCTCGACACTGCTTAATAGACGTGCGCCTTCGCTCGCGGCACATGTCATCGGCTTGTCGGCGCGATCGTGTGAGAGCCCTTCCGGCGATCGCGCGCCTCCGATGCCGACCTCAAGGGACCCCGTTTCGGTGACCCGCGGCGGCACCGTCGACAATCCGGGCCTCGTAGCGGCTACCGGTCGTCAATCTGGCCCGTTTTCACGTTGCCTCGGCGCTCCAATAACAAGTGTGAGTGCGACGAAGCATGCACCCATCACCCAGCGATGGTTGAACCAAAGCGTGTCGATCCGCGCCCGTTGCGAGTCGAGCCGCGAGTACGCTATAGGAACGGCATCGCCGGTCGCAAAACGGACAAACGCCTGCTGGGACGAATTCACGACGCGGTGAAGACGGCCGTTCTCGTCCGTGAATTCAAATATCGGGTAGACCTTTCTGGCGTGCGGGCGCTCGAAGCCGACTATAGTTCCCTGTACATAGGCTGCTTCGGGCGTCGACCGCTGGTAGGTGCTGTCGATTAGCGCACCGGCGAGTACAAAGATAGCGGCAACTGCGAACGGTAGCATCAAGTGCATGGACTACCCGGCAATGAATGGCTGCGCCGCTGTGGTTCCCGTAAGAATGCGGAATCATACGCCTCCGGCGACTGAACCGAAGGTAGCGAGCGTCCGCATAGCAGTCGTTCCCTACCAACTGCTCAGGATCAACACCGGCCCAAAATTGTGACTACACTCTCGCGTCGAGTGCGCGAGATCGCGTCCTTTTGGAACTTCGTATCAGCGGACAGCACGCGGTATCAGTGGATCTCGCGCCAGTGCGTTCAATTGCTGGGTAACTTTGCGGGTAACCCAAAAAGTCCCACCGCGCCAACCGCTTGAGCGCGGAGAAATTTACCGCCGAGGTAAGAATCCTCTCCCGGGCACCAATAAAAACAATAGGTTCGCGTTTATTTCGATTCTCTTTCTGGAGGTGTTTTGGCATCGCCCTAGGGGCGTGCGGCGATCGAGCGTTGGCGCTCGTTATACCGTCCGCGGGTGGGATCCTACCCACTCTTATACAGGTGTTCGCGCGGGGTTATGTGTGGGACACCGTGGCCGCCGCGAAGTTCCCGGATCACCCGCGCAAGGCTTCAGAACAGGCGCTCGCCACCCCGGGCAATGGCCGGGTCATCGATCACGTAACACGTGGGTAGATTTGCAGGGTGCACGGTGCAAAATCGACGAACATCGAAGTCGGCATCGAGCGCTTCGGCGCCAGTCTCCGGGGAATTACTTCGGCGGCATATTCCCGAACGCTCTTGCCATCTTACGCATGCGCGTCCCAGCAGCCGGCCGAGGCTGCGAGCCTTCGCGGTATTGCGGGCCGTAGTCGAGCTCGGCGCCCTTGCTGCTGCTCGTGATGACCCGGGCCGGGGCGTCGTACCGATCCATAATCGACTCGACGAATAGCATCGTCTCGTTCGGCGTGGCAAGGACGCTTTCAGACCGCCAACGGTCCTGACAACGAGCGACTGCGCGGTGGTATCACGTCGGAAAATCCTCGGCAGATCCGCGTAAGACCAGTGGGCCACGTCGTTGTAGAACTCGGCCTTTCCGAGATAGCCGCGTTCGATGGTGTACCCGCCGTTGTTGATCAGCCGAGCGTCGTTGCGCCTTTAGCGACCTAACAACACCGAGCGTCTCCCAGTACAGGAAGTCCGAAACTGACTCCCGCACGGCGACATCTGAGCGTGGTGACGGAGCCGACTTGCGTCTTCATTTGCAATAATCCGCCAAGACCGGAAAGGACTGATCGACCTCGCCAATGTGTCCGGTCTTTCCGCTGAAGCACGGTCACCCATTTCCAAATACGGACTTCCTCGATGAAGCGGCGCGAATTCCTGCAGGGATCTCTCGGTGCCACGGTCGCGGCTTCTTTGAACAGCTTGGCCGCTGCGCAAACGGGCGCGCCGCAATTGCCTTCGGTCACCGCCGTGCAAGGCGACGGGAAAAGCGTCACGGTTTCGGGGGCAGCACTCCAGGAATTACGCGAGGCGCTACACGGTCGGCTTCTGCTGCCGCAAGATGACGGCTACGAGGAAGCTCGACACATCGTGACGCGCAGATTTGATCGCCGTCCCGCCTTCATCGTACAGGCAACCGGTGCGGCGGACGTCGCCACAGCGATCGATTTCGCCCGCGACCGCAGCCTTCTCCTCGCCATCAAAGGCGGTGGCCACAGCGAATGTGGCGTGTCCGCAACCGAAGGCGGCATGATGATCGATCTGAGCCCGATGCGCGCGGTTCGCGTTGACGCGCGGGCGAAGCGCGCCTGGGTCGCGGGCGGCACGCTGGCTGGACTAGTCGATCACGAGACGCAGTCGCACGGACTGATTGTACCGATGGGCGACAAGAGCACGGTCGGTGTCGGCGGTCTCGCGACGGCCGGTGGGTTCGGCCTCGTCTCGCGTCGGTTCGGCCTGACGCTCGACGCCATCCGGTCCGTCGACATCGTCACCGCTCGCGGAGAGCTCGTGCACGCGAGCGACACCGAAAGCCCCGACCTCTTCTGGGCGGTGCGGGGCGGGGGCGGAAATTTCGGGATAGTGACGGAGTTCGAATTCGAACTCTATCCCATGCGGTCGCGAGTTGTAGGCGGTGCCATAGAATTCCCATTTGCTGAGGCGCATCAGGTGCTGAGCGCCTATTCCGACCTCATGACGTCGGCGCCCGACGAGCTCTACGTTGACTGCTTTGTCAACGTCTTCGATACGATGGATGCCAGCACCGTGCATTTTGGAATCTGCTATTCGGGAGACGAACGCGACGCGGAACGAGTGATCGCGCCGATCCAGAGCTTCGGCAGGGTGCTCAGCAACACGGTCGCGGCGCAAAGCTATCTCGCATTGCAGGGTTCGGATCAAAGGCCTCAGCCGAGATCCGTTTCGAATACGAATGTCGTACCGCGGGAGTATTACTACAGAGCGGGTTTCGCCACGGGAATCGACAAAGACCTGGTCGAGGCCGTGGCAGCCGGCGCACAGCCTGCGCGCGGCCGTAACACGACCTTGCTGTTTCAACCAGCGGGGGGCGCCATCATGCGCGTGGGCAAGACGGCGACGGCGTTCAGCCATCGCTCGATAACGCATGACACGATCTTGCTCAGCAGCTGGGTGGCCGACGCAACCGCCGACCGACATAGACACTACGCGGAACAGTTCTGGCATGGCGTGAAGAATCACCTGCGCGGGTTCTACAACAACGACATGGCCGGTGCTGTCGCGCCCAGCGAAGTGGCCGTCAATTTCGGTGAAAACTACCCAAGGCTATTGGGCGCTAAGCGGACTTACGACCCGGACAATCTTTTCCGATTGAACGCGAATATCGACCCCAAGGTGTCATGAAAAGAACCTGCCCCGTGATCATATTTTGCTGATTAGCGCTTGCCACCCCTCTACGGCTCGAACCGCTCGGCGGCAGCGACTGTGACTGTTGAGTTTCGGCGCGCTGCTCCAATCGCGCCCTACCAAGCATGCTGACTCAGACCCGTGAGCGCTCTGCGCGACTACGGAGGCCTGAGATAGCCGCGTAAGGAATTGAGTCGTTTCCGGCTGCACCCTGACCAGTTGCAAGGCCCATTCCTCTAGGCCGGACGTCTTCGCATGACGTCAGAGGCCTGGATGAATTCGAAACCCAATTGAGGTAACACCCGCGAATGGTATCGCTCAGGAGTGGAGTCCGCCGATATGGCTTGACAGGTCTGTTGACCGTAGACTTCTGTGCAGCTCTCGTACGAAATCCATTGCAATCACAAACCGTTGCGCGTTTCTTGATGGACCAACTTTGATCGGAGACTGTATGCGCAAGACCGATGCGGCCAGATGGGCAGTGCTCGCTGTGGGTCTGACTCAGACGGCGTCGGTAGTGGCAGCCGTGGCACCTGGCGAGATTCTCGACGCCTACAAGGCCGCAGCCGGCGGGAGTGCTTGGGATGGCAAGGTCACGCTGGAAACGCATTTCACGACAGCCGGCTACGGCTTGACCGGCACGGGACATTCCATCGGCGATTTGCGGACCGGGCGTTTCGCAAGCGAATACACGTTAGGCCCCACCAGCACCGAGGAAGGCTTTGACGGGGCCAACCGCTGGCAGAGGGAGATGTCGGGAATAGTAACCCTGCAACAGGGCGGGGATGGGCGCGAGCTGGCCACTAACGATTCCTATCGCATCGGCGAAAAATGGTGGCAGCCCGATCGTGGCGACGCACAGATCTCGAGCAGCGGAGAGAAAGGCTGCGGGCACGCGACCTGCGAGGTGCTTAGCATAACGCCGAAGAATGGCAAGGCGTTCGAAGCCTGGTTCGATAGGACGACGGGTCTGCTGGTGAAGACTGTCGAGCACCGACAGCCACTCACCGTTGAGACCACGATGTCAGACTATCGGCGAGTCGACGGCATCCTGCTTCCGTTCCGAATTACGGTCGACACCGGGCTCGGGAAGCAATACCTCCGGACGCTGTCACTGACCGAGGCGAGGTTCGCAGGGCCGCGTCCTGAGTCGGTGTATGCACCGCCCACGGTGACCCTGACCGACTTCTCCATCGCCGGCGGCGCGTCAGAGACCGCGATCCCCTTCCACCTGATCAACAATCACATCTATGGCGCCGCGCGGGTGAATGGGCGCGGCCCGTACGTCTTCCTCTTCGACACCGGCGGCACCAACGACATCACACCGACGCTCGCCCGGAGACTGGGCCTCAAGATCGTCGGGAGAACGCCCGAATTCGGTGCCGGTACCGGCATCATGGAAGGCGGTTTCACACAGGTTCTCCAGCTCCAGGTGGGCGATGCCGTGTTGCGAAACCAAGTCTTGAGTGTCACCCCATTCGAAGACCAGGAACCAATCGAGGGTACGCCGATGGCGGGCCTGGTTGGTTACGAGGTATTCAGCCGTTTCATCACGCGCATCGATTACGGCGCCGGAATGATTACGCTCATGGATACGCGAAACTTCGATCCGCGGGATGCGGGGACGCCGGTCAAATTCGTCTTTCACGCCCACATCCCCGAGGTCACCGGTACCTTCGAAGGACTGCCGGCGAGATACAGTATCGACACCGGTGCGCGTTTCGAGTTGATGTTGACGAAATCGTTTGCAGCGCAGGCGGACTTGCGTGCCAAACATCCGCAAGGCATAGACAGTGTGTATGGATGGGGCGTTGGTGGCGCAGTCCGCGGATACGTTACCCGCGCCAGCGAAATGAGCCTGGGCGACGTCAAAGTGAACGACGTGATCACTGACCTGTCACTGCAGGACAGAGGTGGCCTGTCAGGGAGCATCGGCGGCGGAATCCTCAAGCGCTTTGTCGTTACCTTCGATTACGCGCACCAGACGATATACCTGAAACCGCGGCCTCGACCGATCGCCGACACCGGGACATTCGATCGGGCCGGCATGTGGGTCAATGCCTCAAGCCAGGGCTTCGAGATTGTAGACGTGGTGAAGGGTGCACCCGCGGACGAGGCGGGTTTGGATGTGGGCAAC
>Ga0210385_10000627_pt1 | contig 24061 bp, 17 predicted proteins | sample IncBWH26OmetaG_FD_160107 | JGI IMG/M metagenome (GOLD analysis project Ga0210385, IMG submission 160107) | Forest soil microbial communities from Barre Woods Harvard Forest LTER site, Petersham, Massachusetts, United States - Inc-BW-H-26-O ...
GCACCGTCACGTCGCCCTGAATGTTGAAGATCACGGCGGGGAAGCCGAGCTTCGCGACATCGCCAGGCTCAGGCGCCAGGTTGTACACGGGCTCCGTGTAGGGTTCCGCTTCTTCGTGGATGCGTAGCATCAATGTGACGAGGCCTACCTGCGTGCCTATCGGGCACTCCCCGATCGAATAGAGCGCTATAGCGCACGTCGGCATGTCCACCAGATCACCCGCGAAACCGGGCGGCAACTCATCCAGCGTTTCCTTCACCGGATCAGCGACCATCCCGTTGTTCGCGATCGTGTTGAACAAAAGCGACGTCGTCAGATCCGCGTGCGCTCCCGCCTGCGTGCTGGACAACGCGGTAGTCACAGAACCAGGCGCCAAGCCAAACCCGGCAGGACTATCGGAGATCCGCGTCGGTGTGCTCACAATCCCATCGGGAGCGCCACCGCCAGACACCGTCACGACATTGGTGACAGAGCTACCCGCACCCGCTTCGACATCCACCGGCACAGTCATCGTCAACGTCTGCTCCGGAATGAGGACACCCGCATACGTGCACACCGTGCCTTCACAACTCAACGGGGTGCCCACATTTCTACTTTCTCCCACCGTATGATCGAGACCGCTCACCCCGGCATGGTCGAGTCTCAAGCCTTCCGGCAGGGTGTCCGCGATCGTCACCGCGCCATTACTCGCGGCGCCACCGGTGTTGATCACCGTGATCTTGTACTCATCCTCACCAGTTTCATCACCGGGCTTGAAGTTCGTCGGCGTGGACACCGCCATAATGGTCCACTGCGGGCCACCATCCGACGCGCTGGCCATACCAGGACCCACCAAACACACACCGCTCATCACGACCAGACATGCGAACGCGGCACACACAAACCGCGTTATCCGGGCGCCGAGTAGCACTCTTCTCGAGACCGACGCTGACCTCGCCCGATCGAACAACGTGTTCGCTTGTTTGAGCGCGATCATTTCCCGGCCCTCCCGTTGATGTGAGCATCTCGAGCGCCACGAGCCCGCGAGTGCTTCGCCACCGCTCTCTTCGCTTTCTTTGCTTTCTTATGCTTCGGCTTATGCTTCGGCTTTGTTTTCTTCTTGGCTTTCGGTTTCGTCGTGACAGCCGAGGATGGTGCGCTCGAAGGGTTGCCAAGGCCCGAGAAGGTCAACGACGCGGGCGTCTGGTCGATCGGAGGTAGCGGCGGGTTATCGCACGCGTCGCCTTCACACGCACCCGCTCCAGTGAACGATCCGAACCCGCCATCGATACGCGCGTCATAGAGATCCCCAGAACCATCGGTGTCCTGCGGCACCAGTTTCGCGTGAGTACCGAAGAACACGTTCGAGCCATCCGCGCTGGAATCCAAGAAGACAGAATCCTGCGCGTCCGTGCCGGAACTGATCAACGAGATCACGCCTTCATGCCACTCGTAAACGTCGCGCTGACCATTGGTGTCCCGCGGCACAAGACCATCCGCGGTATCGAAGAACACATAACTCCCATTTTCAGACACCGGACGAGGCGGCATCCCTGCAGGCTTGTTAGCCCGATCCGCGGAGAAAGCGAACTCAGCATTCGACACCGGCGCCACACCGCTCGGGTTGCACGACACGCAGGTAATCGTCCTACTCGGAAATGCGTAGCGGTAAACCTCCGTGCAGGCTACATTGAAGTCTCCGCCACCGGTGATTTCAGGACAGGTGGCGCCGGTACCCGGACTCGTGCTATACGACGTGAGACTGGCCGTCGAGGCGAACACGAGATAATTCCCGTCGCTGGTCGTATACCAGTTCGCGCTGTCGTCGGAGCCAACCTCGCCACCGCCCGGACCGCTATACCACCGACTGATCGCGCTGAACGGGTAGTCGGCTTTGTTTACTGTAGCGACGTACGTCGTCGTTTCCGTGTCGGTGTCGTAATGGTAAAGATTGAGAGCGCCGCTCACTGCTCCCGGTGCGAGCTGACTCCCCGAAGCGAAATACACAGTCGACCCATCACCCGAGATAGCGGGCACGAATTCCACATCGCCCGCGGCGTTACCCGAGACGCCACTCGAGACACGTGTCAACGTCGAGGTCACCGTGTCGTACTCATACAACTCGGAGTCGTGGATGCCTTCATCGTTCTTCGTCAACTCCGAGGTAGTCACAAAGAACACCCTCGATCCATCGTTGGACGCGCCGATGAACATAGCCGGCTGTATCCCACTCGGATCTTTCACCCCGGACTGTGGCGCGGAAATCTCGACCGTGCGTTCGCCGTTCTCACGCATATACAACTGCGGCGCGTAACCTTCAGCTCGACAGTGAAAACCCGAACCGTAGGGGTCGGGCGAGGTGAAGAAGATCTTCGAGCCGTCGCTTGAGACGGCATTATGAGATCCACCTCCGGGGCCGCGGCCTCCGGCGCCGCCCAACACAGCACCGCAACGGCTCGTCAACGTTCCATCCGTGTTCACGTTGACCAAGCTCAACCCGCCATTGGACGCATCATACAGCGCGCTGCTTTCAGGATCCTGCGAGGCATCGCCCGAAGTCAAAGCGTGATCGCTCGTTTCCAACACGACGTGGCTCATGTCAGACGAATGCCCCTCGATGCTGGCGTCGGACGGCGTGTTAGCTTGACCGGTCTCGACAGTGGTATAGGGACCGCCCGGCGGACCCACGAGCTCCGCGGTCGTTTCACCATGCGAACCCGTAAAGTCATGAATGCCAACCTGTGAGAAGTCCGTCTGATCAAAGGCTTCCGTGGCGAGGCTTTGCACCCCTAGGTTTGGTGCAGCAAGCGACTTGTATGTCCATCCAGTGGCGCCGCGTGAGAACACGTACGTGTTCTCACCGGAGGCGGGAAACGGGCCAAAAGAAGAGGTCGTGTCCAGAAGGAACTGATCGCCGCTTTCGGAGGAGACACCCACATCGAAGTTTTTTTCGCCGCTCACGCCGAACATGTCTTCGCCATCGCCCTTGTTCGCCGGGGTGACCAGCTCGTAGGTGCGGCCGTCCGGCAAGCCGACCAGTCCCGCCGGGAGCGTGATAAACGTCTCATCCACTCCAGGCACGCTGCCTAGCCCGTTCTTGGCCAGTACCCTGAAGTGATACTCCGTTTCAGGGATCAGACCACCGACCTGTTGCACCACGCTCGCGTCGGTACCGCCCGGGCCGATATCGGCTGGTGTGATAGGGATGACCCCGCCGGCGCTGTAGGGGTTTGCGGCGTGTTCGGCTACCGCAGCTTCATAACCTGTGGCCGTAATGTATTCGAACTGGTATGTGGTGTCCGCGCCGTGTGGGTCGATTTCGGCGTGAAGGTCGGCGAACGAGGACGCGACGTTCGACGCCGAGGTCGAATCGACCGTGGGCTCGCCCGGCGTCACAAAGCTCGCGGGAGCGCTATCGGCGGTCCCACCCAAGCTCGAGGGATCGCTCGCCGCGACCAGCCTGAAATGGTAGGTGACGCCCGAGGCGAGTCCTGTGAGCGCCGCTTGAACGAGATGGAAGTTCGAGTCGACCGGGATCGATGCTGGGTCGGGCACGCACGGTGCTTCTCCGCCCGAACTGAGATCGGAGAACCCGGTGGCTTCGAACGCGGCGTCGGTCACGTACTCGAAATGACAGTCCGTGAGAGCCAGGTCTTCTGGGTTGACTTCGCCCTTCACAGTCGCGCTTGCGGGAGTCCGTTCGCTCGCGCCGCTCACCGCCACGTCGGGTAGAAACGCGCCCGGGCCGAACTCGTCGACCATGTTTTCTTCGACACCACCGGATTCGCGGTGCCCACCGACGTACAGGTCGCCCAACGAATCGACCGCCACACCAGACGACTGGGTGCCCGAGGGTAGGCTCACCCCGCCCAAGCTATTGCCGGAAGAGTCGAACTCGCCCCCGTCCACGATGATGTGGCCGTTGGTCGGATCGACCGCGACGCTGTGCCCTCCGCCGCCCGCTATTTCTCGAACAAAAGCGCCGGTAGAATCGAACTCGTCAAGAGCGTCGCTGCTGGGATTGGTCACATATATATCGCCGTGCTCATCCGTAGCGACAGCCCAAGGCGCCTGATACCCGAACTTACCACCAGGGGTTCCGGTTATCTCATTGCCATTTATATAGCTTGCTGAGTGGATGAAGTTGACCGGTGTCCCGGAGGGGCTGAACAAAAGTATCCCCCCTCTTTCTTCGGTGACGAGCAGGTCACCGGCAATGTGGTCGCCGGCTTCGCTCGAGTTATCGACCGCGACACCGAAAATGTTTTCCTCAAAGCCTCCGAGTTCGCTCAGAAATGTCCCGTTCGGTTCGAACACGTCGACCGAACCACCGGCCGAGCCCTGTACCGGTTTGCCCCCTACGTAGAGGTCTCCGCTAGCGTTTGCGATCGCCAACGTCGACGACCTTTCTATGGATTCGGGTTGGAGATGCCCTTCGCCGGTGAGCACGGCGAGAGGGTTCCCCGCACTGTCGAACTTGTCGATTACAGCGCTGCCCGGATACTGGTTCAACACGTACACATTGTTGGCCGAGTCAACCGCGACGCCCCTGGGACGGTTGGGGACGCTCAGTTGGCGTATGAATGGTCTGGTGAATTTGGCGGACGCTGGCGCGGGCGTGAGCAGGATTGCCGTCAGCGCCGAGAGCGCTAGACATAGAGCGATGGTGCGGGCGTGCCTGGACGCTTTCGTGTCGATCGCGCGTTGTGTGCACGTGTGGCTTGTGGGTGTGCGTTGTGGACGCGCGTTCATGTTCGGCTCCCTGTTCGTGTGTCTGCGGTCGCGCTTTGCCTTGTCGTGGCGATCTGTTTTGTGTTTATGGTTGAGGGCGCGCTCGGTCTGCGCGAGGAGCGCGATCGGACGCGGCGCGCGGCGATCACGGGACGCCTGTTCACGCCTCAACACGCCTCTCTCGCCAGCTGGGCACAGCTCTTCCCTGTTCCGCCCCGATGCTTCTCCCAAGGTCCCCCTCCAAAACCGATTGAAGTCGACCACGAAGACCGACCCATGTGCCCACCCTGCCTCCGACAGCCATCTGGATGCCGAGACAGTCATACTTTATACACGCGAACTATCTATTTGTCAACAGGGGTCAAGACGTAACCGCCAGATCGCCCGACAGTCAAGACCCATTTGCGCGACGGGCGCGCGACGGCTCGCGGCCTCGCGCGCGGCTCTACTAACCTGTAGCCATGCCCGCCCAGGCCTATGCAGGCAAGCAGTGCGTCTGCCAACTGCGCAAGGGGGTCTGCGACCAGAGCTGTGTCGCGGACATGCTTTCCACGCCCTTCTACATCGCCTGCCTGAAGCTGAAGGGCAGGCGCAGCTTGGTCGTCGGCGGCGGGGAGATCGGCCTCGAGAAGGTCGAGGGGCTGCTGGCCTGTGACGCTGAAGTCACGTTGATCGCCCCGGAGGCAGAGCCGGCGCTGGCCCGCTACGCGGCCGAGGGCTCGATCCGCTGGGAGCAGCGCGCCTACGCCGGAGCGCAGGACCTGGAGGGCGTGTTCATGGCGATCGCCGCGACGAACGACACCGACGTGAACATCGCCGTGTACGACGACGCGGAGCGGCGCGCGATGCTCGTCAACGTCGTGGACGTGCCGCCGCTGTGCAACTTCATCCTGCCGGCGATCGTGCGCACGGGCCCACTGGCGATCGCGATCTCAACGGCCGGGGCCTCGCCTGCGCTGGCCAAGCGCATCAAGCGCGAGATCTCGGAGCAGTTCGGCGAGCCTTACGCGCAGCTGGCTGTCCTGCTCAACGAGGTACGCGGCTGGGCCAAGGGCACGCTTCCCACCTACCAGGACCGCAAGCAGTTCTTCGAGGGGATCGTAAACGGCGATCCCGACCCGGTGGAGCTGCTGCGCGAGGGGCATGAACAGGACGTGCGCGAGCTGATCGCGCGGGCCCAGAGCGAGCACGAGCAGCGCTTCACAACAGTCTGAGCCTGCGCGTGAGGGACATCGAAGTCCAGACGGCAAACGGGAGAACCGTCGAGGACATTGTGGCAGCCGTCGAGCTCGACGGACTGACCCGCAACTACGGCGAACGCGCGGCGCTCGACGATGTCACGCTCAAGCTCGACGCGGCACAGACGCTTGTCGTGTTCGGTCCCAACGGCGCAGGCAAGACGACCCTGCTGAGGGTGCTCGCAACTCTGCTGCGCCCGCATGCGGGCAAGGTCACTGTACTCGGAGCCGAGTTCCCGGACGACGCATGGCAGGTGCGCGGGCGCATCGGCCTGCTCGGCCACGATCCGCTCCTGTATCGCGAGTTGACCGCGCGTGAGAACCTGCGCTACCACGCGCGCCTGCACGACATCGATGACGAACTCGTCGAGCGGCAGCTTGCCGCGGTCTCGATGACGAGCAGAGCTGAGGAGCCCGTCAGGACGCTCTCGCGCGGGATGGTCCAGCGCGTGGCTGTGGCACGGGCGACGCTGCACGATCCCGAGCTGCTCTTGCTCGACGAGCCCTACGCCAATCTCGACCCGGCGGCGATCGAGCTGGTCGAGCCGCTGATCGGACCGTCGAGCGGATGCACGCGCGTGCTCAGCAGCCACGATCCCGGCAGAGGACTGGCCGAATCCGACCTCGTGCTGGGCCTGCGCGCAGGCCGCGTCGCTTTGCTGGCGGACGCCACAGGCGTGAGCACCAACGCCGTGGCGGAGTTGTATCGATGAGCGCACCGGGGAAGACATCGCCGCATGCGGCGATGTCCCAGGACGTGCATGCACGTCCTGGCCGGTCGGCGCATGCGCCGACCGGAACAGCAAAAGTGGTCCGTGCCCTCCTACGCAAGGAGCTCCTGGTCGAGCTGCGCACGCTGGAGTCGATCCCGGGTATGTCGCTCTTTGCGGTCACCACCTTCGTCGTCTTCCATTTCGCCCTGAACCAGGACACTGTCAGCGGCCAGGAGGCTGCCGGCATCCTCTGGGTGACCCTGCTGTTCGCCGCGATGCTGGGCGTCAATCGCCTGTTCGTCGCCGACGCCGACCAGGGCGGCTTCGACGGCTTCCTGCTGGCGCCGGTTGACCGCACCGCGCTGCTGATTGCAAAGGCGATCGCGCTGCTCGCCTACCTGCTCGTGCTCGAGCTGATCGCGGTGCCGGCGTTCGGGCTGCTCCTACTCGGCCCGCCCTTGGGCCAGGCGCTGCCCGGCCTGCTCGCGCCGCTTGCGCTCGGCGACATCGGCGTCGCCGCGATCGGCACGCTCGTGGCGGCACTGGCGGTGCGCACGCGTGCGCGCGACCTGCTCGGACCGCTGCTCGCGCTGCCATTGCTCGTGCCGATCGTGATCGGCTGCGCACGCGCCAGCGCACCGCTGTTCTACGCCACACGGGTGGGTGGGGACGGAAATCCGCCATTGCGTTGGCTTGGCACGCTTGCACTCTATGATCTTGTGTTCGGCCTCATCGCCTACGCCGTGTTCGACTTCCTCTTGGAGGACTAAGCACGCTCACCATGCGCCGCCCTTCACTCCGCGTCCTTTCAATTGCCACGATCGCCGCGTTTTGCGTGTCGCTCAGCTTGGTCTTCTTCTACGCGCCGATCGAAGCCGAAGAAGGCTTCCTGCAGAAGATCTTCTACCTGCACGTGCCGCTTGCGATCGTGACGTTGTGCGGCTTCGTGATCGGCGGCCTGTGCGCGATCGCGCATCTGCGCACTCGCGATCAGCGCTGGGACCTGCGCTCCTATGTCGCCATCCACATGAGCCTGATCTTCGGCGTGGCGGTACTGATCACCGGCTCAATCTGGGCGCGCGGCTCCTGGGGCCACTGGTGGGTGTGGAGCGAGCCCACGCTCGTATCGTTCCTGATCATCATGCTGCTGTACGCCACCTACCAGCCACTGCGCTTCGCGATCGAGGACCCGGAGCGCCAGGCACGCTACGCCTCGGTGTTCGCGATCACCGCGGGCGCGTTCGTGCCGATGAACTTCCTCGCCGTGCGCCTGTCGGCCTCCTACCTGCACCCGCGCGTGCTCGGCAGCTCCTCCAACCTGCCCGCGCCGATGGCGCTCACGTTCCTCGTCTCGCTCGCGGCAGTCGCGCTGCTGTTTGCCACGCTGTGCACTTACGAGCTGGCCGCCAAGCGCACCCGCATCCTGCTCAAAGCCCGCTCGCGAATCCTCGGCTACCAATCGTGACCTTCCTCGCCACAACCTTGCCCGAACACTCCAACGACGGCTACGTGGCCGCCGCCTACATCGTGTTCTTCGCGATCGTCTTGATCTACGTGGCGATCATGGCGGTACGCTTGGGCCGCGTCGAGCGCAAGGTGCGCGACCTGAGCGCTCAAGAGCGTGAAAAGGAGCGTGAGACGGTATGAGTGAGCTGCTGGCGCTCGGCATCTCCCACAAGACTGCGCCCGTCGCGCTGCGTGAGCGCTTGGCCTTCACGGAGGGACAGGCCGTCGAGTTCGCTCAGCAGATCGCCGAGAGCCCCGAGGTGTACGAGGTCGTCGTCATCTCGACCTGCAACCGCACCGAGATCTACCTGGTCGTCGGCGGGGCGGGTGGGACTCTTGTAAAAGCCGAGACCGACGTGCTCGGCCTGCTGGCGCGCCGCGCCTCGATACGCCCCACGGAGCTAGCGCAGGAGATCTACTCGCCGCGCAACTGCGAGGCGGCCCGCCAGCTCTATCGCGTGACCGCGGGCCTCGAGTCGATGATCCTCGGCGAGGCCGAGATCCAAGGTCAGGTCAAGCGCGCCTATGAGGCGGCGATGGCGGCCGGCACGACCGGCCCCCTGTCCAACCGCCTGTTCGCGGCGGCCCTGACGACGGGCAAGCGCGTGCGCTCGGAGACCGGCATCGGCTCCTCGCGCGTGTCCGTGCCCTCAGTGGCCGTGGACCTCGCCCAGGACGTGCTCGGCGACCTCGGCGAGCGGCGCGTGATGCTGCTCGGCGCGGGTGAGACGAGCGAGCTGACCGCGCAAGCGCTCGCACACCAAGGCGTCGGCACGATCTTCGTCGCCAACCGTCACGCCGACCGCGCGCTCAGCCTCGCGCAGCGCTTCGGTGGCTCGGTCGTCGGCCTGGACAAACTCCCGGAGCAACTGCTGGAGGCCGACATCGTCGTCTCCTCGACATCGTCGCCGCACCCGATCGTGGGCAGCGAGGAGCTGGCGCTGGTGATGGCCCAGCGCCGCGGTCGGCCGCTGCTCTTGATCGACATCGCCGTGCCACGTGACATCGACTCGCGCTGCGGCGACATCGACGGGGTCACGTTGTACGACATCGACGACCTGCAGGCGGTCGTGCAGCGCAATCTCGGCGCGCGCCGCGAGATCGTCCCACAAGCCGAGCAGATCGTCGAGGAGGAGATCCACCGCTTTGCGCGCTGGCTCGGCCAGGCCGAGACGTTGCCGACCGTGAGCGCGCTGCGCGAACACGGCAACCGCATCGTCGAGCAGATCCTCTCCGAGAACGAAGGCCGCTGGGAGTCGGCCTCAGAGCGCGACCTGATGCGCGTCGAGGCGGTTGCACGCGCGGTTCTCGGGCGCCTGCTGCACGAGCCGACGATCCGCCTGCGCAGCCTTTCTCAGGAGCGCGCCCTGCAGGACACCCCCCATGGCTCCGGGCAGGCTGGGGGCCACGCCACCTTGCAGCTCGTGCGCGAGCTGTTCGGGCTCGATACCCCACAAGGGGGCATACCCTCTGGGGCACAGGCCCCCCATGGCGGGGAATACCCTGAAGGGCATACCCAGGGGGCACACGGCAGGCAGGCAGGCGAGGAGCCCGCCCGCGAGGCCAAGCGGGCCGAGACCCAGGCCGAGCAGGACAACGAGACTCTTGCCGAGGTGCGCTCGATTCAGAGTGCCCGCAAGAGCGGCTCCTAGGAGGCGCGGTCGTTCCGATGCGCATCGGAACACGCGGCAGCGCACTCGCGCTCGCCCAGGCGCGACTTGTCGCAGGGTGGCTGGGTGGAGCCGAGATCGTCGTGGTGCGCACGCGCGGCGACATCATGTACGAACCGCCGAATGGCGAGCTCGAGCCGCGCGAGCGCACTCCTCGCGACGACAAGTCGCGCTGGGTGGCCGAGCTCGAGCAGGCGCTGCTGGCGGAGGAAATCGATCTGGCGGTGCACTCCGCCAAGGACATACCGGTCGAGCTGCACGGTGGCCTCGAGCTGCTGGGCTCCCCGAATCGAGCCGCCGCCGAGGACGCGCTGATCGGCGCTCACTCGCTCGAGCAACTGCCAGAGGGGGCGTGCGTCGGCACCAGCAGCGTGCGCAGAGCCGCCCAGCTGCGTGCGGCCCGAGGAGACCTCGAAGTGGTGAGCCTGCGCGGCAACGTCGACACGCGTCTGCGCAAGCTAGCGAGCGCCGTCACCGCGAGCGGCGACGGCAGCGGAGGCAGCGACGCCTCGCTGCACGCGATCGTGCTTGCGAAGGCCGGCCTGCAAAGGCTGGGCCGCGAGCGCGACATCGGCTGCACGCTCGACGCTGCGCACTTCGTGCCGGCGCCCGGTCAGGGAGCGCTCGGGCTGCAGGCGCGCACCGGAGACGCGGCTGTGAACGATGCTGTAGCGCCGATACTCGACAAGGATGCCTCGGCCTGCCTGCTGGCTGAGCGAGCGCTCGCCCACGCGCTTGGGGCAAGCTGCAACACCCCCCTCGGCGCACACGCTGCAGCAGCGGGCTGCGGCTGCCTGCACATGCACGCGTGGGTCGGGTTGCCCGATGGCTCGGAGTGGATCGCCGACGAGCTGCTCGGCGGTTTCTACGACCCCGAGGAGCTGGGCGTCCGCATGGCCGAGCGGTTGGAGGCGGTTGGCGCACGCGAGCTGCTGGCACGTGCCGAGGAGCTGGCCGTTGAGCGCGGCTGAGGGCGCCTCATCGCATGCGGCCGAGGACCGGCCAGTCAGCGCTGTCGAAGGCGGACCAGACGCAGCGCCCGAGCAACTACCGCCGGGTCGTGTGCATCTCGTTGGAGCGGGGCCCGGCGATCCGGGCCTGCTGACCGCGCGAGCGCTGGAGCTGATCGCGTGCGCCGACACGATCCTCTACGACCGTTTGATCCCAGCGCAGGCGCTGGAGGGAGCGCGGCACGACGCCGAGCTGTTGTTCGTGGGCAAGGAGGGCGGCGGCGAGTCGATACCCCAGGAGCAGACGCAGGCGCTGATGATCGAGCGAGCGCTTGCCGGGGGAGAGGTCGTGCGACTGAAGGGCGGCGATCCCTTTGTATTCGGACGGGGCGGCGAGGAGGCACTTGCGCTGCGTAAGGCGGGGGTCGAGTTCAGCGTCGTGCCGGGGGTCACGGCAGGCGTCGCTGCAGCCGCGTACGCAGGCATCCCAGTGACGCATCGCGGCCTATCGACAGGCGTGGCACTCGTCACGGGGCATACCCGCGAAGACGCACCAGAGAACGCAGCGCACACGTCTGACAGCACGGCAAGCGGTCCCGCACAAGCCGAACACACGAGCGCACCTGTCCAAGCAATACATGCAGACGGGCAGACCCGCGAGAACGATCCTGGCGAGCACAGCGCGGAGCTCGACTGGGCGGCCCTGGCTGCCTTCCCCGGCACGCTCGTCTTCTACATGGGCGTGCGCCAGTTGCCACACATTGCCGAGCGGCTGATGGCCGCCGGGCGGTCACCCTCCCAGGACGTGGCGCTCGTGGAACGCGGCACGCTGCCCGACCAGCGCACCATCGGCGGCACGCTCGCCACAATCGTCGAGGTCGCCGAGCGCGAACAGGTGAAAGCTCCGGCAATCGCGATTGTCGGAGCCGTCGCCGGACTTGCTGAGGATTTGCAGTGGCTGCCGGCGCGACCGCTGGCCGGTCGCACTGTGGCCGTGACCCGGGCGCGTGCCCAGTCCAGCGGACTGGCCCAGCGCCTGACCGCACTCGGCGCAAGCGTGATCGAGGCGCCGACGATCCGTACACGCACGCTCGACGGGCCGCCGCTCGACCCCACGCCTTACGACCTGATCTGCCTGACGAGCGCAGGTGGAGTCGAGCGTCTGTTCGAGCGCCTGGCGGCCGGCGGGCGCGACGCTCGCTCGCTCGCCGGCACGCACGTCGCGGCGATCGGACCTGGCACAGCGCGCGCGCTCGCCGAGCACGGGATCGCTGCCGACGTGGTGCCCGAGCGCTTCGTCGCCGAGTCGCTCGTCGAAGCTCTGAGCGATTTCGATGTGAAGCACGCGCTCCTGGCCACCGCCAGCGGAGCACGCGAGGTGTTGCCCGACGCGCTGCGCGCGCGCGGAGCCCGGGTCGACGTGCTGGCACTGTACGAGACCATCGCCGAGCCGCTGTCCGAGCGAGCGCTGCGACAGGCCCAGACAGCCGATTACATCACCTTCACCTCGTCCTCCAGTGTTCGCTTTTTCCTCGATGCCCCGCGCGCGCGCGCGGGGCATCGCACTTTTGCGGACACCCACACCCAGCTTCACAACGACGAATCCGCTCCTGACCATGTGCACCTTTCGCCCACGACACGCATCGTCTCGATCGGGCCCGTCACCAGCGCCACGCTGCGCGAGCACGGCTTGGAGCCGCACATAGAGGCCGAGCGCCACGATGTCGACGGTCTCCTCGACGCCCTGCTGACCGACGCCGTGTAATGCCGGATGCGGACACAGGCTCGCTCGGTCATCCGCGCGTACACCTGCGTCGCACCGACTCCACCAACGAGCGTGCTCGCCGGCTGGCGATCGCCAGGGCGCCCCACGGCACAACGGTCACCGCCGACGAGCAGAGCGCCGGGCGCGGGCGGCAGGGCCGATCGTGGCTCGCACCACCCGGGAGCGCGCTGCTCTGCTCGCTCATACTGCGGGATCCGCCACCGCTACTGTCGCTGATCGCGGGCGTGGCCGTCTGCGATGTCGTCGGCGACGATGCGCGTGTGAAGTGGCCGAACGACGTTGTGCTCGAACGGCCCCACCCAGAGGAGTGGGAACCTGCGCGGGGCCAGATCGGCAGCGAGCCGCCCCCCTGCGCTCTCGCCAAGCTCGCCGGCATCCTCGTCGAGGGACGCCCTCAGGAAAACTGGGGCGTGCTCGGAATCGGCGTGAATGTCGCCGTGCGCATCGAGGAGTTGCCCGCCGAGGTGCGCGCGGGTGCGGCGAGCTTGCAACGCCCTCGAAGCGCCATCGAGCCACTGCTGGCGGACCTGCTTGTCGCACTTGCCCGTCGGCTGACCGAGCCGACGAGTGCGCTACTCGAATCGTGGCGGACTCGCGACGCGCTGTACGGCCGCGACATAGCCTGGAACGCGCACGGTCCGCAGAGCTCCGGCCAGCGGGGACGAGCCGAGGGGATCGACGAGGAAGGGCGGCTGCTGGTGCGACGCGAGGACGGAGGAACAACGGCGCTCGGCGCCGGCGAGGTTCACCTGGAGTCGGTCGGCTGATCGGCCCGCTGCAGCGCTTCTTCGACGTTCTCCTGCAACTTCTTACCCGAGCCGGCGCTGAGCTCGCCGTCCATGCCCTGCTGTGGCGCCTTCTCGTTGGAGAGCGCCTCGGCGAGCACCGCATCCGATGGCGAGTCCGCCGTCTCGCCGGCACCCGCACGGTTGATCTTGCCGTTCTCCGAGCCACGCCTGGAGCGACGCTGACGCGTTGGCTTCGTCGCTGTCGCTGGTTGCTCGGTCTGACCCCCGACCTCGGCCGGCCGCTGGCCCTGTCCTTGGCCCTGACCCTTGCGCCGCCGGCGCTGGCCGCGGGCTCGGCGCTTTGGGAAATTGCGCAGCAACTCTCGCGCCAATGCCGGAGGCTTGCGTGCCATGCGCGTGCGCGCGCCGCGCAGCACCTCCTCGGCCTCCGGGGTGTGCGCCAGCGCGGCTGCCAGCAATGCCGCCGCCAGACGGCGGTCCTGCTTACGTGCCGCGTGCACCAGTCGGCGGGCGTTGCGGGCGTGGGCGCCTCCGGCCGAGTTGACGAGCAGTCCCAGCAGCCGCTTGGTCTCCGGCCAGCGCTGCACCGCGTACTCCTCGTGCACGTCGCGCGTGTACTCGGCCAGACGCCAGATCCAGGCGTTGGCCTGGTCGCGGCGGCCTATACGCCGCTCGACCAGCGCGCGCAGCATGATCTTGGCCGCCTCGCGGCGCTCGTCGCGCGGCCAACTGCCCGCTATGTCGATCGCCGTGTCGAATGCGTCAGGGTCGCGTAGCGCAGCGATCTCCGACAGGGCCTTGAGTCTTAGCTGCGGGCTCTTGTTGCGCTGCACCGCGGTGATCAAGAAGCGGGCCTTCAGCTCGCCTGTGCGGTCGAAGTGCAGCATTGCTCGCGCACGGCGCCAGCCATTTGGCGTCACTCGCGCACCCGCCAAGGCCGCCCACACATGCTGCTCGCCGTAGTCCAAGTGCTCTACAGCTATACGCCACAACTCGCGCTCGAAGACCTCGAAACGGCGCTCCTCCTCGGCACAGACGGGCAGCACGCGGCGCTCCACCCGCATCCTTCGTCCACGCCCGCGGCGCACCGGGCCGACGACGATCGCTCCGCCTCTATAGACGTCGCGGTCGAGCAGCGAGTGCAGCGTCACCACCGGGTCGTCATTCTTGGTGGCGGGATGCACGAAGTCGACCACGAGGCCGGCCTCCTTGCCCGGATGGCGGCGCGTGACGCGTCCCACCCGCTGCTGGTAGATGCGCTTGGAGGCGGTCGGGGCGAGATGCACGCAGACGGTTGCGCGCGGGCTGTTCCAGCCCTCGGCCAAGAGCTGGGCGTTGATCAGGACGTCGATGTCGCCGCGCTCGTAACGGGCCAGCACCTCTGCCAGCTCGCGCTTTGGCGTCTCTCCGGAGACGCCCATCGCCTTGATGCCTTCGGCGCGAAACGCTTCCGCGAGGCTGTAGGCATGTTTGACGCCGGCCGCGTAGACGACGCCGGGGACGCCGTTGAAGCGCGTCTTGTAGAGGTTGGCCGCCGCCATGTTGAAGGGCTGTTGGTCCAGCAGTGCGGCCAGCTCCTCCTGGTCGAACTCGGTGTCCACCTCGCCTCGCCGCAAGGGCACGTTGGCGATCGTGCGCACGCCCACACCCGGGGAGATGCGCACGCAGCGCAGCGGTGCGATTACTCCTCGCCTTGCCGCTTGGGCCAGGTCGAAGCGTGAGGTCTGCGTTGGGAATAGATCGGTCACGTGGCGCGCTATCAAGGCGCCCGTAGCCGTCATGCCGATGAAGATCGGGCCCGTCCACGCGCGGATCGCGCCACTGGTCTTCTCACCCAGCGCTGTGTGGGCCTCGTCGCAGATCACGATCGTGTAGGCGCTCGAGATCCTGCCGGCGTTGCGCACGAACCATTGATAGGTCTCGACCGTGACCGGGCCCTTGGGCGAATCCTCGCCCGTGTACAGGGGGCGCGAGATGCGCTTTTGGTAGCCGCGGTCGCGCAGCTCGCCGTGGAACTGGTCGACCAGGTTGCGGCGGTGCGTGAGGATCAGGACGCCGCCGGTCTGCGAGGCCTCGACGAAGCCGAGCGCGGCCACCGTCTTGCCGGCGCCGGTGGCGTGCTCGAACCAGAAGCGCTTGGCAGCGTTTGGGTCCTCGGGCTGGTCCGAGACGTCCTCCTCGTCCTCGTCCACCCAGTCTTGGGGCTCCTCCTCGGACTCCTCCTCGACGTCCTCCTCGGGCTCGGGCTCCGGCTCGGCCAGGTCGAGATCGTCGTCGAAGTCGTCGTCCTCCTCGGGGGCCTCGGGGGCGGCTCGCTCGACCGGTCCGAGGTCCTCGTCGTCGTCATCCTCGTCGTCCAGGTCCTCGTCGCCGTCGTCCTCGGCGTCATCCGGCGCCTCTGCGCGCACGGAAGAACCATTCCCGCGGGCGCTCGGCCCGTCCTCGGCCTGCTCCTGCTTGGCCTCGTCTGGACCGAGGATCGCCGCCGTCGCCAGCAACTCAGGCGAGGCCGCGGCGGCGGCACGGCCGTTGCCGTTCGCGCCCGAGCGCTGCGCCTCGGCCAACAAAGCTGTCAGCGTGCCCGAGAGGGCATCCACCTGATGGGCCGAGAGCACGGTGCCGTCGACCAGCTTCGGCTCGTCCTCGGACAGGACTCGTTCCAGGCCGAGCAGCAGCGAGAACTCGCGCCGCCATGCCGTCGATGGATGCTTGGCGCCGTCCTTCAGCTCAGCCAGCGCCATATCGAGCGCGCGGCGCCTGGGGGAACCCGGTGCCAGAGCCGCCGCCGCGTCCTCGCCCTCGTGCAGGAAGCGCTCGCGCACGAACTTCTCCGCTCGCTTGATTTCGGCGGAACCGGGAGTGGACGCGGCCGCTGGGGCCACTGCGGGGGACTCGGCCATGGAGGCTCTGGGCTTCGAGATGGAGCGGTCGCGGACGCTCGTCCGCTTCGCTCGTGAAAAACCGGCGCTCGCGCCGGTGAGGCTCACAGAGGAACAGGTGTCGCTTGGACTCCCATCTCTCTGCTTCGCTCAGGATACAGCACAACCCGGGGGATTTGAAGGCGCTGACGCCTACGGCGCCCAACTCCGGGCGCTTCCGGCTCGCGGCAGCTCTGACTTCGGCGAATCTGTCAGGTCATCTGGCAGTCTTATCCGACATGGTCAGACGCGTCCTATCCCCACTTCCCGATCTTTTGACCGCGAATCGCCTGAATCGGGGCCCATGACCGCCCGCCGCGCACTTCTGGGACTCACGGTTCTTGCCCTGATCGTGCTGATCGCGATCGGCGTGGCCCAGCTCCCACGCAGCTCCAGCGGAGATCCTGCTACGCGCCTGACCGCTGCGCAGACCAGCGCCCTGCTCGCCGGCTCGCCGGGCCCACTGGCCGCGCTGCACGCCCAGGCCGGCACGCTGCTCGAAGGCGGCTCGCCGGTGCTCCACGCGCGCCTTGCCGCGCTCAAAGGGTATCCCGTCGTCATCAACAAGTGGGCCTCCTGGTGTGTGCCCTGCCAGGAAGAGTCCGCCGCCTTCCAGCGCGTATCCGCTGAATACGGGCGGCGCGTGGCCTTCATCGGCATCGACTCGGAAGATTCCAACCGCGCCGACGGTGCTGCCTTCCTAAAGTCCTTTCCCGTGAGCTACCCCAGCTACTACGACAAGAGCGGTTCCCTCGGCCTGCAGCTGACCGATTCGACCTTCAGGCCCGCAACCGTCTTCATACCCGCCCACGGCCGGCCCTACATCCGCGATGGCGAGTACCCGAGCGCGGCAAGGCTGCGCCGCGACGTCGAACGCTACGCGCTGGCTGGGTGAGGGATGAGTAGCTGCCATACCGCAAGGCACGTCCCACATGCCTGAGATCAGGGTGGACCCGCTCAGCGGGCACAAGGTGATCGTCGCCGGGGAGCGCTCGGAGCGGCCCGGCGGCGAGCCGCGCTGCCCGGCGCCCGCGCCGATCGACGTGGAGAAAGACCCCTTCGCGGCCGGCCGCGAGGATCTCACTCCCCCCGAGCTGTACTCGCTGCGCGAGGGCGAGAGTGTCAGTGGCGGCGTTGGGGATGGGCTCAGCGGCGCGACTGCCGACAGCGCCGGTTGGAGCGTGAGGGTGGTTCCGAATTTGTATCCGGCCCTCGGCGGCGATAGTCCCACCCCGCCCGCCGACGCTCAGCCGGACCTGTTCTATGCGATGGCTGCCAGCGGTGCACACGAGGTGATCGTCAACGCGCCCGAGTCCGTGCTCTCGCTGGCCGAATTGCCCGCCTCGCGACTGGCCGACGCGATGCAGGTTTGGCGGCTGCGCATGCGGGCGCACGCCGACGCCGCCTACGTGCAGCTGATCGTCAACGAGCGCCGTGAGGCCGGGGCATCCCTGGAGCACACGCACTCGCAGCTGTACGCGCTCGACTTCGTACCCGGCGAGGTCGCGCGCGAGCGCGAGCGCTGTGGGGCCTACGCCAACCGCACGATGGGCCGCGGGCTGCTCGAGGATCTTGTCGCCGAAGAGGTGCGCCGCGGCGAGCGGATCGTCGCAATCGACGAGGAGGCCGTGCTGATGGCGCCCTACGGCTCGCGACTGCCCTTCCAGCTGATGCTGGCGCCGCGCGTGCCGCGTGCGCGCTTCGAGGACGAGGGGCCGCTTGGCTCGACGCTTTTGCACGACGGGCTCACCCGCCTGGCGCGCCATTTCGGTTCCTCGCCGCCCTTGAACATGTGGGTGCGCACCGCTCCACGTGGGGCCGAGCATTTCTGCTGGCGCATCGACGTGGCCCCGCGCCTGACGCACCTGGCCGGCCTGGAGCTCTCGACCGGCGTGAACCTGAACATAGTCGCGCCCGAGCATGCTGCCGCCGTGCTGCGAGATGCCGGATAGGCTCCCTGCGTGCCACCCGTCGAACGTTTCGTCCCCAGCTTCGTCGCCGAGCCGCCGCAGGAAGGCCTGCCCTACGGGCGCTGGGCCGAGCGCTTGGAAGAGGAGTTGCTCGCCTGTTGGGCGGCCCTCGACACGGACGGCGAGGAGCTGGGCGAGCCTGGTGAGATCGCTTGGTACCCCGACCGGGGTTGGCACGGGCGCCGCTACGTGCCCGCCACCTCGATCACGACCAACGGGTATGAGCTGTTCGGCTACGTGCGCTTCGTCAGCGGCCTGAACGACGAGGAGCCGATGGAGCTCACCGCGCGCGGCGACTTCACCGAGGAGACAGCCGAGCGCAACCCCGGCTGGAAGTTGGACGTGTGCGACGAGGTGATCGGCTCGTGGCACGGGCAGAACGGTGCGCTTGCCGCAATGACGCTCGTGTGGGGGCGACCGCTCATCGGAGCGGGCCGGGTTGTGACTGCCGAGCTGGGGCGCACGACCGTCGACCAGTGCCAACTGATCGAGCAGCGCTTCACGCTGCTCGCGCCCGACGATTATCTCTATGACCTGCTCGAGATCAAGCTGTGGGGCGCGAAAGCGCAGGAGCTTGCTTGCGAGTCGCTGTACGACGATCCTGATCCGTCGCCCGCATAGCGCTCTCGTTTGCGCGACTGGTCGTGCTGAATAGGCCGAGCACTACGATCGCGACACCGCAGCCGACGACCAGCCACCACACTATGTGGCTGGAGGCGACGAAGTCCGGACCTACGCTTGCCGCACCCGCGGCCGCGATCGCTCCGGCGACCGCGACGCCCAACGTCTGGCCAACCTGGCGCGAGGTCGAGGCCACGGCGGCTGCCACTCCCGCCTGTGCCTCGGGCATGCCCAGCACCGCCGTGTTGGTGATCGGCGGGTTGACCATGCCGAAGCCGATCCCAAACAGGAAATAGGCCGGCAGCAGCGCGGCGATCTGAGTTGTAGCGGAGATGTCGACCAGCAACAGGCCGCTCAGCCCGATGCCAAGCCCTCCCACCAGCAAAGCCAGACGCGGCCCGCGACGACCGACTATACGACCGGATAGCGGCGCGAAGAAAAGCGTCATCGCCGCAATCGGCAGTGTGCATAGGCCAGCCGAGAAGGCTGAGAGGTGCGGGACACGGACCTCCTGCAAATACAGCGTGTTTATGAACAGGAACGCCCCCAGCGCGGAAAACGCAAGGACAGCGATCGCGCTCGCGCCGGAAAAGGGGACGCTGCGGAAGAAGCGCGGCTCGATCAACGGTTCTCCGCGCCGAGCCTCGTAGGGCACAAGCGCCGCCAGCGTGGCGGTGGCAAGCACGAACAATCCAATCGTCTGACCCGAGAACCAACCGGCTGAGGGCGCCTCGATGATCCCGTACGTGAGCGAGGCCAGCAGCACGATCACCAGCAATTGGCCGACCGGGTCCAGGCGTCGCGGCTTTGGCGCGCGCGACTCTGGGACGAAGCGCATCGTCAAGCCCAACGCCACCAGACCCACGGGGATGTTGATCCAGAAGATCGCGCGCCAATCGACGCCATCGACGAGCGCGCCTCCCAGCACCGGCCCGAGCGCGAGGCTGATGCCGATCGTGGCACCCCACATGCCAATCGCCTGGGCACGCTCGCGCGCGTCGATGAAGACGTTGCGGATGATCGACATCGCGACCGGGTTGAGCATCGAGCCGCCGACCGCTTGCAGCATGCGAAAGACGATCAACCAACCGAGGCTGGGCGCGGCGCTGCACAGCAGCGAGCCCAAGGTGAACAGCGCCAGCCCTGCCTGGAACACGCGGCGGCGCCCCAAGCGGTCGCCCATCGAGCCGCCAAGCATCAGCAGGCTGGCCAGCACCAGCGTGTAGGCGTCCACAGTCCATTGCAGCTCTGAGACCGACGCGTGCAGTTCGCGTCCGATCGACGGCAGCGCGACGTTGACGATCGTGTTGTCCAAGCCCACGATCAAGAGGCTCATGCAGCAGATCGCGAGCACCAGCCTGCGGCGCGAACGCGGCAGCTCTTGGGCTTGAGAGGAAAGGGCCTGTGCTCGGCTCACACCCTGCAGTCTGCCCACTGTTCAGGCGCGTATGCGGCAAGCCCAAGGACCATGCGATCCACACTGGCTTTCCTGACCATCCTGCCCGTCAGCCCAATCGTGCCTTCCGCGTACCACGGTCCTCGCCGGCTTGCGCACAAACGCGGCTGGGTAGTGGCGATCAGGACGGCGCGGGCTGAGGCACGGGTCCCGTGGGCAAGGTCGTTGGCGGAGCCGGCGGCGCCGTTGGGAGCCTGTAGGCCGCGATCCAGGTTTGCACCCAACGGTAGATCGAGCCGACGCTCGCGAACACCGATGGGTGGCGCGTCGAGCAGCGGCCGTACACATGGTCGGCAACGCCGACCTCGACCGGTTCACCACTTGGCCCGGAGGCGAGCAGCGGACCGCCGCTGTCTCCTTGGCACACGCCGGTGGCATAGCTCGGTGGGGCGATCGTACAGATCTCGCTGCGTGCGAAGAAGGGCGGGGCGTTGCGCCGACACCATTTGCGTGCCTGCACGACAGTGGAGGCCGACTGCAGCTGTTCTGTCAAGGTCGTCTGTTCAAAGGCGGTCTTACCCCAGCCCACGATTGTCGCCGGAGCGCCCGCGTCGAGTCGCTTCGCCTGCTCGGGATTGGCCAGCACGATCGGGGGAGCGCTGGTCGGCGTGGAGAGCACCAGCAGTGCGACGTCGCCGTTGTCGACCTTGCGTTCCAGCCCCGGATAGAGGATCACGCCGAGCACCGTCGAGACGACGTCGCCCGGCTGCAGCGGATCGACGGCGCCGGTCACCACGCGAAAGCCGGATTGGTTGAAAGGGGCTCCGGTTTGCATGTTCTCGGCGCAGTGGCCCGCCGTCAAAACAAGGCTGGGGGCAATGACCGTACCGGTGCACTGGTATGCGAGTTGGCCTTGGAAATCGACGACGTAGGCGAGCGAAGGGAACGTGCCGGTCTGAGCGCTCACGCCGCCGATGATCGCCGTCGCGGGCGGAGCAAGCGCCGTCGCCGCCAGGGCCGCCAGCAACAGGGTCGCCGGCAATAGGAGCGCCCGTCGTAGGGGCGCCGGCAATGGGAGCGTTCGCTTCAAGAGCACCGCCTCAGGGGCGCTGGTCTCAGAACCTGCCTCAGACAACACGTGAAAAGCGTGGTCAGCGAGTGGGGCGATCTCTTGACTGGAATAGAGGGCATCGTCTCGGGCGTCTCAGGCGCCAAGCGGCGTAGCGCAGGTTCTTCTCATCGGCACAGATCGACGACGGTTTTAGCGCCAATTGGAATGTCCACGACACAAGAACACGGCAGGCGCAAGACAAGATCGGTGACAGCATCAAGCGGCACCGAAGATTTGCCGAGATACCCGTATATGCGCAACCAACGAGAACTGGGCGACGACACCGCCGACGACGACACCGCGGAGATCGCGAGACCGGACATGAGTGCCGCGCCGGCTGCTCGGGTAGGCGAAGAGGCGACGCTGAGCGAAGAGGCGACGCTGAGAGTGCAGGACAAGCGTGACAAGCGTCCAAGCAGCAAGGGTCATGCAACCAAACAGTTGCATGACCCTTTGGCCCTTGAGCGACCCATCGACAGCACCGCACCTGTTGAGCAGCCACGCGAGAGGGCGCTCGCAGAGCGCACTCGGCTGAACCTCGCCCCGTTCGCAGCAGCAGCGGGGCTGGCGGCGATCGTCGCGCTGATCGCGACCAAAGTCGATTGGGTCCAGTACTTGGCCGCCATCGCGTTGGGTGTGCTTGCAGGCTTGGTACGGCTGGTACCGGTGCGAGGACCGCTGGTCAAGGCAAGAGAGATTCCGCCATCGCTGATCTTCCTCGCAGCCGTCGCCTGCCTGCGCAGCGCTGCCGGCGGCGCAAATTCGGGGATCACGGTGGTCGCCCTGCTTCCCGTGTTCTGGACCGCCCTGTACGGCGACCGCCGCCAACTGTGCGTGGTCACCATAGGGATGGCTGTCTTCTTCCTTGCACCGCTCGTGTTCATCGGCGGCCCGGCGTATCCGGCAAGCCAATACCGGGCGGCCGTGCTGTTCCTTGCGGTGGGCACGATCATCGGCTTCACCACCCAATGGCTGGTGTCCGAAGTGCGCTACCAGGCCAACGAGGCCGAGCATCGCGAGCAGGCGCTCGAGCAAGTCGCGGCGGTGATGCGAGGAATGTCGAACAGCCCGCATGCGCGAGCAGAGGTGTGTGAGGCTGCCCGGTCGATCGGCAAGGCCAGCTTTGCTCTCCTGTACGAGCCGAGCGGCAGGTCAGGCGCTCTACGCACAACCGCGATGGCGGGCATCGAGCTGCCTCCTTTAGAGATCGTCCCAGGGAAGGGTTCGGCTACCGGCCAGGCCTTCGTCTCGCGGCGTTCGTTCCTTTGGAGCGACGGCGCCGACCCCTGCAGTTTCGACCGCGTTATGTGGGAGACGCTCGGCCGTCCGGCTTCGATGCTGTTCGAGCCTGTGTTCAGCGGTAAGGAGCCTGTCGGCGTGCTCGTCGTGGGCTGGCCTCAGAAGATCCGTGCCGGCGGCACGCGTGCCACTTTGATCACGCTACTGGCGCATGAGGTCGCCACGGCGATCAAGCGCGCCGATCTGCTCTCGCAGCTGACCGACATGGCCAGCACCGACTCGCTCACCGGACTGCCCAATCGTCGCGCGTGGGAGACCAACCTCGACCGTGTGCTGCTCGAGGGCGAACCGTTCGTCTTGGCGATGTTCGACCTCGATCATTTCAAGGACTTCAACGACTCGCGCGGACATCCGGCCGGCGACCGCCTGCTCAAGGAGACCGCGGTGGCCTGGCGCGAGGAGCTGCGCAGCGGCGACTTCCTGGCCCGCATCGGCGGCGAGGAGTTCGCACTGCTGCTGCCCCACTGCGCCACCGACGACGCCCTCACGGTCGTCGACCGCCTGCGCAGACGCGTGCGCTACGCGCAGACCTGTTCGGCCGGCATCGTCGTGCAGGAGCCCGGGGAGTCGGCCGAAGAGCTGATGACACGGGTTGACCAGGCGCTGTATACGGCCAAGACGAGCGGTCGCGATCAAGTTTCACTCGCGGTGTAGGCCTCGTTGGGAGCAGCCAGGAAGGGCGATCTGTCTCCACTGAAGTCAGATCGCCCGCGAAGGAACTTCGTGCCGTTGGCAGAGCCTGAGTCGGAGTCCACTCAAGGAGAAGAAGACAAGCGCAGCGGCCGCAGCGCTGCCTCTACGCGTACGAGCTCCGCGAGCATCGCGTCGGCTGAGTTCTCCATCGTCTCGTTTGCCTGCACCTGACCATCGTCGTCGATGAACCTGGCGACAAACGGGATCGACACAGCCTCGTTCAGCGGCGTCATCTTCAGCGTCGTCACAACCTGCTTGATCATCTGCGCCGCGCGGGTGCCGGCCGCGACGCCGCCGTAGGAGACCAAGCCGACCGGCTTGTACTGCCACTCCTCGTGCAAGTAGTCGATCGCGTTCTTCAGAGGCGCGTTGAAGCCATAGTTGTACTCGGGCATCACGAACACGAACGCATCCGCCGCGTCCACCCTCGCGCTCCAGTCCCTGGTGTGCTGCTGGGTGTACTGACGCAAACGCGGATGATTGGGCTCATCCACGAAGGGCAGATCGATCTCGGCGAGATCGACAACCTCCACGTCGAAGCCGCCATGTGCTCGCGCCCGCCCCTCAAACCAGCGCGCGACCGGGAGACCTACGCGGCCTGGGCGGGTACTGGCGATGATGATCTGCAGGGTCGGCATTGGAGTGGCGCGAAGATAGCAGCAGGAACCTGACCGCCTCCCGGAAAGACCGGCCCTCGCCAGCTGGCCCCATGCCCCGCCCGGCGTCGAACC